>Ga0066709_100000399_pt1 | contig 22540 bp, 20 predicted proteins | sample GraSoiAngelo_158_FD_79665 | JGI IMG/M metagenome (GOLD analysis project Ga0066709, IMG submission 79665) | Grasslands soil microbial communities from the Angelo Coastal Reserve, California, USA - 14_1009_16_30cm | ecosystem: Environmental > Terrestrial > Soil > Grasslands | place: USA...
TCGCGAGCGTGAGCACGTAGCGGGTACCCGATGATCCGAACGGATGGCCGATCGCGACCGCGCCGCCGTTCGGGTTCAGGCGCTCGTCGGGGACGTGGAACCCGTCGAGCTGCTCGGGTAGCTCCCGCAGGATCGCGACCGCGACCGCGGCGTACGCCTCGTGGATCTCCCAGACGTCGATCTGTTGCGGGGTCAGGCCGGCCCGGTCGAGCGCCTTCGGGATCGCGAATGCCGGGGCGATCCCCATGATCCGCGGATCGAGCGCGTGGGTCGCCGACGCGACCACGCGCGCGAGCGGCTCCGCGCCGAGCTCGTTCGCCGCCCCGGCGCTCGCGAGCACGACGGCGCTCGCGCCGTCGTTCAGCGGCGAGGAGTTCCCGGCCGTCATCTGGGTGGTGTTCGGCTGAGCCGGGAGCGCGGCGAGCTTCTCGGCCGTCGTGTCCGCGCGAATGCTTTCGTCGTGCTCGAACGTGCGCCCGGGCTCCTTGCGGCTCGCCGGGACCTCGATCGGATGGATCTCCAGCGCGAGCCGTCCAGAATCGCGCGCCGCGGCCGCGTGCAGGTGGGAGCGCAACGCGAAGGCGTCGATCTCCTCGCGGGACAGCTTGTAGTTGTCGGCGACGTTCTGCGCGGTCCGCATCATGTCGATGTACGCGTCTCTGGCGAGCAGGGCCGGGTTCGGCGGGCCACCTGCGCCGGCCCACATCGTGTCGAGCATCAGAACCGGTCCACGCGGCATGAACGGCGCGTCGCCCTTGATCAGCGCCCAGCCCGAGCGTGACATCGACTCGACCCCGCCCGCGAGACCGACGCCGAGCTCGCCCGCGCGAATCGCGTGGGCGAGCTGGATGGCGCACGTCAGCGACGACGCGCAGAACCGGTTCACGGTCGCCGCCGGGACCGAATCCGGGAAGCCCGCCGCCAGCGCGGCCCAGCGCGCGATGTCGCCCATCCCCTCGTGCGCCACGTTGACGCAGCCCGCCGCTATGTCCTCGATCCGGTCCAGCGGAACCCCGACTCGCTCGCACGCCGCGACCATCGTCTGGCCGAGCAGGTCGTCGGTGCGGATGTGCGACAGGGAGCCGCCGTAGCGTCCGACCGGGGTTCGCACGCCACCGAGAACGAAGGCATCAGTCATCGCGGTGCTCCTCCTCCGTCGGGAACGCCCTGCACCCTTGATGAGTCGCCGGATCGAGCGCAAGTCCAGACCCGTCGCCGTTCGCGACGGTCTATCGCAGGCTGGGGTCGGTTCCGCCGCGGTGGAGCGCGACGGCCTCCCAGCAGTAGCGGGCGAGTACGGAGCGGTAAGGGCGAAACGGCTCGCCGAGGGCGAGCAGCGGTTTCGGTGTCGGCGGCGGGTCGATGCCCCATGCGAGCCCGTATCCCTGCCGCACACCGAGGTCGTCGACCGGCCAAACATCCAGTCTCCGGAGCTCGAACATGAGGAACATCTCTGCCGTCCAATGGCCGATGCCGCGCACACCGATGAGCTGGTCGATGATGGCGTCGTCGGATTGACGCCCGAATCTGGAGAAGTCGACCGTTCCGTCGAGCACCTTGGCTGTCAGATCGCGCAACGCCGCGAGCTTGTTCGCCGAGAGCCCTGCTGCGCGCAGATCCTCATCAGCGGTGACGCTCAGCGCATCAGCGGTGAGATGGCCGCCGGCGGCAACGACCACACGGCCGAGAATGGCTTGGGCCGCGCGACCAGCGAGCTGCTGGAACACGATCGCACGGGCCAACGCTCCGAAGGGTCCGTCGGCGTTGCGTGGCCGGTGCTTGACCACCCCGACCAGCGAGACCAGGTTCGACAGCACCGGGTCACGCGCCGCCGCCTCCTCGACCGCCGCCGCGAGCGCGACCCTCGTCATTGCGCAGAAGGTAGCGCCGCTCGTCGCTGTGCTAGGGCCGTCGTCCGAGCCAGGCCATCAGCCGGGCCGTGTCACTTGCGCCGGCCGGTGCGGTCACGGCGGGACCGAATGGTCGACCCGGACCACGGAAGCTGTCGTCGATGTCCTTGCAGTTCTGCCACGCCACCGCATGCAGCTCCGGATCGAGCTCGGTCGCTTGTCCGGTTGCCTTTGCCAGGTCCCAACCGTGCACGATCACCTCGACCGTGTGGATCCCGATGGCGAAAGCACCCGGGAACTCGCCAAACGGCAAATGCACGGTTCTCTCCAACACGGACGGATCGCTCCATGCCTTCGACACCGCGTCGGCCGACTCGCGATACGGAGTGAGTGCGTCGTTGCGGACGAAGTCACCGGTCGCCGGCACCGACTCTCCGGGCTCGCCGTGTGCGATCTTCACGAAGCGACGGTTGCCGCCGATCATGTGATTGAGCAGACCGCGCACATCGAACTCGTCGCACGGAGTCGGTGCGCCGAACTGTGATGCGGCGGTGCTGGCCACGATCGACGTTGTCGCCTCGAGCGCCCGGTCGTGCAGCTTGACGATGTCCATCAGTCGCCTGCTCCGGGTCCGATGTCCGGGCCGGGATCGTCGCCACCGACGCGCACCGCCAACCGCTGCAGGTAGTGCGCCCACCCGGCGCCATGATCCTCGACGGCGTCGTCGGGCAGCCCGCGGTGAACAAGGCGCACGCGCGTTTTGTCCCCTTCGGGCTGCAACGTGATCTCGACCGTGGTCGACCCGGGCGGGATCGGATGACCCTCCTGTTCCCAGCCAAAGGTGAAGACGACCTTTCTCATCGGATCGACCTCGACGTACTCCCCCGCCGACTGGTGCTGGCCGGCGACCAGTACGCGGTACACGCCACCCGGTCGTGGGTCGATCTCCGCCACCGTGCCGTCCCACTCGATGTGTTTTCCGGGCTCGGTCAGGAACGGCCAGATCGTCTCCGGCGTCGCATCGATCATGATCTCGCGCACGAGTTCGGCCATCAGCGCTTCTCCTTCTCTCTTTGGGCGGCCTCGGCGACGTCACGCAGTCGCTCGAGCCCAGTGGTCCAGTAGTCGTCGAGGGACTTTCGGAGCTTCTTCATCTGCGCTCGGTCTGCTCGATACAGCCGGCGCGTCCCATCGCGACGCTCGATCACGAGCCCGGCCGCCTTGAGGACACCGAGATGCTGCGAGATCGCGGATCGAGTGACCTCAGCGAAGTGGTCCGCGATGTCGGTGGCCGGAAGCTCGCGACCCCACACCAGCCGGACGATCTCTCGGCGACGTGGTTCCGCCAACGCCTTGAGGGCTGCATCCACACCTGCTAACGTAAGCGATTACTTACGTAAGTGTCAACTGAATCTCTGGCAGTCGATAGGAGCTCGACATGGATACACCCCCGATCGTGTCGCCCGACGAGTGGGAGGCCGCGCGTCAGCAGCTGCTCGTGAAGGAGAAGGAGCTGACCCGCGCTCGTGACGCGTTGGCTGCCGAGCGTCGGCGGATGCCGTGGCTGGCCGTGGAGAAGGACTACGAGTTCGACGGCCCCGATGGCAAGGCGAGCCTTCTCGACCTGTTCGACGGTCGCCGTCAGCTGATCGTCTACCGCGCCTTCTTCGAACCGGGCGTGTCCGGCTGGCCCGAACATGCCTGCATCGGGTGCTCCATGGTGGCCGATCAGGTCGCTCACGTCGCCCATCTGAACGCCCGCGACACCACTCTCGTCTTCGCCTCGCGGGCGCCGCAGGCAGACATTGCGCGGGTGAAGGCGCGGATGGGTTGGGAGATGCCGTGGTACACGATGAGGGACGGCTTCGACGCCGACTTCGGTGTTGACGAGTGGCACGGCACGAATGCGTTCATCCGCGACGGGGACCGCGTGTTCCGCACCTACTTCATCAACGTCCGCGGCGACGAGGCGATGGGGAGCACCTGGAGCTACCTCGACATGACCGCGCTCGGGCGCCAAGAGGAGTGGGAGGACTCGCCGGAGGGCTACCCTCAGACCCCGCCCTACGCGTGGTGGATCTGGCACGACGAACCCGGCGACGACACGAAGTGAAGCGCTATCGGATCGGATGGTAGGTGGCGATCACCGCGCCACTGCTTGTCGGCAGGGCCTCGACGAGCTCGAAGTTGGTCAGCGCCGCATCATCGGGAAACAGTCGCGTGCGTCCCCCGCCGGCCACGACGGGGCTGATCATCAGGGTGAGCTCGTCGAGGAGCCCGTGTTCGATCAGGTACCGAACCAGCGTGGGGCTGCCGGCCGTACCGATTGTTCCGCCCTGCTGCCGGCGCAGCTCGGCGACGAAGTCGGCGACCGAACCCTTGATGAGGGTGCTGTTCGACCAGTGGTCGACCGAGTCGAGGGTCGTGGAGGCGACGTACTTCGGCGTTGTGTTGATCCAGGTCGCGAATGGCTCGTCGGTCGAGGTGGGCCAGTAACCCGCCCATTCGGCGAAGGTCACCCGGCCGAGCAGCACAGCGTCCTGCTCCTCGAGCATGCGGGACAACGCCGCGCCCATCTCGTCGTCGAAGGCGGGCTGCCATTCATTGGGTGCCTGGACGACACCGTCGATCGAGCTGAACAAACCTGCGGTCACCTTGCGCATCTGCGGAATCCTTTCTGGCCGATCTGAGAGGTTGTTGCTGTGCCGACCACGAACGGCCGGCGCCGTTTCGACACGGAGCGGAGAAAATTTCTCTCGAGTCGGGTGTCGATTCCGGCGGTCCCGCTCGTAGAGGGGGTGAGCGGTGCAGCGGGCACCGCCGAACAGAAGGGAAACCCGATGTCCGTCACCGCCCCGACCCCGACCACCCCGCACCACTCGGCATTGCCGGCCGGCTCGCTGCGGCGCGCGACCGTCGCCGTGGGTCTGGCCGCCGCCGCCGTCACGGCCACGGTCGCTGCGGCCGTCCACTCCGCCGGCGTCCCGCTTGCGGTGGACGGCGAGATGATCCCCCTCGCCGGCTTCGCTCAGATGACCTTCGTCGGCGCCATCGTCGGTGGACTGATCGCCGAGCTCGTGAGGCGGCGCAGCGCCGCGGCACGCCGCCGGTTCCTCCAGAGCACCGGCATGCTCACGGCGCTGTCGTGCCTCCCCTCGATCACGCTCCCACCCGACGTCGCCACCAAGGTCGCGCTCGTCGCCATGCACGGGATCGCGGCCACGATAATCGTTCCGGTCCTCGCCCGACAGCTTCACGACTGACACGAACTTCACGAATCACAAGGAGAGTTGACGATGCCTCAGTACCTGTTGTCCGTGTGGCACGACGACGACTACGACCTCGACTTCTCCTCGCCGGAGGCACAACGCCAGGTCGCGCAGGTCGGCGAGTTCAACGGCGAGCTGGAACGGGCTGGCGCCTGGGTGTTCGGCGCCGGGCTCCACCCCGCGTCCTCGGCGACCGTGGTGCGATCCACCGGCGGCGACGTGTCGATGACCGACGGTCCGTACGCAGAGACGAAGGAGCAGATGGGCGGCTTCTGGATGATCGAGGCGCCGGATCTCGACGCCGCGCTCGCGTGGGCGGGCAAGGCCGCGGCCGCCTGCGAAGGGCCGGTCGAGGTCCGGCCGGCGGAAGGGTGAATGAAACGCTCGATGCCGTCTTCCGCCGAGAAGCCGGCCGGTGCACCGCCACGCTGATCCGTGTCCTCGGCGACATCGATCTCGCCGAGGACGCGGTGGCCGAAGCCTTCGCCATCGCGGCCGAGCAGTGGCCGCAGCACGGAGTGCCCCCGAACCCCGGCGGCTGGATCGTCACGACCGCACGCAACCGCGCCATCGACCGCCTGCGACGCGAAGCGTCCCGGACAGACCGCTACCTCGCTGCCCACCGACTCCACGCCGACGACATGGAACCTGACCACCGACGCGAGCTCGACGACCTGGATGCCTTCGCCGACGTCGTCGCAGACGACCAGCTCCGCCTCATGTTTCTCTGCTGCCACCCCGCGCTCGCCGCAGACGCCCAGGTCGCACTGACGCTTCGGCTGGTGGGGGGACTCGACGCCCCCACGATCGCTCGCGCCTTCCTCGTTCCCGAGGCCACGGTGGCGCAACGGATCGTGCGAGCGAAGCGCAAGCTACGCGACAACCACGCCGCCTACCGGATCCCGCGAGCCGCCGAGCTCCCCGACCGCCTCCACGCCGTGCTCGCGGCCATCTACCTCATCTACACCGAAGGACACACGGCGACGTCCGGCGAGACCCTCACGCGCGTCGATCTGTCCAGCGAAGCGATACGGGTCGGACGAGTCCTCGCCGAGCTCATGCCCGACGAACCGGAAGCCATCGGGCTCCTCGCGTTGATGCTGCTCACCGAGGCCCGCCGCCCCGCTCGCACCGACAGCGAGGGAGCGATGATCCGCCTCGCAGACCAAGACCGCAATCGATGGGACCGCTCGCTCATCGGCGAAGGACACGAGCTCGTACGCGCCTGCCTGCGCCGCAACCACCCTGGCGCATTCCAGATCCAGGCGGCGATCGCCGCCGTGCACGCCGACGCGCCGATGGCCGACGCCACCGACTGGACGCAGATCATCACGCTCTACGACCAGCTCTACGCCCTACGCCCGAATCCGGTCGTGGCGCTCAACCGGGCGATCGCCGTCGCCGAGCTCCACGGCCCGGCCGCTGGTCTCGCAGCGCTCGCCGCGCTCGACACCACGACGCTCGCCGACTACCAGCCGTATCACGCGGCACACGCCGACCTCCTCGCCCGCGCCGGCGACCGAGACGGCGCCGTCGCTGCCTACGACCGCGCCATCGAGCTCAGTTCGAACCCCGCCGAGCGACATTTCCTCCGGCAGCAACGCGTCGCTACTGCCGATCGACGTCCCTCATCTCCGTGAGCCGGCCGCGCGGTCTATCCCAACCGTGTCAGAACGTTCCGGGTGATCTGTTCGATCTGCGGGTCTCGCCCAGCCAGCCCGTGAGCCCAATCGGTCGACCCCGACGTCATCACTGTCGCGCCCGCCTCGTTCGTGTACGCACCCAGCACCGCGTGGCCGTGGCGGATGCGTTCCATCGCCTCGGGCTCACGCGTCCCGAACACGCGTGACGCGATGTACTCCAACTCGCTGGGCTCGCCCGGCTTGGGCGGACGAGGCGCCGTCTCGCGGGTGAAGTGCTGCGTCGGGCACGTGCCGAGGATCTCGAAGGTCGACGGCGTGCCGTCCTCGCCGGTCGGGTACGGCAGCCCGTCGCGGTAGGTGAACACGCACCCGTCGCACTCGTAGCCGACGACGGTCGTGGCGGCGCCGAGCACGTCGCCGTAGCCGAGCCCGGTGCCGTCGAAGATCCAGTGACCGGCGCGGTGCACGGTGTAGCCGCCGAGGCCGGCGGCCACATTGCGACCGATGCGGTGATAGCCGCCGCGGGTGAAAGTGACGCCGGTCATGTGGTTCTCGGGACGACCCACGATCACATCGGACCAGAAGGTCGTCACCTCCGGCTCGCGGTCGGTGTTCATCAGCGGATCGTTCTTGAACAAGCCCTTGTACCCGACCATCACGTCGTGATCGTCACCCTCGATGCGCACCTGCCACAACGACGTGTTGCCCGAGAAGAACCCCGCGTTGCCGCCACGCGCGATGAATGCTTCGACCGTGTCGCGCATCCCGCGAGACCAGTACTCGTCGTGGCCGACCGACAGATACAGGCTCGCGTCGTCCAAGACCTCTGGGTGTGCTTCGAGATCGGCGTTCGTGCACACACCGATCTCGAACCCTTCGCGTTCGGCCCACTCGATGAACGGCAGCTCCCAGTCGGGCCAACCGGCCGACCCTGCATAGCCCGACAGGTGGTTGAGCTGGATGTAGCCGACGTGCGCGGCGTTCTGCGGATCGGGCGCGCCCGTCCCCGTCACGCGACGACCCTTTCCCGGCGGCTTGTACAGGTAGCCCGCCGCCATCGGCCGCTGCATGGCGACGTGGGTGCCGCCCGTGTACAGGTTCGGTCCGCCGAAGTCGTTGTAGGCGTGCCACGTGTTGTTCGCCAGCGCGAGCACGATGCGCGCGCCAGAAGACGGACGCACGACGAAGAACGCGTAGTCGCGCCGTACCTTCTCGCCGACGTCGATCTCCATGACGACCTCGTAGTACCCCGACCGCCACGTCGGGTCGACGTCCAGAGTGAGCGCGACAGGCCAGCCGCACCCCTTCGAGGAAGCGTCCTTCGGCGTCTCGTGCTCGTCGGCCGCGACTCCGTCAAGACTGCACACGACCTCCCGTCGCGCGCCGACCCGTGTCACCTCGACGCGCACCGGCCGCCCCGCGGACGACGACATGTGCAGACCGACCTGCTCGCCCGCGCCCACTGATTGCGGCCAGCAGTACCCCGTAACCACCTCGCGGCCCATCGCCCGACCCTAACGTGGCGAGATCTCGCCTCGTCGGGAGCAGGTCATGCGGGCCGCGAACCTGGCCGGTGATCAGCGTTCCGTAGCCGCACCGATGGGAACCAACGGCTCCCACCGTCGGTTTTGACATGGCTGCGAACGCACCGACCGCCAAGAACCTCGCCGGCCTCTACAAGCTCGGTCCGCTCGACTGGGACGACGTCCGCGGGACGCTGGAGACCAACCTCACCCAGGAACCGGGGCCCGGCGGGCCCGGCCACGACACCTTCTGGTTGTCGACGCTCGACGCCGACGGCCGCCCGCACATCACCGCCGTCGGCGCCTTGTGGGTCGACGGCCGCTACTACTTCAGCGGTGGACCCCGGTCCCGCAAGATCCGCAACATCGAGCGGGACTCCGGCTGCGCGTTCGGTGTCGCCATCCACGGCTACGACGTCGCGCTCGAGGGCCGGGCCGCCCGGGTGACCGACGACGCGCAGCTGCGGCGCCTCGCCCAGGTGTTCGCCGAGGGCGGGTGGGCGCCAACGACTTCGAGGCGTACATCCAGCTGCCCGTCGCCGCGATGTGGCACGGTCGATCGGGCATATCCAACAATGTGACTTGATGCATCGAACCAGATTGATGTAGAACGAGGCGGTGCGAGTTGCATCGGTCGAGCTGACGCCGCACGAGTTCCTTCAGCTCGCGGGGCATCGGCTGAGGTGGCAGCTGTTGGGCGACCTCGCCCGCAGCGACCGCACCGTGCACGAGCTGACCGACCTCTCGGGCCAGCACCAGAACCTCGTCTCCTACCACCTGGGCAAGCTCCGCGACGCCCGGCTCGTCTCCGCTCGACGCAGCTCCGCCGACGGTCGAGACGCGTACTACACGGCTGACCTCACTCGCCTCGGCGACCTCCTCGCCGCCACCGGCGCGGCGCTGCACGCGGGGCTCCGCCTCCGCCCACCCGAGCCGGGCACGTTCCCGCCCCGAGCGAAGCGGGTGCGGGTGCTGTTCCTGTGCACCGGCAACAGCGCCAGGTCCCAAATGGCCGAGGCCCTTATCACGGTCCGATCCGGTGGACGGGTCGACGCCCGCAGCGCCGGCAGCAACCCCAAGCCCCTGCACCCCAACGCCGTCCGGGTGATGCGCGACGAGCACGGCATCGACCTGACCGAACACCGCTCAAAGCACCTCGACGAGTTCGCCAGGCATCGGTTCGACCGGGTGATCACCCTGTGTGACCGGGTGCGCGAGGTCTGCCCCGAGTTCCCCGGCGACCCCGAGGCCATCCACTGGAGCATCCCCGACCCTGCCGCGGGCCACGCCGACGGAGACGACGAGACGAGCTACCCCACCTTTCGGCAGACCGCCGCCGAGCTCGACACCCGCATCGGGTTCCTGCTCGCCACCCTCACGGCACAGGAGGACAGATGACCGACCTCGACAACATGGTGAACGTCCGCTACATGGTCGACGACGTCGACGCCGCGATCGCGTTCTACACCGGGCACCTCGGCTTCGAGGTGCGCACCGCCGCCGGCCCCGCCTTCGCGGATGTCACCCTCGGCAACCTGCGCCTGCTGCTCAGCGGTCCGGCCAGTTCCGCGGGACGCCCGATGCCCGACGGCACCACCCCTGGACCCGGCGGATGGAACCGCATCCACCTCCTCGTCTCCGACATCGCCGCCGAGGTCGCCCGGCTCCGTGACGCCGGTGTGCGCTTCCGCAACGACATCGTCACTGGTCCCGGCGGTCAGCAGATCCTGATCGAAGACCCCGCCGGGAACGTCGTCGAGCTGTTCCAACCCGCCGGCACCTGACCTCTAGAACCCGATTGCCTCGCGCACCAAGATCGCCGTCACTCGGCCTGGCGCGATGACTCGGTTGATGATGAGGACGTTGTTGACGCCACTGGGGACGCCGTAGGCCTCACGGGCACCCCAACCGGCGCGGCGGCACGCGACCGCGGGCTACGTCGTTCACGGTCGGGAAGCGGTCAGGCGGATTCGCCTTGCGCGATCTTCTGGAGGATGGCGATGCGCTCCTCGAGCGGGGGGTGCGTGTCGAACAGGCGGTGAGCAAAGCCTTCGTGGTGCTGCAACGGGTCGTCGATGCACATCGCCGCGGTCGCGTGGTTGAACCCCTTGAACGGCTTGTCGTTCTGCGCCAGCTTCTGCAGAGCATGGATCAGGCCATCAGGATTGCGCGTGAGGTTCACACCGCTGACGTCGGCCAACTCCTCACGGGAACGCGACAACGCAAATCGGATCAACGGACCCACGACGAATGCGACGACGGTCAGCAAGACTCCGGCCGCGAGGATGAGAATCGTGATCTGCTGGGCATCCCGACCGCGGGGTCGCATGAAGAAGGCGGATCGCCAGACCATGCTCGCGAGCAGCCCCGCGAGGCCGATCAGCGTGCTGACCACCAGGATGAGCCGCACGTCGTAGTTGCGGATGTGGCTCATCTCGTGGCTGATCACACCCTCGAGCTCGTCGCGGTTCATGAGTTGGAGCAGCCCCGTGGTCGCCGTGATCGCAGCCTTGTTCGGGTTGACGCCCGTTGCGAACGCGTTGGGAGACGGGTCGTCGATCACGTACACCGCCGGTTTGGGCAGCCCGGCGCTGATCGCCATTGCCTCGACGACGTTGTGGAGCTGTTGGTACCGGCTCGGATCGGCGGGGCGAGCGCCCGACACCGCTAGCACGAGGCGCGCGCCCGACGTCATCGCGTACGCCGAAGCCAACAACGCAACGATCGCCGCGATCACGATGCCCGTGGCGACGGCCGAGCCCCGAGAGCCCGAGCTCCCACCGAAGAGGGCACCGAGCAACGCGCCGATCCCTACCCAGATCAGAACGAACCCGAGAATCACGAGCACGCTGCGCCGCTTGTTCCGGGCGATCTCCTCGAGCATGCTCGAACGATACGTCGCCGCACCGGCTTCGCGGTCGTCAGGTCGTCGCCTTCACCCCAACCGACGCGCCAGCGCGGCGCGCCACGGTGTGAGGTCCAACTTCGGATAGCGGCGGGAGGTCGCCTCGATGAGCGCCGTGTCCCAGATCGGATGTCCCGGAGGCGGGAACCCGAAGAGCGCGAGCTCGCTCGAACTGCAGTCTTCGACGAACGCGACCCAGTGGGGCGAATTCGCGCGCGACTGTAGAGCGTGATAGCCGATCCAGTCCTGGCCGGCGACCTTGAAGCTCACATTCAACAGGAACCGCGAGCCGCCCGGTGCGGTGAGGTCGACAGCACGATGGAAGACGTCGGGGCGGTACACGAGGAGCGAGCCGCGCACGCCCGTCGCCGGCCGCTCCGCTGCATAGAGCTCAGGGTCGGCGTTCGGCATGATCAGAGGCGTCGTCGTGGGCCGGCCCTCGGAGTCGCGCACGGACACGAGGTGCGTGGGGGCGGTGCCGCCGTGCACGTCGGAGAGATAGAGGAACGACTCGACGTGCAACCACCGCGACTCCGTTCGCGGGGGCAGCCACGAGTGGTTCCGGTCGGTGTGCATCGGCTGCTCGTAGTTCGTGACGCCGGTGTACTTGGCCGCGACGTGCACCTGGTAGAGCCGAAGGTCGGTCGTCTGCAACGCCCGTTCCATGAAGTCGACGATCGAAGGGTGCACGCACAGCCGGTTGAGCGCCCCGGTTCCGGGAAACGGAAACTCGCCGTGCCACCGGTGCTGCTCGGGGCGGAACCCGGGGCCGGCCGCCGGCCACACAAACGAATCACGTGGCGGCGGAGGCCGTCCGAGCCACTTCTCGGTCTCGCCGGCGGGGTCGGCGTGATACTGCTCGGGCGTGGGGAACATCTCCCACAGATCGGGCGTCGCAGCATCGACCTGATCGGCCCCGACGAGGCCCTCGAGCAATACCCACCCGTCCTCGCGCCACGCGATGACCTCTTCGTCGTCGGCGAACCTGGCGCTCATCATCGGGTCCTCGGTCACGCGCTCGCCCGCGTGTGCTCGCGTCTCAAACGTTGCTCCGTCGGATAGCCCGCTGGTCGCCGCCGAGGTACGAGGCGACGACAAGGGGGTCGCTCCGCACGGTGTCGGGTGCCCCCTCGGCGATGATCTCGCCGGCCTCCATGCAATAGACGTGGTCGGAGATCGCCAGGATCAGCGGAAGGTCGTGTTCGACGAGGATCAGCGTGGCGTCGAGCTCTTGCTGCACGCGCTTGATCAAGGGAGCGAACGCCTCGGCTTCGCGCTGGGCGACCCCCGCGGTCGGCTCGTCGAGGCAAAGGACGCTCGGTGCCACCGCGAGCACGGATGCCAATTCGACGATACGCCGGGTTCCGGTCGACAGCTCGGCGATGAACCGATCGGCGTACCGGCCCAACCCGAGGAAGTCGATCAGCTCGGCGGCGTCGGCTCGCTTCGATCGCTCGGCTTCGGTAGCGCCCGGCAAGCAGAGCAGCGAGCCCCAGAATGGCGTCGAATGGCGCGCCTCGAGCGCGAGCTGCACCGTCTCGCGCACGGTGAGCTCCGGGAACAGGGTGGCCGCTTGGAACGTGCGCCCGAGCCCCAAGTGCGCGCGCTGGTGGGCGGGCAGCCTGCCGATATTGTCGCCGAGGAGCTCGACCCGGCCCGTGCTCGCGACGTAGCCACCGATCGCGTTGAGCAATGTCGACTTACCCGCGCCGTTCGTGCCGATCAGCCCGATCACCGCTCCGGGGGCGGCGCGGACATCGACCGAGTCGACCGCGACGATGCCACCGAAGCGCACGGTCAGGCCGGATGTCGAGAGCACGCTTCCGTCCGCGTTGACGCGCGTCCGTCTACTCGTGGCGACGCGCCTCAGCGACGCCGGTGGCGCGATCCGCGTCTTTGTCTGCGCCGCCGGCAGTCGCGTCTCGAGCCAGTTCACGATCGAGCTCCGGAGCCAATAGCCGATCTGGGTGAAGCCGCCCGGGATGTACAACAGGATGATGAGCAGCCCGATGCTCGACGTGAAGAGCGGGACGGTGCGGTTGCTCGGCCAGAACGCGGGCAGGCCGACGACCCACAGTGCTCCTGCCACTGCGCCGGCGAGGCTCCCGAGCCCCCCGATCACCGCGAGCGCTACGACCGTGAGGGAGTCCTCGATCCGGAAGAACCGATCCGCGTAGCCGATCGTGACGACGCTGCCGCCGAGGATTGCACCTCCCAGTCCCGCAACGAAGCCGGCAACTGCGAACGCGGTGAGCTTCGAGCGGGTCGGTGACACTGTGAATGCCGACGCGGCCGGCTCGTTCTCGCGCACGCCGATGATCATGCGACCGATGCCGGTGCGTCGCAGGTGACCGACGAGGAGCAGCACGACGACGAGCGCGGCGAGCGTGAAGTAGTAGTAGTTGCGGTTGAGGTGCGCGAGGTCGAGCGCTCCGAGCTTTCCTCGGGGAAGCTGCACGGTAACAGACCCCTCGGTGCCGGCGAAGAGCGGCCGAGGAAAGATGTAGGCCTGCGCAGCAATCGCGAACGCCATCGTGCTGATCGCGAGGAGAAGGCCCTTCACACGCAGGGCACCCACGCCGACCGCGACCGCGATGAGGCAGGCGACGAGCGCACCGAGGAGCAGCGCGGGGACGAACGGAACCTTTGGCAGCTGACCCCGGATGAGCCGCGTCGATCGCCAGCCGATGTTGAGCGAGACGCCGCGCACGAAAGCCGCGGCACTGAGTGCACCGATTCCTGCGAACGCCATCTGTCCCAGTGAGAGCTGACCGCCCCAGCCCGTCAGGACGGTTACCGAGACCGCGCACAGCGCGAAGGCGAGGATGATCGCGTACGTCTGATGATGGAACGACTCGTGCACGACCAGCGGAAGCACCAGTGCGAACAGGAGTGCGATCCCGGCCACGAGCTGCGGCATCCGACGGACCCACCAGATCTGGCGCAGTCGCTCGGGGACGGGCGCGACGCGCGGGGCGAAGGCGAAGCTCTCGGCGCCAGAGTCGTCCGCCCGGCTGATCCGCGCGACGAGTATCAGCACGAGGATCAGCAGGACGAACTGCACCAAGCCGACCGTGTTCGGGAAGTTGTAGACGAGGACCTGGTACAGGACGCCGACGCCCGCGGAGCCCACCACGGCGCGCGGAAACGACCGCATGCCACCGATCAACGCCCCCGTGAGACCGAGGAGCAGTGTCTCCGGCCCGACTGAGACGAGATCGGACGTGCCCTGCTCGGTGGCGTACAGGATGATCGAGATCGCCGAGAGGAACCCGCCGATCGTCCAAACCGCGGTCGACATGAGCTTCGGGCTCACGCCGGTGAGCCGTGCGAGATCGGAGTTCGTCGACGACGCTCGCACCGCGACGCCGAACCGGGTGTGACCCAGGAGCCACCAGAGCCCGGTCGCGATGAACGGAACGACCACGAGCGCGAGCAGCTGTGAGCCCTTGATCGTCATGCTCCCCAGATGCCACTCGCTGGTGATCGGGCTGGGGAACGCCGTCTGCAAGCGGCCGCTGCGGTACCCGGGCAGGGTGAGCGTGACCGCGCGGGCAAGCTCGGCAACGCCGATGGTCGCGACGAGGACGATCACGCGTGGCGCCCTGAACAACCGCCGGATCACCGCCAGCTCGACGACCGTGCCTGCGAGTGTGCCGCTCAACACGGCCAAGAGAAGCGAAGGCCAATACGGCCAGTGCGACTTTCCCGCCATGACCGCGAGCAAGGCTGCGGCCGGGACGCCGAGGTCGCCCACCGCGAAGTTGATCACGCGGCTCGACCGGTAGACGACCACGATCCCCATCGCGATGAGCGAGACGATCAGGCCGCGCACCAAGCCGATCACGAGGAGGTTGGCGGTCCAGATGTGGGGTTGCAGCAGCGAGGCCAGCATCACCCGCCCTCGGTCCCGAAGAAGACGGCGCGCGCCAGGTCGTCGCGCGCCAGCAGGTCATGTGCCGGGCCTTCGAACTTGACCTGCCCCTTCTCGAGAAAGATGGCGCGATCCGAGATCTCGAGCGCCACATTCAGGGACTGCTCGACGATGACCATGGTCTGGCCACGCGCCTTCAGCTCGTCGACGAGCTCAAGAAGGCGCTGCACGACGATTGGCGCGAGGCCGAGCGACAACTCGTCGATGAGCAACACCTCGGGCTGGTGGATCAGGACGCGCGCCAGGGCGAGCATCTGCTGCTGGCCGCCGGAGAGGCTGCGGGCCGACTGCCTTCGGCGTCCGCCGAGCTCGGGGAAGAGCGTCAGCACGCTGTCGATGCGCTGCTCGACGTCGGCGTTGCTGCCACCGCCGAGCCAGGCGCTCACCGCGAGGTTCTGGCCCACGGTGAGGCTCGGGAACACCCCTTTGCCACCCGGAAGCGACACGATCCCGAGTCGAACCCGCTGTTCCGGCGCCACGTAGGTGATGTTCCGCCCGTTGAGTCGCACGACCCCGCGGTCGGGCACCTCGAGCCCGCTCACCACCCTCAGGATGGTCGACTTGCCCGCGCCGTTCGTGCCGAGCAGCGCCACGCACTCGCCGCGGTAGATCTCGAAGTTGACGTCGAACAGCACCTGTACGGACCCGTAGGAGAAATCGATGTTCGCGGCCTGGAGGACAGGTGGCTCCTGCCCGAGCTCGTGGCGCTTGCGGTGCTCATCCCTCTCTTCCAGGAGCTCCTCCACGACGAGCGAGAGGTCGTTGCGGATGAACCGGGCGCCGTTCATCAACAGGAGCCCTCCGATGATGCTCGTCGGAACACCCAGGGCGATGACGGTCCCTCGCACGCCGATCGCGTCGGTGAAGAAGCCGGAGATGACGCCGCCCCCGAAGCCACCGATGAAGAAGATGTACATCGTCGACATCGCGGTCCCCATGCCACGGAGCCGGTAAGGCACCACTGCTTGGAGCACGGGGGCGGTCATCGCGAATGCCGAGGTCGTGAGCACGGCCTGCGGGACGCCGAGGATCCAGAACCACGTCGAGTTGTGCACCGAGTACTGGATCGGCGTGAAGATTGCCGAGGGCAGGATCAGCGCCCCTACCAACGCGAGCGCCTTGGCGGGATTGCGCCGGTACACCTTGTCGAAGTACCGGCCGACGAACGGCAGGATCGGCAGGGCTGCGATGCCGGAGAGGCTCAGGATCAGCCCGCGCGTCAGTGGGCGATGGATGTGGAGGGTGTCGTTCAGGTAGAGGGATGCCAGCTCGCCCTGACTGAAGAGTCCGAAGCCGAGTGCGCAGAACGCGACGAGCACGGTGCGGATGGTGGCGATCTTCTTCAGCCGAGCGAATGCCGACTCCATCGAGATCGGTGCCGGGTTCTCGTCCTCGATCACCTCGCCGAGAACGTCGTCCTTCTCGAACTGCCCGCGGGTCGGTTCCTTCATCGCGAAGGCGCCGAAAGCGACGACAACCACCGGGATGCCGAGCAGGTACCAGGCCCAGCGCCAGCCCTCCGGTCCGCCGAACGAGGTGGCGATCGCCGCGGTGAGGACCGGGCTGGCGAGACCGACCCCGTGCGCTCCCATGCCCATGACGGCCGCCATCCGGGCGCGGATGCCGATCGGGTAGTTGTCGGCGATGAGCGACTGGTGCACCGGGATGCTGTTCGCCTTGGCGATGCCCGTCGCGAATCGCGTCCAGAACAGCATGAACGCGTTGACCGCAAGGCCCGAGCAGAAGACGAAGGCCCCGAAGAACAGACTGGCGACGCCGACGATGGGCACTCGCTTCACCCGGTCGGCGAGCCAGCCCATCGGAACCGCTCCGAGCACGAAGAACGCCGACGAGGCGGTTGCGATGAAGACGATCGCGCCCTCGCTGATGTGGAAGGTCGAGCGGATCTCGGGCCCGAGCACCTGGATCGCCGCACCCTCGAGCTCGTCGAACGCGAGCAGGAGACTGAGGACGACGAACATCAGCTTGCCGCCGCGGGCGAACGCGTCGCGGAAGCTGACCGGCTCGGAGTTCACCCCGGGCAGCAGCTGGTCGGGGAAGATCACCTGCTCCGTGGCCCGCGCCTGTGCTTCTTGGCGCGCCGCCTCCTCGTCGAGCACCGCCGCTGCGAGTGCGGCGACCTCCCCCGGGCGCGTCTCCTCCACGTCAGTCCCGCCTCGAGCCACGCTCGGTCACTTCGGTTTTCGCCTGCTATCCGCCGGTGATGTTCTCGACCGCGGTGATTCCCCGCCAGTTGCCTATCGGTGGGATGGAGGAGTCGAACGCTTCGAGGCGGAAGTTGTCCTCGGCGTCGTACTTCCCCTTGTGCAGCGAGGAGTACGGTCCCGAGCCGTAGTTGTCGATGTGGCCGAAGGTGTCAACCGTCTTGGTCCAGTTGGCGTTGTTGAGGTTCTTGCCCACCCGCGTGGCGATGTCGCGGAACATCGTGATCACCTGGCACGCGTCGTTGATCGAGGCGTTGGTTTCGAGCGTCTTGCCGCCCGGACCGGGAACGACCTCCTGTGAGTTCGGTGCGTGCTTACCGGTGTACTTCTCGTAGATCGCGGCGCAGTACTTCCAGTGCTCGCTCTTGTCGTACTCGATCGGCGTGGGGCCGCCCGCCGAAAAGATCCCCTCGTATGGATTGGGCTTGACACCGGCCTTTGTCAAGTCCTGCGCGGGACCCTTCACGTCGGTGTTGTCGGAGATGAGGATGACCTTGGGCATCGCGCTACGGATTTTGGTGACAAACTGCTTCGCGCCCGACACCTCGTTGCCGGCGAGGAAGATCGCCTCGACACCTTCGCCCTTCCACCGCTCGATGAAGCTGTCGAGCTGCGTCTGCGCAGCGGTCGTATCGGTCCCGGTGATCGTTAGAATCGCGGTGGTGCCGAGCTGTAACCCGAGCTTCCTCAAGCCGGGCACGATCGTTCCGTTGACCACCCCTGCCTCTTGTGTCGCGCCGAGCGCGGCGACCTTCTTGCCGACGAGGGTGCGCTGCTTCTCCAAGAGCTTGAGCACGACCCTGGTCGTTCGCTCGTTCGTGGCCCCGGCATAGAGGAGGAGACCGGGCGGCGCCTTGTCGATGATTGCCTGCGTCAGGTTGAACGACAGCAGGACGCGTTGGTGCTGCTTCGTGACGCAGGTCTGACCGTCACCAGACGTGTCGAAGAAGTTCCCCGTGATGGCGAACACCCTGTCGTCTTCGGTCAGCTTCGTGCACACCGAAAGCGGACCGGCGGTGTTGATCGGACAATAGCTGTCGTACACGGACACGATCTTGCGACCGTTGATCCCACCCTTGGCGTTGACGTCGTCGATGAACGCTTGGTACACCTGATCCTGGTTGATGCGGATCGAGTCGACGAAGTCCTTGACGCAGTTGAAGTCGATGAGCGCCACCCCGAGCTTGATCTCCGTAGGTGTCACTCCGACGCCAAGGGCCGTCGATTCAGTACCGCGTTGAGCCGTCGTCGACGGGGAGCCGCTCTTCGAGGAGCCCCCACACGCGGCCAACAGCCCCAGTAGCGCCAAGCCGGCAAGGGCCGCCCGCAGCAGGCAGAACCTTTTGCGTCGTTCTCGCCGTCGTGTCACGCGCGCCCCCAAGATCAGATGAGCGACAGGACATTAGATCGCCCAAAGCCGCGTTTCCCGGCAACGAAGGACCTCGGCGTGAACCTACGTGACGCCGGTCCCCGTTCCAACGCGTGGTTTGGTGGTGTCGGTTCGGACGCAGTTCGGGCATCGGCCGCGGAACGTGATGTCGATCTCGTCGAGCACATAGCCATGGCGTTGGTCGAGCGGTAGACCGAGGTCGTCGAGGCCCGCGGGATGGACATCGACGAGTCGGTGGCAGACCGTGCACACCAAATGGTGGTGGGCGGTGCCGGTGTTGGGGTCGTAGCGCGCGGGGCCGTTGCCAACCCGCAGCTCGAGCAGCTCGCCCATCTCGACCAGGTCCCGAAGCGTGTTGTAGACGGTGGCGAGGGACACTTCAGGCAGGATGGTGCGTGCCCCTTCCAGAACGTCGTCGGCCGTGAGGTGCACGTGATCGCCGGTCAAAACCTGAGCGACCGCGCGCCGCTGGGGCGTGACCCGCCAGCCACGGGCGCGGAGGCGTTCGAGGAGCGTCGGTGCGGGTCCCACGCAACCAAGCCTAGAGGCCGCGCCACTCGGTTTCCAATATTCGCATAGCTCTTGACTCAGTGCTCCTCCGAGATTAGAACACTTCCAACTTGGGCCACTTCCGGTGGCAGGACCACCGAGAACGGAGAACCACGTGTCTGACCGCGGCAGCGAAAGTGAGAGCCCAGCCATTCCCTCCCCGACTCCCGAGCCGCACCGGCCCAGGTCGAACCGCGACTGGTGGCCGGACCAGCTGGATCTGTCGGTTCTTCACCAGCACACGCCTCAGTCCAACCCGATGGACGACGATTTCGACTACGCAGAAGCGTTCAAGAGTCTCGACCTCGACGCGTTGAAGCGGGACATCGTCGAGGTGATGACGACATCGCAGGACTGGTGGCCCGCGGACTACGGCCACTACGGGCCGCTCTTCATCCGGATGACGTGGCATGCGGCCGGCACGTATCGCATCGCCGACGGCCGAGGCGGTGCGGGTAGCGGCGATCAGCGCTTTGCACCGCTCAACAGCTGGCCTGACAACGCGAATCTCGACAAGGCGCGTCGGCTGCTCTGGCCGGTGAAGCAGAAGTACGGTCAGAAGATCTCCTGGGCCGATCTCCTGGTCTACGCCGGCAACGTTGCCATGGAGTCGATGGGATTCACGACGTTCGGGATGGGCTTCGGGCGCCAGGACATCTGGGAGCCCGACGAGGTCTTCTGGGGCCCGGAGGACACGTGGCTCGGCGATGAGCGCTACAGCGGCGACCGGGAACTCGCCGGTCCGTTCGGTGCCGTCCAGATGGGCCTGATCTACGTCAACCCGGAGGGACCGAACGGCAACCCGGATCCGCGGGCTGCCGCCCGGGACATCCGAGAGACCTTCGCCCGCATGGCGATGAACGACGAGGAGACGGTCGCGCTCATCGTCGGCGGACACACCTTCGGCAAGTGCCATGGCGCAGGCGATCCGGACCTCGTCGGCCCGGAGCCCGAGGGTTGCCCCGTCGAGCATCAGGGCCTTGGTTGGATCAGCAGCTTCGGCACCGGCAAAGCCGCCGACACCATCACCAGCGGGCTCGAAGGCGCGTGGACCAACGACCCGATCAACTGGGACAACGGCTACCTCGACAACCTGTTCAACTACGACTACGAGCTGACGACGAGCCCCGCGGGGGCCAAGCAGTGGACCCCCAAGAATCCCGAGGCGCAAGGCACGGTGCCCGACGCGCACGATCCGTCGAAGCGCCACGCGCCGATGATGCTGACAACCGACCTCGCGCTGAAGGTCGATCCCATCTACGAGCCGATCGCCAAGCGCTTCCACGAGAACCCCAAGGAGCTCGCAGACGCGTTCGGCAAGGCGTGGTTCAAGCTGTTGCACCGCGACATGGGGCCCGTCTCGCGCTACCTCGGTCCGTGGGTTCCCGAGCCCCAGCTGTGGCAGGACCCCATCCCCGCTGTCGACCACGAACTGGTCGGCGACGCGGACGTCGCCGTCCTCAAGAGCAAGCTCCTCGCGTCGGGCCTGTCCATCTCCCAACTCGTCACCACCGCATGGGCGTCGGCGGCCACCTTCCGCTTCACCGACAAGCGCGGCGGGGCCAACGGCGCACGGATTCGCCTCGCACCGCAGAAGGACTGGGAGGTGAACCAGCCGGCTGAGCTGGCCAAGGTGCTGCAAGCTCTCGAGCAGGTCCAGCAAGACTTCAACGGCTCACAGTCCGGTGGAACGAGAGTCTCGCTCGCGGACCTCATCGTCCTGGGCGGCGGCGCGGCCATCGAGCAGGCGGCGAAGAAGGCCGGGCACGACATCACGGTCCCGTTCGCGCCGGGCCGTACCGACGCCGTCCAGGAGCAGACCGACACGGACTCGTTCGCCGTGCTCGAACCAACCGCAGATGGATTCCGCAACTACCTCCGCGCAGGAGAGAAGCAACGGCCCGAGACCCTGCTGCTCGATCGGGCCAGCCTGCTGTCGCTGACCGCTCCCGAGATGACGGTGCTCGTCGGTGGGCTGCGCGCCCTGAACGCCAACGTGGGCCAATCGCCGCACGGCGTCTTCACCGACCGGCCCGAGACCTTGACCAACGACTTCTTCGTGAACCTGCTCGACATGAATACCGAGTGGAAGACATCCTCGTCGGAGAACGTGTACGAAGGTCGCGATCGCGCGACGGGCAAGGTCACGCGGACTGCCACGGCCGTCGACCTCGTCTTCGGTTCGAACTCACAACTCCGCGCTCTCTCCGAGGTCTACGCATCTGACGACTCGAAGGAGAAGTTCGTGCGTGATTTCGTCGCCGCGTGGGACAAGGTCATGAGGCTCGATCGCTTCGACCTCGCCTGATCTCGATCTCGACGCACGGTCGAGGGGCACGGCCAAGAGCGCGAGCGTCGGATTGGTTCGAATCGCCGCGGCCTGCCGACGAGGCAGCCGTCCTGACGCGGCGCGGCGTCGACGGCAAGAGAGTGCCGGGTGCTATTCGAGGGGGCGACGGGCGATGGCGGGCGAATGACGTCCAGCCACTGCCCAGCCCCCGACCGCTGCCGCGACCGGCAGGCCGACGGCGATTGTGAGCAGGTTCGCATAGGGCGGATGCCCGAGCGGGCCGAGACGGTGGTGGTACCAGGCGATGGCCTCGGCGTAGGCGCCGGCGACACCGAGGGCCACTCCCAACAGAGCGAGGCTGCCGGCCGTGGCCCCGGTCAGTGCGCGGCGTGTCCTTGCGGTGGCGCCTGTCGCGGTCAGCGTGCGCAGATCGTTGGCCGTCTCCGCGCGGATGAGACCGACGGTCATGGCGAGCACGCCGAGGGCGAGCACGATGCCGGCCACGGACGCGTCGGTTCCGAGTTGCGAGGCGCTGTGGCGGTCCGCGGCTTCCACGGTGAGACCGACCCCTGCCGCCGTCCGGGTCGCGCTGCCGATCTGGGCGGCGCTGATGCTGTGGGCGGTCTCGAGAAGCCACCCGGCCACGATCGGCTGCATGCCGAGTGCGGCGACTCCGTGTGACGTGATCAACGCGACCGGCCCCGACGAGTACGTCGGCAAGTTCAGCGTCTGGATCCTGGGGTTGATGGTGTGCCGGGGGTTGGCGCCGAGGACGAGACGCCCGCCGGCGCCTCGCGAGGTGACCCGCGCCTGGAGCGATCTGCCGATGACGACGTCGGCGGCGGGATCGATCTGGCGTGGGTTGATGCCTTCGTGATCAAGGATCGCCGGCGTGGCGAGGTAGAGCGGCAGGACCAGCTCGATGCGTTTGCCACCGCGTGATGCGGGCATCTCGTTGAGCA
>Ga0066709_100000400_pt1 | contig 22533 bp, 23 predicted proteins | sample GraSoiAngelo_158_FD_79665 | JGI IMG/M metagenome (GOLD analysis project Ga0066709, IMG submission 79665) | Grasslands soil microbial communities from the Angelo Coastal Reserve, California, USA - 14_1009_16_30cm | ecosystem: Environmental > Terrestrial > Soil > Grasslands | place: USA...
GCCCTCGCTGACGGTCAGTTCGAAGCGGGCGCTTGCCCAGCCCGCCGGGAGCCCGCTTTCGACCGTTTCCCACTCTTCGACGAGGCTCATGCGGCAAAACGTACACTCAAACCGAGTGGCCAAGGTCGAGAAAAGGAGGGCGGTCTCGGACGAGCGGCTGCACGGCTTCTTGCGCGAGATGCTGCTGATCCGGCGCTTCGAGGAGAAGGTGGAGGAGCGCTTCCGCGCCGGCGAGCTGCCGGGCTTCCTCCACGTCGCGATCGGGCAGGAGGCCGTCGCCGTCGGCGTCTGCGCCGCGCTCGAGGAGGGGGACGTGATCACGTCGACGCACCGCGGCCACGGTCACATGCTCGCCCGCGGCGCCGATCCGCGGCGCATGTACGCGGAGCTCTACGCGCGCCGCGACGGCTACAACCGCGCCAAGGGCGGGTCACTGCACATGATCGACACCGAGCTCGGCTTTCTCGGCGCCAACGGCATCGTCGGCGGCGGCATCCCGCTCGCGACCGGAGCGGCGCTCCAGCTCAAGCGGTCGGGCGCAGGCCGCGTGGCCGTTTCGTTCTTCGGCGACGGCGCGACAAACGAGGGCGCTTTCCACGAATCGCTCAACCTCGCCTCGCTCTGGAAGCTCCCGTGCCTCTACGTCTGCGAGAACAACCTCTACGGCGAGTTCACGCGGCAGGATCGCCACCAGCCGATCTCGGACGTAGCGCTCCGTAGCGCCTCTTACGCGATGCCGGGCGTGATTGCCGACGGCAACGACGTGCTCGACGTCCTGCGCGCGGCAGGCGAGGCGGCGGCGCGGGCGCGCGCCGGTGAGGGCCCGACGCTCATCGAGGCCAAGACGTACCGGCACCGGGGCCACTACGAGGGCGACATGGGCGCGTACCGGCCGCCCGACGAGGTGGCGGAGTGGATGGCGCGCGACCCGATCCTCACCTTCGGCGCCCGGCTCGTCGCCGACCAGGGGGTGAAGCAGACCGATCTCGACGCGGCCGCCGAGGACGTCGAGCGCACGCTCGACGGGGCGGCCGAGTACGCCGACGCGAGCCCGCACCCCGAGCCTGACGAGGCGCTCGAGGACGTCTTTCGGGAGACCGTGGGAGGAGCGGCACTGCGATGAGCACGACGATGACCTACTCACAGGCCATCCGCGAGGCGCTCGCCGAGGAGATGGAGCGCGACCCCGAGGTGTTCCTGCTCGGCGAGGACGTGGGCGAGTCCGGCGGCGTCTTCGGCGTCACGAAAGGGCTCGCAGCGCGTTTCGGCACCGAGCGCGTGCTCGACACCCCGATCTCCGAGGAGGCGATCGTCGGCGCCGCCGTCGGTGCGTCGCTCCTCGGCGGCCGCGCGGTGGTGGAGATCATGTTCTCCGACTTCGCGACGCTCGCGATGGACATGATCGTCAACCAGGCCGCGAAGACGCACTACATGACGGGCGGCCGGTTGACGGCGCCCCTCACCATCCGTCTCGTCACCGGGACCGCAGGCGCAACCGCGGCTCAGCACTCGCAGAGCCTGGAGGCGTGGTTCGCGCACGTGCCAGGGCTCAAGTGCGTCGTTCCCTCGACACCGGCCGACGCGAAGGCGCTGATGAAAGCCGCGATCCGAGATCCCGACCCGGTCTGCTTCTTCGAGCACAAGCTGCTCTACAACCGCAAGGGTGAGGTCGACGACAAGGTCGAGCCGCTGCCGCTCGGCAGGGCGCGCGTCGCGCGCGAAGGCACCGATGTGACGCTCGTCTCGTATCTGAAGACGCTGCACGACGCCGTCGAGGCTGCGGAGACCCTGGCCGACGAAGGCGTGTCCGTTGAGGTGCTCGACGCTCGCAGCCTCGTCCCCTTCGACCGCGATGCCCTTCGCGCGTCTCTCGAGAAGACCGGGCGGTTGCTGATCGCACACGAGGCGCCTCAGCGCGGCGGCTTCGGCGCGGAGATCGCCGCCATCGCGGCCGGAGAGATGTTCGACCTCCTGTCGGCGCCGGTCGCCCGCGTCTGCGGCACCAATACGCCGATGCCGTACGCGCCCGAGCTCGAGGGCTTCGTCATACCGGACGCGGCACGGATCGCGGACGGAGTCCGCGCGCTCACCGTCGCGAAGGTGGCGTAAGCGGTGGGGTCGGTGACGGTGAAGCTGCCGAAGTTCGGGCTGACGATGGAGGAGGCGACGATCAACGAATGGTCGGTGGCAGTGGGCGACGTTGTTGCGCAGGGCCAGACGATCGCGACCATCGAGAGCGAGAAGGTCGAGATGGAGCTGCCGTCGCCGGCGGGCGGCGTGATAGCCGAGCACCTCGTCCAGCCGGGTGAGACCGTCGCCGTCGGGACGGCGCTCGCCGTTCTCGTCGCGGATGCGGACGAGCTCGCCGCCTACGAGTCGGGAGGAAGCTGACATGCCGGTCGTGACCGTGCAGCTGTGGGAAGGACGGACCGTGGAGCAGAAGCGCGCGCTGGTGCAGGCGATCACGGAGGCGATGATCGAGCATGCGGGGGCGAAGCCCGACGCACTGCACGTGATCCTGCAGGAGATCCCGCGCGAGAACTGGGGCCGCGCCGGCGTCCTCGGCGTCGACCTGAAGGACGCATGAGCCACGTCCCGTCTCTGACCCCGGACACGACCCGGGTGGCCAGGGGTCAGACCTTTTGGTCCGACCCGCGTGTGCGCCGATGACCGACGCGCAGCCGCTGGAGGTTCTCGATGCCGCGCACACCGCGCTGCTCGTGATCGACATGCAGAACGCCTTCTGCCACCCCGACGGCACACTCGGCATCTCGGGCGTGAACGTCGCCCCGGCCCAGGCGATCACCGCACCCATCGCCCGCCTTGTCGAAGGCGCCCGCACGGCCGGCATTCCCGTGCTCTGGTCGCAGCAGGTGCATTTCGAGGCCGATGCCGGCCGCACGCGCAAGCGCCTGCCCTCCCACACGCAGAAGCGCGCCCGCGTCTCGGCGCTCGCCGGCACGTGGGACATGGAGATCGTCGACGAGCTGCGGGAGCTCGCCTCTGCCGAGCCCGAGCACGTCTTCCAGAAGCACCGCTTCGGCTGCTTCTACGAGACGCGCTTGGAGGCGGCGCTGCGGATGCTCGGGACCGAGGCTCTCCTCGTCTGCGGCGCGACCGCCAACGCGTGCGTCGAGACCACGCTCCGTGAGGCCTACCTCCGCGACTACGACGTCGTCGCCGTCACCGACTGCATCGCGGCCGTACGGCCGGAGTGGGAGCCCACTGCCCATGCGGTCTGGGGGCAGTACTTCGGCGTGCTCGCGACCTCCGTGGATGTACTCGCCTGGCTGGAGCAGGCCCGCACACCGAGGGCGACCGGGCTCGGCCACCTGCTGCTGCAGGTCTCCGATCTCGAGGCAGCCGAGCACTTCTATCTCGACCTCCTCGGGCTGACCGTTCGAACGCGCGAGGACTTCCGCGACGGCCGCCCGCTCGTCGTCACCCACCAGGGTCTCGGCCTCACCAACGGCCGCCCCGAGGGACAAGGGCCGCTCGAGCACCTCGCCTTCAGCGCGCGCGGCGTCGCCGCCCTGGCCGAGCGGGCTCGCGCCGAGGGCGTCACCGTCGTGCGCGGGCCGGAGCCGAGCGCCTACGGCCTTTCCCTGTACCTCGCCGATCCGGATGGGAACGTGGTCGAGGTCTTCGCACAGGAGCCTGTGTGACCGAGCTCGCGGGGATCAGCAGCGAGGTCGTCTCCAAGCTGGAGGCGGCGATGGAGGAGCACGGCCTCGACGCGCTCGTCGCAACCTCGCCCGAGAACGTCGCGTGGGCGTCGGGTGCGGCGCCGCCGTCGCAGAAGACGGTGCGCTCGCGGCTCGCTGCCGCGATCGTCCCCCGCGAGGGCGCGAGCGAGCTCGTGGCGATCGCGCTCGAGGGCCCGGTGGTGCGGACCCAGTCGCGTCTCGAGAGCGTGCGGCTGTACGAGGAGTTCATCGAGGACCCGGTGCTCGTCTTCGCCGACTCGCTCAAGCAACGGGGACTCGACCAGGGCGCGGTCGGGGTCGAGGAGACGCATCTCTCCCACGCCGACTACGCCAGGCTCGCGATGGCGCTCCCCGGCGCACGGCTCGTCCGGGCCGACGAGCTCTTCGAGGAGCTGCGGATCGTCAAGACGCCGTCCGAGATCGACGCGATCCGGGACATCGGCACCGCGGCCGAGCGGATCGCGGGCGAGGTGTGCGAGCGCTTCGGCGCCGGGTCGAGCGAACGCGAGATCGCAAACTTCGTCGCCGAGCGCTACGCGGAGGCGGGAGGCGACGGCCTCACCATGCTCGTCGTCGGCTCCGGGCCCCGCTCAGCCGCTGTCAATGCGCCGCCCACCGATCGCAGGCTCTTGCCGGGCGACCTGCTCCGCCTGGACATCATCGGCACCAAAGCCAGGTACCACTCAGACGTGGCGCGGACCGTCGTAGTGGGCGAGCCGACCGAGGAGCAGCAGCGCGTCTACGACCTACTGCTCGGCGTCCACCGCCGCTGTCTCGACGCGTTGCGTCCGGGCGCGCTCACCTCGGACGTCTATGCGATCTACCGTGGAGCGATGGACGAGGCGGGCCTGCCGCCGTACCACTTTGTCGGTCACGGCCTCGGCATCACGCTGCACGAGGAGCCGTTCGTGAACGCGCTCAAGAAGATCCCGCTCGAGGCGGGAATGGTGCTCTGCATCGAGCCACTGACTCTGCTCGAGGGCCGCTTCGGCGTCCAGATCGAGGACGAGGTGCTGATCACCGCCGACGGCTACGACCCGTTCACCGAAGCCGGCCCGCTGCTGCGGATGGGAACGTAGAGCGATGCGCATCAGCGGCGTCGAGGTCTTCCTCGTGGCGGTGCCGTCACGGCGCGAGCACACCTGGGCGTCCAAGATGGAGACCCCGATCGGGCACCACGCGATCGTGCGGCTCGACACCGACGAGGGAGTGAGCGGCTGGGGCGAGGCGCCGGCGATCGCGACCTGGGGCGGCGCGCACGGGCGCTACTACGGCGAGACCCCAGAGACGGTCAAGCACATCGTCGAGGCCTACCTCCTGCCTGCCGTTCGAGACGTCGACCCGGCCGAGATCGCCGTCGTGCACGCGCGCATGGACAAGGTGGTGAAAGGGCATCCGTATGCGAAGGCCGCGGTCGACATCGCCTGCCACGACCTGGCCGGAAAGGCGCAGGGCGTACCGGTGTCGACGTTGCTCGGGGGCCGTCTCCGGGACGGCATCGAGGTGACGCACTCGCTGGGGATCATGGAGGTCGACCGCTGCGTCGCCGAAGGCGAGCAGGCCGTTGCCGAGGGCGCACGCACGATCAAGTGCAAGACCGGTCTCGATCCCGAGCGGGACGTCGAGCTCGTACGGCGTCTTCGCGAAACGGTCGGCGACGCCGTCAAGATCCGGGTCGACGGCAACGAGGGCTACCGCTCGGTGACGGAGGCGGTCGAGGTGACGCGCCGCCAGGAGGAGTACGGGATCCTCCTCTGCGAGCAGCCCGTTGCCGGAGCCGAGGGGCTGGCGCGGGTGGCGGAGCTCATCGACGCGCCGGTGATGGCCGACGAGTCGGCGTGGACCGTGTACGACATCCTCGAGCTACACGAGCTCCGCGCCGCCGAGTGCTTCTCCTGCTACGTGACGAAGCCCGGCGGCCTCTACCGTGCGCGCCAGCAGGCAGAGCTGGCGGCGGCGCTCGGCATCTACTGCGACATCGGCGGCTCGATCGAGCTCGGCATCGGGAACGCGGCCAACCTCCACCTCGGCGCGGCGCTGCCGAACGCCGTGCTGCCGAGCGTGTGCCCGGTGACGAAGCCGGCGGAAGCCGCAGGGCCCGCGATCGCGGGGATCTACTACGTCGACGACATCGTCACGGCGCCGTTCCGGTTCGAGGACGGCAAGGTGATGACCCCTGACGGCCCGGGCCTCGGGGTCGAGGTCGACGCCGAGAAGCTCTCCCGTTACGCCGTGTGACCGCCGTCGCGGTGATCGGTGCGGGCGCGGGAGGGGCCGCGGCCGTGACGGAGCTGAGCCTCGGCGGCCACGAGGTGCGCTGGTGGAACCGCAACCCCGCCACGATCGAGCCGTTTCGCGAGCACGGCGGCGTGCGCTACGAGGGGGTCCTCGGAGAAGGCGTCGCCACTCCGGCGAGCTTCGCCACCGACCTCGGCTCGGCTCTCGCCGGGGCCGAGCTGGCCATGGTGTGCCTGCCGTCGCTCGCGCACGAGCTCGTGGCCGAGGCGCTGGTCGCAGCGCAGGTTTCATGCCCCGTGCTGCTCAACCCGGGGCACACCTGCGGCGCGCTGCACGTCGCCAACGTCTTTCGGGAGCGGGGGGTCGAGCCGCCGCCGCTGGTCGAGCTCTCGACGCTGACCTACGTCGCCCGCAAGCCGGACGCGTCGACGGTTCGGATCACCGGCGCGGCCGGGCGCGTGTGGGCAGGGTGCCTGCCCGGCAGCGAGGAGGCACTCCGGCTGGCACAGGAGATCTACCCGGCGGCGGTCGCCGCCCGTGACGTGCTCGCGTCGAGCCTCGCGAACGTCAACCTCGTCCTACACACGCCCGGCGCGATCCTCTCGGCCGCATGGGTCGAGGCGACCGGCGGCGATTTCCGTTTCTATGTCGACTCGATGACCCCTGGAGTCGCCAGGTCGATCGACGCGCTCGACCGCGAGCGCCTCGCGGTGGCCGCCGCCTACGATCACGCGCTCCCGGCTCGGACCGAGGAGATGGCCGCGATCGGAACGGCGGAGGCGACGGCTGCCGCGCGCGGCGACACGCAGGCTGCGATCGCGGGCGGCGAGGCGAACCGTTTGATCAAGGCGCCCGACTCGCTCGACCACCGTTACTACGCGGAGGACTTCGGCTACGGGCTCGTGCCGATGCTCGAGCTCGCCCGCATCGGCGGCGTCGTGGTGCCCTACGCGTCGGCGCTCGTCGAAGTGGCGTCCGCGCTGCGCGGCGAGCCGCTCGCAGCGAGCGGCCTCACCGCCGAGAGGCTGGGGATCGCGGGCCTCGATCGGGGCGGCCTGCTCGAGCTCGTGCGAGGGCCGGCGTGAGCCTTGCCGGGATCGGTGTGGCGGTTGTTGGCGGTGATGAGCGCGAGTAGGAGATCGCGCGGCTCGCAGCCGCCGAGGGCGCGACGGTGAGGGCGTACGGCTTCCCGTGCCCCGAGCCGATCGCCGGCGTCGAGGTCGCGTCCGATCCGGCGCGCGCGATGCGGGCCGCCCGCTATGCGCTCTTTCCGATTCCCGGCATCGCCGCCGACGGCTCGCTCTTCGCGCCGTCGGCGCCGGCGCCGATCGTCCCTGACGAAGCGCTCCTGCGGGAGCTCTCGCCAGGGGGCCACGTGATACTCGGCGCCGCCGACGACCGGCTACGCGCGGCAGCCGCCGCCGCGGGCGTGACGCTGCACGAGTACGAGGACGACGTCGAGCTGATGCTCCTTCGCGGCCCCGCCATCGTCGAGGGCGCGCTGCAGCAGGCCATCGCCAACACGCGCGTGACGATCCACGATGCGGACGTCGCCGTCGTAGGGCACGGAACGATCGGCGCGCTGCTCGCTCGTACGCTCGTCGCGCTCGGCGCCCGCGTCACGGTCGTGGCGCGAAATCCCGTGCAGCGCGCCGCCGCGCGGGCCGCAGGCGCCCGCGCGGTACCCCTGGAGCAGCTCCCGGACGTGGCCGCCCGCTCGACGATGCTGTTCTCCACCGTGCCTGCGGCGGTCGTCGGCCGCGCCGCGCTCGGCGCCATGCAGCAGGGCTCGCTCGTGATGGACCTCGCGGCGCCTCCCGGAGGCGTCGACCTGGACGCCGCGGCCGAGTTCGCCCTCGTGACGGTGTGGGCGCGCGGGCTCGGCCGGAGGGCGCCCGTAACGGTAGGAGCCAGCCAGTGGCAAGGGATCCGCAAACGCATCGAGGCGATCGAGGAGGGACGCGTGTGAAGGCCGATCTCGTCATCCGCAACGCCAGGGTCGTAACGCATGTCGGCGAGTTCCACGGCGGCGTGGCTGTCAGCGGCGAGACGATCGCCGCGGTGGGCGCCGACGAGGCGCTCCCCGCAGGCGCCCGCGAGATCGACGCCGGCGGCCGCGTACTCATGCCCGGCGTCATCGACCCGCACTGCCACCTCGGCGTCAACTACCCCTACGACGAGGACATGCGCACCGAGACGGCGCAGGCGGCACGCGGCGGGATCACGACGATCCTGCTCTACATCAGGACGAAGGAGCCGTCGTACATCCCCTTCTACAAGGAGCGCTCCGCGGTCGGCGAGGCGAACGTCCACATCGACTTCGGCTTCCACTTCGGCATCCAGCGTGAGGAGCACATCCACGAGATCGACGCGATCGTGGCCGAGACGGGCGTGCGCTCCTTCAAGCTCTACTTCGGCTACGAGCCGGACAACCCGATCGGGATCGTGCCCGCGACGGACGGCTGGGTCTACGCAACGATGCGGAAGGCCGCGACGATCCCGGGCGGCGTCGTCTCCGTCCACTGCGAGAACACCGGCATCGCGACGTGGCTCAAGGAGGAGCTGATCGCGACGGGCCGCCAGGATCTCGGCGCCTACACCGAGTCGCGGCCGGCGTTCTGCGAGGAGGAGACGATCGGCCGGATGATCTTCCTCTCCGGTCTGACCGGGTGCCCGCTCTACGTCGTCCACACCACGGTCGGGCAGGGGCCCGTGATCGCCGAGACGGCGAGGGCCGGCGGGATCGACGTCACGATCGAAACGTGCCCGCACTACCTGACGCGCTCGTGCTACGACCCCGACCTCGACATGCGAGCCAAGATCTCGCCGCCGCTCCGCCACCGTGACGAGGTCGAGGGTCTCTGGCGCGGCATCTTCGCCGGTACCGTCCGCAGCCTCGGCTCCGATCATGTCCCGTTCTTTCCGAAGGAGGGCAAGGATCTCTGGAAGGAGAAGCCGGGCATCGTCTCGTTCCCGTGGGAGCTGTCGCTCCTGCTCAACGAAGGCGTGCACAACCGCGGGCTGCCGCTGTCGCGGCTCGTCGAGATGAACTCGTACACGCCCGCCCGGCGCTTCGGGCTCTACCCCCGAAAGGGCTCGCTCACGGTCGGCGCAGACGCGGATCTCGTGCTCGTCGACCTGGGCGAGGAACGGGAGGTCGTCCACGAGGGCAAGGGGACGTGCATCTACGAGGGGTGGAAGCTCAGGGGCTGGCCGGTGGCGACCGTCTCGCGGGGCCGGGTGATATACGAGGGCGGAGAGGTCGACCCGGACGCGTCCGGACACGGCATCTGCGTCACGCGGCCGGAGGTCAGATGAGGGGTCAGAACTTGTTCTGACCCGCGCTTGAAATCGGGTCAGGACAAGTCCCTGACCCCTGAACCTTGAACCGGCCCGCACCGAGTTATAGGGTGACGAGTTGTCATACATCTGACCATTTGGGGGTGGATGTAGTCCTTGTGACCGTCCACGAGGGAGCCAAGGAGGAGACGATGAGGAGTCCTGCCCGGTCGCGACGGCGGCTTCTGTGCGCCGTTCTGTCACTCGCTGTCGCGAGCGCCGTCGCCCTCGCCACAAGCGCGGTGAGCAGCGGGAGCTCCGCGGCGACGCGGAAGCTCACGCTGATGCTCGACTTCATCCCGAGCCCGTACCACATCGGCATCTACCAGGCGGTCAAGGCGGGCTACTACACACAGGCCAATATCGATCTCAAGATCGTCCAGCCGACCTCCGCCGGCGACTACGCGCGGCTCGTCAGCGCCGGGAAGGCGGACGTGGGCATGGCCGACGGCGTCGACCTCTTGACGTTCATCTCGAAGGGGACGAAGTACAAGGGCTTCCTCGCCACGCTGCAGGAGCCGCTTGCAGGCATCGGCGTCCTCAAGTCGTCGGGCATCACCTCGCCGAAGCAGCTGACAGGCAAGAAGGTGGCGACACCGGGCTCGCCCTCGAACAAGGCGTTCCTGGTGACGATGATCCGGAACTCGGGCGGCGACCCGAACAGCGTCAAGCTCGTGACGACGGGGTTCGACTTCGCGAAGTACCTCGTCGCCGGCAAGATCGACGCCTTCACCGGCTACTGGACCGACGCCATCGAGGCCGACGTCGAGAGCGGCACGCGCCTGCGCTTCCTGCGGCTGGACAAGTTCGGCGGCCCGAGATACCCGAGCCTCCTCTTCTACGCCACCACGGCGACGATCGCGAAGGACCCGAGCCTCATCCGCGACTTCGCCGCGGCGACCACCCACGGCTACAACGACATGCTCAAGAACCCGACGGGCGCCCTGAACGCGTTCCTCAGCCTCAACAAGGCGGTGAAGCGCGCGCCGACCAAGGCGGCGCTGACGCAGATCCTGCCGCTGTTCAAGGCGGGAACGACGCAGTACGGGCATGTCAACCTCGGCGACCTGGCGAAGCTGTCCGCGTTCCTGGCCAAGAACGGGCTGATCAAAAAGGCGGTGCCGGCGTCGGAGGCGGCGACGAACGCGTACGTGCCGAAGTCCTAGCGACATCGACCCGTCTCGTGGAGGCGAAGCTCCGGACCGAGAACATCTCCAAGGTCTTCCCGGGCGCCGGCCCCGGCCGGCCGAGCGTCCGTGCGCTGGAGGGGATCGACATCGAGGCGGCCGACGGTCAGTTCGTCTCGATCGTCGGCCCCTCCGGGGGCGGCAAGTCGACGCTCTTCAACATTTTGGCGGGCTTGATCGAGCCGACCTCGGGTCGGGTCTACCTCGACGGCCACCCCGCCGAGCAACTGCTCGGCAGGCTCGGCTACATGCCGCAGAAAGACCTCCTGATGCCGTGGCGTTCGGTGCTGGACAACACCACGCTCGGCCTCGAGATCAGCGGCGTGCCGCGACGCAACGCAAGGAAGCGGGCGCTCGAGGACTTCCCCCGCTTCGGCCTGACCGGCTTCGAGAACGGCTGGCCGGCGAGCCTCTCGGGCGGGATGCGGCAGCGCGCCGCCCTGCTCCGCACGTTCCTCGTCGGGCGGGAGGTCATGCTGCTGGACGAGCCGTTCGGGGCCCTCGACGCGCTCACCCGCCAGGAGATGCAGGCCTGGCTGCTGGAGATCTGGCACGCCGACCGCAAGACGATCCTGTTCGTCACCCACGACGTCGAGGAGGCGGTCTTTCTCTCGGATCGCGTCTATGTCCTCTCGGGTCGGCCGGGGCGGGTCGTGCTCCAGGTCGACGTCGACATCGAGCGCCCGCGGCCGCTCTCGGTGACCACGGCTCCCCAGTTCATCGAGCTCAAGCGTCAGTTGCTCGAGCCGCTCCTACAGCGGATGTCGCCGGCGGAGACGACGTGAGGATCGCTCGCGCATCCGTCGAGCGCGTGATCTTGCCGCTGGCACTCGCCGCAGCGATCCTCGGCGGGTGGCAGCTCTACGTCGCGCTCTCGGGGATCAACGAGATCCTGCTGCCGCCCCCCTCGAAGGTGGCGGCTGCGCTCTGGTCCGACCGTAGCCTGCTCGCCACCGACGCCTGGGTGACGATCCGGGAGATCGTCTACGGCTACCTGATCGCGGTGGCGTTCGGCGTCGCCCTGGCGACGCTCATCCACTCTTCACGCCTGATCGAGCGTGCGCTCTACCCGTGGCTCGTCGTGTCGCAGATGATCCCGATCCCCGCGGTGGCGCCCATCTTCGTCCTGTGGACCGGGTTCGACATCCGGCCGAAGCTGATGGTGATCGCGCTCGTCTGCTTCTTCCCGATCGTCGTGAACACGATCGACGGGCTGCGCGCCGTCGACACCGAGCTGCTCGACCTCCTGCGGACGCTCGGCGCGTCGCGCGTGCAGCGCTTCCGGCTCGCCCGCGTCCCTGCAGCGCTGCCGTTCATCTTCTCCGGTCTGAAGGTGAGCGCCGCCTTCTCCGTGCTGGGCGCGGTCTTCGGCGAGTGGGTCGGCGCCAACTCCGGTCTCGGCTACGAAATCCTCGTCCTCAACAACCAGTCGGCCACGTCGGACATGTTCGCCGTGATCGTTCTGCTCTCGGTGATCGGCATCGGGATGTTCGCGCTCGTGGCGAGCCTCGAACGGCTGATGCTGCCGTGGTACTACGAGGCGCGACGCGAGCGGCGCGACACGCCCCGACGCGTGGTGCTCCCGCAAGGAGAAGCGGCATGAGCGACGTGCCGCAGGAGATCCTGGACCTCGTCGACAGGCAGGCGCGCGCCTGGGAGCGGAACGACTTCGCCCTCGGCGCCGGAGACTGGTTGCCTGACGGCGAGCTCGTCGCGCCCGGCGCGCGCGTCGCCGCGCCTGACCTGGCGCGTGAGGTGACCGAGTTCCACCGCAGCTACACCGATCTCGTGGTGACCGTGCTCAACGTCTTCTGCACGGAGGACCGCTCGAAGGTTGGGATCGAGTGGGACTGGGAGGTGACGAGGCGCAGCGACGGCGTTCGGGGGCTCACGCACGACGCGATCATCGTCGACCTCGTCGACGGGAAGATTGCCTCGTGGCGCGAGTACTTCGATCTGGGCGGCTCGGTGGAGGCGCCGACATGAGACCGAACGCGCCGGCCGGCTGGTTCGAGTTGCTGCTCGACGAGGGCCAGACGAGCGGCGGACAGGGACTGCCCGAGTCGTTCCGGGCGGTCTACGGCGGAGACTGGGTGCTGCCGGACGACCGCCCCTACGTCTACGTGAATTTCGTCACCGCCCGCGACGGACGGGTCTCGTTCGACGACCCGGGTCACGCCGGCGGCGGTGACGTCTCCGGGTTCGACGCCCACGACCAGTGGCTGATGGGGTTGCTCCGGTCGCGTGCCGACGCCGTCATGATGGGCGACGGCACACTCGCCTCCGAGCCGGAGCATCTGTGGACGGCCGAGTACGTCTGCCCGAGCGACGCGGAGGCATTCGGGGCGCTGCGCCGCGGCGAGGCGCGCCGCGCAGTGCCGCTGACCGTCTTCGTCTCGCTCACCGGCGACCTGCCATGGGACGCCGCCGTCTTCGCCGACCCGTCGGCGGACACGCTGATCGCAACGACGAACGGCGGCGCAGGCGCGGTCGAACGCGCGGCGCCGAAGGTTGCCGGGTCGCTCGACGTGCTCGCGCTCGGCGACGACGAGGTGGATCTCGGCGAGCTCGCCGACACGCTCGAGGCGCGGTTCGGCGTTCAGCGCCTGCTCTGCGAGGGAGGTCCGCGCCTCTACGGCGCGCTCCTCCGCGCGCGGCTCGGCCACGACGAGTTCGTGACGCTGTCACCGATCGTCATCGGCGATGCCGGCGGCGGCCCGCGGCGGCCGAGCATCGTGGAGGGCGTACGCTTCGGCGTCGACGAGGCGCCGCGGTCGCGGCTCGTCAGCGTGCGGCGGGCCGGTGACCATCTCTTTCTGCGGAGCTGCTACCCGGGGGCGTCTGCGTAGACCACTTCGCCCGCCCGGATCACGGTTCTGCCTGCCGGCCTGCGAGAGAGCGCATCCCCCAGCGAGCCGGCGTCGACGAGAACGAGGTCGGCGGTATCGCCGGGCTCGATTCGTGAGCGTCCGCCGGAAATGCCCGCCAGCAGCGCATCCTCGTCGTTCACGTGAGCGGAAATCGCCGCGAGCCAGGCGGCTTCGAGCGGGTCCGCGTCCCCGTAGGGATAGAAGACATCGCGCACGTTGTCGCTCCCGAAACGCACGTCGACGCCCCCGGCGAGCAACTCGCGCACGAGCGTGAGACCACGCACGCGGGGCGTCTCGTCGCCGCGGCCCTGCAGGAAGAGGTTCAGCGCAGGCAGCGCGATCACCGTGATCCGCGCCCGCGCGAGCTTGACGATGGTGCGGCTCGCCGTAGCCCGGTCGACGGTCGCGAGCGCACAGGCATGGCTGGCCGTCACGCGGCCCTCGAGCCCGCGGGCGACCGTCGCGTCGGCCAGCATCTCGAGCACGAAGGCGTCCGGCACCGACGCCTCGTCGACGTGCAGGTCGACGGGAAGCCCGAGCTCGACGGCGAGGTCGAGGATGCGCTCGATCGACGCCGCCGGGTCGTCGTGGAAGGCGGGCACCCCGCCCAGCAGGTCGGCGCCGTTCTCGGCCGCCCAGCGCAGCCGGGCGACGCCTTCGGGGGTCGTCGGGTCGGCGAACTTGGTCGCGAACGCGACGATCTCGAGGTCGACGCGTCCCGCAAGCGCCTCCCGTGCCGCCAGCACGCCGCGAAGACCGCGCTCGCCGATCAGCTCGTCGACGTCGACGTGGGTGCGCACCCGTAGCGTGCCGTGCGCGAGCGAGCGCTCGCAGAGGCGCGTCGCCCGCTCGCAGACGTCGTCGGCCGTGGAGGCGAGCTTGATCTCGCGGACCATCTCGATGGCGTCGGCGAGGGACCGCGGCGGCCGCGGCCCGCGCGCGAACGCCCTGTCGGCGTGCACGTGCAGATCGGCGAAGGCCGGCAGGGCAAGACGCTGAGGCGACGCGTCCACGGGCTCCAGCGACGCGACGACACCGTCGCGGACGCCGAGCGCGAAGGCGCCCTCACGTCCCGCGACTGCGACGGGCCCGAGCTCGAGCACCTCAGTCGTAGAGGGTCGTGGTGACGGGCGTCGAGGAGCGGTCCAGACCGGCGCGCCGGACGATGTCCTCGCCGCGCACTCGGGCCTCGGCCCGCAGCTCGCGCTCCTGGAGCGTGAGCACGCGCCCGTCTCGAAAGAGGGGACGCCCGGCTACCCAGGTCTCGGCAACGCTGGCCGGGCCGACCGACCAGACGAGCGCTTGCAGCGGATCGTCGTACGGCGTCCATTCGTGGTGATCGAGGTCGAAGAGGACGAGGTCGGCGCTCTTGCCCGGCTCGAGCGAGCCGATCTCGTCGTCCCAGCCGAGTGCGCGGGCACCGTCGATCGTCGCCATGCGCAGCGCCTCCCGGGCCCCGATCTGGTTCTCGTCCAGCCTGGCGTCCTTGAAAAGCCCGGCCGCCAGATGGAGCTGCCGCATCAGGCTCAGATTGCCCGCGGCGGCGACGCCGTCGGTGCCCAGCCCGACAGAGACGCCGGCCGTGCGCATCTCCGGATAACGGCCGATCGCGGTCGCCCCCTTGGCGAGCTTGAGGGACGTCGACGGGCAGAACGCGACTTTGGTGTCGTGCTCGGCCAGCAACGGCACCTCCTCGTCTTTCACGGCAACGCCGTGCGCGATGACGAGGTTGGGCCCGAGGCCGTCGAGACCGGCGATGCGGCTGACCGGCCACGAGCCGTGGCGGCGCTCCGACACCCTGGCCTCCTCGATCGAGGAAGCGAGATGGTACGTCGTGCCGACGCCGAGCCGCTCCGACAGCCGGCGCGAGCCGACGTGCAGCTCGGGGCTACACGGTTCCTTGCCCTCGATGTTGACCCAGCAGCGAATGCGCCCGCCCGCGTAGCCGTTCCAGTCGCGCACCTGTTGCTCGAGCACCTCGAGCGCGACGCCCGCGTTCGGGAAGAAGTGGTGATCGACCATCTCGTGCGTCCACCCGGGAGGAAGCACGTCGGGCTTGACGTCGGCGGCATGGCGGCCGACGACGCCGCGGATCCCGGCCTCGTCAGCGGCCCGGGCCGTGATGCCGGCGTCGTGCTGCGAGCCCATGTCGAGGAAGCACGTCGTCCCGCTGCGGAGCATCTCGGCGATGCCGAGCTGGACCGAGACACGTTCGTCCTCGGGCCCGACGTGCGCGTAGAACGGCTTCGCCCAGTGGAAGACCCACGCACGCGTGCCCAGGTTGTCCGGAAACACTCCCCTCGAGAGGGTCTCCGAGAGGTGGACATGCGTGTCGACGAAGCCGGGCACTGCGCCACGGCGTCGGCCGTCCACGACGTCATCCACGCTCTCCGGCGGGTGCGCGGCGAGCAGTTGGGCCGAAGGCCCGATCGCAGCGATGCGGCCATCCTCCACGAGGATCGCGGCGCCGCGCAGAACCGTGTCTGCCGGGTCGACCGTGAGCACGAACTCGAGGTCCCGGATCAGGACGCGCGTCACGCGGCGACCGCCTCCCCTCCTACCGGAAACGCATTCGTCTCGCAGTAGAGGCGGAGAGCACGCTGGCACGTGACGATGTCGGCACGTCCTTCGTCGATCCCTGCCGCGGTGGCCGCGCCCGTCGTGACGAGGCGGTGGAACGCGGCGAGCTCTTCTTCGAACGGGCTCGTCGCGGACGTGATTCGGGAGGTGCGCGGGCGGCCCGAATCGTGATCGACGACGGTCAACGTCGCGCCCGGACTCGGCAGGTACGGGGAAGGGAAGGTGATGGCGACGGTGCCGTGCTCGTCGTGCACGCGCACATCCTCCCTGTACGACGGGTACCCGGCGAGAAAGTGCCACCGAATCGAGAGCCGGCCTCCCTCGCGAAGCCGCCCCTCGAGCGCGAGCGAGGAGAGCTCGCCCTCGGGCCAGCAGTCGACCCGATTCCAGATGACCGGGTCGCCGGCGAGCACGCGTACGACCGCGAGGTCGTGGACGACGCTGCCGAGGAGCTTCCAGCGGTAGATGTCCCTCGCTTCGGCAGGCGCGGCTCCGAGCGCGATATCGAGCAAGCGCTGCTCCTCGTCCTCGAGCGCGGGAAAAACCGCGTCGGCGCGCACGAGTCGCAGGTGCGCGAGCTGCGCCTCGGCAGGTGGATGCAGCACCACGACTTCCACGGAACGCGGCGAGCGGCCGGCGAGCTGCTCCGCGGCGCGTCGGACCGCCGGGTCGTAGACCTTCATGTAGCCGAGCGCGAGACGCGCTCCGGCCCGCTCGAGCGCGTCCGCCTCGGCGGTCGTGTAGGACAGCGGCTTCTCGCAGAAGACCGGGAGGCCGGCGTCCGCCGCGATCGCGCAGATCGCTCCGTGCGAGCCAGAGCTGAGGACGAGAAGCGCATCGACGCCGCCCGCCTCGACGAGCTCCTCGACCCGCTCGTGCCGGTGCGCGGCCGCAACACGGCAGCGCTCGCCGACGGCGTCACGTACAGACGCCGACGGATCGCAGACCGCCGTCGCGCTGAAGAGGTCCTGTCTGCGAAGAATCACCGGCACGTGAATCGCCTGCGCGGCTACACCCGCACCCACGATCCCCACGCGAACACAATCGCCCAAATGCCTGAGAGGTATCCCGGGCCGGCCTGAGCCGGCCCGGGAGCATGCGTCTACTTCTTCGGGCAGCCCTTCTTGGCGAGCCCGATCTTCGGGTTGATGAACTGGTTCGTCGCGATGTCCGCGGCCTTGAGATCCGGGTTGATCGTGTCGAGCCCCTTCGCCTTGAAGATGGGGTTGACCTGGTTGATCACCTGCTGCAGACGCTTGAGGTTGAAGTTGCCGAGCGTGCAGTCAGGACCGTTGGAGACGATGCCGAGACGGCGCTGCGCCGCGGCGTTGTAGGCATCGCCGCCCGGGCTCAGCTTCCAGAACGTGTTCAGCGATGTCACGATCTGCTCGAGCTTTGCGTTCACGGGTCCCGGGTTCTTCATGTAGTCGACCTGCGCCTGCTGCACGAGCGGAACGAGCGCCTTCCAGCAGGCGGCCTTCGTCTTGATGTCTGCCTTCCGCACCGCCAGCGTCTGTGGATACGGCACGTACCCGGAGTTCTTGACCAGCAGGTACGCCACCGCCTTGCCGTACGCCGAGATGTCGTGCTGGTACAGGTACGGCTCGCTCGTGACGAAGCCCTGCTGCACGATCCCACCGTCCGCTGCGACGAACCGCGCCGGCGACCCGTCGTACGACGTGTCGACCTGGCTCTGGCTGATCCAACCGCGGCCGACGAGGTAGTCGATGTAGGCACCGCCCGCGAAGACGAGCACCTTCGCGCCGCTCGTCTTGATGTCCTGGAACTTCGTGATGTGCAGCTTGTCCGGGTTCCACATCAGGATCTGCGGGCTGAACTCGTCGGGTGCGACGATCGAGACGAGCGGCAGCTTCTTCGCGAGCTGGATCTGCTCGTCGCTGGTCGCGTAGGCGATGTTGATGCTCGAGTCCTGGTAGATCTGCGAGATCGGCTGCTGGAAGCCGGTGAACGGGCCGCCGGCGCGAATCTCGAGCTGGACACCCGTGCCCTTGATCGTGCCGGTGTAGTGACCCTTCTTCGTGTCGGTCGCGCCGTTCGTCCCGGCGAGCTGGTAGATGAACCCGTGCTCGGGCTCGGGGAACCAGTCGGTCTGGACGACGATCTTCGCGCCACACGCCTTCCGCAGCGGGCTCACCGCGCTCTTGCTGCTCTTCGCGGCAACGGCGGTGCCGATGCCGATCGCGAGCGAGACCACGAGCGCGACTCCGATCCCCACTGTGAGGGTTCGTCGCTTGTGTCTTGCCATCCTCACTCCTTTCCCCGAGCCTTTGCGGCCCGAGCCCTCCCTGGTTGGTTGCCGATGGTTTGCGTTGTCGTACGAGCGTTGTGCCACCGTCACTCCTCGTGCCAGTTCTTGGTCAACTGGTGGCCGACGAAGCCGATCACCCAGAACGAGACGATCCCGAGCCCGCAGCAGAACACGAGCGCGCTCATGAGCAGGTCGGTCTGCAGGTACGCGCGGTAGAGGTCGAGCAGGCGGCCCAAACCCGGCGTGCCCTGACGGAAGAAGAACTCGCCGACGATCGCGCCGATCACGGAGAGGCCGGCTGAGACCCGCAGGCCGACGAAGATGTCCGGAACGGCGTGCGGGAGTTGCAGCTTGAGCAACCGCTCGACCCGGCTCGCGCGGTGCAGCGTGAACAGGTCGTGCAGGTTCGAGTCGACCGTGACCAGGCCGTGCAGCGAGTTCGTGATGATCGGGAAGATCGAGATCAGCACGCACACGACGACGCGAGCGCTGAAGTCGTAGCCGAACCAGATCGCGATCAACGGCACGATCGCGAGGATCGGCGTCACCTGCAGGATCACCGCGTACGGATACAGCGAGCGCTCGATCCACTTCGCCTGGCTCATCACGATCGCGAGGGTCAGCCCGATCCCGAGCGCGATCAGAAAGCCGGAGATCGAGACCTGCGCCGTGTCCCAGAGCGCGGAGAGCTGCTCGTGCAGGTGCTGGTGGTTGAAGAACCCGTGCTTGACGATCTCGTGGGGCGGCGGCATGAGGAAGCGTCGCGACGGGGTCAGGAGCACGTACGAGAAGAAGTAGGCGATGCCGACGAAGATCACGAAGGCGCCGAGCGGCGGCCCCACGCCCCCGAGCAGGCTCTGGCCCCGGCGCCGGACCGTCAGGCTGGAGATCTTCCCTCCGCGCGCAATTGCCTCGAGCTGCGGCGCGCTCGGTGCTCCCCCGACCTCGCTCATTCGTACCCCCTCCGCAGCGCGTGGGACACCTCGCCGGAAAGCCGCGCGAACTCCGGGTCGAAGCGAAGCTCGGGCGAGCGCGGGTACGCGAACGGGATCTCGACCTCGGCGAGGATGCGGCCCGGGCGGGGACTCATGACGAGGACGCGCGAGGACAGGTAGACCGCCTCCGAGATCGAGTGCGTGATGAAGATCGCCGCGAAGCGCTCGGAGACGAAGAGTCGCATCAACTCCTCGTTGAGCGTCCCGCGCGTGATCTCGTCGAGCGCGCCGAACGGCTCGTCGAGCAGGAAGAGCGGCGGCTTCATGGTGAGCGCGCGGGCCACCGACGTCCGCATGCGCATGCCGCCGGAGAGCGCCTTCGGGTAGTGGTTCTCGAATCCCTGGAGCCCGACGAGCCTGACGGCATCGGCTGCGAGGCGGCTTCGATCGGCCTTTGATGCACCCTCGAGCTCGGCCAGGAGCTCGACGTTCTTGCGCACGCTGCGCCAGGGCAGCAACGTCGCGTCCTGGAAGACGTAGCCGATGTTCTCGACGCGCCGCTCGACGTCGCCCGACGTGTGCGGGCCGAGACCCGACGCCATCCGCAGCAGCGTCGACTTGCCGCAACCCGACGGCCCGACGACGGAGAGGAACTCGCCCCTGCGCAGCGAGAAGGAGACGTCGAAGACCGCCTCGGTGCCGTCCGGGAAGATCTTCCCGGCGTTGCGGAACGAGATCACCTCCTCGCCGGGCCCCGGCTCGTGCGCACCCGCAGGTACACCGGCAGTCTGCGCGGTCGTCATTCGGCGACTCCCTCGACCACCTCGAAGAACGTCAGAGGCAAGCCGCTCGGGTCCTCGATCGTGAAGCTTCGATGTCCCCAAGGACGATCTGCGAGAGGATCGGTTGGCACGACCCCGGCTTCGGAGAGCCGGGCGTGGAGCCCGTCGGCGTCCCCCACCTCGATCGAGACCCGGACGCCCCGGGGCGGTGCCGCGGGATGGTGCGGCGAGTCCTCCATCACCTCGATGACGCCCCCGCCGGTCGCGAACAGCGTGCCGCGGCCGTCGGAACCGTCCCACTCCTCCTGTACCGGGAACCTCAGCAGCTCACGGTAAAAGGCGGTGCTCTTCGGATAGTCCTTCGCCCCGACCAGTACCCGCATCTCGCCCACCTCTGTTACCCCGCCGCCCGCCGCTTCTCGGCTGCCAGCCCGGCGCCGATCAGCGCGCGCACGGATGCGATGTGTGCCGCGGTCGCTGCGCGGGCGCGCTCGGCGTCCCCGGTGAAGATGGCGTCGACGATCGTCGCGTGCTCCTCGGCGGACCGGCGCGGCCGGTCGGCGGGAGCAAGCGCGAGGTAGCGCGACTCGGCCAGGTACGAGTGGAGGTCGGTCAGGAGGTCGTACAGCAGGCGGTTCCCTCCGGCCTCGGCAATGGCGATGTGGAACTCGGTGTCGAGCGCGACGAGCTCACCCGTCGGCTCCCCCGCCTCGGCCCCGCTCGCGAACGCCTCGTGCGCCGCCTTGACCTTCTCCAGTGCCGCGCGGTTGCCATTCTCGACGGCGGAGCCCGCTGCGTACTCGTCCAGCGCGCCGCGCACCGCCAGCAGCTCGAGCACCTCGTGCCGGTGCAGGTCGAGCCAGCGCGCGAGCGGCTCCCCGAGGCCGGAGCGGCGGTCGCTGACGAACGCGCCGCGCCCCTGATACACGCGCACGAGCCCGAGCGCCTCCAGGGAGCGGATCGCCTCCCGGACGCTGACACGGCTGACGCCAAAGGTCTCGACGAGCTCGCGCTCGGAGGGGAGGCGCTCGCCCGGAGCGAAGTCGCCGGAGCGGATCGCCCGCTCGATCTGCAGCCGGACCTCTTCACTCCGGCCCGTGCGATTGATCGTCGTCAGAGGGCTCGTGCGTCCTCCGCCCCGTTCTGCCATGCCGTTTCCCGTCCCCGTCGGCCGACCCCAACTGGTCAGTCATCATATACCAGCGGGGTCGAAGGGCCAGTCCGGCTGCGCCCCGGAACCCGGCCGGCCGTCGTACGCTACCCCCATGGTCACCTGCTCGGGCTGCGGGCGACAGAACCTTGACGACGTGGGTGCCAGGCCCTCGCTGGCGGAGGTCGACCTGCTCCTCGAGCAGGCGACCGCACTGCCAGACGCGCTTTTGACACCAGCTGGGTCAGACCCGACGGTCTGACCCGCCGCGAGGGGTCTGGCCTCCGGGCCAGACCCAGCCGTCGGCGTTGGGGATCACGCCTTGCGCACGCGAACGGCCGTCCCACCTCATAGCCCGGGAGGTCGTTCATGGTGCTGATCAGCATCGTGATCCTCTCTTCGCCCTAGGCCGCGGCCGAGGCGTCGGTGATCGGCCGCCCGACGACGAGCACGTCTCGCACGTCCGGTTCCATGTCGAGATAGCTCGCGTCCGGCCGAACACCGAGGGCGTCGAGCGTCTTCGAGAAGAAACAGCGGGCAGACGCCGCGAGAACGACGTCCATGACGTCCGTCTCCGACAGGCCGAGATCGCGAAGAGGCTGCAGGTCGGCGTCGCCGATCGCCGCCGCGTCGTCGACGACCTTCTCCGCGAGATCCATGACCGCGATGTCGACCTCGTCGAGCTCCGCCGCGCGATGGTCGATCGCGATGTCGCGAACCGGCTCGCCGAACTGCTGAACGAGGACGGTGCCGTGGGCGAGACAGCAGTAGCTCGACCGGAGGCGCTTCGCGGCGGCGAGCGTCGCAAGCTCGTAGCGGCGCAGGTCCATCCCCGCCTTGATCGCTCCGTTCAGCTGCAACCAGGCGTCGAAGACCTCCGGTCGCTCCGCGAACGCACGCTCGAAGTTCTTCATCGGCGGCGAAGCCTACCGGCGCCCTGTAGGGTGAGCCCGTGGCAGCAAAATCGAGAGGCCGGAAACTCGGAGAGACGGCACGGCCGTCCACACGCACACGCCCGGGCGCTGCCGTCCTGAAGCGCAAGTCGTGCTTTCTCTGCAAGCACCACGTGAACGACGTCGACTACAAGAACGTCGACCTTCTCCGAAGGTACCTCTCCGAGAGAGGCAAGATCCGCTCGCGCCGTATGAGCGGCGCCTGCCGGAAGCATCAGCGCCTCGTCGCCGTCGCGATCAAGCGCGCCCGGGAGATGGCGCTCCTTCCGTACGTCGGCCCGAACGATGCCCCGCCTTCGCGCGGCCGGCCGTCCGGGCCGCGCGACCGCTCGTAATCCAGGGGTCAGGACTTGTCCTGACCCGCCTTTTTGGCTTGTGAGCTTCGAAGATCGGGTCAGATCGGAGATCTGACCCCTGTCCGCATACAGTCCCTAGCGGTGGCCGAGCCAGTCCTCATCGACCTCCAACATCTCGGGCGAGAGCGCCTCATCGGCGCCTACCTGGTCGACACCCCCGACGGCCC
>Ga0066709_100000401_pt1 | contig 22532 bp, 23 predicted proteins | sample GraSoiAngelo_158_FD_79665 | JGI IMG/M metagenome (GOLD analysis project Ga0066709, IMG submission 79665) | Grasslands soil microbial communities from the Angelo Coastal Reserve, California, USA - 14_1009_16_30cm | ecosystem: Environmental > Terrestrial > Soil > Grasslands | place: USA...
GCCGCGCTCGAAAATGTCATCACGCTCCACAATGCCGAGGCCGTGAAGGCCCGCATCGTCGCCGAAGCTGCCAATGGCCCCACCACTCCGCACGCCGATGAAATTCTAGCGCGCCGTGGGATTATCGTGCTGCCGGATATTCTCGCAAACGCCGGCGGCGTCACCGTGAGCTACTTCGAGTGGGTACAGAACCAAGAAGGCCTGACGTGGGACGTCGAGGAAGTGAACGCGCGCCTGCAGAAAATCATGGTTCGTGCCTTCCACGAGATGGTGGACACCATGCGCAAGCATCACGTCCCCCCGCGCGCCGGGGCCATGATCCTCGCCGTCGGCCGCGTCTCCGAAGCCACCCTCGTCCGCGGCCTCTTCCCGTGAGGGGCGATTCCTAGCCAGAAGTATGCCCATGCACTCTCCGGGCCGGCCGATTGGAATGACAGTACTAAGTTTGATTGCATTTGCGATTTCCGCGGCCTTCGTCATTCTGCGGGGGCTTTTTTTCTACTCAATTTTCCTTCAGCACCTGCCCGCATCCCTCCGCGAGGATCCCCAAGCGTTCGCTTACGCTGGCCAGGATTACCTTCACTGCGGGCCGCGATCTCTGGAGACGGAAGGACGGGGGGAGAAAGTTAGCCTACATCTCGACAATTCCCTTTGTGCCGCTGGGGATTGGCTTTCTTCTATCTTCCGATCTTGTGTACAACATGCTGGGAGCGGCTTTTTGCCCCTAGGCAGGATTTTTTCTAATCTATCTGCGGAAGCACACAATCTTGCAACGGTTTGCCGCACCACCGGCAGACGTGCCACGCTGAAGTTTTCTATTGCGCGCGATAAACGATGCGCGTACATTCGCAGTTGCCGGTCCGTTTTCTAAGCGGGACCGGCTATTTTCATTGTTCGAGTAAGAAAAAACGATGAGTACGAACGGACATAGCCATTCAACGCCGCCGATTCTGCTGACGATCGCGGGCTTCGATCCCTCCTGCGGCGCAGGCACTGCCGCCGATTTGAAAACTTTCGCCGCGCACGGCTGCTACGGCATCGCCGCGATCACCTCTCTCACGGTACAGAACACCCAGGGCGTTGAATCCGTTCACAACACGCCCAGCGCGGAACTGCGCGCGCAACTCGATGCCCTGGCAAAGGACTGCGATATCGCCGCGGTGAAAATCGGGATGCTCGGCAATCGTGGTAACGCCGTGGTGGTGGCAGAATTTCTGGATGCTTACAAATTTGCTCACATCGTGCACGATCCCGTCATGAAATCCTCTAGCGGCGCCGAACTCCTCGATGTGGGCGGAATCAAATTTGTTGCCGCGGAACTACTGAAACGCGCGAGCGTCATCACCCCGAATGTGCTGGAAGCCGAAGTTCTAACGGGGCTGACAATCAAAGATGTAGCGGACATGGAAGCAGCGGCGCGCAAAATTATCGAGATGGGCGCCCCCGCCGTGATCGTCAAAGGCGGCCACATGGAGCGCGCCGTCGACGTGCTGTTCGATGGTGCGGAGATAGTAACGCTGGCCGGAGAGAAGACCAACGAGGACCACCCGCACGGCACCGGCTGCACTTTTGCTTCGTCGCTAACCGCGCAGTTGGCAGCGGGACGGGGATTGCTGGAGGCCGCCACACTTTCCAAGGCTTACGTCACGAAAGCGATCGAAAAGGGCTACCCCATCGGCAAGGGCCGCGTCCCGCTCGATCATTTCTATCGCCAGCGCATCGAGCCCCCCGCTCGCGGCATCCACGAGGTCCCGCAGCACGGCATGCACCCCGCCGCCGAACCCACCGCGCATTGATAACAATGCGGCCGATGTTTTCGAGTCGTTCCTCCATTTGGCCTTTTTTGGCCCTGGCGGCTGCCGTTGGAATTGTGGCGCTGTTTGTCCCGCGAACTCCGCAGCCACTTTCTTACCATCATTTCGCCGATCGGCGAAGTTGGCGTGGCATCCCGAACTTCGGCGACGTTGCTTCCAATACCTTGTTTCTCCTGGCCGGATTTTGGGGTTTGGCATTTTTATGCCGGAAGTCCAGCCAGGAACGATTCATTGATCGAAGCGAGCGATGGCCGTACGTTTTCATCTTTCTCGGTCTCCTGCTGACGGCGTGCGGGTCCGCGTACTATCACCTGGCTCCGGACAATGCACGACTTGTGTGGGACCGGCTCCCGATGACGCTTGTTTTTATGCCGCTAGTGGCGGCCACCATCGCGGAGCGCGTCAACGTAAAGCTTGGCCTTTGGCTGCTACCTGTTCTGATCGCGGTCGGTGTCGGAAGCGTGCTTCAGTGGCGTTTGTCTGAGCAACAAGGTGCCGGCGACCTGCGCTTCTACGCGGCCATACAACTCTACGCCTTGCTCGCGCTGCTCGGCGCGCTGCTATGGGCTTCACGCTACACGCGGGGATCAGACCCGCTTATCGTGGCTAGTTTCTACGTACTCGCAAAAATATGTGAGGCAGCAGATCGCCAGATTTTTTCGTTGGGAGGCTTCTTGAGCGGACACACGCTCAAACATTTGGCTGCGGGTGCCGGGGGACTCTGGATTTTGAGAATGCTTCAGAAAAGGAAACCCATCGAGGATCACTGAATCCGATGAACGACTCGGCCGGCAACGACGGTGGCGACAGCTGCCCCTTTGAGGACGCGGCCGTCGAAGGGAGAGTTGCGCGACTTGCTCGGGGATTTTTTCACGTCGTAGGCCCAGGCGTGTGCGGTCGAGAAAATGGTCAAGTCGGCGGGCTGGCCGGGGGCGATCTTTCGTTGGATGCCGAGAACATGGGCCGGACCCGCCGTAAAGAGCTGCACCATGCGCATCAGCGAAAGCCGTCCGCTCTCGACCAATTGTTCCAGCGCCAGGGCCAGCGCCGCTTCGAACCCCAAAATACCGAACGGCGCGCGATCGAACTCCACATCCTTCAAAGCAGGCTCGTGCGGAGCATGATCGGTGGCAATGGCGTCCACGGTGCCGTCGGCAAGCCCAGCGAGCAGCGCTTCGCGGTCTTCCCGCGCGGCCAGCGGCGGATTCATCTTAAATTTCGAATCGTACTGCACGTCTTCGTCGATCAGAGTGAAATGATGCGGCGTGACTTCGCAAGTCATGCGCAGCCCGCGCGATTTCGCCAAGCGAACCTGCTCGAGTGACGCCTTCGCGGACAAATGCGCGATATGCAGGCGCGCGCCGGTAAGCTCAGCGAGTTGCACGTCGCGCGCCACGCAAACGGATTCCGCCGCCGCTGGCATCCCGCGCAACCCCAGCCGTGTTGAAGTCACTCCCTCGCGCATCACCGCCCCAGCAGCCAGCGAAACGTCCTCCGAGTGCTCCATCACCGGGAGATCCAGGGAGCGGCAGTAATCCATCACCTGCCGCGCGAGCTTTGCTGTAGCGATCGGTTTTCCATCATCGGAGACGGCCACTATCCCCGCGTCTTTCATGGCCGCGATTTCGGCAATGGCTTGGCCTTTGCTCCCCACCGAGGCGGCGCCAATCGGCCACACCCGGACGCTGCCGGCGACCTTCGCTCGATCGAGAATGAAGCGCGTCACGGAAGCATTGTCGTTCACCGGCTTGGTATTCGGCATGCAGCATACGGCCGTGAATCCGCCGCGCGCCGCCGCCCGCGTCCCGGTCTCAATGGTTTCCGAAGACTCCTGCCCCGGTTCGCGCAGATGGGCGTGAAGATCAATAAATCCGGGAGCGACGATCAATCCGCTGGCATCAAACACCTCCGTGCCTGGTGGTGCCGCAATCTTTCCCGGGGGTGCAAGCTCGTTTATTTTCTCGCCATCCAGCAACACCTCGAGACTCGCGTCCGTCTTCGACGCCGGGTCGAGCACGCGCCCGTTCTTAATCAGTAGCATTGGCGGATTCCTTGGGCTTCACTTCCAGCGCCGGATGCGTGCTGGTTTCCGTCGCTCCGCTGATCAACAGATACAAAATGGCCATTCGAACTGCCACCCCGTTGGTAACCTGCTCGAGCACGCAGGACTGCTGCCCGTCCGCCACCTCCGGGGTAATCTCGATCCCGCGATTCATCGGCCCCGGATGCAGCACAATGGCGTTCCGGCTCGCCCGTCGCAGCCTCTCCGCATTCAGTTGGTACAGCAGAATGTAGTCGTCCGCGGAAAGCGGCGGATCATTCAACCGCTCCGTCTGTACGCGCAGCATGATGATGACGTCCGCCCCTTCGAGAGCTTCCTCGATCCGGTACACGCAGCGAACCGGTGTCCCCGGTGCGATTTTCTCCAGCTCGCGCGGCACCCACATCGCCGGTCCGCACAAAGTGAACTTGCATCCAAATTTCCCCAGCAAATGAATGTTCGAACGCGCCACCCGGCTGTGCAGAATGTCGCCCAGGATGGTGACGTTGAGATTCTTGATCGACCCCAGCCGGTCGCGAATCGTCAGCGCATCCAGTAACCCCTGCGAAGGATGCTCGTGTGTGCCGTCGCCAGCGTTCACCACCGGAATGTCCAGATGCCGCGCCACGTAGTGCGGCGCGCCGGAGGCCGCATGCCGCATCACCAGGCAATCCGGCTTCATGGCGTTGAGATTGAAAACCGTGTCGAGCAGGGTCTCCCCCTTTTTCAAGCTGGAGGCCTCCGCCTGCAAATTCATGGTGTCCGCGCCGAGGCGCGAGGCGGCCGTCCCAAAGCTGATGCGCGTGCGCGTGGACGTTTCGAAGAACGCCAGCGCCACCGTCTTCCCGCGCAAGGTCGCCAATTTTTTTAGAGGATGCTTCTGAATTTCCTGAAAAAGCTTGCTTTGGTCGAGAAGAAAGCCGAGTTCGTCCGCGGTGAGCGGTTCGAGGGCCAGCAAGTCGCGGAAGCGCTGAGTCAATGTCCCTTCTCGAATATGGAACCAACCAGCAAAGTGTCCAAATCTACTCCACGCGGTCGACCAGCACGACGCGCTCTTCCTTGTCGATTTCGCGCAGGCGTACCTCAATGATTTCCGTGTCGCTGGTCTGCACGTTACGCCCGATATACTGCGCCTCAATCGGCATCTCGCGATGCCCGCGGTCCACCAGCACGCACAGCGAAACGCGCTTTGGCCGTCCCAGATCAAACAGACCATTCATGGCCGCGCGAATCGTCCGCCCCGTATACAAAACGTCATCCACCAGGACCAGCTCCATGTTATCAACGACAAATGGAATGTTCGAAGAGCGCAGCACCGCTTGCGGCGCAACTTTCGAAAGATCGTCGCGATAAAGTGTAATGTCCAGCACCCCCACGGGCACATCCACCCCGTCAATCCCGCGCATGGCCTGCGCAATCCGCTGCGCCAGGGGCACTCCGCGCCTGACGATGCCGATCAGCGCCAGGTTTTTGGTCCCGCCGCTTTTTTCAACGATTTCATGAGCCAGCCGCTGCAAGGTGCGGTCAATTTCCGGCGCGGACATCAATTGGCTCTTTTCGACGATGCGCATGGTCGGGTAATCCTATCATTCCTGACCGCGCCGCGGTCAATCCAGTCCGCGATCATCGAACAACAAGCAGGTCGTAGTAGACTCTTGGCGGATTGCGGAGGCGGCCTTAGCTATGGTTTCGAGCAGATTCTTGTGGAAGAGCGCGGTGGTCCAGCGCGGGATGATGGCGGCGGCATTTCTACTCTCCGGAAGCATTCCGTTTGTTCCGAGCGTCACGGCCCAAGGGCCGCCTCGCGCAGCAGCTCCCCAGGCGTCCGAAGCGCCCGCAAGGCCCAAGCTGGTCGTGCTCCTGGTCGTGGACCAGATGCGCGGCGACTACGTAGACAAATTCCTCGGCCAGTGGACTGGTGGCCTCCAACGCCTCGTCGAGGAAGGCGCGTGGTTCCGCGACGCTGCCTATCCTTACGCGGCCACGGAAACTTGCGTGGGCCACGCGACTATTTCGACCGGAGCATTTCCCGCCACCCACGGCATGGTGGCCAACGCGTGGTGGGACCGCAAAGAACAAAAAACGGTGACCTGCACCTCCGACCCGGATCCCCGCGTAAAGAACATTGGTTATAGAGGTACCACTCCGCAAGGCGCAGATTCTGCCTGGCGTATGGCCGTGCCCTCTTTTGCCGAAGAATTGAGATTTCAGACCAGCGGCCGAACGCGCATCGTGACGTTTTCGCTGAAAGCGCGCGCGGCCATCACCATGGCTGGACACAAAGCCGATGCCGCCACCTGGTTCGACGGCGGCGCGTGGGTCACCTCCAGCGCCTATGGCACGCTGCCTTTCATCGAAGAGCAAGCCAAGTCGCATCCGGCAAAAGCGGACTTCGGCAAGAGTTGGTCACTTGCACTCCCGGAAAGCGCCTATTGGTACGGCGAGAAAGCTCTCGGCGCCGTTCCTCCTGGCGGTTGGGATCTCAGGTTTCCCCACCCGCTCCGGGGAAAATCGGGCAGCGGCGAACCAGACCCCGACTTTTACATTCAATGGGCCTCCAGCCCTTACGCTGACACGGCGTTGACGGAACTAGCTGAGAAAGCGGTGGACGCGCTGAATCTTGGCAAAGCCGCGGGAACCGATTTTCTCGCCGTGGGCTATTCCACGGTGGATTATGTCGGCCACGAATTCGGCCCGCGCAGCCGCGAGATTCAGGACGTCCTTGTGCGCTTGGACAAGGATCTCGGCAATCTTTTCGCGCATCTGGATCAGAAAGTCGGCCGTGGGAATTATGTTGTCGCGCTGACCGCCGACCACGGCGTCGTCCCCGTTCCTGAAGACATGCAAGAAACCGGCGCCGATGCCGGCCTCTTGCATTTGCCGGAGCTGCAAGAACGAATCGAAAAAGCCCTCGAAGCGTTCAACTATCCAAAGCGCGCTGTTGCCAGCGTCAGCGGCAGTGACATCTATTTTGCGCCCGGCGTCTATGACAGGTTGCAGCACGAGCAAGCCGCCATGGAGGCCGTTCTGAATGCCGCGCTGGAGCAGCCCGGCGTGGCGGCCGTCTATCGCGCCGAAGAATTGCGCAACCGCCCCACCACAGAAAGCCCCACGCACCGCGCCTTCGCTTACAGTTATTTTCCCGGTCGCAGCGGCGACCTATTCATCCTGCCAAAGCCGTACTGGCTGCTCGATGGCACGCCCCTCGGAATGCAGCGTTCCTACGGTACCGGCCACGGCGTACCCTACAACTACGATCAGCACGTCCCCATTTTGCTGATGGGCTTCGGCATCCAGCCCGGCCAATACTTTCAACCCATCACGCCGGCCGACATCGCCCCAACCTTCGCGGCCCTCTGCGGAATCACGCTGTCCTCCCGCGACGGCCGGGTCCTCGCTGAAGCGTTGAAGAAACCACCCGCGCGCCGCGCCCAACCGTAGCCCGCGCCCAAAATCCGCTCTGCCGTCAGCCCCCCACACAAATCGACGCAATTTTCGTAGCGTTGCGCTGCGTGCTCCCATCGAGAGCCACGGATCCCTGTGCGGTTGGTGGGAGTTCTATGAATTTGATTAGTGCTTGCCTGGCAGGTCTCCATACGTCGACAAAACGGAAACCAACTGAGGGAGATTCTCGGCGGACGGGTCGACCTTCGTGTTATCCTTTTCCCCGAAGTGAGCTCCGCTGGCGCCGTTGACCTCAGCGTAAGAATTGGCGCGTTGCGCCTGCGGAATCCTATTCTCGCCGCCAGTGGCACCTTCGGTTACGGCCTCGAATTCGCCCACCTTGTTGACCTGAACCTCCTCGGAGGCTTCGTCACCAAGGGGCTTTCCCGAGAACCCCTCGAAGGCGCTCCCGCGCCCCGGCTTTTCCCCACTCCCTCGGGGATGCTCAACGCCGTGGGGCTCCAGAATGTGGGCGTTCGCGCCTTCGTGGCGGAAAAGCTTCCGGCACTGCGAAAATTCGATACCGCGGTCATAGCTAACGTCTTTGGTTACACCCTGGAGGACTACGTCGAGGTTATCAGGGTCTTGGAAGGCGCCGAGGGGCTAGCCGGGTATGAACTCAATGTCTCATGCCCCAACGTCAAGAAGGGGGGTATGCAGTTCGGTAGCGATCCAACCCTGGTAGCAGAGGTAGTCGGGGCCGCCCGAAAGGCCTCACCTAAAAGGCCCCTTTGGGTCAAGCTTTCCCCTCTTGTTACAGACATTGGACTTATCGCCCGGGCTGCCGAAGAAGCTGGAGCCGATGCGCTGACCGTGGCAAATACTTACCCGGCAATGGCCGTTGACTTCCACACGGGAAAGTCTCGACTTGGCAATCCAACCGGCGGTTTGTCAGGTCCCGCCATTAAACCCATCACTTTGAGGCTAGTCTGGGAAACGAGGAAGGCCGTCAGATCACCAATTCTAGGGTTGGGTGGCATCGAGACGGTCGAAGACGTGCTTGATTACCTGGCAGTAGGTGCTCTGGCTGTACAGGTCGGGACGGCCACGTTTACTGATCCGAGGGTCTGTGAGCGACTTGTGGACGCCCTTACTAACGTACTACTTCATGTTAAAGCGTTTACTGTGAATGAGATAAGAGACAAATTTCGGGCAGAAAATGGTTGACATGACGATCGTTTTTTGCTACACTTTTTTGGATCTGAGTAGCACAAAGAACACACTATGAGACATCGACTCTTCATGATGTGGGCAGCGCTGCGCTGGGTAGCTCTCATGTTCCTCATCGCTCCGGCGATGGAGGCTCCCCTGGTGGCGCATCTGAATCAACCGGTGAGGCCGATTAAGACCTGGGTGGGTAATTCCAGTTGGTATGGCCCCGGGTTCAACGGGCGTAAGACCGCCAATGGGGAGCGCTTCGACTCCGAAGCCCTTACCGCAGCACACCCCAATTTGCCCTTTGGCTCCGTGGTCCGCGTAGTGAACCCCCGGAACGGCAAGTTTGAGGTAGTGCGCATCAATGACCGGGGCCCCTATCAGGAAGGGCGCGAAATTGATGTATCCTATCGTGTCGCCCGGAAAATCGGCTTGATCCATTCCGGGGTGAGCCAGGTCCGGCTCGAGTTGATGGAACTACCCGAGAAGCACTGACCCCGAAGGAGTCGGGGTCAACTATGACCCTGACTTTCGACGCGCATCCCCGCAGCAGTTTGATCGTCGCCCTTGATTTCGATTCTCTTTCTTCGGCGACGAAGTTCGCCAAGCAAGTTGCCGATCTCGTAGGCATGTTCAAGATTGGCAACCAGCTTTTTACCGCCGCAGGTCCGGCCGCCGTCAAGGAAGTTGCCGCATTGGGCAGCGGTATTTTTCTGGACCTGAAATTCCACGACATACCGAACACCGTTGCCGGCGCGGTGCTTTCTTCGGCGGCGATGACCGGAGTGCAGCTCGTCAACGTGCATGCGCTCGGCGGCCAAGCCATGCTGGAAGCCGCGGTGCAAGCCATCAGTGCAGGCGTTCCGATGGGAGCCGACCGGCCTCGCCTTTTGGCGGTCACCATCCTGACGAGCATGGATCAGAAGACCATGAAGGAAGTCGGGATCGGCGGCGCTCCCAGACTCCGTGTCGTGAAACTGGCGCAACTAGCAAAAAGAGCCGGTGTCGATGGCGTCGTCGCTTCGGTCGAGGAAGCCAAGGCGATTCGCAAGGCTTGCGGCCGTGATTTCTTGATCGTTACGCCTGGCGTTCGCCCAAAAGATTCAGCGGTGGAATCCAAAGCAGAAGACCAAGCCCGGAAAGCTACACCGACCGAAGCGATTCGCGCCGGCGCCGATTTCCTGGTGGTGGGCAGGCCCATTCTTGCCGCCGCCGATCCGCGCGCGGCAGCGCAGGCTATCGTGGACGAAATTGCCGCCGCGAAATAGTTTCCGCAGTTTGACCCGCGATTCTTTCCTCCAGTAGCATCGAAGCGGCAGAAGAATTTCCGCCATGTCCATTGCCATGAAGAGCGTAATTGTTGGCACGGCCGGGCACATCGACCATGGGAAATCGACATTGGTTGAAGCGCTGACCGGCACGCATCCGGACCGCCTCGCCGAAGAGAAACGCCGCGGGATCACCATTGATTTGGGTTTTGCATTTCTGGAAGAAAATGGTGTGCGCTTCGGTTTTGTAGATGTGCCGGGGCACGAAAAATTTGTGAGCAACATGCTGGCGGGCGCGGCGGGCATCGATGTACTGCTGCTGGTGATTGCGGCGGACGAATCCATCAAGCCGCAAACACGCGAGCATTTCGATATTTGCCGGTTGCTGGGGGTGAAGCGCGGCGTGGTGGCGCTGACGAAGAGCGACATGGTGGAGAGGGAAACACTCGAACTGGTGCGGATGGAAGCAGAGGAATTCCTGCGAGGATCGTTTCTAGAAAAAGCGCCGCTCGTGCCGGTGAGCGCGAAAACTGGCGCTGGACTTGGCGAGTTGAAGAAAGCCTTGAGCGAGGCGGCAGCAAGCGCGTCTCGGAAGGATGCAGCGCGATACTTCCGGCTGCCGATTGATCGCGCGTTTGCCATGAAAGGATTTGGCTCGGTAGTGACGGGCACGCTGATTTCTGGAAGCGTCGGCCCGGGCGATGAAGTGGAATTGTTCCCGAGCGGCGAGCGGCTGCGCGTGCGCGGCGTGCAGTCAGGTGGAAAATCCGTGGAACGCGCGACGCCCGGGCAACGCACCGCAGTGAATCTCGCTGGGATTGAGCACACCGCGCTGGAGCGTGGGATGGTATTGGCGGCGCCGGGAAAATTCCGGAAGACGCGGAGAATTGACGTTCGGCTGGAGCTGTTGCCATCCGCAAGAAAAATGAAGCCAGGCGCGCGCGTGCACTTTCACGCGGGAACGGCGGAAACGGTCGCCGAACTATTTTTTCACGGACAGAAAGAACTGCCGCCGGGTGGAAGCGCGCTCGCAAATCTAAAGCTACAGGATGAAGTGCTGGTGCTGCCGGGCGACCGCTTCATCGTGCGGCAGTTTTCGCCGGTGGTCACGATTGGAGGAGGCGGCGTGCTGGACCCGCTGGCGCGGCGGCCCATGCTGCGGGATAGGGGACGCGCGGTGTTTCTTGAAACGCTCGAGCGACAGAACGGCGAGGAAACTCTGGCGGCGATGGCGGAACGTGCGCTTCTGGGGCTCGGGTACGCAGAGATCGTGGCGCGGGCGGGGTGGACGGAAGAGGAAATTCAGCAGGCTTTAGAAAAACTTCGCGGAACGGGACGCGTGAAAACCGTGTCGACCGAGCCGCTGGTGCTGGTTTCCGGAAAATTGTTTGAAGACGTGCGCAAGAAAATCATCGAAAGAGTCGAAAGATTTCAGAGGGAAAATCCTTTGCTGCCAGGAATCGCGCGCGAGGATTTGCGCGCGAGCCTGGGAAAGCGCGTGCGGGGTGAAACTTTTCGCGCCGCGCTGGAAGAACTCGCCGCCGAGAAGAAGCTCGACGTGCAGGGAGAATTGGTAAAGAAAGCGGGATCGGAAATCGCCCTCCTTCCCGAAGAAGCCCAGGCCAAGGAACAGATCGAAGCGGCGTTTGCTTCCGCGAGCCTTGCAGTGCCGTCGGTGAAAGAGGTGCTCGGAAAACTCGCTGTCGAAGCCAAGCGAGCGGAGAAGTTGCTGCAGATCCTGCTGCGTGAAAAAAGGCTCGTGCGGGTGTCGCTGGAATTGGTTTTTCACCGTCAAGCGCTGGCGCAACTAAAGGAGCAGCTTGCCCTTTACAAAAAGGCAAAAGGCGACCGGATTTCCGTACCCGCATTCAAGGAACTGACGGGGATCACGCGGAAGTACGCCATCCCCCTGCTCGAATACCTCGATCGTGAACATGTGACACGCCGGGCGGGGGACGAGCGTGTTATCCTGTAGGTGCAAGAAGCGGCAAAGACTTGCCGCGCAGAGCTAGCTGCGCTAGGGTTTAACTAGCGCGCCGCCAAGCGGGGCGCGTGGAGGCGTTTCATGGGCGAATTTGGAATTATGCACTGGCTTGTAGTTCTGGTCATTGTACTGATTTTCTTTGGCGGTAAGCGAATCCCGGAAATCATGAAGGGATTTGGCGAGGGCATCCGCAGCTTCAGGGACGGCATGTCCGGCACTTCGCAAACACCGGCGCCACCGGCACAGGCGCCTGCTCCTCCACCCGTAGATAAGCCTGCCGAAGAAAAGAAGTAGCGCGGAGCGCGCAGAAGTTCGATTGACGATGAAGCGACGTCGATCACTATCCATACAGTCGTCCCGAAGCCGCCCCCAAAAGACAACCCCTGCCAAAGCGGACCGACCTTGCTTGTAGGTTCAGCCGAAATCCTTCGACGAACCTTATCGTTCGCCTCAAGATGACAAGTGCGTTGAGGCAATAGCCGGTGGGTGCAAGAGCGACGGGGCCCTTCGACTGCGCACAGGCTAAACAAGCCCCCGCCCCTACGAAGAAGAGGCAGGGCATCGCTGGCGGCAAGAGAATTGTGTCCAAAGAGTAGCGGAAAGCACTTATCTGATGCGCAGAACCTGTACTTTCGTCCAGTAGCGGCGGCACAACTTTCGAAGCAGCATCGGGTAGGTGACCCGGGACTCGCAAATTCTGAACAGAAAGTTTAGGAGAGAACCATGAAATTCACCTGGATGAAGTGGGGCGCATGGGCGGTCGTCGCGCTGCTGGCGGGCAGCATGGCCATGGCGCAGGATCAACCGGCCCCGAGCGCGCAGAGCGGAAGCTCTTCGACGGCAGCAACACCAGCGGCAGCGCCAACTCCGGCGGCTAAACCCAAGCCCACGGTGGCGCAGCGCAAAGAAAATCAGCAGGACCGCATCGCGAGTGGCGTACAGAGCGGCCAACTGACGGCGGCGGAGACGGCCAAGCTGGAAAAGAAAGAAGCCGCCATCAACAAGGAAACGGCCGCGGATCGCGCAGCCAACGGCGGCAAACTGACAACCGCAGAGAAGAAGCAGATCAACCATCAGCAGAATCAAGTTTCCAAACAGATTTATGCCGACAAGCACAACGCCAATACGGCCCACTACGGGAACGACAAAGTGGGCCAGCGCCGCGAAAACCAGCAGGACCGCATCGCCCAAGGCATCAAGAGCGGGCAAATGACGGCCGGCGAAGCGGCTAAAGCCGAGAACCAGCAGAAAAACATCAACAAACAGGTTGCTGCGGACCGCCAGGCCAACGGCGGGACGCTGACGGCCTCCGAAAAGAAGCAGATCAACAAGGAACAGAACGCGGCGTCGAAGAACATCTACCACAAGAAGCACAACGCCAAGACGCAGCCGCAGGCACAGCCGAAACCGTAACTTTCCTCCACCCCGTGAACAAGAGAGGTGCTCCGGTCACTGCCGGGACGCCTCTTTTTTTTGTGTCTGCGCCATGCCATGCTTAACGTGCCGCGAGATGCTCCAGGCGATTCCTAGACACACAAGTCGCAGAGGGTTTAAATTGCCAGAAGGCGCTGGCTAAGACGAGACAAAACTACTTCACCAGGATAATCCGTGACAAAAGAATAGACGCTCCCCCGCGGGAGGTTCAGTCCTCGGACCAGCCGAGTTCGGTGAGGGCGTGCTGGAGGCGTGCGAGGGGCAGGCCGACCACGTTAAAGTAGCAGCCTTCGATGCGGGGAATGTAGCGGCCGGCGCGACCCTGGATACCATAACCGCCTGCTTTGCCATGTGGTTCGCCGGTCGCGAGGTAACGATTGATTTCTTCCGGGGAGAGCGCGGCGAAGCGCACCAGGGTGGACTCGACGAAGGTGCATCTCTCGGCGTCAGGAAGGCGGATGAGGGCGACTCCGGTGACGACGGCGTGGGTGAGGCCGGAAAGCTGCTCCAGCATGCGGCGGGCATCGTCGGAGGAGTGCGGCTTGCCAAAGATGTGGCCTTCCAGAGTCACGATCGTGTCGGCAGCGATGACGATGGCTGGGCCAACCGCCCGGGCGGCGACCAGCTCGGCCTTGGCAGTGGCGAGGCGTTGGACGAGGTCGTGAGGGGATTCGCCAGGGTACGGCGTTTCGTCAACGGCTGAGGACATCATCGTGAATGGTATTCCGGCGTCGCGAAGAATGCCGGCGCGCCGTTCCGAACTGGAAGCAAGGATCAACTTCATAAGAATTCCCGGAGGAGAAGAATACTATAGCCGAAGCGCGGTGACAGCCTGTGCCTTGGTCCAGCCGAAGAGGCGCGCGATCTGTACTGGCGTCGCGGAGGGGTACAGGGTGCGATATTTCACGGCCATCGCCGTGCGAGCTGCTGCTGGGGAGATTCTCCGGGCTTGTGCGATCTGCCGGGGAAAAACACGTGCTACGAGATCAAAGCGGTTGGAGGCCCACGCTTCCGTTTCCCGGGCGACCCCCGAGTGCGTGACGATCAGCAGACCCTGCAATTCCAACATCGCCTTCTTGAAGCGCTTGTTGCCAGCTGGCGTTTCCAATCGGCAGGCATGCCGAAGTTCGAGCGTTGCGAGCGCCCCGTGCTTTTCTAACGCCTGCCACAGTTCCAGGGCATCGTGGCGGATGCGTCCCACTCTGTAAAATGCCTCGGCCTCCGTCGCATCCACGGCTGTTCCATGCATTGCCAGGAAGTGCGGCAGAAGCTTGAGGGAAAGAAACGTGCCCCGACCTTTGAAGTATTTTGCGTAAAAAGTTCGGCGTTTCTTTGGTAATTCGTCTTTCCATTTCCAGATGAGTTGCGCGTATTTGTCCCAGCGTGCGTCTACGCGCTTTGAGAAGGCGTAGTAAAGCGACGGCAACCGGACCTTTTTTAGCGGGAAGAGGACGCAGAAACCGACATGATCGACGAAGCGGGCGGCGTCCGAGGGAGTCCGGATCGAGCGAGGCCATAAGAGTTCGTGACCTGAACTCCTGTTCATGAGCAAGGCAGAGCCTTTGAAGCGTAAGACTGCTCACAAATGACGGCGTACTGCTGATTCAGGTGCGGGCACTTGGCACAGGACCACCTGCCATCTGGCTTGGCGTAGCCGCGGCCGAGTAGAAAGCGGACGTCGACACACGCTACGGCCCAAACGAAAAACCAAAGTTGCGCGCTCTCTTTGACGGCCTTCGGAGCAGTGCCAAACACGACGCCAAAAAAAGTAACCAGAAAGGGCACGAGAGAATAGCCCACCACGGTCAGCGTTCCCCGGAGCCATGGTTTTCCACCACCTGCACGGCCAAAGGAGGCCATTCCGCCGGTGGCTACGATCAGAAGGATGATCTCGGACACATTTGTCTCCACTCTCAGATGACCACGGATTCCTGGTATTCGCCGAAGACCCGGCGGAGGGCGTCGGAGATTTCGCCGACAGTTGCGTAGGCTTCCACGGCGGCGAGGATGGCGGGAAGGAGATTTTCGGGAGTGGCGGCGCGCCGCTGGAGTTGGACAAGCGCGGATTCGACGCGGGCGGAGTCCCGCTTGGCGCGGAGAGCGTTCAAGCGGGCGATTTGGGAGCGTTCGATTTCGGCATCGATACGGAGCGTGGGAATCGTGCGCGCCTCTTCTGCCACGAAGTCGTTCACACCGACGACAATCTGTTCTTTTTTCTCGACGGCGCGCTGGAAGTCGTAAGCGGCTTTCTGGATTTCACCCTGGACGAAACCGGCTTCAATGGCGCGCAACATTCCGCCCATCTTGTCGATCTTCGAAAGATAGGTTGCCGCAAGCGACGCCATCTCGTTGGTGAGGGATTCGATGGTGTAGGCACCGGCGACCGGATCGGCGGTGTTGGTGACGCCCGTTTCGTTAGCGAGGATTTGCTGGGTGCGCAGAGCGATCAGCGCGGAATCTTCGGTGGGTAATGCGAGCGCTTCGTCCAAAGAATTTGTATGCAAGGATTGGCAGCCGCCGAGAACGGCGGCGAGCGCCTGGATGGCGACGCGCACGATGTTGTTTTCCGGCTGCTGCGCGGTGAGCGAAGAGCCGGCCGTTTGCGCGTGGAAGCGCAGCATCAGAGAGCGCGGATCTTTTGCACCGAAGCGTTCCGCCATGATGTTAGCCCAGAGACGCCGGGCAGCGCGGAATTTGGCGATTTCTTCAAGAAGATCGTTGTGGGCGTTGAAAAAGAAAGAAAGCTGCGGCGCGAATTCATCGACGCGCAGTCCCGCATCGAGCGCGGCCTGGACATAGGCGATACCATCGGCCAGCGTGAAGGCGACTTCCTGGACGGCGGTGGAGCCGGCTTCGCGGATGTGGTAGCCGGAGATGGAGATGCTGTTCCACTTGGGAAGATTGTCGCGGCACCACGCGAAAATGTCCGTGACAATGCGCATCGCGGGCCGCACCGGATAAATGTAAGTGCCGCGGGCGATGTATTCCTTCAAAATATCGTTTTGCACGGTGCCGGAAAGCTTTCCCAAGTTCGCGCCTTGCCTTTTGGCGACGGCTACGTAGAGGGAGAGCAGGATTGCGGCGGTGGCGTTGATGGTCATGGACGTGGAGACTTTTTCTAGGGGGATGCCGTCGAAGAGCGTTTCCATGTCTTCGAGAGAGTCGATGGCGACGCCGACTTTGCCGACTTCCCCGAGGGCCAGAGGATGGTCGGAATCCATGCCAATTTGTGTGGGCAGGTCGAAAGCCACGGAAAGACCGGCCTGGCCCTTGCTCAGGAGATAGCGATAGCGCTGGTTGGATTCGACGGCCGTACCAAAGCCGGCATACTGGCGCATGGTCCAAATGCGGCCGCGGTACATCGTGGGATAGATACCGCGAGTAAAGGGATATTCGCCAGGATAGCCGAGGGCGTCATCGGGGTTCCAGGCGGCAAGATTTTCTTCCGTGTAGAGACGATCGATGGGAAGTCCGGAGAAAGTGGTGAAATTCTCTTTGCGTTCGGGGGGAGGGACGGATTTGGTGTTTGTGTCAGACATTTTTTAGGTGCTCGAGGGGTCGAGGCGGCGATTCAGCAAACCCCAAGCCACCGGCTGGAAGCCGGCGCTACAACCTGCGAGCTTTCTGAAACGACGTTACCGCGAAAAACAGAAATAGCAGAGCGACGGCCACGGCCATGCTGATGAGCCAGCGGGCAACGTCGCGCGTCCAGGCGCGCAGAGCAGCGTTGAGCCAACCCAACGCGAGGACCGCAAAGACGGCGCCGGTGGCCTCGTGAAAGAGCTGGCGGAGCACGCGCCAGAGACGCCGGAAGCCGCCTTGCTGCTGCGGAGCGGCAGTTGCGCTTGGGGCTGTCGACATACCACCATCTTACCGCAAAACGCGGCGGACATCAGGAACGGGGGTATCTGGCGGGCCCCCCATTCGGTCCATGAAACCTGAACGATGGTACTGTGGACGGATTGGAGACAACGGAGCGAAGGTCTCTTGTATCCAACGATACGCGGGCCTAGAATGGCCGAAGAAGTAAGGGAGAACCAGCCTTGCAACTCGACGATCACCTGAAAAACTTGCTCCGTGAACTGGGACACGCCATCAATGACACGGTGTCCGACTCCGATCGCATTACGGGTGCGATTGCCGGCGTGCGTGCTCACGGGTACGACATCGTGCTGAAACTGGACGCCACTATCGGGCTGGCAAAACGCGACGCGGCTGCGGCCGAAGCAGCCAAGCTGACGACACAGGACCGCCGCTTTCTGGAGTCGCTGCGGATTCAGGTGGATCAGGAATCGTTTTTGGAAGAGAATGACAAAAAGCCAGCTCCGCGGCTGGCCATGACGCCACAGGACGTGCGATTTCTGAAGTCATTGCGGATTGCCACGGACGACGCTGAATGAAGAGGATCGTCAAGATTGCCGGGCTCGGACTGTCGTTGATGGTTGCGGCCGGGGGCGTTTTTTCTTCCCCTGCTGCTGCGCAGGCTCCCGTGATTGTGCCGATTGTGGTTGATACCGCGGTGCCGATCGTCGTCGCTGCGGTGACGCCAAAGCCCAAGCCGACCGGACTTGATAAGTTTGAAGGCTTCGTGATGCACGCGAATAACGCGCAGATTACCGTGCGCGCGAAGGGGAATGACATGGCCATCCGGACGTTCCCTCTTTCCCAGACCGCCTCCGAGAAAATGCAGAAAATCATCGACAAAGGCGGCTACCAGTACGGCGACAAAGTGACCGTTTATTACGAACCCGCTTCGTCGAGAGCCGTCAAGTTCAAAGGGAAACCTTCGAAGCCCATTTGATTCGCGGAGCGGCAACATGCTTCGCCTGCCTGCGGTTGCTGGACGCTTCTATCCCTCCAATCCTGCGGAACTAACGGCGCTCATTCACAAATGCACTGCTGCCGATCCGCGCCAGCCGGCCATTTCGGTTAAGGCGTGCCTTGTGCCGCACGCTGGTTACGTCTATTCAGGAGACGTGGCCGGCGCAGTGCTTCGGCGGATCGCGCTGCCCAGGAAAATCATCATTCTCGGGGTGCGGCATTATCCGCGGGGTGAGCCGGCGGCGATACTTTCAAGCGGCGTCTGGCGCACCCCGCTGGGAGACGCGCGAATTGACGAGGCGCTGGCGGAAGCGCTGAAAAAAGCCTGCCCGCTGCTGCGCGAGGATAGCGTGGCACACAGCGCGGAGCATTCGCTGGAAGTGCAGTTGCCGTTTCTTCAGGTGCTGGCGCCGGGCTTCACATTTGTTCCCGTAGCTTTGGGAACGGTGCAATTTGAATCCCTGGTCAGTGTGGGAGAAGCGATCGGGCGGGCGCTCGAGGCTTCTAAGGAGAATGTGCTGCTATTGACTACCTCGGACTTTAACCATTACGAGGATGACGCCACAACGCGCGTCAAGGACCGCAAAGCCATCGAACAGTTGTTGGCGCTGGAACCACGCGGACTCTACGAAACCTGCCGCAAAGAAGAGATCTCCATGTGCGGGCTCGGACCTGCGGCCGCCATGCTGACGGCGCTGAACACGCTGGGCGTGAAAAAATCGGACTTGGTGGAGTATCGGACGTCCGCGGATGTTTCCGGCGATCGCGACGCGGTTGTGGGCTACGCGGGCATGATCTTTTCCTGACGGGCACGAATAGCAATTTGCTGCCGCGCAAAAAGAAACGGCTCCCCGATGGGAGAGCCGTTTCTGATCATTTCCGATTCGATTAGTGCGGCCGGCCGGAGGACGGCTGCGAAGACGACCTAGAAGAAGAGGGGGAAGGGGACGAGGATCGTCCCGTGCTGCTTCCGCTCGAAGAGGCAGAGCCGCTCCAAGTGCTGGCTCCTCTGCTGCCGCTGCCGGAGCTTCCTCGTTCACCGCCGCCCGAGTAACGCGGTGCTGGCGGTGGGACACTATTGCGCGCAGGCGGCGATGAGGTCGCGCCGCGCGTTGCCGGAGGAGCCACCGGAGTGCGCGGCGGCGTGACGGCGGTCGCTGTCGAAGTGGCAGCCGCAGTCCGTCCATTTTCGACGCGGATCTCGTTACCCTTCGCGGAGGATGGAGCCGTGGAAGGCGAAGCCGAAGAATTCGCGTTCACGAAGCGGCGTTCGCGTGGATCGTAGGCGATGGAAGAATCCTTGCCGACCGAGACGGCACGAATTTCGGCGTGGGCTTCAACCACCGTTCTCGAAACGCGAGTTGGCGGCCCCGTGGCCACCAGGCTGCCGCCGAGACCATCGCGCGGCGGTGACTTCAAGGCTTGCCATTTTTGTCCGCGCTCGACAGGCATGACCTCGGCGCTCGCGCCTTTCCTCCCCACGTTAGAGAAAACGCCGCGCTCCAAATTCAGAGGAGTTTTCCCTTTTTTATCGAGCGGATGCATGGGCACGATGCCGCTCTTGCCGCCCTGACGAACGAACACGGCCGTCACCGGACGATAGATGGGACGCGGGGGATGAACGCCCCGGGGGAACCGCTTTCTCGGAACGGCTGGATACCCAGAGTATCCGTAGAGAACCGGCGGGGAATAAAACCAGCCGCCGCAGGAGGCATCGAAGAGCCATCCACCATAGTGATAGGGAGCCCAGCCCCACGGCTGATAGCTGACCCAGGTCCAGCCAAATCGAGGATCCATGATCCATTGCCCATTGGTGAATGGCGACCAGCCCAGCCCCACACCGAACGGTCTCCAACCATATCCGTATGCCCCACAGTTCGAAAAGGCGCCGTAGGTGTACAGGTCGGCGAATCCCGGAGCGTAATAAGGCGAGCCCGTGTATTGAAGCGCCGCTGTTGTGGCGCTGGAGACGCTGTCGATGCGGCTGGAGACCCAGCGATCAAAGTCATCTTCATCCGGAAGGCGGGCCACGCTCAGGGAAGAATCATCGCCTGCCTTTACCGAAAGGGACTGGCCCTTTTCGAGCCGCGTGGACTTTTTATTGTGCAAAACGGAAACACCGCCCTTATAAGCCTCGACAGTGCTGCCGTCGTCGTAATTGTCAAGGCGGAAAGTGCTCCGGCCGTCGGCTTCCACGGTGAAGTCGCCCCCGGTGACGCTGAAGTAGTCGCCGCCCGCAGGATTCACATAGAAGGAAGCGCTCCCCTGCAGAAGAACCAGGCGGGTTGTCCGTGCAGCATCGTTGAGGGAAAGGTCGTAGAACTCCAAGACCGTGTTTTCCTTGAGGAAGGCCATCGCGCCGTTCTCGAATTCCACTTCCGCGCGACCTTTGTCCGTGGCCAGGACATAGCCCTGGCGGATCGGCAGATTCAGCCCAGCGGTCTCCCACACTGCTTTGGAGTCCGCCAGAGGGTCGCCATGTGTCTCCCGGGCGAATCGGACGTCGCCCTGAACGAGACTCAGGCGGATGATGCGGGCATGACTGGAATCCGCAGCGGCGGGATGCGCACCCACGAACAGAGAACTCCACAGAATGACCAAAATGGAAGGCATCAGTTTGCGGGAAGTCATATTCACCCCCTCACGGGGACCCAGCCTAATTCATAAGACGGTCAGAAGAGCGGGCAGGTTGCGTGCAATTGCCCTGAACTATCGTCTCGCCGGGGGATGGCGGCGTCAAGGGGAGACTGCGCCTCAGAAAGAGCGCAATGAATAAGAGGCCAAGCGCTAGGGGAAAAATCGCTCCGCCCATCGCGTGGGTCAACACGAGTATTTCCAACCCACGCAATAGGCCGAGAGCGCCAATCACGCCCAAGATCACGAGTGCGAGGACCTTCACCGGAGTCCACCTCCATTAGATCGTCCAGCGACCCAGCAAACGTGCGTAGGTTAGTGCGTAGAATGCGCGTAGATTATCCTGGACTAATGCGTGAATTAATGCGTAGAATATGCGTAGATTATGAGATACCTTCACGAAGTAGAGGGATGGCCACACTTCACTTGGCAAGTGGCCAGTCTCGTTGCACCTCTGTCTGCCGTGCGATACCAGCAAGGTTTGCTCCTTGGAAAGATGCGCGCGCTAGGTTACCCACTTCAAAAAGAAGCGACGCTTGCAGCTCTCACCGAGGAAACAGTCAAATCATCTGCGATTGAGGGAGCAGCACTACATCCAGAGAGCGTACGCTCATCCCTGGCACGCCGCATGGGTCTGAGCGTCGCTGGGGCCCCTCCGGCGGACCGCTATATTGAAGGAATCGTCGAGATGATGCTTAATGCTACGGAGAACTACACGGCGCCGCTCACGGACGAGAGGCTATTCGGTTGGCATGGAGCACTGTTTCCGAGCGGGCGTAGTGGTATTCACAAGATCCGAACCGGGGCTTGGCGTGAGGGTGGAATGCAGGTTGTTTCCGGTGCGGAGGGAAATGAGAAGGTTCACTTTGCGGCCCCGGTCGCTGAACATGTCGAACAAGAGATGGCTAGCTTCCTCGCTTGGTTCAACAGTGGCGAAGGAATCGAGCCCCTCATAAAAGCTGGGCTAGCACATCTTTACTTCGTTACGATTCATCCGTTTGCGGATGGCAATGGAAGAATCGCACGTGCTATCGCGGAAATGTCCTTAGCTCGATTGGAAAACAGCTCCGAGCGCTTCTACAGCATGTCTTCCCAAATTCGCGAAGAGCAACGGAGCTACTACGAGATCCTTGAGAATACGCAGAAGGGCGGAATGGACGTAACCGATTGGCTGACTTGGTTTCTCGCCTGCCTGGGTCGCGCAATTGAAAAGGCCAACATGCTGACGGGCAGCGTCTTGGAAAAGGAAGCATTTTGGCGACGACTCAAGCGAGAATCAATCGTGGTCAGCGACCGACAGAAAAAGATACTCAACCTGTTGCTGGATGGTTTTGAGGGGAAACTGACAACCGAGAAGTGGGCGAAGCTCACAAAGAGCTCGCACGATACTGCGCTGCGAGACATTCAAGACTTAATCGACAAACGTATTCTCAAACAAGAAAAGGGAGGGGGGAGAAGCACGGCCTACTCTCTTGTGATCCGAGAGAGTGATGCTACCTAAATCAAACTCTTTGTGCGGGTTAGAGTGGCGCACCTGGGGGGTAACGAACTCTTGGAGATGCCATTTGCGACGGGTTTGGGCACAAATGAAGTTGACATCCTCCCCGGCCTAAAGTCCGGGGATTCCTGCGGGTTCCACGCCTAAGCATGGATACCTTCGGTGGGTTCCTGCCACGACGCACTTACGGCATGCGAAGGTTGCGAACAGGCTAGCGAGGCGAGTCCCGCCTCTCGGATATTTACGGCACTAATGAAATCCGCATTGGCTGATAGCCCGCACTTGACGCAAACGAACTTCGCCTGCCTCTTGCGGCTATCTGCTGACACCTGACCGCATCCTCCCAAGGATACCGGGCAGGTGCGGCTGGTGTTCTGCGGCGGCACGGGATACAGCCGACCGCCGCTCCACTGCGTCTTGTACTCCAGTTGACGGCGCA
>Ga0066709_100000404_pt1 | contig 22501 bp, 18 predicted proteins | sample GraSoiAngelo_158_FD_79665 | JGI IMG/M metagenome (GOLD analysis project Ga0066709, IMG submission 79665) | Grasslands soil microbial communities from the Angelo Coastal Reserve, California, USA - 14_1009_16_30cm | ecosystem: Environmental > Terrestrial > Soil > Grasslands | place: USA...
AAGTCGAGCCCGGTCTCGCCGATCGCGACGACGCGCGCATGCCCGGCGTGGTCGCGCAGTACCCCCAGATACGCCTCGTCCACTCTCGCCGACTCGCCGGGATGCACGCCCACGCACACGAACACGCCGGGATGCCTGCGCGCCAGGTCGTGCGCCTTGTCCACGATCGGCGGCGCGTAGGCGATCTCGACGAAGTGCGTGACGCCCGCCTCGAACGCCCGTCTCAGCACGTCCTCGCGGTCCTTGTCGAAGCGCTTGTCACACAGGTGGCAGTGGGTGTCGATCATGATTCGGGTCGCCGGGCGCTCGCTCCGCCCCCGCGCGGCACGGCGCGATCGAGCCGTCCCTACCGGGTCCGGACGCCAGCGTGGTACACGTTCCGGATCATGGACGAAGCCGCCCTCCCCCCGCAACGCGCGGCCCAGATCGCGGCCGCGTTCGCCTCCGCCCTCGACGCCGACGACTTCTCCGCCGCGGGTCGCCTCGTGGTGGAGCACTGCGTGTACGACACGGGGAACGGTTTGCTCGAGGGCCGCGCCGCCGTGCTCCGGTCGTACGCCGAGGCTTCAGCGTGGGCGCGGAGCAAGCTGGACGACGTGCGCTACGAGAGCGAAGTGGAGCGCGTCGACGGAGCGATCGCCACCGTGCGGTTCACGGACTATCTCGTGATGGCCGGGGGGCGCTTCCACCGCCATCGCTGTCGCCAGGAGCTCCGCATCGGACCGCAAGGCAAGATCGTGCGCATCGTCCACCGCGAGATTCCGGGCGAGCGCGAGGCGCTGCAGGCTTTCTTCGAGCAGTGCGGCATCAAGCGGTGAAGCGGGGCATGCGCCCGAGAGCGGCGCTCACCCCGCGGCGGCGTCGGCCTTGAGCTCGATCCTCGGGAACAGGATCTGCGGCGCCTCGACCTTGCGCCCCGCGAACGCCGGATCGCCGTAGCGCGGCTTCGCGTCGTCGCCGCGCAGCTCGCCCGGCTTGCCGGGCAGGTTGAGCGTGGCCCACAGCTCCTCGCTCTTGCCGGGGATCGCGGGCCAGGCCCAGCCGGCGACGAGCCGCAGCGTCTCGAGCAGCGCGCTCAGCGCCGTGGCGAGTTCGGTGCGGCGCTCGGGATCCTTCGCCAGCACCCATGGCTTCACGCGCTCGATCAGCTCGTTGGCGCGCACGACCGGCTGCCAGGCGGCGTCCAGCGCCTCGTGGAGCCGAAGCTCGTGGAATGCCGCCGGCACCTCGGCCGCCGCTTCGCTGGCGGCCCCGATCAGCGCCTCCAGCGCCGCGCGCGCTGCGCCGTCACGCAGCGTGGCCGGGCTCCACTCCTTGGGCGTTTCGCCGCCGAAGTACTTGTGCACCATGGTGAGCGTGCGGCTCGCCAGGTTGCCGAGATCGTTCGCAAGATGCGTGTTGCAGTGCTCCGCGAACTGCTCGTGCGTGAACTCGCCGTCGCGCCCGGTGGGGATCGCGTGGATCAGGTAGAAGCGCAAGGCGTCCGGCCCCCCGAGCTTGGCGAGCTCGAGCGGATCGAGCACGTTGCCCCGCGACTTGGACAGCTTCTCGCCCCGCATGTTGATGAAGCCGTGGATGTAGACCTGACGCGGCAGCGGCACCCCCGCCGCGAGCAGCAGCGCCGGCCACAGCACGCAGTGGAACCGGCTGATGTCCTTGCCGATCAGGTGCAAGGCGTTCGTGAACAGCGGCTGCATCGTGCCCGCCCACGCGGCGCCGGGCCGGCCCTGCCCGTCCAGGTGCTGGAACTCGTCCTGGCGCGTTGCGCCGACGCCGCCCACCTCGCTCTCCTTCGCGAGCCACCACAGCGAATACTTGCGCTCCGGCCAGCCGATCGCGGTCAGGTAGTTGAGCAGGGCGTCGGCCCACACGTAGGCGGTGTGCCCCTGGCTGTTGGGGATCTCCTCGGGGAGCGGCACGCCCCACGGCACGTTCGTCCGCGTGAGGCTCACGTCGCGCAGGCCGTCCTTGACCACGTTCATCACTTCGTGACGGCGATAGTCCGGCTCGATGAACTCGGGATGCGCGCCGAGGTGCGCGAGCAGCGCGTCGTCGTACTCCGAGAGCCGGAAGAAGAAGTTCGTCTCGCGAATCTTGCGGGGCGGCTTCCCGTGGATCGGACAGCGGCCCTTGGAGTCGAGGTCCTTCTCCTGCTTGAACTCCTCGCAACCGTCGCAGTACAGGCCCTCGTAGTCCTCCTCGAACAGCACCGGGTCGCCGGTCTTGGGGCTGCGCGCGTCCCACAGCCGCCGGTACAGCTCCTGCACCGCCAGCGTGTGGCGCTGGTCGGAGGTGCGGATGAACTTGTCGTAGGAGACGCCGAGCGTCTTCCACGTGGTCTTGAAGTGCTCGACGATCGAATCCACGAACGCCTGCGGATCCTGCTTCGCGGCGCTCGCGGCCTGGGCGATCTTCTGCCCGTGTTCGTCGGTTCCGGTCAGGAAGAACGTGGCGTCGCCGCGCTGGCGGTGGAAGCGGGCAATGGCGTCCGCCAGCACCTTCTCGTAGGCGTGGCCCACGTGCGGCCTGGCATTGACGTAATCGATCGCGGTCGTGATGTAGAAGCGATTTGGCACGGGCGTTCCCGGGATAGGGGTCGAGGTCGCGCAGTATAGCTGCCTTGTCTAGCGGGCTGCGGCCGTCGGGAATCCGGGCGGGAAGGGGGCCGGACGGCGGCATCCGGCGGATGGAGGGCGCGACCGGGCGCGCCTTGGGCCGGTATCCATACGCACCGCGAGTATAGGCGCCTCAAGCCGGCCGACTCAACCCGGCACGACAACGTCCTCGAGGGATGTCGTGAACGGCGTGTGATACGGCCGCTTCTCGCCCGTACAATACCCGGACCATGGCCACCGAAGCGGCGCTGAGCAGGCTTTCGACTTGGGTGTTCTCCGCCACGGAAGCGCACTGGGACGCGCTGTATGCGGAGCAGTTGCCGCGCGTCTACAACTTCTTCCGGTATCGCGTGGGCGCCGGTCCCGTGGCCGAGGATCTGACCTCGATCACGTTCGAGAAGGCGTGGCGAGCCCGCCACCGGTACCGGCGCGACCTGGGGGCGTTCACCACGTGGCTCCTGACCATCGCCCGCAACGTGGCGGCGGATCACTTCCGCCGGCATCGGAGCCACGCGTCGCTCGATGAGGCGCGGGCGGTGGCGGGCGGCGAAGATCCCGCGGCGCTGGCGGTACTGCGTTCCGACATCGAGCGCCTGGCACGGCTGCTCGAGCGGCTGCCGGAGCGCGAGTGGGAGCTGATCGCGCTCAAGTACGGCGCGGACATGACGAATCGCTCGATCGCGCGCCTCACCGGGCTCAGCGAGTCGAACGTCGGCACGATCCTGCATCGGACGATCCAGGTGCTGCGCGCCGAGTGGTGAGTGGCCGGATTTGGGTGTGATCGCTGCATGAAGTGGGCGCCGGCGTGGGACCGGAACCCCAGGGGGCCGTTGGAGGAAGGAGCATCATGGTGGACGATCGGTTTCTGAACGAGCTGCGCCGGGATCCCGATCCGGCGTTTGCCGCACGGTTGCGCGAGCGGCTGGACCGGCGGGACGCGGCGGCGGTGCGACAGTTCCGCTGGCGACCGGTGCTGGCCGCGTCGATCTCCGCGGCGGTTGTGATTGCGCTGTTCGCGTTCCCCTCGGTCAGAGCCTCGGCGCAGGCCGTGCTGGATCTGTTCCGGGTGCGCAACTTCGCGGCGGTGAAGTTCGATCCCTCGCGGCTCGAGAAGCTGCGGGCCGAGAAGCAGGACAGCGGGCTTCTCATGTTCGGCAAGCAGGAGGTGCTGCAGGATCCCGGCCAGCCGCAGCAGGTCGGAAGCCCGCAGGCGGCCGGCGCCGCGGCCGGCATCGAAGTGCGCACGCCCGCCGACGTGCCGCGCCGCATGGCGCTGGAGAAGGTGATGGTGGAAGGGCCCGGAGCCGGACGGCTCACCGCGGATGCCGTCAAGCTGCGGGCGCTGCTGGACGCGCTCGACATCCACGATCTCGACGTTCCTCCCAACATCGACGGCAAGTCGGTGACGGTGCGCAAGCCGCCGATCGTGTTCGAGAGGTTCGCGAGCGACCGCCACCACGCCACGCTGATCCAGGCCCGGAGCCCGGAGGTCGAGCTGCCGGCGGGCGTGGACCTCGCGCAGCTCGCCGAGCTGGGCATGCGAATCCTGGGTGTGGATCGCACGCAGGCACGGCGTCTCGCCCAGTCGGTGGACTGGCATACGACGCTGCTCGTGCCGGTGCCCGGGAACGCGAGCTCGTTCCGCGGCGTCGAGGTGCAGGGCAATCCGGGCCTGTTGATCACGACGTCCGGCGACAAAGCACCAGGCGGGGAGCACAATCGCGAGGGGACGGTGCTCTTGTGGTCCGAGCGCGATCGGGTGTACGCGCTGACGAGCGACCTCGACGGCATGGAAGTCCTGCAGATGGCCGAGTCGGTGCGGTGATCCCGGCCGCGATGCGCGGGGCTCCGCAACGCCCCGGAGGCGCATGAGCGGCGCCGTCATCGAGGCCCGCCGCCTCCGCAAGGAGTTCGGCGCCAAGGTCGCGGTTGCGGAGCTGTCGCTCGAGGTCGGCCGGGGCGAGGTGTTCGGATTCCTGGGGCCGAACGGCGCGGGCAAGACCACGTCGCTCAAGATGCTGCTGGGGCTGGTCCAGCCCACCGCCGGCCACGGCAAGCTGCTCGGCGCGCCGCTCGGTCATCGCGGCACGCGCGCGAAGGTGGGCTTCCTGCCCGAGCACTTCCGGTTTCACGACTGGCTCAGCGGCAGCGAAGTGCTGCGATTCCACGGGCGCCTGTACGGCATGCCGGAGCGGCGCATCGCGGCGCGCGCGGAAGAGCTGCTCGGGCGCGTCGACCTGGAGGACGCCGCGCACCGCAAGCTCCGCGAGTACAGCAAGGGGATGCTGCAACGCATCGGCCTCGCGCTCGCGCTGTTGAACGAGCCGGAGGTGGTGTTTCTCGACGAGCCGACCTCGGGGCTCGACCCGATCGGGCGCCTGCTGGTGCGCGACATCATCCGCGAGCTCAAGGCCCGCGGTACGAGCGTGTTCCTCAACTCCCACCTGCTCGGCGAGGTGGAGGCGACCTGCGATCGCGTGGTGTTCGTCAAGCAGGGACGCTCGGTCCACGAGCTCAGGCTCGGCTGCGAGCCGGAGTCGGTCGCGGTCGAGATCGAGCTGGGCGACGCCGGTCCCGAGACGCTGGCGGCGCTGGCGCGGCTGGGGCGCGCGATGGAGCAGCGCGGCCGGCAGGTGCGCATGCAGGTCGACAGCGACGAAGCGCTGCCCGAGATCGCGCGGCTGCTCGTGGAGCGGGGCGCGCGGCTCTACCGCATGAGCGCCGCGCGCAAGTCGCTCGAGCAGTGGTTCCTGGAAGTGATGGGCGAGGATCAGAGGCCGGGATGATCGCCGTGGGATCGCGGCCGCGACCGGGAGCGGCCCGCGCCGCGGGGCACGGCCTGCGCCGCGTTTCCGCCCGTGCCGCGGATCACGGCCTGCGCCGCGTCCCGGCCCGCGCCGCGGGGCACGGCCTGCGCCGCCTCCCTGCCCGCGCCGCCGGGCACGGCCTGCGCCGGGCTCCCGCGCGTTCGAGGTGACGATCATGCGCGGCCTGGTCACGATCACGCACCTCACCCTGCACGAAGCCGCGCGCCGGCGCATCCTCGCGGCGGCCGTGGCCTGCGGGGCGGCATTCCTCGTCCTGTTCGGGATCGGCGCCCACTTCATCGCCCGCGACATGGCCCGCCACCACGCCGCGCTGGTGCAGCAGCGCATGTTCCTGATCTTGATCACGCTCGCGGGGCTCTATGCCGTGAACTTCCTCACCGTGATGACCGCGGTGCTGCTGCCGGTCGACACGCTGTCCGGCGAGATCGCCTCCGGCGTGATGCAGACGCTCGCCTCGAAGCCGATCCGCCGGGCGGAGATCGTGGTGGGAAAATGGCTCGCGCACGTGCTGCTGGTCGCGGGCTACCTGGCGATGATGGCGGGCGGCGTGCTCTTGATCGCGCACGCGACCGGAGGCGTCACGCTGCCGCGCGTTCACCTGGGGCTGCCGCTCATGATGCTCGAGGGCGTGGTGCTGGTCTCGCTCTCCATTGCCGGCGGTACGCGGCTCAGCACGGTGACGAACGGCGTGTTCGTGTTCGGGCTCTACGGGCTCGCGTTCATCGGCAACTGGGTGGAGCAGATCGGCACCCTGGCCGGCAACGACACCGCCCGCTACGTGGGGACGGTGGCGAGCCTGATCATGCCGACCGACGCGATGTGGCAGCTCGCCGCCCACCACATGCAGCCGCCGCTGCTGCGCGACCTGGCGGCGACGCCGTTCTCGCCGGCCTCGGTCCCGAGCCTCCTGATGGTGGCGTGGGCGGCCGGGTACGCGGCGCTGGTGATGGTGCTGGCCGTGCGCGGATTCAATCGCCGCGGGCTGTGAGCGCGCGTGCCATGGCCGCGCCTGCAAGTGGCCGCCACGCCGCGCACCGTTCGGGCGAGCGCCAAAAACGCGGCTGCGGGGGCAGCGGTCAATCGGGGTCCGCCCACGCCACGGGGCCCTCGTCGGGCTCGTCGCGCGGGGGCTTCTTCTTCGCGCCGCAGTTGCAGTCGCCGCACTTGTGGTAGGGGCCGGGCGGCAGATCGGCATAGGCGATGCGGTGCTCGACGCCCTCGTCGTCGCGCACCCACACTGCCTCCTGGTAAGTCTCGGTCCGCGTCACCCGGACGATGCCCTTGCCGGTGTGGATCTCGGTCCCGACCTGGGGCAGCTTCTCGATGCTGTCGCGGTACCGCGCCAGCTCGTAGGACAGGCAGCACATCAGCCGACCGCACGCGCCCGAGATCTTGCCGGGATTGAGCGACAGCTGCTGCTCGCGCGCCATCTTCAGGGTCACCGGATGGAAGTCCTTGAGCCAGGTCGAGCAGCAGAACGCGCGGCCGCACGGCCCGCAGCCGTCCAGGCGCTTGGCCTGGTCGCGAATCCCGATCTGGCGTAGCTCGATCCGGCAGCGGAACCGTGCGGCGAGGTCCTTCACCAGCTCCCGGAAATCGACGCGGTGCTCGGCGGAGAAGTAGAACGTGATGCGATGCCCGCTGAACGCGACCTCGGCCTCGGACAGGTCCATCTTGAGCTCGCGGAGCTCGATCCGCTGCCGGCAGTACTCGAACGCCTCGGTCTCGCGCGCGCGGTTGTGGTCGTCCTGGTCGAGGTCCTCCTCGGTAGCCTTGCGGATGATCTCGCGCGTCACGGGCCCGGGCTTCTTGAGCTCGACCAGGGCGCCCTTGAGGTAGACGCGCCCCAGCGATTCGCCATGCTCGGTCTGCACGATCACCGGATCGCGGAGCGCAAGCCACAGGTTGCGGGAATTGAGAAAGAAGTCCTTCCGTGAACCGCGCAGCGCCACCTGCACGACGTCGGACATGCCAACCTCTATGGGGCGGGAGACCGCCCCTCAAGCCGGCGGGGAGCCGGCAGATCAATGCTGCGAGATCCGGCGTCGGCGGTCCGCGGCGCGATCACCCCACGAAGGACGCTCGCTCGGCAGGCCAACGGACGTCGGCTATGAACACCCCGCCGCGATCGGCGGGCAAGTGAATCGAGCATAGCGCATGGGGAGCGCCGCTGCACCAGGCCGCCGCTCAACCCATCCTTGGGCGCTGCCCGAGCGGTCGCGCGGCGGTCCGGCTAGGCCGCGCGGCTCACCCCGCCCGAGTCCGTCGTGAACAAGACGTAGAGGACGCTGCCGTCACCCGAGTCGGGGTATGCGATCAGGAAGTCGCGCGCCAGCTTGTGGCTGCGGCGGCAGAACCGAGCGTAAGGCTCGCCGACCCCGCGCTCGCAGCGCCAGCGCTGGAGCACGTACTCGGGGCGGTCATAGGCCACCCGCACGACGTCGACCGCCTCCACCGCGACCGCCGAGTCCCTCAGAGCCTCGAGGGCGGTGAACGCATCTCCGCGCACGAAGCCGGGTTGCCCGTGGCCGAAGCCTTCGAGTCGCCGGCCCTGACGCTCGCGCATCTCGTCGAGCTTGAGCGGCCGCATCTCCGGGGGTGAATCGTGGATGTCGTCGAACCGCACGATCTTGAGCACCTCGCCCTCGTCGCGAGGCGCCTCCGATTCCGGCTCGTGGCGCAAGTCCGCCATGCTGCGTCTCCAGAGTTCATCGATGTCGTCGGTGCCGCGCTCGGATTCGCCGATCCAGCGCCCGAGTCGCGAGCCTGCGAGCGGCGGAGGGCACGGGCGGGCAGTCCTCGCCGGCACCGGGCGCTCCTGCGACTTCGCGGCACTCTTGTTTTCGGCGGCTGGGCGTCCGGAGTGGAGCGCGAAGCGCGGGACCAGGGGGACGGTGCCGCCGGCGCCCGATCCCGGGCCCGCCTCGTATCGAGCCCGAGGCTTTGGGCAGGGATCGCGCCGCTGGCGGCCTTACCGCGCCGCCGGCTTTCCCGCGCCCCAGCCGGCCGCGGGCACGGGCGCTCAGTACCGCCAGCGCCCCGCCGCGTGCGCGGGCCACGCCCGCACCTCGAACGACGGGTCGGCCACGCGCATCAGCGCTGAGAACAGGGCGAGATCGGGAGTGACGTTGCCTTCGATCGAGCGGAGCGCCTCTTCGAGCACCATCAGCCGGCGCCGAACCTCGGAAGCCTCGATGCGGCCGGCCTGGCGGCGTAGCTCCGATTCCCGGTCGCGATTGACGAGCAGGTCGCGGCCGGCGCCGTAGCGAACCCGCAGCAGGTCGCGGAGCCACAGTTGCTGGAATTCGATGAGCCGCTTCAGCGACTCGCGCCCGGCGCGACCGTACCGGTTGAAGCCCTGCACCGCGCGCCACAGCCCGGCGCCGTCGCCGCGCAGCGCGGGCTCCAACAGCCCCAGCGCCTGATTGCGCTGCTCGAGCGGTTGGGTCTCGCGCAGCACCAGCGCGCGCGCCAGGGAACCGCCCGACACCGCCGCCAGCGTCCGGGCCTCGGCGGGCGAGGCGCCCGCCCGCGACGTCAGAAACTCGCCCACCACGGCCTCGGAAAGCGGCGCGAAGCGCACCTTCTGGCAGCGCGAGCGGATCGCGACCGGCAGGCGGTCGATGCGCGAGGTCGTGAGCACCCACACCGTGGACGCACCGGGCTCCTCGATCGCCTTGAGCATCGCCGAGCACTGGTCCTCGCGCATCCGATCGGCGTCGCGCACCACCACGATCCGGCGCGCCGCCTCGTACGGCTTGTAGGCCAGCTCGCGCAGCAGCTCGCGCGTGAGCGAAAGCCGGATCGACGCGGCCTTCTCGTAGCTGAAGACGAACAGGGGATCCTCGCGCCATCGCGCGAGCGTTTCGGCGACCGTCGAGTCGAGGTCCTTCTCCTCGCCCGAGACCGGAAACAGGAACTTCAAGTCGGGGTGCTGGAGCGCCGCGACCTTGGCGCACGCGGCGCAGGCGCCGCAGGCGTCGCCCCGCAGGCCCGCGTCGGGCGGCGAGGGCGTCGCAGCGGGCGGCCCGGTGCGCGCGCCGCGGCGCTCGCACAGGAGCGCGCGCGCGAACGCGAGCGCCGCGGTGCCTTTCCCGACCCCCGCCGGCCCGTGGAACAGGTACGCGTTCGCGATGCGCCCGCTCTCGACGGTGCGCTCGAGGAACTCCCGCGCACCGGGCTGTCCGATCAGCTCTGCAAGCGCGGGCACCGGCATTACTGGAGCCAGCTCTGGGGATCGAGCGAGCTTCCGCCCTTGCGCACCTCGAAGTGCAGGATCGGGCCCTTGAGCGAACCCGTGTCTCCGGACTCCGCGATCACCTGCCCCGTCGCCACTTCCTGTCCGACCGAGACTCCGATCGAGGACAGGTGACCGTACAGCGTGTAGTAGCCGTCGCCGTGGTTCAGGATCACCATCTGCCCGTAGGTGCCGAAGTCCTCGCTCACGTAGTCGACGCGACCTCGGGCCACGGCGTGCACGGGCGTGCCGATCGCGGCCTCGATGTCGATCCCGTTGTTCATCGTCACCGTGCCCCACTTGGGGTGCGTCTCGGTGCCGTAGTGCCCGATGATGCGGCCGCGCACCGGCCAATCGAGGCGGCCCTGGCCCTGCGCGAAGTTGCCGGTATAGGGCTGCGGGTTGCGACCCTCGGACCGCGCCCGCTGCGATTCCTCGCGGCGCTTGCGTTCGAGCTGCGCCAGCAGGTTCCGGATGTCGCGGGCGGTCTTCTCCAGCTCCGCCGCCGCCGCCTCGAAGGCCTGGCGCTGGGTCTTGATCGCGTCCACCGTCAGCTCGCGCTCTTGCCGCAGACCGGCGAGCCGCCGGTTCTCGCGCGTGGTCTTGGTCGCGGTGCGCTGGATCTCGGTGAGGTTGCGCTCCAGCCGGCTCTGATTGGCCTCGACCGTCTCCTTCTGGCCCTCGATGTTCTCGAGCAGCACGCGGTCCTGCTCCGCCACCATCACGAGGAAGTCCCACCGCGACAGGAGCTCCGCAAACGAGCGCGTCGACAGCAGGAACTCGAGCTCGCGGCCGGCGCCGTACTTGTAGAGACTGCGCAGCCGGCGGGCGAGCTTCGCCTTCTGCTGGGCGAGCGAGGCAACGCTCCGGTCGAAGTTCACGCGCGTGACGACGAGCTGGCGATCGAGCGTGCCGCGGCGCTGCTGCAGGCCCTGCAGCCGCTTGCGCGTGGTGTTGAGCTCGCGCTCCGTGCGCCGGAGCTGCACCAGCTCCTTTTGCTCCTGCCCGCGCAGCCGCGACGCGGCCGCGCGGTGCTCGCGCGCCTGCTGCTGGACGCGCTCCAGCTCGGCGCGCTTGGCCGCTTCGAGCGAGTCCTGGGCGGAGGCCGCGGCGGCGCCGCACATGGAGACGAGGGCCGCCACCGCCAGCGCCCGCCACGCCGCCGGTCGCAGCCAAGCCGCCTGCGCCGCGCACGCCCGCGGCGCGGGCCCCCGCGCCGGGAGGCACCGGGCCCCGGGGGTCATGCGCCGACCGAGCGCAGCACCCGCGTCAACGCCAGCATGGACGCGAGCCAGCCCAGCATGAGCACCGCGCCCAGGAACATCACGGCCCACGTCCAGGGCAGGAACAGCACGTGGCCGATCTGCGCCGCCATCGCCTGCTGGAACCCGAACACCAGCGCGAGCGCGAACATCCCGGCGAGCAGCGCCTCGAGCATCGCCTCGATCACGAACGGCGCGGCGATGAAGCGGTCGCTGGCCCCGAGCCGACTCATGATCTCGACCTGCGGCCGGCGCGCGAGCACCGTGAGCCGGATCGTGTTGTAGAGCACGAACACCACGGCCAGCGCCACCAGGGCGCCGACCATGACCGCGGCCCGCACCAGCCCGTTCTTGAGCTCGTCGAGCCGCCGCACCCAGTCGCCGCCGTAGCGCACGTCCTCGACTTCCGGGAACTGCGACACCTGGTGCGCCGCGGTCTCCATCGCCGTGTAATTGAGCAGCTCGGGACGCAGTTTGATGCGTAGCGATGCCGGCTGCGGATTGGCGTCCACGGCCTCGAGCAGCGCCGGGTCGCCGACCTGCTCCGAGAACTCCTTCCACGCCTGCTCCTTGCTGACGTAGGTCACGTTGCCGTAGAGCTGCTGCAGCCGGCCGATCAGCGCGTCGCGCTGCGAGGGGGTCACGGTGTCGTTCAGGTACACCACCATCTCGCGGCGGTCGCCCACCAGCTCGAGCGCCACGCGCGCGTTGTGCGCCAGCAGCGCGAACAGCGCGGACAGCGCGAGCGCCGCGGTGATCGAGAACATCGCGGTGTAGGCCAGGCCGCGGTGGTGCATGAACGACCGCCATGCCTCGCGGAAGTAGAACCAGTGCATCACTCGCCACCCGAGACGACGGCCATGCGGGTGGGGCGCGGCATGTGCGTCTCCCCGCCCGCGATCTTGCCGTCCTGCAACGTGAGGATCCGGCCGCCCATGCCGTGCGCGACGCCGGGGTCGGTGGTGACGAGCACAAGCGCCGAGCCTTCCCGGTGCGTGCTCTGCAGCAGCGCGAGCACGTCGTCGGCGCTGCGCTGTTCGAGGGCGCCGGTCGGCTCGTCTGCGAGCACCACGGCCGGGCGGTTGACGATCGCGCGCGCGATGGCGGTGCGCTGCTTTTCGCCCCCCGACAGCTCGCCGGGGAATGCGTCGAGCTTGCCGTCCAGGCCCACCTGCTCGAGCGCGCTCAGCACCCGCGGCACGACATCCTCGTTCGCGAACAAGCCCATGATGCGCACCGCGAGCGCCACGTTCTCGAACACCGTGCGGTCGGACAGCAGCCGGAAATCTTCGTAGATGATGCCGATCGTGCGGCGCAGCAGCGCGCGCTGGGAGCGCGACACCCGTCCGCTGCGGAACGTGCCCACCGTCACCGTGCCGGAGGAGGGCCGCGTCTCGTGGGTGATGAGGCGGAGCAGCGAGGTCTTCCCGGCGCCGCTGGGGCCGAGGAACACGACACACTCCCCCTCGTCCATGTGCCAGGACACCGAGTCGAGCGCCAGGCGCTCTCCGTAGCGCTTGGTAACGTGCTCGAACGTAATCATTCCAACGGCAGATTAACAGACGCGGGCCGGCCCCGACAACGCCGCGAACGCGCTCGCGAGTCGCCGTTCACGCCGCGCGGCCCGCGCGAGCGCACCCAGCTCGGACTATCCCTTGCGGATCTCGATGTGCGCCTTGCCGCGCAGCGTCTTGATCCATTCGTCGTACTTTTCGCGCTGCTTCATCTCGGCCACCGCGTCGGGGAGCTCCTGCTTGATCTCCTCGAGCTTGTACTCGCGTTCGGGTTTCCGATCACCGACCTTGAAGATATTGAAACCCGCCGAGTTCACGAGCACCTCGCTGATGCCCCCCACCTTGACCGAGTCGAGTCCGGCCCGAATCTGCGGCTGCAGCGTGCCGAGCGACACGTACCCCAGGTCGCCGTCGGGCCCGGCCGGCCCCTGGTACTTGCTGTAGCGCTTCACCAGGTCCGCGAAGTTCGCCCCCTTCACGGCCTGCTCGCGGACCTTTTCGGCGAGCTTGCGGGACCGCTCGGCGTCCTGCTCGTCCACCGGAACGCGCACCAGGATGTGCCGGGCGTGCACCTCGATCTCGGGATGTCCCTGATCGTCCAGGCTGTCGCGGCCCGCGCGGTTCTTGAGCGTGTCGCGCTCGATCGCCTGTACGATGTGCCACCCGGCCGACGAGCGCACCGGCGCGCTGATCGCCCCGTTCTTGAGCGCGAACACGGCGTCCTCGAGCGGCGTGTCGAGCAGCCCGCGCGTGACGAATCCGAGATCGCCTCCGTTCTTCGCGGTGGCCGGGTCGTCCGAGAGCGTGGCCGCCAGCTTGGCGAACTTCTCGCCGTTCACGAGACGCTTGCGGATCGCGAGCGCCTGCGCGCGCGCCTTGGCCTCGGTCACCGAATCGGCGGCGGGAGGAATCTGGATGACGGCGAGCTTGAGCTCGGCCGGTACCCTGGGAAACTTGTCGTGGTTCGCCTTGAAGTACGCTTCGGCTTCGGACTGCGACACGGTCTTCTTGGGCAGCATCTTCTGCATCAGCTTGCGACCGATGATCTGGTGCTGGATCTCGGTGCGGAACTTCTCGCGCAGCTTGTCCTCGGTGGTGTTCTCCTTCTGGAGCTGCTGCCGGAAGCCGGCTTCGCCGCCGAACCGCTGCTTGATCTCTTGCATGGCGTTGTCGAGCTCTTTCGCGACCTCGGCGTCGCTCGCGATCAACCCCTGGCGCTTGCCTTCCGCGAAGATCAGCTTCTCGTCGATGAGCTGGTTCAGGATCTGGGTGCGCAAGGTGTCGACGGTCTGGGAGTCGGGCGCGCTCTGCGCGCGCATGAGGATCAGCCCGAGCTGTTCCTCCACGTCGCTCTGGAGCACCACGTCGTCGTTGACCACGGCCGCAATGCCATCCAGCCGCTGCGTCTGGGCCGTTGCCGACGCCGCGAACGCGCTCGCGATCTGCGCGAGCACCAGCCATTTCATGAGCCTCAACAGAGCCTCCGAGATTTGCGCAGCGCGCGTCCGGTTGACAGGTCCGTGACGGCGGCCGATACGCCGTTTGGAGCGGCCGAGCAGTATAGCCGCTCGGCCGCGGCGTGTTACAGCAAGACCCACGCCAGCGGGCGCCGCTGGCCGTCCCGCTTGCCGCGCTCGTCGCGGATTGCCGGACCGCCGCCTGCTGTCGCAGGATACTTGCGGTCTCGGGAGGTTTCATGACCGCTTCCTACAGGGTACGGCGTCTGCTCGCGGTGATGGCCGTTCTGTTCGCCGTGGCGTTCGCCATTCCCAGGTTCCTCACCCACAACCCCTACCAGCGCCTGGGCGTGACGTTGAACTGGGTGCGCGGCCAGGGATTCCCCAGGGTCGATCGCGTGATCGGCCCGCCGGCCAAGTTCCTGCTCGAGCGCGGCGATGAACTGCGCGGCATCGACGGCGTGCTGTTTTCGAGCTCCGGCGACATGCTCGAATACCTCAAGCGCAACAACTGGCCGAAACGTCCGTTCACGCTCACGATCACCCGCGCCGGACGCATCTTCAACATCGTCGTGCCGCCGGTCCAGCTCGGCGCGTGGCAGCGGCTGCGCCTGTTCATCTTCAACGTCGCGGCGATGATTGCAGCGCCGCTCGTGGCGTTCCTGCTCGTGTGGCGGCGGCCGGACCTGAGCGCGGCGTGGGTGTTCCTGTGGTTCGCCACGCTCCAGGGACTGGGCGGCATGTACGAGACGTACCAGTACCCGGCGTTCGATCCGCGCGGCGCGCTCAAGGCGTACATCGACGTGTATCACGGGCTGCTGCTGTGGTTCCCCGCGAGCTTCCTGACGTTCATGACGGTGTTCCCGCGACCGAGGTGGCGAGCCGAGCGGCGCTGGCGCAGCTGGTGGTTCCGGCTGGTGGTGGCGGCGAACCTGCTGCCGGCGGCGTTGATCCTATACAGCGTCGTCAGCCGGAAGTCGTTCAACGCGCCCTACGTGTGGTTCCAGTCGATCGCCCTGCCGCTCGGGGTGCTGTCGCTGGTCGGCAGCTACGCGCGGCCCGCGCGCGACCGCCGGCTCCCCAGCGTGAGCGAGCGGGTGCTGGCGCTGATCGTCGCCGGCGTGCTGATCCTGGCCACCGGCCTCGGTGCCATCTCCGAGGACCCGCGCATGATCGCGCTCTACTCGCTGCCGCTCGTGCGCGTCGCGATCACCGCCGTATTCGTGGCGTGGCTCGTGTCGCCGGTCCTGATCGCCTACCTCATCGCGAACGACCCGGCGTTCGATCCGCGCCGCCTCGTGGTGCGCTCGCTGCCCTACGCGCTCCTGTCCGGCGTTCTGGCCGCGCTGTACCTGGGGTGCGCGCTGGTCGGCGAACGGCTGTTCGCCGCCGTGACCGGCGAGCAGGCCATGGTGTTCAACGTGGTGGCGGCGCTGGTGGTGGCGTTCGCGTTCGCGCCGCTCCGCGAGCGGCTGCAACGCTGGATCGACCGGCTCTACGGCCGCGATCCGCATGCGCTGCGCCTGGCGCTCGACCAGGTCGGGCGCGAGCTGCTCGGGGCGCTCGACCGCGACGAGCTGATGCGCTCGGTCGAGCGGGGGCTCGAACGCGGCCTGCGGCGCCCGGTCGCCATCCACTGGCCGGAGCGCGGCATGCCGCAGCTCGCCGACGGCGAGGAGCTGCCGGAGCACGCGCGCAGCGCGGTCGAGACGCTGCTGCTCCAGGCCGGCATCCGGCTCGAGAACCTGGCGCTGCAGCAGGACCGTGCCGCCCACGAGCGGCGCGAGGTCGAGCTGCGCGAAGCCGCGATCCGCGCCGAGCTGCGGGCGCTGCAGGCTCAGGTGCAGCCGCACTTTCTGTTCAACGCTCTGAACGCCTTGGCGTATCTCATCGAGACGGACGCCCAGGCCGCGCAGCGGTTCACCGAGCGGCTGGCCGACATGCTGCGCTACACGGTGGAGGCCGGGACGCGGCCGGCCGCGCTCCTGTCGGACGAGGTGGCGTTCGTGGAGGACTATCTGGGCGTGGCGCGCGAGCGCTACGAGAACCCGATGACGTTCGAGTATCGCGGCAACCAGGAGCTGCTGTCGGTGGCGGTGCCGCCGCTGCTGCTGCAGCCGCTGGTGGAGAACAGCCTGAAACACGGCTGCGCCCCGGGCGGCAAGCCGCTCGAGCTCGTGCTCGAAGCCCACACCGACGGCGGGTGGCTGGACCTCACGTTCACCGACGACGGTACCTGCGACGGCAACGGCGCGGCCGGTCTCGGCGTGGGGCTCGAGAACCTGGAGCAGCGCCTGCGCCACTTCGGTGGGCACGACGCCACGGTGGTCGCCGGCCGGCGGCCTCACGGCGGCTTCGAGGTCCGGATGCGATGGCGGCTGCGCGAGCGGATGGTGGCATGACCACGGAGCGTCCGGTGCGCGTGCTGATCGCGGACGACGAGCCGCGCGCGCGGCAGTTCCTGGAGAAGCTGCTGGGCGAGCACGAGGACATCGAGACCGTGGGGTCGGCCCGCGGCGGCGTGGAAGCGCTCGAGCTCACGCGCAAGCTCGCGCCCGACGTCGTGTTTCTGGACATCCACATGCCGGACCTCTCTGGGCTCGAGGTCGCTCGCCACATCGTTCGCGACCGCGCCGGCCCGCTGCCGTTCGTCGTGTTCGTCACCGCCTACGACCGCTACGCCGTCGAGGCGTTCGAGGTCGCGGCGCTCGACTACGTGCTCAAGCCGCTCAAGCGCGAGCGGCTGAGCGAGACGCTGCGGCGCGTGGTGGCCGAGGTGCGCGACGGCCAGCCGAACGCGAACGCGAAGGCGCTGCGGGCGGCGCTCGACAATCGCGAGCTTCGGGACCGGCTGCCGCCGCTCAAGCGCCTGCCGGTGCGCCACCGGCGGGAAGTGAAGCTGCTCGATCTGGCCGAGGTGCCGATCGTGTTCTCGCGCGACCGGCTGGTGCTGGCCCGGGCGGAGGGCAAGGAGTACCTGGTCGACTACACCTTGCAGGAGCTGGAGCAGCGTCTGCCCCGCGAGCAGTTCGTGCGCGTGCACCGGGGCGCGCTCGTGAACCTCGACGCGATCGAGTCCTACGGCGGCGAGGGCGGCGTGCTGGTGCTGAGGCTCAAGGACGGCACGCGCGTCGAGGCCAGCGAGCGCCGCGCCGCCGAGGTGCGGCGCCGGCTGCGGTAGGACCGGGCTCGAGCGCGACCGGCGCGCGCGCCGCCGCGGCTTCGATCGCTGGCGGCGCGGCCGAGGCCCGCGAGTGCGTGGCAGTGCCCGGCAGGCGCCACGGATACCGCCTGCGCTTCGGCAGCGCGGTCGGCGGGCGGTGTCTCCTACCCTTGCGGGGCCCCGGGGGCGAGCTGCGCGGCGGGCCATTCCAGACGGCGCAGCAGCGCCTCGTTCACCGCGACCGGGTACTTGCTGCGCAGCGCGCTCGTGAACTGCTTCAGGCGCTCGTCGCGCTTCGTCTCGAGCGTCAGGCTGCGGAGCTGCTCGCGCAGCTCCGGGGGCATGGCCTCGAACGGCCGGGGGTTCATCCCGCCGACGCGGCGCTGGTACTCGGCGCGCATGTCGGCCTCGGTGACCTGGATCTGGGATGCGATCTCGGTGTCGTAGAGCGACTGGAGAACCGCGCCTTCGACGCGGTCTTCAATGCCGCGCGCGACGGCGGGATCCTCGTGCAGGTGCCGGCGCTTCGCCTCGATCAGCAGCAGCCGGCGCACGACCCGCGATTCGATCCAGCGCTCGAGCGCCGGCACCGAGCTGAAGTTCGGCCGTTCCGCGGGTCCCTGGAGATCGGCCAGCGCGTCGGCCAGCGTGTAGGTCGCCGGGCGGTTCACTGCCTCGTAGCGAGCCAGCACCGTCTGCGCGTCGGCCGGAGTCTCGATCCCGCTCGAGTCGCCCGCTGCGCGATTCGCCCGCATGAACAGCGCCTGCGCGCCGCCCGGCTCGAGCTTCAGGCCGTATTCGGAGGTCAGCGACTCGATGGCGCGTTGGATGATGGCGCGGCGCTTGCGGTCTCGAATCTGTTCGATCAGCTGCTCGCGAATCGCCGGGAGCGGCGGAGGCTGGGCCGCCGGGCGCCGCTCCTGCACGCGGGCGATGAACCAGCTGTCGCTCCCCACCTTGAGCGGCCCGATGATCTCGCCGATGCGCGACTCGCGCATTCGCGTGTCGAGCGGCTCCGGCATCGCCCCGCCCGGCACCCAGCCGAGCTCGCCGTTGGCCGGCACCATCCCGGTGACGTTGAACCGCAGGGCGAGCTGATCGAACGGCTCGCCGGCCAGGAGCCGCGACCGCGCCGCATCCGCGGTCCGGGGCTCCGGCGCGTAGATGACCTGAAGCTTGTACTCGGTCTTGCGCCAGCGATAGGATGAGTCGATCTCCGCCGCGCTCACCGGGATGTCGCGCGGCGCGAGCGCGTCGCTCATGGCGCCCACCAACAGCTCGTCCTCGGCGCCCGAGCGCAGCGCCTGCACCGCCGCCGGCTTCATGAGCCCGCGCTGCTCCGCTTCCTCCAGCATGAGGTCCCGACGGATGATGTCTTCGAGCAGCATCCGCTTGGCGCTGTCCGGCAGCCAGGGATATCGCCCGCCGGCGGTGCGCGCATAATCGAGGAACTCTCCCGCCGTGATGGTGCGGTTGCCGACGCGCGCCAGCACCTGCGAGTCGCGCCCGCACGACGCGAGCGTGGCGGCGGCGAGGAGTGCGAGGCCGAGCGCGAGGAGCGAGCCGCGTGAACGTGGCGCTGAAGCAATGGTCACCGGCATGAGCAGCTCCTCGAGGATGGACGCCGGAAGGTAGAGCAGCGCCGGCGGAGCGGCAAATGCCGGTGCTGCCGCTTATTTTCTGAAGGCCGTCCGGCAAGAACGCATCCTGGCCCCGCACCCGCGCTCACCGCTTCGCCGACTCCCTTGGCGCCGCGGCCAGCTCGCCTGCGGTGGCGAGCCCCGCCAGCACCTCGCGGGTGCGATTGAGCAGCACCAGACCCTCGCCGCGGATGCGCAGCCCGAACTCGCGGCCGGTGAAGAACTCGACCTGGAAGTTGAGCATCCCGACCAGCGTGCGGATGTCCGCGGGTCTCAGGGGGCGGCGCAGCGTCAGCTCCGCGACGTCGTGAAACACGCGCAGGCTTTCGACGTCGCTCGCCGCGCCCAGCACGCGCAGCCGGCGCAGCTCGAACAGCGCGATCGCGGGCGGCGGGAGCTGGCCGAAGCGGTCGAGCACCTCCAGCACCAGGTCGTCGAGCCCCGCGAGGTCGCGGGTCTCGGCGAGCCGGCGGTAGAGATTGAGCTTCTCGTGCTCGTCGGGGACGTAGTCGTCCGGCAAGTACGCGCTCCAGTCGGTCAAGAGCCGCGGCTCGGGCTTGATCTCGCTCGCCTCGCCCTTCAGCGCCGCCACCGCCTCCTCCAGCAGCTTCACGTACAGATCGAACCCCAGGCCCACGATGAACCCGCTCTGCTCGGGCCCCAGCAAGTTGCCGGCGCCGCGGATCTCCAGGTCCTTGAGCGCGATCTTGAACCCCACACCCAGGTCGTCGAACTCCTCGATCACCCGCAGCCGCTTCTCCGCCTCCTCGGTCAGCACCCGCCGCGACGGCACGAGCAGGTAAGCGAATGCCCGGTGCGAGGAGCGCCCCACGCGGCCGCGCAGCTGATAGAGCTGGGCCAGGCCGAACGTGTCGGCCCGGTCGACGACCAGCGTGTTCACGCTCGGGATGTCCAGGCCCGACTCGATGATCATCGTCGACACCAGCACGTCGGTCTGCTTGTCGATGAAGTCGAGCATCACTCGCTCCAGCTGGTGCTCGTTCATCTGGCCGTGCGCCACCGCGACGCGCACTTGCGGCACGAGCTGCTGCACGCGCAGCGCCACGTTGTGAATGGTCTCGACGCGGTTGTGGACGAAGAACACCTGGCCGCCTCGGTCGATCTCGCGCAGGACGGCGTCCGCCATCACCTCCTCGTCGTACTCCAGGATCTCGGTGTGCACCGGCAGCCGATCGCGGGGTGGCGTCTCGATCACCGACATGTCGCGGGCGCCGGCGAGGCTCAAGTTGAGCGTGCGCGGGATCGGCGTCGCGGTCATGGCCAGCACGTGCACGGTGCGCGTGAGCTGGCGGATCTTCTCCTTCTGCGCCACGCCGAAGCGATGCTCCTCGTCGATGATCACGAGCCCGAGATCGCGGTACTTCACGTCCTTCGACAGCAGCCGGTGCGTGCCGATGACGATGTCCACGTCGCCCAGGGCAAGCCGCTGCAGCACCTGTTTCTGCTCCTTCGCCGTCCGGAAGCGCGACAGCACCTCGACCTTGATCGGGAAGTCGGCGAGCCGCTCGCGGAACGTGAGCAGGTGCTGCTGGGCCAGGATCGTCGTCGGGACGAGCAGCGCGACCTGCTTGCCCTCCTGCACCACCTTGAGCGCGGCCCGCATCGCGACCTCGGTCTTGCCGTAGCCGACGTCTCCGCAGATGAGCCGGTCCATCGGCAGCCCCGACTCCAGGTCGTGCTTCACGTCGGCAATGGCGGTGAGCTGGTCGGGCGTCTCCTCGTACGGGAACGACGCCTCGAACTCGCGCTGCCACACGGTGTCGGGCTTGAACGCGTGCCCCGGCAGCGTCTTGCGCCCGGCGTAGGCCTTGAGCAGCGCCTCGGCCATGTCCTGGATCGCCTGCTTGGCGCGGGCCTTGGTCTTCTGCCATGCCGCCGAGCCGAGGCGATACACCGGCGGCCTCGCGCCCTCGCTCGCGGCGTATCGCGACACGAGCGAGAGCTGCTGCACCGGCACGAACAGGCGGTCGTTCTCGGCGTACGCGATCTCGACGCAGTCCGTCTCCTGGCCGTTGAGCGTGAGGCGCCGCATGCCCCGATAGACGCCGATGCCGTGGTCTTCGTGCACGACGTAGTCGCCCACCTTGAGCGCCGACAGCTCGGCGATCGAGAGTCCGCCGGTGCGGCGCGGCCGCCGGCGGCGGCGGTGATAGCGCGCGAAGATCTCGTGGTCGGTCAGGATCGCGAGTCGGGCCGCGCTTAGCGTGAAGCCCTGCGACACGAGACCGATGCCGAGCGTGGCCCCGGTGTCGCCGAGCATCTCGAACAGCCGCTCGCGCTGGCCGGGGTTGTCGCAAAGGATCACGGGGTGGATGTGATTCGCGCCCAGCTCGGCGAGGTGCGTCCTAAGGCGCTCGATCGAGCGCTGCATCGGCTCCGCCGGCGCGCATTCGATGAGCAGGGTGTGCGCGTAGCGCCGCTCCTCGCCGGTCTCGGCGATGGCGCCCATCCAGTCCGCGCCAGGACGTTCGGCGGCGGCCCGCTCGAGCGTGTCCTCGGGGAGGAACAGATCCTCCGGCGGCGAGATCGCGGGGTAGTGAGGACGTGTCTCGTGGAAGCCGCGGGCGATGTGCTCGGCGAGCTCCTCGGCGCGCTCGCGCAGCTTGCCGGGATCATCGCGCAGCACGATGCAGTCGTCCGGCAGGTAATCGAGCAGCGTCCCGAGGTCGGGGTCGTAGTGCGCTGCGAAGCGCTCCATGCTGTCGTGGAACAGTCCCGGGCTCGCGCCCGGCTCCTCCGACGCTCGCGGCTCGGCGGGAACCACGGCGCGCGCCTCGGCCGCCCGCAGCCGAGCCAGGACCGCGTCCAGCTCGCCGCGCGTCACCACCACCTCGTAGCGGGGCAGGATCACCGCGTCCTTGAGCTGCTCGAGCGAGCGCTGCGTGCCCGCGTCGAAGCGGCGCAGCGACTCCAGCGTATCGCCGTCGAACTCGAGCCGGACGGGATCGGCGAGTCCCACCGCGTACACGTCGACGATCCCGCCGCGGCGCGCGAACTGTCCCACCGCCTCGACCTCGGGCAGCCGCTCGTAGCCGAGGAACACGAGCCGCTCCAGCAGGGCCGCGAGGTCGTAGTCGTTTCCCACCTGGAGCCGGATCACCGCGTCTTGCAACCGGCGGGGACGCGGGAGGCGCTGCATCAAGCCGCGAACCGTCGCGAGCACGAGCCCGCGCTCGCCGCGCGCCAGGCGCGCCAGCGTCTCGAGGCGCTCGGCCGTGATCGCCGGATGCGGCGATGCGGGATCGTAGGGCAGGTTGTCGGGCTCGGGGAACACGAGCGTGTCGCCGCGGCCGCGGAAGTACTCGAGGTCGTCTCGCGCCTGCTCGAACGCATCGCCGTGGCCGACGACGTACAGCACGGTCTTTCCCGTCACGCGCTGGAGCCACCCGGCGAGAAAACCGCGCGCCGAGCCGATCAGCCCGCGCACCGCCACGCGCTCGCGGACGCCGCGCGCCAGGCGCTCCGCCAGCGCCCGCGCTTCCGGCACGCCGTCGAGGTAGCTGGCCAGCGATTCCGCCAGCTCGTCCTTGAGGTACGTCTCGGTCACCACGCTCATCCCCTCGCGATTCGCGTTGCGCCACGCGCGCGCTTCGACACGCGGCGCTCCAAACGCCAAAAGCCGCCGCGGGCTCACCCGTGGCGGTACGACCCATGAAATCGTCCGGGCTCGCCGCGTCGGTTGTTCCGCGGCGCGTGCGAGCCCCGCCAAGCCTAGTGTTCCGTACCGGAAGTCATGTCTACGCCTCGGCGGCCCTCGCGGCCCA
>Ga0066709_100000405_pt1 | contig 22489 bp, 18 predicted proteins | sample GraSoiAngelo_158_FD_79665 | JGI IMG/M metagenome (GOLD analysis project Ga0066709, IMG submission 79665) | Grasslands soil microbial communities from the Angelo Coastal Reserve, California, USA - 14_1009_16_30cm | ecosystem: Environmental > Terrestrial > Soil > Grasslands | place: USA...
GCGATAGACCCCGCTGGTGAGACTGCTCTGACCCGCGTCTATTTTGGAAACGTTGTGTACGCGAAGGGAGATCCCAGGCCGAGACCCCTTGCGCTGACACTCCGAGGGGGAAGGGCGGCCGGAGACAAATCGTTCGCGGTCGTTCAGCCGAACTTTGAGAGGTCGAAGCGCTACATCGTCCTGGCAGACGCCGACCTGGGTTCGGCCAAGAACCTCTACCTCCCGATCATCGGACTGGATTCCGGCTTTTTCCCAGTAGCCCCTGATTCATCCACCGACGCTGCGCACGTGTATGACTCGGAGCGCCGACCTGTGGTTCAAATCAAAGGGCACCATCTGGTCGTCATCGATAAGCGGGCGAGAGGAGGTCTTCATGTTCCCCCGCATGAAAAGGTGAGCGGAGAACCTCCGATCGAGCTCTTGGACCCTTCCGTGGATCCGGGTAGGAGAGTCGGTGAAGGTGAGTTCTTGCGCGCGGTTCACGTCCTGGGCGAGTGAATGGGCTGAACGCCGGCCCACAACAAAAGCGCCGTGTGGGATCAACCCCGCACGGCGCTTCGCTGCTTCCCGATCGGTGAATCGCTAGTAATAAATATTACTCACCAGGAACAGATACGAATTCCCCTTCTTCTCGTCGTATTTGGTCAAAGTAATGGGAACGCCCGCGTGCTCCTCCATCGAAGCCTTCACCTGCGCGGGGTCCTTGTAGTTCGCCTTCTTCTCCGCGGCGTCGACCAGGAGATCGGTGACCGCGCGGATCGAGAGCATCACCTCGGGAACGGGCCACGTCGCGAAGTGTCCGGTCATGTGGTGCTCGGCGATCACCTTCTTGTTCTCGGCGTTGATGTAGGCGAAATCGCCCGCCTTGTCCGGCGGGATCGCGATGCCGAGCGCGGTCGGGTATCCGTGGGTCGGGCTCGGGCAGCACTGCTCCGGCACGTAGCCGCCGTTATTGAGCACCGTGCGGATCATCGGATCCATCATTCCGCAGTTGGTGGAGAAAAACGCGGTCTTCCCGCCGTACTGCTTCAGCTCCCGGGGCACGTCCTCCATCACAAATTGCTGGGTCGCCGGGAGGCCGCCTTCCCCCATGGGATCCGGCGCCGTCACGAAGTGGAACCGGATGCCCTGCTCGAGGCACGCCTGCTTCATGATGTCGCGCCGCCGCGCGAGCAGCTCCATCGACATGTGGCGCGGGAAGGAATAGTGGATCAGGTCCGTCACGCCCATCTTGTGCGCGACGTCCACGATCGTGCGGCCGCGCGCGAGCTGATCGGGCTGGATCGAGATGTCGGCGGTCGCATTCACGATGTCCGGATCCTCGTGCGGCTCCACCATCCCGATCAGGATGTCGGGGCGTTTCTCCCGGATCTTTCGCACCGCGGCCACCGAGCCGGGAATCGCCTGCCCGACCACGATCACCTTCACGTCCGGATCGGACGCGAGACCAACAAGCTGCGCGATGACGGTCTCCTGCTCCTGCATGAAATTGTCGGGGTAGGTCACCATCTTCACGTGATCGGCGCCGTACTTCGCCACGACCATCTGCCCCGCGCGGAACTCGTCTTCGCCCTGGGAAACCGTCCCGGTCATGATCCCGATCTTGAACGGGATCTGGACCTGGGGCTTGATGGCCGACTCCTGCGCCTTCGCCGTCCCGTCGGTCTTGGCGGAGCACCCGGCCAGGGTCAAGAGCGCGAGCGCCGTTGCGCCCGCGAGGGCAAACATCGCGGCGAAGAAGTTCCCGCCTGACATTCGGGAATGACGACGGATCATGGGGTGAACCTCCGCCCGCTCAGGCGGGCCTTGTTTGCGGCGAATCGCGTATGCGTACGGCCAGTCCCGACCACCTCGGAGTCTAGCAGAGCGACCGCCGCCGTGCTAGGGTCGGCCGCCCATGCCTCTCCTCGTCTGGGCCGCCGCCCTCCTCGAAGGCCTATCGCTCACGCTGGTCCAGGGATACCTGCCCCTGTACGTCCGCAGGGCCCTGGGGGAGGCGCATTTTCTCACCGTCGGATCCGTGGTCGCAGTCCCCGCGCTCGGGATATTCATCGCGAGCAATTTCTGGGGCGGCCTCTCCGACGTGAGCGGCCGGCTGAAGCCCTTCATCCTGATCGGGCTCGCGGGCTACTTCGCGGCGCTCGCGGGATACCCGCTCTTCCGGCACGGCGCCACCCTGCTCGTTTGGGCGGGGGCGGCCTCACTCCTCTACGGGACCCTCGCACCCTCGCTCAAGACCTACGTGACGCTCACCCAGCCGGGCCGTCGCGAGCACGCGCTCGCCTACCTCCTCATGTCGCAGAGCATCGGCTGGTTTCTGGGGAGCGTCGGAGGCTCGCGTCTCATGGAACCGAGCATCGGCTCCGGTTTCAAGACCGCGGTCTGGGTGTGCGCGGCGCTCGTTGCCGCCCACCTCGTCGTGGTCGCGCTGTGCCTGCGAGATCACCGGCGCGATCCGGCCGTGAGGCAGCATCGCGGATGGCTCGAGGGGGTGGTCCAAGACCTGGCCTCCCTGTACGAGAACCCGAAGCTCCTCTCGGTGTGCGTCGTGATCTTCTTCCTCGTCGCGGGGAACTACATCACCTGGGGGTTCTTTTCGGTCTTCTTCGTCGAGCACCTGCATGCGAGCGTGGGCACGCTCGGCACGGCGCTGGGCGTATCGTCCTTGCTGGGAATCGTCCTCATGCCGGCGGTGGGGCCGCTCGTAGGCCGCTTCGGAGGGCATCGCGTGCTCGCGGTCGGGACGACCCTCTACATCGTGATGTATCTGGGCATGGCGCTGACCCGGAGCCCGCTGGCCGCGGCGGCGCTCTTCGCAATGCCGCTCTATGGCATGGTCAACGTGAGCGCCAGCACTCTCGCCTCCCAGTACTCGACGAGCGTTCAGCGCGGCGGCGGTCTCGGCATCCTGAACGGAACGTACGCCCTGGCGACGATCGTGGGGCCGCTGATCGGTGGGTCGCTCGCGGATCGCGCGGGGCTGGGGGTGATTCCCTGGACTTCCCTCGGGTTCGCGGCCGTCGCGACCGCGATCGCCTGGCGGACCGTGGCGACGAGCGTGCCGTCCCGGGCCGAATCGGGTGCGCCCCCACGGCCGGCCGACCAGGCCAAAGTCTCCGGAAGAAATGCCGATTGAAACGGGGTAATCCTCCCTGGTATGCTCTAATGACTTGGGGCTTGCCGACGAGGTCCACGTCGCACCCTACAACTCGCCCTACGATAGGAAGTTAGCCCCGACATGAGAATGTTCATCCCAGCATGCGTCCTTCTCCTTTTCGGCCTAGCGCTCTTCTCGCCTCCCGCCCAGTCGGTTGGAACAACGACCCCGCTCGATCGCTCGGCCAAGCCCGCGCCGGGGGAGAAGAAGCTTCCGTGGATGGCGTTCGACGCGGCGACCGAGAAGGCGAAGAAGGAAAACAAGCACCTGATCGTGGACGTCTACACGACCTGGTGCGGCTGGTGCAAGGTCATGGACCGCCAAACCTACGGGAATTCGGAGGTCGCCGGCTATCTCCTCGAGAATTTCGTGCTGGCGAAAGTGAACGGGGAATCCTCCGCGGAGATCCATTGGAAGGGCAAGACCATGACCGAGAGGCAGTTCGCGCGCTCGGTAGGGGTGACGGGATTTCCTACCACCTATTTTCTCAAGCCCGACGCGGAAATCATCGGCGGCGCGCCGGGATTCATCGGGCCCGGCGACTTCATGATCTACGCCAAGTACGTGAGCACGCGCTGGTACGAGAAGGGCTCACCTCAGGACTACCTCAAGTCGACGCAGCAAGAGCCGCAGCACTCGAACTAGCGCTCCACCTTCGTTGAACCACCCGTGGGGGGTCGCCCATCGCGTGGCACGTGCTTCGCGTCCGCTGCTTCCGCGTGTCCATCCGCCGGCCCTGAGCGTAGTCCTGCTCGCCACGGGATATCTCGCGCTGGGGCTGGTCTCGCTCGCCCTATGGCAGACCGCTCCCGCGCTCGACACGATGCTCGGACGCCATCACATCGCCGGCGCGCTCGCGAATCTCGCGCTCGTCCTCTTGGGCATGAGCATCGTGGCCGGGCCCTACCGTCGCGGCGACCAGTGGGCGCACTGGGTGCAGTGGATCCCGCTCCTGGCCTACGGCGTGCCGATCCTCTGCATCGACGGGTACCACGTGGGCTGGCGCACCGAAACCACGGCGATCAACGCCGCGCTGCTCGCTCCCTTCGTGCTGGGATTGCTCTGGGATCGGAGGAACCGGAGGTTTTAGGCGGTGCCCGGCGACCACGGCACGGGCAGGTTGAGCTGCCTCAATTTCGCTTCCAGCTCCTCGCGCTCCCGGTTCTTGGCGAGACGGCCGTCCACCGTGTTCAACATGCCGGCCGCCGTTGCGATTTTCGTGGCGCCGGCCGTGTCCGATGCCCCCACGGCCGCGACCACCTTCCACTCGGTCGCGGATAGCTCGAGCGCGTGGAGCGAATAGTCGAGGAAGGCTTCCCACGTGATCGGACACCACCTGCTGACCACTTCCGTGCCGATGGTCCCCGCGTAGGCGCGAATCTCCTCCTGGGCGTTCGCGTCCATCCTGAGCTTCAGGAAGTGGAGCAGGTTGTGGAGGTTCGTCTTCCAGTACGCTTCCGTGTAGGTCGAAAGAGGCAGATCCTTTCTCGCCTGCTCCCGAGAAATCCCCTCGGCCAGGCGCTCCTCATAGATCTTCCGGGACGCCGCGTGGAGATCGGCCTCCTTCTTGGAGAATATCGCCCCGCGTGAAGGATCCAGGGTCTCGTCGCTCCCCTGCCTGTTCTTTTTCGATTGCAGTCGCCACGCCTCGGCGGGCGTCGTTTGCGCGGAATCGATCGCGACCGAGTAGCGGGTCGAGTACTCGTTCACGCTCGCGGTGCGATGCCGGATCCACTGCCGCCAGCAATCCATGGGGACCCGGACGTGCAGCTTGATCTCGCACATCTCGAAGGGTGTGGTGTGGCGGTGGCGCATCAAGTAGCGGATCAGGCCGCGATCTTCGTGGATTCGCTTGGTCCCGGCGCCGTAGGAGACCCGCGCCGCCTGAACGATCGACTCGTCCGAGCCCATGTAGTCGATGACCCGCACCAAGCCGTCGTCCAGGACCCGGAACGGCTTTCCTAGAATCGCGTCGAGAGCCGCCACGCGCGGCCGTTCCAGGGGGGAGCCGGTCTCGTTCATCGCGGTGGAATCTAGCACGCCCTTCACGGATCGCGCGACACGCACCGCTCGACGGCCGGCGGCGAACGAAGAGTTTTGAGCGGACGCCGCGCTGGACACTCTCCACGGTACCCACATTCTCCCGCCCCACCCGGTCCAGCGCGGCGTCCCCATGAATACACGCTGAGCGTGGTGTTAGGGAAGAGCCAAAAACAAAACGCTGCGATTTTTTTCCCGCGCGCCGAGACGCGCTCCCTTATCCGCTTCCATGTTCCCATGATGCGTGCACACGTTCGAGGGGCGGTGCACTCGGTTCTCATAATCACGTGCGAGCAGGAAAGGTTGGTCGTCCGGCGCGGTCGCGCGCTCAGGCGATGCCGAGCCAAGCAGGCACCGCGGCCGCGCTGTCGAGCACCGCGGTCGGCCCCGGCGTGAATCGCGTGGCGTCTCCGGCGCGAAACTTGCCCGTGCGTACAAGCACTCCCGCCATGCCGAGCGCGACGCTCGCGGAGACGTCGAATTCGGCGTCGTCCCCCACCATGGCGATCTCCCCACGCTGTACGCCCTCTTCCTTCGCGACCGCGTCGAAGAGCAGCTCGGAAGGCTTTCCGAGCGTCTCCGCCTCGCGACCGGAGGCGTAGGCGAGGAACGCCGCGACGGGCCCGAGATCGGTCACAAGCTCCCCGCCCTTCCGGAAATAGCGGTTCCGCTGGAGCGTGTAGAGCGTGGCGCCTTCCACCAGGCGTCGAAACGCCGGTTGGAGATCCGCGATGCGCAGATCGTGCCCCTCGGTCGCAAGGACGACCGCCGGGCCCCGGGGATCGCTCTGAAACCACTCGAAATCTTCGCGCACCTCCGGCTCCACGTAGAGGAGCCCGCGGGCGTGCCCTCGCTCGGGGAGCGTGCGCCGCGCGACCACAGCCGGCGTCACGAGCCATGAGGGGTTTTCCAAGAGCCCTTGCCGCGTCAAATGGGCGGCGAGAATGCGATGCGGGACGCTCGTCGTATTCGTTACGAGCCTCACCGGCATGCGCTCGAGGATTTGTCGCACGGCGTGAGCCGCCCCAGGAATCGCGGGCCCGCCGACTCCGTCCGTCAGCGTTCCGTCGATGTCGAAGCAGACGAGGCGGATCCTCGAGGGCTCCATGCGCGGCGATCTTAGTGGGTGAACCCGAATCCCGAGAGAGTTAATCTAAGAAGCATCCGTGAGGCATGGTGCCCACGTGATTGGAACCGCCGGGCGCGACAAGCCCCGGCGAGAGGAGGAACGATGCGACCAGCCATGGTGCATTGGTGGAAGCACGGCCGCCACGGCTCCCGCTGTGGCGCGTATGCCGGCTGCGCCCCCGGAGTCTCGATGGAGCGACGGGAGCCGCACACCGTCGGCGAAGAGCTCCAGGCGACATTCGGCGGCGGAGGCTTTGGAGTCAGGAGGCCGCTCCGTTTCCTGGCGTTCAAGCTCGGGCTCGACGAATCGCAGGTGGCCGAGCTCGCGAAGATCCTGGACGAGCTCAAGACCGAGCGGGCCCAGGCAGCCGTGGACGATCGCCGCGCGATCACGGCGATCGCGGAGGCGGTAAGCGCCGACTCTTTCGATGAGGCAAAAGCGAAGTCGGCCGCGTCGGTTCGGGTAACAAGCTCGGAGAATCTGCAGAACTCGGTGAACCGGGCGATGAGCCGGATTCACGCGATCCTGAATCCGGACCAGAGGGCGAAGCTCGCCTACCTGATTCGGACCGGAGCGCTCTCGGTGTAGCGGGTGCGTCGCGGATCGGGGCGCGCCCGTCTCGTCACCGCACGAATCCCTGCCGTACGGCGTGGATGAAGTCGGTGTAGGCGGGCGTGAGCCCTGCCGCGCGCATGTCGGTCGCGATTTGCCCGCGGTGGTACGCCGAATGCAAGAGGACGTGACTCAGGACGTCACCGATCGAGTTCGTCCACGTCTCCCCCTTCGAATTCGTGTACGAGGCGATCTGGGCGAGCGCCCCGGGGCGCATCCGGCCGAGATACTCCTGCCACAAGGGGGGCAGCTTCCCCGCCTGCGCCTCACATTCGCCTACTGTCCACGCGGGCCACACTTCGGATTCCTGCCTCCATTGCTTCAATCGCCCTAGCCAAAGCCACTCCGCCGAGATGAGGTGGGCCAGGTACTTGAGCGAGCGCGGCGGCGGCGTTCCGGAACGGAGCGCCGCGAGGGTTTCCTGGTTCGCCCACGCGTCGTAGGCGAACTGACGATGAAGGTGGAGCAGGAGGTCCATGGCGGGCGATTCTCTCGCCGGGAGCGGAGCGGTGTCCAGATGTAATGCGGGGCCTGATCCATGTCCGGGCGGGGGTCGCGCGTCGGTTGCGCCCGCGCGTCAGGTCCGGGGGCCCGCGAGACCAGGCTGGGCGCGTCGTGCGTGCGCTAGGAGCTCGATGCAGCGTGTGACGAGCGCGGTCCAACCGGTCTGATGGCATGCGCCCAGCCCGCGGCCGGTTTCGCCGTGGAAATACTCGTGGAAGAGGAGCAGATCGCGGGAGTGCGGCTCTTGGGCGAAGACAGCCTCCTCGTCGAGACACGGGCGGCGGCCGGTGGAATCCGGGCGGAACAACGACGCCAACCGGGCGGCGATCTCGTTCGCCACTTCCTGCAAGTTCATGAGCCGTCCGGATCGGGCCGGGCACGCCACACGAAGGGAGTCACCGTAGAAATGGTGGTAGCGCTCGAGAGCCTCGATCAGAAGGTAGTTCACCGGGAACCAGATCGGACCGCGCCAGTTCGAATTCCCGCCGAAGAGCGGGGTGGTCGCCTCGCCGGGCGAGTAGTCCACGCGGTGCTCCGTACCGCCGACGAGGAACACGAACGGGTGGTCCCGATGGTATCGCGAAAGCGAGCGGACGCCGTAGGGGGACAGGAACTCGTTCTCATCCAGCATGTATTCGAGCACGCGGACGAGGCGCTCGCGGCGCGGGATCGCCAGGAGGCGGTGCGAGTGCCCGCCGCCGCCGGATTCCATATAGGAGATGTGCCGCACCAGGTCCTTCCGGTTCTCCAGGAACCAGCGGAGGCGCTTCCCGAAGCCCGGTAGCCGCGCGATCGCTTCCTCCTCCAGGACCTCCACCGCGATCAGTGGAATGAGCCCGACGAGCGATCGCACCCGGAGGGGAATCTTCATTCCGTCGACGTAGATCTGGTCGTAGTAAAACCCGTCTCCCTCGTCCCAGAGCCCGCTCCCGCCGAGCGTGTTCATCGCGTCCGTGATGGCGACGAAATGCTCGAAGAACTTCGAGGCGAGGTCCTCGTAGGCCGGATCTTCGGTCGCCAGCTCGAGCGCGATCGAGAGCATCGTGCCGCAGTAGAAGGCCATCCAGGCCGTGCCGTCCGACTGCTCCAGACGGCCGCCGGTCGGAAGCGGGCGCGAGCGGTCGAACACGCCGATGTTGTCCATCCCCAGAAACCCGCCCGAGAAGATGTTCAGCCCGTCGGGGTCCTTCCGGTTCACCCACCAGGTGAAATTGAGGAGCAATTTTTGAAATGCGCGTTTGAGAAAGAGCCGGTCGCGCTCGCCGCGCTTGGCCGTGATCTTGTACACGCGCCAGCAGGCCCAGGCGTGCACGGGCGGGTTGACGTCCGAGAGCTCCCATTCATACGCGGGGATTTGTCCGTTCGGGTGCATGTACCATTCGCGCAGCAGGAGAAGCAGCTGGTGCTTCGCGAATTCGGGGTCGAGCCGCGCAAGGGGGAGCATGTGAAACGCGAGATCCCACGCGGCGTACCAGGGATACTCCCAGGAGTCGGGCATCGAGAGCACGTCGCGGTTGTAGAGGTGCGCCCAGTCCCGGTTCCGCACGCGCGCGCGTGCGGAAGGCGGCTTCGGTTGGGCGGGGTCCCCTTCGAGCCAATCCTTCACGGAGTAGTGGTAGAACTGCTTCGTCCAGAGAAGCCCCGCGTACGCCTGGCGCATGATTCGGCGCTCGTCCTCGGTGGTCCCCTCCGGGATCCGCGACGCATAGAACTGATCCGCCTCTCGGCGGCGCGCCTCCAGCGTGGCGTCGAACTCGGCGGCGAGGGGCTGCTTCGGCACCTCGGCCTCGGCCGCCAAGCGAAGCCGCGCGGCGGCTCTCCCGCCCCCCGGAATCGTCAGCCGATAGAGCGCCGCGGCTTTGGTGCCCAGGCGGCCCGGATTCAGGGCGCTCTTCCTGCCGCGAACCACGTAGTCATGGAACGCGTCCTTCACGTACGGTCCGTCGTTCTCGGTGCCGAAGAGAAGCTTTCGGTTGGTTTCGTTCTCGGTGAACAGGAGCTCGGCTGCCCCCTCCGTGACGAGGCGGAACCGTCCCAGGGTCTCGTGCTCCGCCAGGATCGCGCCGTCGGCCGGCGCCGAGAGCTTCCCCTTGGCGAAGTAGCCCTCGCCGGTCCGCCCCCAGGACCACGTGTTTCGGATCCAGAGGGTCGGAAGGATGTGGAGCGGGGCCTCATCGGGGCCTCGATTCCAGACCTCGATGCGGACGAGGATGTCGTTCGGAGATTTCTTGGCGTACTCGACCGAAACGTCGAAGTAGCGTCCTCCTTCGAAGACGCCTGTGTCCGCGATCTCGAACTCGGTGTCGGTGAGCCCGCGCCGGCGATTTTCCTCCAGCAGCCGCTCGTACGGAAATTCGGATTGAGGATACCTGTAAATCGCCTTCATGTAGGAATGGGTCGGAGTGGAATCGAGGTAGAAATAAACCTCTTTGACGTCTTCGCCGTGATTTCCCTGCTTTCCGCTCAGTCCGAAGAGGCGCTCTTTCAGGATGGGATCGCGGCCATTCCAAAGGGAGATCGCGAAGCAAAGCCTGCACTCACGGTCGCAGATCCCGAGTAGACCGTCTTCCCCCCAGCGGTAGGCACGGCTCCGCGCGTGCTCGTGCGGGAAGTACTCCCACACCTCCCCGTCGGCGGAGTAGTCCTCCCGGACCGTGCCCCATTGCCGCTCCGAGAGATAAGGCCCCCATCGCTTCCAGTTCTCGAGGCGCCGCCCGTCCGCCTCGAGCCTCCGGGTTTCGGCATCGCTCATGGACGAAACCACCCTCTCATCGCCCCGGCCCGCCGGCCGAACCGGGCCTTGGGCGTCTCAGGAAACGAGCGACGAAGGCGAACAGCGGCGCGCTCTCCCCGATCCTCAACGCGAATACGGCCGCCAGATAGACCGCGGCGGCCGCGGCGAGGCCGCTCCCGACGACCAGGAGGCGCGCGAGGACGCTCGTGAGCCCGAGCGAACGCTCGACCGCCCATGCCACGGCGAGCGCCGCAAGCGCGGCGACCAGGGAAGCGAAGAAGATCTTGCCCGCGGCGAGCGAGAGCGCGCGGCCGCCCATGGGGCCGATCTTTCGCCGCAGCACCTCGAAGAGGAGGAAAAAATTCAGGACCGAGGAGATCGAGGTCGCGAGCGCGAGCCCGCGGTGCCGCAGAGGCCCCATGAGCATGATGTTCAACACGACGTTGATCGCGATCGTCACGAACGAGATCGTGACGGGGATGCGGGTCATTCCGAGGGAGTAATACACGGGCACCAGAACACGCACGGCGGAGAACGCCGAGAGTCCGACCGCGTATCCCCAGAGCGCCTGAGCGGTCTGCCAGGAGTCCTCCGCGCCGAACCGTCCGTGCTGGTAGAGGAGCGCCACGATCGGGTGGGCGAGCGCGATCAGGATCATGGTCGCCGGCAGGGTGAGAAACAATCCGAACCGGAGTGAAAAGGAGATCGTGCGCTTGAGCTCCGGCATTTCCCGTCGGGCCGCGTGGCGCGAGACCTCGGCGAGCGTCACCGTGGCGATCGCGACGCCGAACAGCCCGATCGGAAGCTGCATGAGCCGGTACGCGTAGTTGAGCCAGGAGACGCTTCCTTGAGGGAGGAGCGAGGCGAGAAACGTGTTCACGAAGATGTTCACCTGCGTGGCCGCCAACCCCACCGCGGCCGGCGCCATGAGCGTCACGATGCGGAGCACCCCCGGGTCACGGAATGAGATTTCCGGGCGCCATCGAAATCCCTGGGCCCATAGCGCGGGGACCTGGATGAGGAGCTGTCCCAGCCCGCCGAGGAGGACGCCGAACGCCATTCCGACGATCGGCTCGAGCCCGAAGCGGGGGCAAATCGGCGCGATGAGGAATCCGGAGGCGATGAGCGCCAGGTTCAGCATCGTGGGAGCGACCGCGGGGATGAAGAACACCCGGCGCGTGTTCAGGACGCCCATGACCGCGGCCGCGAGCGCCACGAGCAGGAGAAAGGGCGTCATGATCCGGGTCAGCTGGGTCGTCAGCTCGAGCTTTCCCGGCACCTGCCCGAACCCTGGCGCCATCCAAGGGACGATGCGGTCCGCGAATGCCATTCCAAACAGGCAGATCGTGGATACGGTCACGAGCAGGAAGTTGATGACGAGGTTTGCAAGGCGCATCGCGGCCTCGCGCCCGTCGGTTTCCTGAACCCGGGTCAGCGTCGGGACAAAAGCGGCGCTCATCGCTCCTTCGGCGAAGAGGTCGCGAAGCAGGTTGGGAATCCGGAAGGCGACCTGGAAGGCGTCGACCGCGAAGCCGGCTCCGAAGAATGCCGCGAAAACCTGCTCGCGGATGAGCCCCATGAGGCGGCTGGCGAGCGTGGCGAGGGAGACGATTCCGGCGGCGCGGGCCAGACCGGTCTCCGGCGGCGGGGCCGTCTGGCGCGCCGGCCGAGCCGCGACGGCATCATCGGGCGGCGGCGGGACTTCGCGGCTCTCGGTCACGCAGCCGCATCCTCAAGGGAGCGCTCTCCCTTGTCAAGCTCGCGGCCCGCGGAGCGCGTCGCGGGTTCGTGTCGCCCGACCGCCGCGCGGGGGCCAACCCGAACCGGGCAAAGCGCTCGGTGTTCTGCTATACTGAGGGTGACTCGGGAGGCGTTTCCGGGCCCACCTGCCCCAATCTGAGGAGAACCTCCATGGCCGCCCACGACCAGGACAAAGAGCTCGTCGAACGTCTCATCGCGGAGACTAACCTCTCGGCAAGGATGGACGCTTTGATCGGGGAAATCTGCGACAAGCTCCGGGAGTATGGCGTCTCCTCGCCCCACAAAGCCTTCAACGATCTCGTGGACCCGTTCCGCGAATACTTCATGCTGGAATACGAGGAGGAACGGGGGCTCGAGGAGTCCGAGGAAGAAGAAGAGGACGAGGAAGAGGACGAAGAGCGGAACCTGTGAGTGCCCTAGCCCCCCGGCCTCTCGATCCACAGCCGTCTCAATAGCGCCAAGTTCCTTCGGTCCATCACAACTCCGTCCTTTCCCTTCGGCGTCTCCAGCAGCTTGGGGATCGCGCTGAGCCTCGGATCGCGCAGCATGCGGGCGAAGGGCTCGGTTCCGAGATAGCCCCTGCCGATGTGCTCGTGGCGGTCGACCAAGCTCCCACGCCCCGTCTTGGAATCGTTGAAGTGGATGGCGCGGAGCGCTTCCAGGCCCAATATGCCGTCGAACTCCTGGATTGTCTGTTCGTATCCGCCCTCGGTCACGATGTCGTATCCGGCGGCGTGGACGTGGCACGTATCGAGGCAGATCTGGACCAGGTCAGGACGTGCCACGTGGTCGCGGATGCGCGCCAGCTCCTCGAAGCGACGCACGATCGTTGTGCCCTGGCCGGCCACGGTCTCGAGAAGGACCGTCACGGAGGGGGCCGAGGCGATCGCGCGCGCCTCATTCAGGGAAGCGGCGACGCGGTCGCACCCTTCGCGTACCCCGCGGCCCATGTGCGCACCGGGGTGGGTCACGAGGAAGGGAATCCCGAGCTTCTCGCAGCGGGAAAGCTCCTCGGCAAGGGCCTGGATCGAGCGCCTTCGGAGGGCGGCGCGAGGCGAGGCGAGGTTGATGAGGTAACAGTCGTGGGCCACGACCGCTCGAAGGCCGCTTCTCTCCCAGGCCTCGCGGAAGGAGCGGATCTCCGCGGGAAGGAGCCGCCTCCCCTTCCACTGGTTGGTGTTGCTGGTGAATACCTGTACGACGCGGGCCCGGACCGCCAGGGCCCGCTCGATAGCCCTCGACATTCCCCCCGCGATGCTCATGTGCGCGCCGATCAAGGGCCCCGGGTCGGGCGGCCTCTCAGCCAGTCGAATGGGGGTGATACTATGCGGCCGCTTCATGGGAATACCCGGTCCGTCTTTCCGCTTGAGGAAGGGCGTAGTCCGGCCGATTTTTCCAAGGACGGAGCGTTTCCCGTCTCCGGGGGGCCGTACCAAGCCTATGAAGGATAAGGGGAAAGGGCAAGCCCGCCGGACAGGGGACGCGAGGCGCGCCGCGGTGCGCCCCACGCGCCCCGTAGCGCGGTTTTGCATGGTATGCGGCGGCACCATGCGCACGATCAGGGAGCACGGAGTCCGCCGCCGCGCCTGCTCCCGCTGCGGATTCATCGGGTATCGAAATCCCGTGCCCGCGTGCGGGGTTCTCGTCCGGCGGGAGGGGTTGATCCTGCTAGCGCGACGAGGGCACGAGCCGCGCAAGAATGCTTGGGGCATTCCGGCCGGCTTCATGGAGTACGGGGAGCATCCCGAGGTGACAGCGGTACGCGAGGCGCTCGAGGAGACAGGGCTCAGGGTTCGCTTGACCGGGCTTTTCGGGGTCTACGCGGCGCGGGACGATCCGCGTGCCCGTGCGGTGTTGATCCTCTACCACGCCCGCGTGGTCGGGGGAAGGCTTCAACCGGGCGATGACGCGATCGAGCTGGGGTATTTCCCGCTCGGTCGGCTGCCGCGCCCGATCGCGTTCCGCGCCCATCGGGAAGCGCTGAGGGATTTGCGCCGGATGAATCGGGAGAAGAATCGATGAGCGTTCGCATCCTGCATCTCGCCGACCTGCATCTCGGGGCCGCGTTCCCATCCATGGGGGAGCGGGCCCAGGAGCGCACGCGCGATCTGCTCAACGCGTTCCTGCGCGCGATCGAGTTTGCTTCGTCTCCCAAGCATCCGGTGGACCTGGTCGCGATCGCCGGGGACCTGTTCGACACCCACGACCCCGACGAGGGCCTCGTCTTCCAGGTCGAGTCTTCCTTCGAGCGCCTTTCCAAGGCGAAGGTGCCCGTCTTTCTCGTGCCGGGAACCCACGACGCGTATTCCTACCGTCGATCGGTGTATCGCCGGCTCCGCTTGCCCGAGGGCTCCGCGCTCCTCGCCGAGCCGCGGCTCCAGCCGGGGGCGCGCCTCACGATCCGAGGCGAGACGGTGCAAATGTACGGGGTCGCCTACGACCCGGCCGTCGCCGCCCGCCCGCTCGGCGATTTCTCCCGCTCCGGCACGGCCGACTACCACGTGGGGATTCTCCACGGCGCGCTGCAAGACAGCCCCACCTGGAAAATCAGGCCCTCCGATCTCCCGATCAACCGGGGCGAAGTCGCTGCCTGCGGCCTGCACTACTTGGCTCTCGGCCACTATCACAACTTCGTCGAAGTGCGCGAGGGGGGCTCGGTGGCGGTATACCCGGGAACGCTCGAGGGCAGGAAATTCGGCGAGGACGGCCCGCGCCACCTCCTCATCGTGACCTTGAGCCGCGGCACGGTCTCGATCGAGCGCAAGCCCTGGAACACGCGCACCCTCTCCCAGGTCGCGGTCGAGTTCGTGGGGGCCGACGTGCATGACGAGCACCAGCTGATCGACAGGATCGCCGCCTTCGCCGGGGACGGTGAAATCGTCCGGGTGCGCCTCGAGGGCGCGGCCGATTTTGTGTTCGAACCCGAGCGCATTGCCGCCCGGATCCGGGACCGTTTCTTTCACCTGGAAATCGACGACCATACCTACCTCCTGGACGCGGCGCTCCTGGGTCGATTTCGCGACGAGGCCACGATCCGTGGCGCGTTCGTGAGGCGCACGCTGGAGCGGCTCTCGCGGGCGCAAACCCAGCAGGAAAAGGAGATCGCGACGCTCGCGCTCAGGATCGGGCTCGCCGAGTTCCAGAACCCACGCCATGCGGTTTGAGCGAATCCACATCGAGGGCTTCGGCCCCATCGTAGGGTACCAGGCGGTTCTCGAGCCGCGGCGGCTCAACCTCATCATCGGGCCCAACGAATCGGGCAAGTCGTCGCTCGCCGCAGCGATCGTGGCGACGCTCTTCGGGTTCTCCTCCCACGAGGAGGAGGCGCGCGCACGGCCCTGGAACGGCGCGCGCCACCGTGTGACGCTCATCTTCGAAGCGGGCGGGCACCGCTGTCGCGCGTGCCGAGATTTTCATAGTCACGAAGTCCACGTGGAACGACTCGGGAAAAGCGGAGACGAGGCCGAGGGGACCCTGTTCAAGGGGACTGTCAACCCGCGCGGCCGCGGGCCGGAGCTGGAGCAGTACGAGGAGCTCCTCCGATCGTGGTTCGGTTTCACCGAGGCGCGGCTCTTCAGCGAATCCTGCTACGTGCGCGAGAACGCCCTCGAGACCAGGATCTCGCCGGAGCTGCGGCACCTGATCTCAGGCGCCGTCGAGACCGATTACCAGGAGATTCAGGAGGCGTTGCTCGATCGTCTGGACGCGCTCACCAGGGAGCACCCCTTCGACGCCCGGGCCCGGAAGCGGGCCGATCGGGCGATCGAGAAGCGGAAGGGGGCCCTCGAGCTCCTGCGTGGGCGTCTCGCCCGGTCGGAATACGTGCTCCGGGAGCTCAAGTCCAATTTCGCGGAGCGCTCCGCGGCGGAGGCGAGGCTGACCGAGCTCAAAGGCGACGTGGCCGCCAAAGAGCAGCTGATCGCCGATCTCGAAACCCTCGTCCGTCTCCGGGAAGAGCAGCGCAAGCACCTGAGGCGGGCCCCCGCGATCGGGGAAGAGCTGATGCGGGCCCGCCGAGCGCGAGGGCGGATTCAGGAGATCGACCGCAAGACCGGGGAGCACCTGACCTACCTCGCGAACGCTCCCGAGGAGGTCGAGGCGGATCTCATGCGGCTCCAGATTCTCCGCATCCAGGCGAGCCGGCACCAGAAAACCGGAGAAACGGAGCGAAAGCGGCTGGAGGAGATGCATGCGCCCCCCTTCGCGATCGGCCTTTTGCTGACGCTCGCCCTGGGAGGGGCGTTTGGATTCCTCAGCTATGCCGCCCTGAAATCGGCGGTCGCGGCGGGGGTCGGCGGTGTTCTCGGGGCCGCGGCCGGGATGCTCGCGATCCGCGTCTTCGGGCGGAGCGCGGAGCGCGGCCGGGCGCTCGCCGAGGCCAGGGCCCGCGTCGCCGAGGAGAATCTCCGCACGCTGAAGCAGGAGACCGACGTGATCGAGATTCGCGCGAATCCCTACCTGGCGGGACGAACGCTCGAGATCGTCGTGGCCGACCTGAAGCAGCTCCGCGAGCTGGAGCACGAGCGGCGGGAGCATGCGGCGGTCGTCCAGTCGCTTCCGGTTCCGGAGCGACTCGAGGCCGAATCCCACGAGATCGATGAGGCGGTCAACGCGCTCCGGGCGAAGGAGAAGTTCCTCGTCGGCCAGACGCCGTTTTTGTCGCCGCTCCGGGAGGACCCCGTGCGCGCCGCGGAGGCCTCCGACCGCCTGAAACGCGAGAGCAACGGGATCCGGGCCAAGATCGAAGCGGAGCAGGAGAGCCTGGAGCGTTTGGTGCGCCGCCCGGGCGGGGTCGATTCGGACGCCGAGAATCTCGAGGCCCTCGAGGAGGCGATCGCGGCCGAAGAGGAAGCGCTTCGGCGCGAGGAGCGTCAACGGGACGCGCTTCTTGTCGCGCTGGAGGTCCTGCGTGATTCCGTGCTGCACTACCAAAAGGAGCACGTGGCGCGGCTTGCCACGGTATCCGGACGCACGCTCGCGCGCTTGACCCGCGGCCGCTATTCCCGGGTGGCGCTCGACGCAGAGCTGAACCCGACGGTGAGCTTGGACGGGGCGCGGGAGATCGCGGTCGAAGCCTTGAGTCATGGGGCGCGGGACGCCTTCTACTTTGCCTTACGGGCGGCCCTCGCCCAGGAGCTCGCGGCCCGGGAGCCCCTTCCCCTTCTCCTGGACGATCCCACGGCCCATTTTGACGAGGAGCGCCGCGGCAGCCTGCTCGGCCACCTGGAGGACCTGGCCAAGGACTTGCAGGTCATTCTCTTGTCCCACGACCGGCGCATCTTGAATCAGGTCCGCGAGGCCCACGTCCTGACGATCGGAACCGACAGCTCCGCAAGCGATTCGACCCGAAAAATCCAGGTCCGCCGCTAGCACAAACGGGTCAAGTTCTGTCGAGTCCGGGCCGAATTTTGGTCCGTATGGCTACTCCCGCCCCGGTCAAGAAGGGCGACTCGCCCGAGCAGAAGGCCGAACGCCTTGGGGATCAAGTGCTGGCGCTTGACGTCAAGCGCGTGGCCGATTGGCTCCAGGCCTTGGTGCGCACGCTCAAGGCTTACCGGATGTACCTGCCGAACAATCCGACCCTTCACAAATTCCAGAGCGATCTCGAGGCGCGAACCTGGTCCTGTCTGAAGGAGATCGGGGACATCGTGCTCAACGTCCAGCAGTTCGACCTCCTCTTCGAGGACTACTCCGTCTACCACAACGCCGCGCGGGAAGAGTCTCTCGCGTATCGGTTCTTCACCGACGGCGTGCGGCAAATCACCTTCCGCGAGGGGCTCGAACCGCAGGAGCTCCGCGGGGTGCTCGAAGTGCTCAAGAAGGCTACCGACTTGAGCCAGGGCCAGGACGACGTGGTCACCCTCCTCTGGGAGCGGGACTTCCGGCACGTCGAGTATGTCCACATCTCGATCGAAGACCTGATGGACGGGAGCGGCGGCCAGGAGTACGAGCCGGACGAGGGCGCCGTCGAGGGCGGAGGGATCCCCTGGCCCTCCCGCGTGGAGACCCCCGAAGAGGAGGCGCCCGTCGCGGTGCCCGGCGAGTCGATCTTGGAGCGCTCCGACGATTGGAACCCGAAGGCGCCGGTCACTCCCTCGTGGGATGAATCGGTGGGTGTGCAGTTCTCGCTGAGCGAATCCGAATCCCAGCAGCTGAGCGACGCGATCCGCGTCGAGGAGGGGCGGCCGCTGCTCAACGAAGTGCTCGAGATCGTCGCGGCGATCCTGACCTCGGAGGAGGAGCCGACGAGCTTCCTCGAGTCGGCTTCCGCATTCCAGAAGTTCATCGAGCTGGCCCTGGAGGAGGCTGACCTCGGGCGGGCGAACCAGCTCCTCTCCAGGCTTCGGACGATCGCCGCCAAGAAGGCGGAGACCCAAAACGAATTTCGCAGTCTCGCCGAGCAGGTCATCCGCGAAATCGGCCGTCCGAGCTTTCTCGGGCAGTTCGCCCCGGTCCTGAACGCCCATCCGGACCTCGACCCGGCGCTCCTCACCAACTTCCTCGTGCAGATCGGGCCCACCTCGGCGGGCGCCGTCTGCGACCTCTTGGGCCAGGTCAACCACATGAAGCACCGCCGCGCCCTCTGTGAGGCGCTTGCGATTTCCTGCAAGGACGACGTGGATGTTCTCATATCCCGCCTCGGAGATTCGCGGTGGTACGTCATCCGGAACGTGGTCTACGTGCTCGGCCGGATCGCGCATCAAGGGGTCGAACGCGCCTTGGATCGGGCGCTCCACCATGAGGACGTGCGGGTTCGCAAGGAGGCGGTGCGCGCGCTGGGAAACATCGAGAGCCCCACGAGCCGCGCGTTTCTCGTCTCCGCGTTCCGCGATCTTGACGCCACCGTCCGGATTCAGGCCGCGTTGACCCTCGCCCAGAGGCGTGACGACCGCGCCGCGCAGAGCATCTGGGGCGCCATCCAGGCTCCGGAGTTCGCGCGCCGGGACCACAATGAGCGGCGAGCCTTCTTCGAGGCGATGGGGAAGTCAGGATCGGCCTCCTTCGTGCCTCCTCTCCACGAGCTGCTGACGCGAGGGGGCCTCTTCCGGGGGACGAACGAGGAGGAGCGTCTGAACGCGGCCTTGGCGCTCGCGTGGCTCGGAACCCCGAAGGCGATCGAGGTCCTGAATCACGAGCTCACGAGCAAGCGCGAACCGGTCCGGAAGGCGGTGGAGGCCGCGCTGGAGACGGTGCGGAAAGCCGCCGCCCCGGGAGCCCGACGCGACTCGATGGAAGAGGATGCCCCGTCCGAGGCTCCGGGGGTGGAGGAACCCAGCCCATGACGGGACCCGCGACGCGCGCCGGGGTTCCGGGAGGCGCGCCGGAACCCACCGTCCAGCGCATCGTCGTCCAGGGGCGGAGCCTCGCCATGCAGCTCTGCGTGGTGCTCAAGACCGCGAAGATCCATGACGTCGGGAACGTCGCCTTCCACGGTCCGCTGGTCAGCTTCATCGAAACCGTGGAGCAGCTCCACACGGCCGAAGGGGACTTCAAGCTGCAAGCCGTCGGAGATTTCCTCTACATCAACCAGAGCCGCCTCAAGCTCGACGGTTCGAGCTATGCGAGCTATCAATATCTGATCGACGAGTTCCGCAACCGCGGGCTCTCGGGCTTCGCGTTCACCGGGAAGGTATCGCCTCCGGAAGTGAAGAAATTCGTGCGGTTGTTTCTCGACGTGGACTGCAAATCCTCGGATCCCTACGAGGATTTCAGCGCGGCCCTGGCCAAACTGTCGGTCGAGCACCTCGTGCCGCTGCGGACGGTTGTGTCTCAGACCGGAGCCGTCAATATCGAGGAGGTTCGGGATTCGCGCAAGGCGGCCAAGTGGACGTTCTACCGCGCGATCGAAGCCACGAAAATGCTGATGCTGGGCGCGCGGGATCGCAGGCCCGTCGACTTGCGCAAGACGAAACGCGCGGTCCAGTCGATCGTCGATTTGATCTTGAACGAAGAATTCTCGCTGGTCGGGCTCACGGCGATCAAGAACCACGACGAGTATACGTTTCAACACTGCGTTAACGTCTCGATCCTCTCGATCTCTCTCGGGCAGAGGCTCGGATTGTCGAAGAAGATGCTCGGCGAGCTCGGCGTGGCTGCGATCCTTCACGACCTCGGCAAGGCGACGATCCCGGCTTGGGTGCTCAACAAGCCCGGGAAGCTGACCGCCGAAGAGTGGAAGCTCATGACGGATCATCCGGTCCAGGGCGTGAAGATGATCTCGAAGCTCCGAGGCCTGAACGAGCTCGCCCTGCGCGCGATGATCGTCGCCTTCGAGCACCATCTGAATATTGACGGGAGCGGCTATCCCAAGCTCGGGGACCATCTCCGGATGTCGCTCTTCAGTAGGATCGTGGCGATCGCCGATTGTTTCGACGCGATGACCGCGCACCGATCCTACCGAAAGTCGCCGTTCACGCCGTACGAGGCGCTGCATCACATGCTGATCGCGAACCGCGAGAAGTTTGACGCGCTCCTCATCAAGGCGTTCGTCAACACGGTCGGGATGTACCCCGCCGGAACCGTCGTTCTTCTCGACACGAACGAGATCGGAGTCGTCACCGAGCACAACGTGCACGACATCTTCCGCCCCAAGGTGAAGATCGTCGCCGACCGCGACCGCAAGCGGATCGAGGGCTCGATCGTGGACCTGAGCCACCGCGAAGATGGAAGCGGCGCCTACACGGTGGGCATCGTTTCGGCGTTGAACCCGGAGGAGTACGGGATCAGCGTCGCCGACGCGCTGACGTAGCCTCCACGTAAGGGGCGCTCCGGCGCGCTCCCCCGCCTCCAGGCGTCTTGACGGGCCCCTCTTCTCGTCGTAAGCTCCTATCGTTTCGTGACTTTCCCCGAAATGGGAGACCCTCCTTGCTGCATCGTCCCCGCGCGTTGATCGTGGACAAGGACTCGTCCGAAACCGCGCAGCTCGTGTCGTTCCTCACGGAGAACGGCTTCGAGGTGCATTGGGCCAAGGACGGCGAGCAGGCGTTCAACCTCCTCGACCGGCCCGCGCCCGAAGCGGCCGGGGTCTCCGACGGCTCGGTTCCCGAGATCCTGATCACCGAGCTCAAAGCCCACCGGGTCGACGGGATGCGTCTCCTCGACATCGCGAAGAGCCGCAATCCCGAGGTCTGCGTGATCCTCATCGCGGACGGAGGAACCGTGGAGCTGGCGACCGAGGCGATGCGGGAGGGGGCGTACGACTTCCAGCTTCGGCCGCTCAATTTCCAAAAGCTCCTGGCCGTGATCCAGCGCGCCCTCTCCCACCAGCAGCTTGTGAGCCGCGTCTCGGACCTCACGGAGCGGCTGGATCAACGGCTCAAGGTCCCCAACCTCACCGGGAACTCGCGCGTGATGCAGGAGCTGGGCTCGAAGATCGTCCAGATCGCGCCGACCCGGGCGACCGTCTTGATCTACGGCGAAACGGGTACCGGGAAGGAGCTTATCGCGCAGGCGATTCACCAGCTCTCGCCTCGTCGGAACGAGCGTTTCGTGAAGCTTCACTGCGCCGAGCTTTCGGCGAGCATCATCGAGAGCGAGCTGTTCGGCCACGAGAAGGGGGCGTTCACCGGCGCCGATCAGCAGCGGAAGGGGCGCTTCGAGCTGGCGGACCAGGGGACGCTCTTCGTGGATGAGATATCGGAGATCCCGCCGCCCGTACAGACGAAGCTGCTTCGCGTCCTCCAAGACCGTCAATTCGAGCGCGTCGGGGGGAATGAAACGGTGAAGGTCGACGTCCGGGTGATCGCGGCCACGAACCGGAGGCTCGAGGTCCTCGCCGCGCGCGATGAGTTTCGCGAGGACTTGTATTACCGGCTTCGCGTGATCCAGATCGACGTCCCGCCGCTCCGCGAGCGGAAGGAAGACATCCCCCTCCTGGTGGAGACCTTCGTCAAGGAGTTCAACCGGGAGCACGGCCGCAGGGTGACCGGCATCACCCGCGGGGCTGCCGATCGCTTCATGCACCACGACTGGCCGGGCAACGTCCGCGAGCTGAGGAACACGATCGAGGAGATGATCGTCTACGCGCAGGGGAAGCGCGCCCTCGAAGTCTCGGACCTCCCCATACAGCTGCGGCAGCAACGCTCCGCCTCGGGCGAGGACCTGAACGTCACCGTGGGCATGTCCATGCAGGAGATCGAGCGCCGCGCGGTCGAGGCGACGCTCCGCGCGACGGGATACGACAAGCAGAAGGCGGCCAAGATCCTGGGAATCGGGCTCCGCACGCTCTATCGGAAGCAGAAGGAGTACGGGCTGTGACCGGGGGCGCGCTCCAGGGTGTTCCGCTCCGCGGGATTTCGGAAATCATCCTCGTCGTCAAGGACGTGGAGCGCTCGGTCGCGTTCTACCGTGACGTGGTCGGCCTCCCGGTGGACAACGTGAGCAACAAGAAGTTCGCGTGGTTCTGGGCGGGCCCGCCCGGAACGCCCCAGCGGCTCGGTATCACAGAGGGGCCCCTGTCCTTCGGCGCGGCCCACGTCCGGGGCCCGCATCACTTCGCGTTCGGGACCGAGCGTTCGCGGATTCCCGAGCTGAAAGCGGCGCTCGAAGCCCA
>Ga0066709_100000406_pt1 | contig 22478 bp, 25 predicted proteins | sample GraSoiAngelo_158_FD_79665 | JGI IMG/M metagenome (GOLD analysis project Ga0066709, IMG submission 79665) | Grasslands soil microbial communities from the Angelo Coastal Reserve, California, USA - 14_1009_16_30cm | ecosystem: Environmental > Terrestrial > Soil > Grasslands | place: USA...
AAAGCAAGCCGTGCTTGATCGCACAGTTGAGAATTTGCAGGCAACCGTCACGCAGCAACAGCAACAAATAGAAACGCTCACAGCCCAGTTGAAAGACAACGCTGCGCAAATCCAGAAAGCGAACGCCCAGCTGGAAACGACAAAGCCGCCAGCCAAAGTGGTGATGAACAAACGTTAAAGCTGTTCCTTGGTCGGGCAGTGAGCAACCGTTAGCGCGCACCAGACGTAGTAAGCATCGGTCGGCTTCGCAATTTGTGTCCGGACGGTTCAACGACCAGAACCGAAGCAACGGCGGCATCGACGGCAGCGCAATCTGCGCTAACCGTTTAAGTAATGACCAAGGAGGATATCGCCGGCGTTCTAGAGAAAATCGCAACGCTGCTGGAATTGAAGGACGAAAATCCCTTCAAGATCCGCGCCTACACGAACGCAGCGCGCGCGATCGAAACATTCGGCGCGAATGTCACGAATTTTCAGGACGAAAAAGCGGTCGCAAAGATTCCGGGAATCGGAAAAAGCATCGCACTGAAGATTAGGGAGCTGGCCGAAACTGGATCGCTCAAATACTTCCAGGACTTGAGTGAGGAATTTCCGCCGGGAATTCTGGAGTTGTTTTCGTTACCCGGGCTTGGTGCCAAAAAGATCAAGGCGCTTCACGACAAACTCGGCATCAGCTCGATCGAGCAGTTGCAGAACGCATGTGAACAGGGCCGCGTTGCCGAATTGCCTGGCTTTGGCGAAACAACACAGCAGAAAATTTGTGAGGCCATCGCCAGACGCGCATCGCACGTAGGTTCATTTCAATTCGGACAAGTCGCAGCTGAGGCGGAAGCGCTGAGCTCGGATCTGGCGGCGCACGAAGAAGCTTTGCAAATCGAGATTGCCGGGAGTTATAGGCGGCGAAAAGAGGTCGTGCACGACCTCGATTTGCTGGTGGCAACAAAGGAACCGGAAGTCATTACAAAATTTTTCGTAGCGCATCCGCTGGTCGAATCCGTTATTGCACAGGGCCCGACGAAATCGAGCGTTCGGTTGCGTTCGGGAGTGCAGTGCGATCTGCGAGTGGTCACGACGGCAGAATACCCGTTTGCGCTCGCTTATTTCACCGGGAACAAGGAACACAACATCGAGATGCGCAGCCGCGCATTGCAACGGGGCTGGACGCTCAATGAATATCGACTCGCTCCGGTTCCTGTCGAGCCGAAGGCGAAGAAGAAAAAATCACCACGCAAAATTCCGAGTATCCGCGACGAAGCCGATTTGTATCGGGCGGTCGATCTCGATTTCATTCCGCCGGAGCTACGGGAAAACTGCGGCGAATTCGAAGCGGCCGAGCAGCATTCCCTGCCAAAACTCATCGAAAGGGAAAATCTGCGCGGCACATTTCATTGCCACACGGTGGCGAGCGACGGTCACAACACACTCGAAGAAATGGCCGAAGCGGCACGCGAACTCGGGCTGGAGTATCTCGGCATCGCCGATCACAGCCGCAGCTCCGTTCAAGGCCACGGGATTGCCGCGGAAAAGTTGCTCGCGCAAGTCGCCGCGATTCGGAAGCTGAACGAGGCACTCGACAGATTTCGGTTATTTGCCGGAGTCGAATGCGACATCTTGCGCGACGGCTCGCTCGATTTTCCCGATGAAGTGCTCTCGCAACTCGACTACGTCGTCGTGTCAGTTCATTCCGTTTTCAATTTGAGCGAATCGGAGATGACCGAGCGCGTGATCCGCGCGCTGGAGAATCCATTCGTCACCATGCTGGCGCATCCGACCGGCCGATTGCTCCTGAAGCGCGACCCGTACCAAATCGACATCCCCGCGGTGCTCGACGCGGCAGCGCGCACCGGCACATGGATTGAACTCAACGCCGCGCCAAAGCGACTCGATCTCGATTGGCGATGGTGGCCATTAGCTAAACAAAAAGGAGTTAAATGCGTCATCAACCCAGACGCTCACCGCACCGAGCGATTGCAGGATTTGTGGTTCGGAATCGGCATCGCTCGCAAAGGGTGGCTCACTAAAGACGACGTCGTCAATTGTCTGCCACTTGGAAAAATCGAGACTGCACTGCGAGCGAAGCGTCAACACTAGGGCGCGATCGCCGAGCGCGCCGATCCTTAACAGACGGCCCGGCGGTCCGTCTCTACCATTACATCGCCTGCCGCTGCGGCATAAACATGGTGAGACATTTGCAGGCGCCGCCGGCTTTGATGAATTCGCTCATCGGCAACTCGTGACAGCGGTAGCCGCGCTCTTCCAACTTCGTCACGAGTTGGGGCGCGCCTTCGGGCAAAACGATGTCGCGGTCGATCACCACGGCGTTACATGAAAAGTGCATTGCTTCTTCCGGTGCGACATCGATCAAATCAGTCACGTGCTCCCGGATTGCGCGCTGCCCGTACTCATCAAACGCATTTGGGAACCAAAAAGCGCCGCCGTCCGGCAGCGGACAAAAGCAGGTATCAAGGTGGTAAAAACGTGGATCAACAAGCTCCACCGAAATTGTGAGACAGCTGAGCATGTCTGCGATGGTGCGGTGCGATTGAATATCGGAACGAAATTTATAACCACAAAAGAGCACGTCGTTGCTAAAGAGTGCGTCGCCTTCGCCTTCGAAGTAAAGCTTCTCCGGCAGCCAACCCACTTGGTAGCCGTGTTGCTCCATCCATTTGGCAAAAAACGGTTGTTCTCCGGCGCGTTCCTTGTGGCGGAAATTGCTGGGGATGAATTTGCGGCCAACCGTCAGCCCGGCGTTAGCGGTGAAGACCATGTCGGGCAGTCGTGGCTGCGGCGTAATCAGATGAACCTTGCAAAACTTGGAAAGCGTTGCGTGCAGTTGTTTCCATTGCTCCTGGACGATCGCCGTTTCGGCGCCGCGGGCGACGCTCATCCAGGGATTGATCTCATACTCGATACCGTAGTAATCCGGCGGACAAAGAAGCAGCTCGCGCATAGAACCGGAAATCTACTGACTGACCTTGGACCCGCTCAGGCAATCGTCCAGTTCCCGCAGAAATGGTTCGACGTCTGTGACGAGGCCGATGGATTGCAACGGCTGCCGCTCGACCGCTCGTTCCACTGCCGGCGGATCGATATCGACGCAAACGGTTTTCACATTGTTGGCAAGGAAAGCGCCTAACGCGAGCGAGTAGCGGAGCGTCGCTAACAACATCACATGAGTCACATCACGGAGCTTATCTCTCAGGATTTTCTCGCATTCGATTACGTCAGTCGTTACGCCGGGGAGCGGCCCCTCGTCACCAATTGCCCCGATCAACACGATATCGACGTCGTGTTGCACGCACGCATGCATGATCCCGCTGGTCAGGATCTTTTCGCGGACAGCAGCAGCAATTCCGCCGACTTCCCGAATTGTATTTATTGCACGGAGATGATTTTCGTGTCCGCCGCGAGCGATCGCGACATCGGGACTTAATCCCAACGAGGTTCCGAACAAGGCGCGCTCAACATCGTAAGCGGCAAATGCGTTTCCTGCGAAGAGCTGATCGATGCAACCTCCTTCAATCAATCGAACCAAGTGTCCGCCTGCGCCGGTGCGCACGATCGCCGGTCCGCCGACAACTGCGATTTTGCCGCCGGCGCTGTGGGCGCGTCGCAATTCCTCGGCGATCTCGCGAATGATGGCAGACTTGGGTTCCTCGGCATCAACAATGTTGTTGATGAACTGAAACGGATCCGTGTGCGTAGTGGCTCGCTGCACCGGCACAACCCGGATTCCCTGGTGTCCGACGACGATCTCGTCGCCTTTTTTGACGTCGAAGAACTTAACGGCACGCGCGTCGCCCTTTTTCCGATCAACCGCGATTGCGCTATTGATGATCGCGGGCGTTACCTCGATCTCCTTACCGTCGAAACGAACAAACGTTTGCTGGTTGGTGGTTACGTAGAACTCGGGCGGGAAAACGCCGTCGGCTGGAGCCGGGGCAACATCAGCGTTTGCCCGCTCCAGTACTTCAGCGCCCTGCTGGCGAAGCCGCAGGATCAGCTCGTCCAAGGCTTCGCCTGTTTCGGCGGAGACTTCGATTCGGGCAAAGCTTTGATCTGCGCGTTTCCGACCGATTTGGACTTCAGTAATCTTGAAGTTCCCGCCATGCGTCAGAATCTGATCGAGCACCTTCGGTAGGATGAGCGAATCAATGATGTGACCGCGTAACTCGATCGTCTCCGAAAACATCGACAAAATTTAGCCAAGGAAAAGCAGCGCGCCAGTGAACCGGAATTGTTCTGGCCGAGCTTGTGCCGATTGCGAAATTGGATACGTAGGCAACGAGCAAGATGGAGAAACCAACCGCACGTGGCCCTTCGCCAGGACGCAAAGCTGTTAACGCCCTAGGGCCGCGACTAAATCGTAAACCCAAGCGGCCGCCGCCTCTGCCTTTGAAGAAAAGCGTTCGAGACACGAGTGGCACGGATAATCGCTAGAGCCGCAACGTATGCGCAACGATTTACCAGCTCTCGCGGCCAAGATCGGGGAAGCCCTTTCAAACCGATCGGAGTATGTCGTTACGCAACCCGCGGAGCTGCGAGTTCTTAGCGACATGTCAGAAGATGACGTGCGTGAATTTGCAAAAAGCCATGGCTGGCGCGTCATACGCCGCCTCGGCGGCCGACAGATCGAATTTTATAATGACGCTGGCGTGCGCGCTGCGTAATACGCGCTGCGAGCCGTTCGTCTACAGTCTACCTTCGAATTTCCACACTGAGGCGCTACAGGTGCTTGGTTACACTGTAGCTGGACAGCGGCGCCCAGTTGGCTTACCAATGCTGGCGCGTTCCAAATGGAAGCGACGAAGATTTATTTCATTATTTTTGGGCTGCTCACGATCGCCGGAGGCATTGTCGGTTACGTAAAGGCTGGCAGCGCGGCGTCCATCATTGCCGGCTCAATCACGGGAGTTTTGCTGCTCGTAGCGGCGTTTATCATGCCTGAACACCGCGTGGCGGGACTAGCGACTGCGCTGATCGTCTCGCTTTTGCTGGCGGCATATTTCATCCGCAAATATTTGAGCACAGGCGCACTCATGCCCGCTGGCATGATGTCGGTGCTGAGCATAATCGGAATCATTGCAGCCATCGTCGCTTGGGTAAAAAGGTAGTCGCGTGGGAAAAATTCGCCTTCGGACCTGGCGGCGGCTGGTGCTGGTCTTGTTCTGCGCGATTTTCGCCGCGATTATCTATCGCTGGATCTCGCTCGAGCGATTGCAACGTTTCGCACCCATTGAGCTATCCGGAACGCCCACGCCAGAACCGACGGCAACCCGGCCGCCTGTGATCACGGGAAAGTTGGATATGGCAAAACTGTTTAATGGGATCACGCTTCACTCCACGGTCGAGACAGTTCCGGGGGCTGATGCTGCAACCGAGCGCACGCAACCCGAGAGTTACGTGCTGGATCTCAAGCTGCTGGCGCACGTGCCGTCGCCGAACAAAACCATCGAGGACTTGGCGAAAGTCAGTCCCGAACTACCAACCCTTTTGCCAGGTTTGACCTCGATGCTGTCAGCTGATTCGGTTTCGCCGCTATTCGCGGAGTTGTACGACACAAAGGTCAGAATGCTACGCGAGAACCTCGGTCGTCTTGATCTGCTTTTGTCGCGGCATAATTTTTTCGACTGTCAGACCGTTCTACAGCTTCAGCATCCTCAAACCCATCGGAAAGCGCTTCTACTTCAGGCGGACATGGATGTGGACGCCGACGGCTCCGATTCCGATCGCCTGCCTGCTGGAACCGGTGCGCCGGCGAATTTCAAACCGGCCACCAGTTATCGTTGGGAAAAGAAAACCGACGCGCCCAACCCGTATCTCGCCGGGACTGAACAGCGGTTGAAACGCGCAGAAGACGAGTACGCGCTGGCAAGTACCGCGCCCCCGCGCAGACGCGAGCTGCGCAACGCAATCGCGGAAATACGCGCCGAGGTTGGTACGCTAAAAAAATTTAGTTTTCTGATCGGCGCGACCGATCCGTTCATCGTGGTGCCGGGCACGTTTACTCGTAGTCCTAATCCAGTAAAACCAGGCGATTACGCCGTCGTGGTTTTCGCGGACGCGATTTATCCAGTCATAGTCGGAGACGTCGGACCCAACGATAAGGTCGGTGAGGCGTCGCTGCGCATTGCAAAAGAAGTCAACGCGCTTTCAACCGCCTACAACCGTCCGGTGAGCGATCTGAAGGTGACTTATCTCATCTTTCCCGGAACGGCTGAGAAGCCATTTGGTCCGCCTGACTTGGAAAAAATCCATGCGCGTTGCGAAACACTGGTAAAAGAGATCGGCGGCGCGAGCGTGCCGTTGCATCGGTTGGAAAACATTATCCCTTCGCCAACTCCCAGCGCCACGCCGAGTCCTTCGCCATCTTCGAGCGGGACGCCGTCTCCTTCATCAACTGCGTCGGGAACACCGTCTCCTTCGCCCGCGCCGACGTTCGCATTTCGCGTTTCCAGCCCCGCGCCAACGGCGTCGGTTGGTTCGACGCACTCGCCAGCGCGTTCACCTGCCGCGGCTCGAAGCGCTCGCAGCAGACACAAGCCGTGAATCCCACAAAGCCGATCGCCCGGGCTGCTAGCGACAAGGAATGCCTGGATTTAATGCACAGTTTGATGGCGTACCGCCACGAGGCAATTCATTCGGAGCTAATGAAGATCCGCGACAACTACTCCATGCTCCATTTGGACGTGCTGATTTTGATTTATCACTTCGCGAAATTTTGCTCGGACGCGATTCTCGAGATCGGCGCGTTTGTTGGAGGAGCAACAATTGCCGCAGCGTTCGGCGTCCGCGATTCAGGTCAGAGGAAGAAATTGATCGTGATCGAACCCGGCGGCAGCGTGAAACACAAACGGCTCGGCACTCGCAATATCTTGCGCGACTTGGAACGCAATCTCGCCAGGGAGCATGTGGCCAACATGGTCACGTTGATCAAGGGACAGTCGTTTAGGCCGGAAACGATTTCCGCTGTCCGTCAAGGGCTCGGTTCGGATCAAGTCGGCCTCTTAATCCTCGATGCCGATGCTGCCAAACGCAGAGACATCGATTGTTACCGCGATAAATTTGCCGAGGGATGCTGGATGGTGATCGACGACATATATGGCGCTAATGCCAACGAAAAGATCACGCTAAGCCGCGCGGACGTGGATGCATTAGTGAAGGAAGGTTTGTTGGAGCCGCTGGGGTTCTACGGCTGGAGCACTTGGGTGGGACGCTGGTGCGGCGGCCAACCATTGCACCGTTGAAGCTTCAGCGGACAATCCGTTGCGGTATCATTCTAAGCGAAGCGAAGAATTTCTGATTATGTGTGAGCACTCGTCGGCCAAACCCAGAATCAGAGATGCTTCTCTCCGCATCAGCATGATGCAGGCACCTGCTCGCGTGTTACGTCACCGTGTGCGAATGCTAGCGCACTAGTGCGGAGACGGTTTGAGATCGAACCGCAGCGCATCAAGCTTTGGTCGATACACTGCCTGTTCGTCTGGTGAAAGATGATCGATGCTGTGCTCAAGCAGCGTGGCTGCCTGGGCGCGACTAATGATCGCCTCACGGTTTTTGCCCGCGGACTCGCTGACATCGGCGTCTTGCAGAAGTAACTCAGCCAACAAAACCGCACGGGCGTATTGTGTGCCTCCGCCAGTCTCCAGCAATCGGAGGATCGTGTCCGGAGCAGAATGCTTCACAAAATCGAGCGGCAGTCCAGTCTCGCGCAAGCAAAGCGCGCTGATGCGCGCTGGCTTCTCACCGCTTTTCAGTCGAGCCAACTCGGCGAGCATTAAGGCCACTTCTTCGATGAGCCGCAAAATGTAATCCTGCGGCATTCGCAGTCACACTTCCTCTGGCCCCACGACGAGATGGATGAGGCCGTTCGGCGCGGAGACGAAGAAGCCGTTGAAGTCTTCGCGCAACTGCTCGACTTCATCGCGACGGGAGACGCCATGAATTTTCAAAAATGAGGCGGCCGCTTCCGTGTCGTTCGTCTCCAATTCCAGCCAGATATCCGAATGACTCAGGTTCGGCACGCTATCGATCCAAAGCCGGTTCGGGCCGAATTGAAAAATGCAGCCGTCTTTTTCCTCCTCAATCAAAGGCAGCCCCAGGGTGTCCCGATAAAAGGCAACCGTCTGCTCGTACGTGTGGCTCGGGCACTTGATTGCGATGTTCGCGCCGCCTGAAAACTGCGGCCCTTCGAGTTTGGCAACCACGAAGCAATTACTCCCCGCCGGTTCCGCCGGGCTCGGTCATTTTGATCGGGTCCAGTGCGCGCTCGAGTTCTTCCTCAGGCAAAATGTTTTTCTCCGTCGCAATCTCGCGAACCGTTCGTCCGGTCTTCGCGCTTTCTTTGGCAATCTCCGCCGCGCGATCGTAACCAATCTTTGGCGAGAGGCTGGTCACCATTGCCATTGAAAGCTCCACCAGTTCGCGGCAACGATTCTCGTTTGCCACAATGCCGCGCACGCATTTTTCAGTGAAGATATCAACCGCGTTCGCGAGCAACCGGATGGATTCCAAAAGATCGTGCGCCATCACCGGCATCATAACGTTCAGCTCAAAGTTTCCATTCGCGCCTGCCCAGGTGATTGTCACGTCGTTGCCGATCACTTGTGCACACACCATCATGAGTGATTCGGCCATCACTGGGTTCACTTTCCCCGGCATGATCGAGCTGCCGGGTTGCGTGGCGGGCAATTGAATTTCGCCGATGCCGCACCGCGGCCCGCTACTGAGCCAGCGAATGTCGTTCGCGATTTTGAAGAGAGTTACAGCGATAGTTTTTAAATGCCCGCTCGCCTCGACAACTGCGTCCTTGCCGCCCTGCGCTTCGAAATGATTTTTCGCCTCGTAAAATGCTATCCCGGTACGCTGCTGGATGTGTTGCAGCACCTTCTTCGGAAAATCGATATGGCGATTCAGGCCAGTGCCTACAGCAGTCCCGCCGAGCGCGACCTCGCGCAAAGCTTCGATCGCTTTCTCTGTGCGCGCCTTGCCGTATGCGACCTGCTGCGCGTAGCCGGAGAATTCCTGTCCGAGTCGCACAGGCGTCGCATCCATCAAATGCGTGCGCCCAATCTTCATCACGTGCCAGAATTCTTTCGCCTTGGCTTCGAGCGCGCCGTGCAATTTATCCAGGGCGGGGACCAACTCGTTCTTTAATTGTGCAGCGGCGCTGATGTGAATCGCCGAGGGAATCACGTCGTTGCTCGATTGCCCCATGTTCACGTGATCGTTGGGATGAACCGGGTCATGCGATCCGATTGGTTTCCCTGACAGTTGCGCCGAACGGTTCGCGATCACTTCGTTCGCGTTGGTGTTGGTGCTCGTTCCCGAGCCGGTCTGAAAAATGTCGAGCGGAAAATGTTCGTCGAGTTTTCCTTCGGCGACTTCTTCGGCTGCCTGTGCGATCACCGCTGCTCGGTCGGCGTCGAGCAAACCTAAGCCCTGGTTCGCCTTCGCGGCCGCCCATTTGATTAGACCCAACGCGCGAATGAATGGCCGGGGAAATCGATAACCGCTTACTGGAAAATTCAACACCGCGCGATGCGTAGACGCGCCATGGAGAGCATGCGCGGGCACGGTCATCTCGCCCATCGAATCTTTTTCGATTCGCGTCGGTTCTTCCGTCATGCCGAACGCTCTGCGCCGACGCCGGCGAGGCGCGAACGGCTCTTCTTAAATATGCGTCCACCGCCCTGTGCCGAAGGTATCTTGTGAAACACCGTGATAAACATCGGCGGGATATTTTGCAGAAAATATTCCGATTCGTCGCGCTGGAAAACGGTGGCGTGCTGCCTCAATTCATTGGTGACCTGGTAAATGATGAATTTGCCGCCGGGTTTGAGCGCGTCGTACGTTTTTCGCAGCAGCGCGCGCTTCTTGTCGATCTTGAGAATGCTGAACGGGATGCCGGAGAGAATGTAATCACATGAAGTGAAGCCGAGGCGTTTCAGCTCGTACGGCAACGAGGCGGCATCACCATGGATGACATGGACGCGCGAATCACCAGTAAATTGCCGTTCCAGCGCACGCGCGAGCGCGGCATCGAGCTCGAACAAGAGTAGATGCGAATCTGGTGTCATCCGCCGCGCGATCTCACGTGAGTGGACGCCTTCGCCCGGGCCATATTCCGCAATCACGCGTGACTGGCTGAAATCCATTTTGGTGGCGACGCGTTCCACCAGCGCCTGGGAGCTGGGCACAATTGAAGCAATCTGGAACGGACGCTTCAGGAAACGCTTGAAAAACAGTGTGCTCACGGGAACTGAGACATTCGCTTCACGCATTCCGGTTGTCTAGTATTCATCTGCTCTGTGACCAGTGCCTGCGATTGGTCCTCCTTGGTCTTGACTGATTACTGATCACCGATCACTTATCACTTCTGACTTTCATGCGCGGTTAGCTCAGTGGTAGAGCACTACCTTGACACGGTAGGGGTCAGAGGTTCGAACCCTCTATCGCGCACCACCTCTGTGTGATGAGTAACATCTCTTCAAATCTCAACCAGGCGATTAATCACTCAGTCCGGGTGTTGGAATCGTTGAAAAACCTTGAGCCGCAAGTCAGCAAAGCCGCAGATCTGATTGGCGAGTGTTTCCGCACGGGAAACAAGTTGCTGGTGTGCGGGAACGGTGGCAGCGCGGCCGACGCATCTCATTTTGCAACGGAGCTTGTAGTGCGTTTTACCAAAGACCGACGTGCGCTTCCGGCGATATGTCTCGCGAGCGATAGCGGAATTCTCACCGCCGCTGGAAACGATTATGGATTCGATAAAATTTTCGCGCGTCAGGTGGCGGCGTTCGGCCAGCCGGGCGATGTGCTCATTTGCCTCACCACTTCCGGCAACTCCAAAAACGTGGTTGGCGCCTTGGAAGAAGCGAAAGCGCGCAAACTGAAAACGATCGCGTTCCTCGGGCGCGATGGCGGATCGACAATAGGCATGGCAGATATCGACCTTTTGGTCAAAAACGACTCAACAGCCAGGATCCAGGAAGCGCACCAGCTTCTGATTCACGTGCTGTGCGAGATGATCGAGGCGCAGCTGGATAAAACATAGCAGCGGCGCCCTAGCACCTTCACTGTGGGAAGCATGGGGCCAAACGTTCCAACAACAAATCGTCGCGCAGAGTGCGACGGCCACACGTTACTCTGATTTTTTCAGCAACCGTTCACGCTCGCGATTCAGCTGCCGTCTCTCGCTCGCGGTGAGGCTTCCAATTCCAGATTTGGAAATTTTGTCGAGGATCGGATCGATCGAGGCGTAAACGTCGTCCGATTCTAATCGGACGCCGCCGGTGTGCGCTCGTGGTTTCGGGAGGACATGGTATTTCGGTCGCGAGGCAAAACGTGCCTTCACCGCGTTCCACCAGGCGAGTTCCGGGCCGGCGCCATTCAATTCGACAAAAAGAAACGCAACACCGATGCTTGTCCAGACAACGACCAGATCGCTCCAGGCGTGATAGGCGAGCAATTGAAGAGTGTAAACGGCAGCCAGAATTACCGCGACCCACTTAGCCTGGATCCGCAGCAGCAATTCGACGCGCGGATAAATGCTCGCGAATGCAACAAAGATTCCAAAGTGCAACGCCGGCGAACCGGCGATTAGGGAGCGTTCCAATAGGCCCCATATCGTTAAGAGCACCGCCGGTGTGAGCAACAACGTTACGTAGAGCGCGATGTAGGCGCGCCGGCCGAGAAAACGTTCCACCTCCCGGCCGAATACGAACAGCAGGTACATCTCGATGGCAAACCAGAGCAGTGATGAGGGGAAATGGACGTACGCATACGTACCGAGCCGCCATACCTGCAGCCCGTTCCAGATCCGCGCACTGTCGAAAACAAAATAATTGAGTGTGCCAGCCAGACCGGGAATTGCAGTCACAATGCACGCAAGTACCGCACAGACCACATGTACCCCCACCAGCATCGTGGTCACATCGACGGGATAGCGACCCATCCACGCAACCGGCCGATAATCATCGGACGTGGTGACCCCGAACATACTTTTCAATTAATGCCGCGCGTTGTCGTTGCGCAAGTGAAACGACAGAGGCTGCATTTCAAATTTCGTGCGTCGGATTTCCTTTGGCTATTTGTTAATGGTGCCTCGTGATTCTGTAACGCCTCATCGGGTGTGTAGCCGTCACGCCGTAGCCTCGACGGGGGCGGATTCATGGTTAAAGTGGGCAGTTTCGTTCGATGAAAAATCTCGCTCCTGCCATATTCCCGCCCAAGGGGATCGGTGATGCAAAGCCCGCCAACAAGGCGGTGCTCGATTGGGTGCACGAGATCGCGACACTCACACAACCCGAGAACATTTTTTGGTGCGATGGCTCGGAGCGCGAGAACGACTTTCTAATCGCTGAGTCGCTAAAACAAAATGTCCTGATTGAGCTGGACCACAACAAAGTTCCTCGCTCCTATCTGCATCGGTCCAATCCAAATGATGTCGCGCGCGTCGAGCAATTCACTTTTGTCTGCACGCCAACAAAGGATGAAGCCGGGCCGACAAATAATTGGTCTGAGCCGGGAGAGACATATGCGAAACTTCGGACGTTGCTCCGAAGCGCCATGCTCGGGCGCACAATGTTCGTGATTCCCTACATGATGGGCCCGGCGGATTCACCGCTGACCAAGGTTGGTTTCGAGATCACCGATTCCAAATATGTGGTGCTCAGCATGAGGATCATGACCCGCATGGGCAAGACCGCTCTGAAACGGCTCGGCAGTGATCTGAGTGCAGAATGGAACCGTGGCGTGCACTCATTGCTGGATGTAAATCCTGAGCGCCGGTTCATCTGTCATTTTCCGCAGGACAATACGATCATCTCAGTGGGCTCCGGTTATGGCGGCAACGTTTTGCTGAGCAAAAAATGTCTCGCCTTGCGCATCGGTTCCTATCTCGCGCGGAAACAGGGCTGGATGGCGGAGCACATGCTGATCCTGGGCGTGGAATCGCCCGACGGCCGCAAACACTACGTCGCCGCTGCATTCCCCAGCGCATGCGGCAAGACGAATTTCGCGATGCTCATTCCGCCCGCGCATTTCAAAGGCTGGAAGGTGACGACTGTTGGGGATGATATCGGCTGGATGCGAATCCGCGACGGCCGCTTGTACGCGGTTAATCCGGAGAACGGCTATTTCGGGGTCGTGCCCGGGACGAGCTATCAATCGAATCCGAACGCGATGCGATCGATCGCGCACGACACAATTTATACCAACGTGGCGCTCAATGACGACAGTGACGTATGGTGGGAGGGCAAAGACGGCCCGCCACCTGCACATGCGATCGATTGGCGCGGAAACGAATGGACACCGCAATCAAAAGAGAAAGCTGCGCACCCGAATAGCCGGTTCACCACGCCGATGCGCAACAACCCGGCCCTTGACTCCGATGTCGAGAAAGGTGAAGGCGTGCCGATCAGTGCGATCATTTTCGGTGGCCGCCGCAGTGATACCGTGCCGCTGGTTTATCAGGCGTTCGATTGGAACCACGGCGTATATTTAGGCGCGACGATGGCTTCGGAAACCACCGCAGCCGCCACCGGTGCTGTAGGGCGAGTGCGGCGCGACCCAATGGCGATGCTACCCTTCTGTGGATACAACATCGGGGATTATTTTCAGCACTGGCTCGATATCGGAAAGCGGCTCACCAATCCGCCGCTTATTTTCAATGTGAATTGGTTTCGCAAAGGCGCAGACAGAAAATTCCTCTGGCCGGGTTTCGGTGAAAACATGCGCGTGCTTAAATGGATCATCGACCGATGCGAGGAAAGCGGTGGCGCACTCAAATCGCCGATCGGCTGGCTGCCCAGCCCGCACGATCTCGATCTTGCCGGGCTCGACATCGATCGCAATGCCGTTGACGAACTCCTTGGCCTCGATCACGAGGAATGGCAGAAAGAGATCGCTGCGCACAAAGAATTTTTCGATTCGTTAGGCGGGGTGGTGCCGGAAGAGTTGCAAAAACAACGCGATCAACTTGCCGCGCGGTTTATGACGTAGTCGCCGCGCAGCAATGATTCCAGCGTGCTCCGAAATGCTGGGTCGATCACGCGGCAGCCGCTGATTGTTTCAACCTCTGAGCGACATCCGCGGCCTGCAATGACCGAATTAAATCGCCGAGCTCGCCGTCCATCACCCGATCCAAATTGTAAAGCGTGAGACCGATGCGGTGATCGGTCACACGGTTCTGGGGAAAATTGTAGGTGCGAATTTTTTCTTCGCGTCCGCCCGTACCAATCTGTCCTCTTCGTTGCGCGCTATATTTCTCAGCTTCCTCGCGCTGCCTGCGCTCCAGCAAGCGCGCCCGCAGGATTGATAACGCGCGCTCCTTGTTTTTGATCTGGCTGCGGCCATCCTGGCAGCGAACAATCATGCCAGTTGAAATGTGCATCACCTGTACGGCAGAGTCGGTCGTGTTCACGCCCTGGCCGCCCGGACCGCCTGCGCGAGACACTTCAATTCGCAAATCTTCGGCTTTTAACTCAACATCAATATCTTCCGCCTCAGGCAACACTGCCACTGTTGCCGTGGATGTATGAATGCGGCCCTGAGCCTCTGTCGCAGGCACACGTTGCACTCGGTGCACACCGCTCTCGTAACGAAGCTTTCGAAAGACCGATTCGCCGGAAACTCGGAAGATCGCCTCCTTGAATCCACCAAGCTCCGACCGACTCGATTCCAGGTCCTCAGTTTTCAGTCCTGCCGCTTCTGCATAGCGATGATACATCCGGTAAAGATCGGCGGCGAAGATGGCGGCTTCGTTGCCGCCTGTCCCGGCGCGGATTTCCACGATCGCGTCGCGCTCTTCCGTTTGATCCGTCGGCAGCAACGCGATCTGAACGTCGCGCTCAAGATCAGCCACGCGTTTTTCAAGTTCCGGAATCTCATCGTCAGCCATCGCCGCTATCTCGACATCGCGCGACATCGCCAGCTCGCGATTGTCGTCTAATTGCTTGCGCACCGTTTCGAGCGCGCGCCATTTCTCCATCAGGTCCTTCAGGCCCGCGTGTTCGCGCATGATCTCCTCGGCGCGCTTGCGATTATCGAACAGGCGTGGATCGGCAATCTCGCGCTCGAGCTGTTCGAAGCGTTCGCGTTTGAGTTGGATAAGGGAATTTAGGTCCATCGCAGTGTAGTGGCGGCTGTGTCAGCCGCGAACCAAGGCGCTTGGCAAAAGCGCCTCTACAACGAGCTAAGCTTTCTTTTCGGCGCGGGCAGCTTTCGTGCTGCCGTATCGGCGGGCAAATTTCTCGACCCGGCCCGCGGTATCGACAAACTTTTGTTCGCCCGTGAAAAAAGGATGACAAGCGGCACAAATGCCGATCTTAATATCGCGACGCGTGGAGCGAGTGTGATACACCGCGCCGCATGCGCACACGATATCAGTCTCATAATATTCTGGATGAATGCCTGCTTTCATCTTCTAAATGGAGCGCGGAATGTATTCGTGAATGCCGGTTTTCGCAAGCGATGAAACATGGCGATCCACTGCTGGCGGCGTGGCAAGAGACCGTCTCACGCAAAGATGATCGCGCTGCCGTTTTCGATGCAACTGGCAGGATCGCGCGGAGCTTTCGTGACATTGAAGTGCACGCGCGTGCTTTCGAAGCGAAACTGGACAAGCTCCTCCCGGGGGCGGTCGTGGCCGTGCAAATTGGCAATCACGAAGATTGGCCATCCATCTTTATCGCCTGCCTGCGAAGGCAGCTGGTTGTTCTTCCGCTGGACGAGTCGGTCAGTGAACAACAACGTGACGCAGCGTTGGAGATTTGCAGAGCGAGCGCTGTAGTGTCCGCCGTCCCCACCGGAAATTCTCCGCAGATCACTCGGCGGAGAACAGCCGACACTACAGCAGATTGGGGCGAGAATGTGCCCTCGCTCGTAAAACTTACCTCGGGCACAACGGCAGCGCCGCGAGCGATTCGATTTCGCAGTAATCAGTTGCTGGCCGATTGCAATCAGATTTGCGACACGATGGACATTTCAGATGACGACCTGAATTTTGGCGTGATCCCGGTCTCACACTCGTATGGGTTTAGCAATTTGCTTACACCATTGATGGCGCGCGGTGTGCCGATGGCTGTGAGCCGCGACAGAACACCACGAGCCGTTCTTGCTGATCTCGCGCGCACCGGCGCGACGGTTTTTCCCGGCACGCCAGTTTTTTACCAGGCGTTTTGCGACATGGATGACGTGCCTCTGTTGCCAAAACTTCGGCTGTGCATTTCTGCTGGTGCGCCGCTTTCCCGCGCCGTGGCGAGAAAGTTTTTCGAGAAATTCAAGCAGCCGATCCATTCCTTCTACGGCGCATCGGAATGCGGCGGAATTTGCTACGATCGCCACGGCACAACGTTCGAGGACGGTCTTGTGGGTCAGCCGATGCAAGGTGTTGAGGTTGAATTTGTCGATCCAACCGAGTCCGCGAGCCAGATCCGCGTTCGCGGCGCGGCAGTGAGCGACGGCTATTTTCCCGAGTCGGACGAGCAAAAGCTTGGCAATGGTGTTTTTGTTCCGGACGATCTGCTCGCGCGACACGATTCCGCGTTGAAAATCGTGGGCCGGGTTTCGGACGTAATCAACGTGGCCGGAAAGAAAGTGAATCCGGCGGAAGTAGAAGCGCATCTGCTGCGTTTTAAGGGCGTGCGGCAGGCGGTGGTGTTCGGCCGTCCCACAGATGCAGGATTACGAAATGAAGAAGTGGCGGCGTGTGTGCTGGCATCGCCGGAGGTAGGCGAAGTCGAACTTTTACGATTTTGCCGCACTGCGTTGAGCGGATGGCAGGTGCCGAAACGAATCTTTGTTGTCGACACTATTCCGACTAACGAGCGCGGCAAAATCAGCAGACGCGAGCTGGCCCGGCGATTCTCACAATGGCATGAGAGTTCTTCGTTGCGAACATTGGCTTCTTGATAAACCCTCGATATGGGATTTGCTTACAGGGACAGAACAGTTACGGCGACAGCAGTCGACAAACCCAAGCTACTAGAAGGCCAAATGGAACGTTCGAAAAGCGAAGAGCGCGACCAGATCGACCGGCCACCCGTTCCGCGCGGGGACGAAGCAACGTCCGAGCCCGCCGCGGGTTCCGAGGGGTCCCGGTCCGACGAGTGGTGGCGCGCATCCGCGCCCACATCCGATTGGGCCGAGCCCGTCTCGAACGCTGCGGCCACTGAAATCGGGCAGCGAAAGGAACCCGGTACGGCTGATGTTTACTTTTGCGGCCGCACAAATCTGTTTCCGTTGAACCTTGCGATACGAGCTATCGGAAAGGAGAACCTGACCGGGTTACTGCGAGCGTGCTGGGACCAGGAACCCATCGACGTTCTCGCGCGTGACGGCGAGATTATTTTGGCCACAACTCGGGACCCGGATCTTTATTGTCCGGAGACGCCACCCATCCTCCTCGCAAACGTTGATCCAGAGGTCGTTGCTAAGGCTCGCGATCAGCAGAAAGACAACGGAACTCCTTTTCTGCTGACCCTTGCCCGCAACGAGTCGATCGAGCGGCAGCTGGCCTTCGATTTGATCCGCCACCAAGGGCAAATGCTCTTCTCGCAACTGTGGTCGGCGCCAAATGTGTGGATCATGTTTGAGAAGAACGCAGACCTGTTAGGCGGGTTTGGCGATGTCACCGGCGACCCTGATGTGGACGACTGGTCACTGGAGACGTTGCGGCTCGCCCAGAACCCGGAGCAACCAGGACGTTTCGATCCGACGTCGATCCCGGCTTACACGCGGGAAGGTTTCGATCGTGTCCAAAAGTTGAAGCTGACTTCCGATGAGGCCCAATTCGCCTCGCAGTTCAATGGCGCCCGGTCCGTGCAACAGATTGCAAAAAATCTGCGGCTCGATTTGAAATCTGTCCGGCAATTGCTGTTCCGGTTCGTTGCGCTTGAAATTGTAGAGTGCTGGCCTGCCAGCACAGCTGCGAAGCCCGAACCGAAGGGCGGCATGGGGCGATTGTTCGGGCGCGGCCGATAAGGTGCGCCGACTCACTTCGCGCGGACGCGCGCTATGAAGAGAAGAATTCTTGTCGTCGATATCGGCGGCAGCTTCGTCAAACTGCTCATGTCCGAGCGTGTGGAACGCGAATTTGCTTCCGGTGCACGAATGACTCCAAAGCAGTTTGTCGCCAAATTCAAGGAGACCGTCAAGGGCTGGAATTTCGACGTTGCATCGATTGGTTTTCCGGCGCCTGTAGGCAATGGACGAATTCTCCGAAACCCGAAGCACCTGGGCAAAGGCTGGATCCATTTCAATTTTGCGCACGCTTTGGGAATACCTGTGCGCATTGTTAACGACGCAGCCATGCAAGCGCTCGGCAGTTTCCGCAGCGGCGGGCGCATGCTGTTTCTCGGGCTAGGAACCGGGCTTGGATCCGCGCTGGTGTGGGACAGAAATCTTATGTCACTCGAGCTAGGTGACCTCCCCTACCCGAACGGAAAGATCATTGAGAACTACCTGGGTGTTCCCGGCTTGGCGAAATTGGGCAAGAGAAAATGGCAACGCGAAGTCGTTTATGCCGTTGGCCAATTAAAGCGTGCGTTCATCGCCGATTATGTCGTACTTGGTGGCGGCTTGGTCCATCGGTTCGATCGATTGCCGAAGGGAATCGTGCGCGGTCAAAATGAAAACGCATTCCTCGGTGGAATCCGTTTATGGGAAAGGAAACGCAATTCGCGCGAGCTGAAGTGGCAATTGGTGTAGCCGAAAAATCTCCGCTGCCAGGCGGCGAACGCGGCCAGGTTCCGCTCGGTCCTTTACCAATTTCCCTGCGATCCGTCCTGCGCGATTGGGCTTGACTTGATAAAGCGTCCTCAGCACCATGCGCGCCAAAACCAAAGGCAAAAATATGAAGAACCACACTCAGGTCGTTATTTCGGCGCTATCGATCGCGATGTTTGCGCCGCTGGCACCCACTTCCTTTGCTCAAAAAGCCGGTGCGATGTCAAAGGCTCAGGCGATAGCACAACAGCTTAACCTCACGCCTCAACAAAAGGAGAAAGTCTTACCCATTCTCATTGCAGAAGGACCAAAAGTACAGGCGATTAAAAACGATAATTCGCTTTCGAAAATTCAGAAGATGCAACAGCTCAGGGCTATTCATCAGCAGACGGATCCGCAGATGAGGGCGATTCTTTCACCTGAGCAGTACCAAAAACTGAAACAGATTCGTCTACAGACAATCCGCGACGCGACACAAGGCCGATACTGAGACTGACTTGATGGCCATCCGATTAGTTGCCGAGGCGTCAAAATCGTCGGCCTGATCGCTTTCTAGCGGGTCCAGCTCTTAACGCACACTATCGCGCAAAGAACAAAGTGCGATCATCGTAAGTCGGCACTGGATTCCCGTTAAATCCGTGCTCAGTGAAGAGCTGTACATTCGACGCGGTTCCCTTATGCCTGATGATCGACCACAAAGCACCGATGAGTTCGCGAAGCTCTGCAACATTGTCGCCAAGCTTCGCTCTCCCGGCGGTTGCCCGTGGGATCGTGAGCAAACCAACGAGTCCTTGCTGCCGGCGCTCATCGAGGAGGCATATGAAGTGGCCGAGGCAGCGCGCGCCCACGACGATGCGCATTTTCGCGAGGAACTTGGCGATCTTTTGCTACTGGTAGTGATGCACGCAGAGATTGCGGCCGAAGCGAGCCGCTTCAACATCGGGGAAGTGATTCGCGAAGTGTCAGACAAACTCGTCCGGCGGCATCCACATGTGTTCGGCACAAGTGAAGCGCGTGACGCGGGCGCCGTGCTCAAACAATGGGAAGCGATCAAGCGTGAAGAGAAAAAGGCCGACTCGCACTATCTGTCCAGTCTGCCCAAAGCGTTGCCCGCGCTGGTGCGCGCGCACAAAGCGCAATCCAAAACGGCCCGGGTGAATTTCGACTGGGCAGAATTGCGTGGTGTGATGGCGAAGGTGGAAGAAGAGCTTCGTGAGACCAAAGAGGCGATCCAGTCACAACAGCAGGAAAGAATCGAGGACGAGATTGGCGATCTGCTGTTCGCCGTGGTAAACCTGGCGCGGAAGTGCAAAATCGACGCAGAAAGCGCGCTTCAATCTGCCACGGACAAATTCGTCGCGCGTTTCAATCGATTGGAGGACGAACTCAAGACGCGCCGCATGAAATTGGGTGAAGTAGAGCTGGGCGAGTTGGACGAAATCTGGAACCAGATCAAGGGCGTGATTCGTTGAATCATTAAATCGTTACATCGGGATTTCCGATTCAACGATTCACGAGTTTCGGTTTAACCTGGCGGAGCCATTCGTGATTTGTCATTCGTCATTTACCAGCCATATTTCGCCTCCCAATGAACCTGCTGATCAACCTTTGCCTGGTGCTCTTCGTGTTAGTCGCTGCGCTGATGGTGCTTGTCATCCTGATGCAGCGGCCAAAGAGTGAAGGTCTCGGCGCGGCGTTTGGCGCCGGGGTCACGGAGAACATTTTCGGCGCGCAAACCACCAATGTGCTGGTGAAGTTCACCACCTGGCTGGCGGGAATATTTTTCGCGCTCACCTTTGCGCTATCAGTCCTTTACGCACACCACAGCGTAGCCAGCAGCGCCTTCCGGCGCGAACTGATGAAAACGCAAGGTGCGCCGCAAACCTCACCGGCGCCTGTGAAACCACAATCATCTCCGGCGTCCTCACCGGGCGCATCCCCGATAGCTACGCCAGCTCAGAGTTCATCCGGTGCTTCCCCCGTGCCGAATTCTGGTGCAAACGTTTCGCCAGCAGCGAGTGCACCCAGCGGTTCTCCGAAATGACTCCCGGCGTTGAACATTGTCGCATCCTTGCGCGTTCTCTGTCATGTCGAGCGAAAGAAGCTTGCCCTGAGCGACAGTCGAACGGATCGAGACATCTCGAATTGTGCCCGCCTGGTTAGTCCAGCGGACTCTTCACTCCGATTCCCGGCCGATTCAGCACATGGGTGTAGATCCGCGTAAAAGCTGCGCTCACGCGGCTTCTTTCGAAGAATGCTTTCTGAGGTACTTCTTGAGCCGCGATCTAAGAAACGCCGACCAGCACCCCTCTTCAGGTACCTCTCGCGGCCCAGCGCATCAGCTTGCTCGAGATAAGCTTCATAGTAGATCAGCTTCCAAGATCCGCGATGAGACGTAGCAAATGAACCGCCAGTAACATGCTCACTAAATCTTTTTCGAAGATTAGCCGAGTAGCCAATATAAAAGCCACTGTCTTTTAGTGGGCGGAGTACATACACATAGTGCATCTGATGGACGTCACTCCTGGCGCGTGAGCGGAAGCTTTTACGCGCTGATCGAGCAACTTGCGCGGCCGGGGCAATGGCCTGGAAAATTGCTTTTCTTCTCTCGCAAAAACGTCTATTTTCGGCGGATCAGCGCCCAAAAAATGCCCGTTTTCTTCTGCATTTGCAGCCGATATTAGAGGCAACCCCAAGAAATAGGCAGAAAAAATTCTGCTTATTACGATGTTAGGCGTTGCTAACCAGCCTTGAAAATAGAAGAGCATATTCGCCAGCTTACCGAGGGTACCGCAAAGGTGAAGCTTCCTGGCGGTATCGTCGGAAAGGCTTCTTATGTGCTAATCGCTTTCTGTGTCGCGCTTGCCTCTATTGCCGTAGCTATTCGATCGCCCGGTATTGGTTATGCCGCTATCGGCACACTCGCTGTCATCGTCCCAGCGATCATTTGGCGCCTCATTCGTTTTGCCGAGCGTCATCCCGCACCAGCAATTCTCGAAGGCGCTGAGTATATCGCTTACCAGCAGATTCAGCTTGCGCAGAAGAACGTCGGCGAGCTTCCCCCCTCGCCAGACGAACCACCCTCTGCCGAACCTTTACCCGTCCTTCCAGCGCAACTCGAGGCAGCTAGGGCTCCCGACCCGCTGGCGCTTGAACCCGCAAAACCGAAACGCCCGAAGACGGATGGCTGAGCTATACAACATCTTCATACGTCCGAAGGCTGGCGTGACTCGGGAGCAGATTGAGAAGAAGCTCGATCTCGCCGTTGATTGGTTCCGCTACGCGGAAGGATGTTACCTTGTTTATTCGACGAACGGTCCCGCAATGTGGAAGCTGCGTCTCAAGCCTTTTGTTGAGGGTGGCGGCCACGTCCTTATTCTTAACGTCGATCCAGACGAATACAATGGTTGGATGCCGAAAGATCTTTGGCCGTGGCTCAAAGACAAAAAGCAGAAGATTTATGGCGATGAGTAACATGTCCAGAATATCGATCGCAACGCCTAACTAAACGATCCAGCTAACGCCTTCCCGTACCGCGATCACATTTAATCATGATTAGGATGCATCCATTCCAGTTTGGCCTCGCTTTCGGAAGGCGTAACTGATCTTGTGTCTCGTTAGACCAAAGTTCATGGCTGGATATTCCGGAACGCCTCTTTGGAAAAAGCTCGGGTATAAAGACGGTATCACTGCGTACGTTGAGGGAGTATCCGAAAAGTACCGTGCCGAGCTACAGCTACCGGCAGAGC
>Ga0066709_100000407_pt1 | contig 22462 bp, 18 predicted proteins | sample GraSoiAngelo_158_FD_79665 | JGI IMG/M metagenome (GOLD analysis project Ga0066709, IMG submission 79665) | Grasslands soil microbial communities from the Angelo Coastal Reserve, California, USA - 14_1009_16_30cm | ecosystem: Environmental > Terrestrial > Soil > Grasslands | place: USA...
CACGCCCTCACCGACAGTGAACTCGGGCGTGTGCGTCGCCGGCACCGACGTCTCGAGGTAGGTGGCGTCGACGATCTTCCGGCGCACCCGCACCGTTGTCGTCCCGCCGGTGAGCCGGGACCTGAAGGAGTGTTCGCCCGCGTGATGCCCGACGTAGTCGCACTGCCCGAAGAAGCGGACCTGACCTGAGCCCACGAGCTGCTCGTCGAGCACGCGCCGGAAGTAGTCGCAGATCTCCACGCCGGTCGCGCGCTCGTAGAACCCGGCGTTCGGTCCGGCGGCGTCGATCGTCTCGGTACCCAACGGTCGCGAGTTGACGCCATACGTCGCCGACGGCTGGTGGAGCCGAACGAAGGGATAGGCGTCGTTCCAGTGACCCCCCGGGTTGTGGCGCCGGTCCACTATCACGACATCGACGTCGGCATCCGCGACCAGCGCGTCGGTGAACGCCATCCCCGACGCGCCTGCGCCGATCACCAGGTACTCGGTCTCGATCTCGGCCACTCCTGCCTCCCCTGTCGCTGCTTTCTACCGTCATCGGAGTCTCGTTTGCCCGCCGCGCTGTACCGCGAGCAGGGCGGGAGACCTCACCCTCCGCGACGTCACCCGAGCGGTGGTGCTCCAGCTGCAAACGACGAGCACGAAGGGTCAGACGCTTCCCGCCACGGGCGCCGTGCGGCCGACGTCGGCCCCCTTGGTCATCTCGACCACCGGGGAGAGGGTGTGTGCACCGCCGGCCTCGCGGGGACGGTGTCGCTGCGCCATGCCGTCAGCAGTTGTCGAGCAGTTGACGGATCCAATCGCTGGATGCTGTAGCCGCGACGGTCTTGCCGTTCGCATCGACGTCGGTCGGACTCGCGCCGTGTCTTAGTAGCAAGGCGATGATCCGGCGCTGTTCGTCCTTGGCCGCCTCCGAGCCAGACTCGCTGCGGCCCGTGTTCTGGACGGCAAGGTGCAGCGGGGTCGACCCGCTCTTGTTCGTCAGCCGCGGATCGGCGCCGTTCTCGATGAGGGCGCTGACCGCGTCCGAGCTTCGAGTCCGAACGGCTCGGTGCAGCGGCGCTACACCGCTCTTGTCCTTGGCGTCAGGGCGCGCACCTGCTTCGATGAGGTAAGTGATCACGTCGCGCTGCGCAATCGGATCCCAGAAGTCCGTACCGGGACTCCCGTCTGCGGCGTAGTGGAGCGGTTCTGCTCCCCTTCGGTTGCGAGCGCGAACGTCTGCACCTTGCGCGACGAGCGACTCGGCGACTTCTCGTTGATGCGCGGCAGCAGTTACATGTAGCGCCGTGTCACCCGCATAGACGTAGTGACGAATCTCGGGCAGGAAGTACCTGTCGGGATCTTGGCGGGTCGCGCCGATACGAATCGGACGGGTGGCGAGACCGGGCGCTTGCTTTAGCCGTCGCGCGATCGTGAGCTGATCACGCGAGGCGATCGCGCCGAAGAGCGAAAGCAGTGCCCCGTCGTCTGACCCGTCGAGCCGTCGACTTGTCTTCGTCACTCGCACAGCTTGCCCGATCCGGCAGCGCGGAGCGTCAGTTCCGCGTGCGAGCGTCGACACTCATACTGGCTCCTGTTACCGAGCGCGCCTGCTATTCGGAAGACCGGACGACATCGACCGAGATCTCCACCGCCGGAACCGTTCCTCTGTTCTCAAGCCAGTGTCTGGTGTACCGATCCTCGGGCCAGCCCACGCCCGGCCCGTACTCCGTAGCGACGCTATTTCGATGATCAGTGATCGTTCCTTGCAGGATGTAGACCACGCCTGGTCTATCGATATGGTCGTGAACCGGGCCGAAGACGGCTCCAGGCTCGAAGGTGAACATCCGCATTCGAAGTTCGCGCCCTGTCATGCCCTCGATCTCAGGGCCAAGGTCAACAGTTGCGAGTAGCGCCGCCGTAACACCCTGCGTGTCTGGTGCTGCCTGTTCATTGCTCATCGTGCTCACCTCTCTGCACCGGCCTCGCGGTCGTGATCGCCCAGCGCATATCAGTTACCGCGCAGGCGAGTGAGATCCTTGCCTCCTCCACCGTCCGCGACCTCACCGTCGGCTCCACGATCACCTACGAAGCACGCGGCGAACACGAACTCAAAGGCGTCCCCGGCGCGTGGACGATTCTCGCCGCGCGGACCTGAGAACTCGCGCCACGGCGCGCCAGATCTGCCGCTCTCTCGCACTCCTCGAGGGGCGCGTGGCGATCCACCGGTATGAACGGCCTGCGCCCGAAGACGCGCCGATCTACTGAACGTGCACGCCGGAGATGGCCCGCGAGACGATCAGCCGCTGGATCTCGCTGGTGCCTTCGAAGATCGTGTAGATCTTGCTGTCGCGGTGCCAACGCTCGACCGGGTACTCGCGCACGTAGCCGTAGCCGCCGAGGATCTGGATCGCCTGCTCGGTGACCCAGACCGCGGTCTCACCCGCGAACAGCTTCGACATCGAGCCCTCACCGTTCTCGAAGGTCTTGCCCGCGCTCGCCATCCACGAGGCGCGGCGCACGAGCAGGCGGGCCGCGTCGATGTGCGTCTTCATGTCGGCGAGCTTGAAGGCGATGCCCTGGTTCTCGATGATCGCCCGGCCGAACTGCTTGCGCTCCTTGGCATACTCGAGCGAGTACTCGAAGGCCGCACGCGCGATGCCCACCGCCTGGGCGCCGACGGCAGGCCGTGACGCCTCGAACGTCGCCATCGCGGCCTGCACGCGCGAGCTCTTGCCCTCACGAGCGCGGGCGAGGCGCGCGTCGAGCCTGTCCTTGCCACCGAGCAGGCAGCTCCCGGGCACCCGGCAGTCCTCGAGGATGACCTCGGCGGTGTGCGACGCGCGGATGCCCATCTTCTTGAACTTCTGGCCCTGACGGATGCCCTTCGTGCCGGGGGGAACGACGAAGCTGGCGTGGCCGCGCGAGCCCAGGTCGGGCTCCACCGACAGCACGAGCACGTGCACGTCGGCGATGCCGCCGTTGGTGATCCAAGTCTTGGTGCCGTTGAGCACCCACTCGTCCTTCGCCTCGTCGTAGACCGCACGGCTCCGCAGCGAGCTCACGTCGGAGCCCGCGTCGGGCTCGCTCACGCCGAACGCGGCCAGCTGGATCTTCTCGGGCGTGCCGAAGCACTGCGGCATCCACTCGGCCACCTGCTCGGGCGTGCCGTTGGCGAAGATGCCCGCGACGCCGAGGGTGGTGCCGAAGATCGACAGCGCGATGCCGGCGTCGCCCCAGGCGAGCTCCTCACTGACGATCGGAAGCAGCTGGCCCGTGGGGTCGCCGAACATGTTGGCCACGAAGTCGAGCGAGTAGAGCCCGATGTTGGCGGCCTCCTGGATGATCGGCCACGGCGTCTCCTCCCGCTCGTCCCACTCGTGGGCCGCGGGGCGCACCACCGTCTCCGCGAAATCGTGCACCCACTTCTCGATCTGGAGCTGGTCCTCGTTGAGATCGAGAGAGAACTCGGGCATCGCTACGCCACCTCCACGAAGCGTTCAGGAACCTGAACCGACGAAGTTACCGAACGGTAACATAGCCCGAGGAGTTGGGAAAGAAACCCGCCCGCCCGTACGCTCCGCCGCCATGCGGGCGCTGGCCTACGGGGCGGACGGCAGCTTCGCCGTCGTGGATCGGCCCGACCCCGAGCCGGGCCCTGGCATGGTGGTCGTCGCAGTCGAGCGCTGCGGCATCTGTGGGAGCGACCTCCATCTGAAGGCGTCGCGACTGTTGCCGGCGGGTGCGGTGATCGGGCACGAGTTCGCGGGCACGATCGCCGCCACGGGCGACGGCGTCGCCGGCCGGCGGGTCGGCGACCGGGTTGCGGTGCTGCCGATGGCGCGCTGCGGCACGTGCGACCCGTGCCGCCGGGGCACCGACCAGCTGTGCCTCGACCAGGCGCGCACCGCGCTCGGCCTCGGGTTCAACGACGGCGCCTTCGCCGAGTACGTGGCCACCGACGCGTCTGCGTGCTTCTCGATGCCCGACACGATGACCGTCGAACAGGGAGCGCTGGTCGAGCCCTACGCGGTGGGCCTCCATGCCGTGCGACGGTCGCGTGCGGGCGCGGGCAGCACCGTCGGGATCATCGGCGCGGGTCCCATCGGCCTCATGACCCTCGCCGCCCTGCGGCGCGAAGGGGTCGACCACGTCGTGGTGGCGGAACGCAGCGACCGGCGGGCCGAGGTGGCGGCGCGCCTCGGCGCCGAGGTCGTGCTCGGCGACGCCAACCGCCTGTCGACCGCGTTCGGCCCGCTCGATGTGGTGTTCGAGTGCGCGGGCACCGCCGCCACGCCACAGGTCGCGCTCAACGAGGTGCGGTCCGGGGGCGAGGTCGTGCTCGTCGGCGTCGCCGGCCCGATGGACCCGATCTCGCTGCTGGGCATTCCATGGGTGGTCAAGGAAGTCGACTTCCACCCGTGCTTCGCATACACGACCGAGGAGTTCGGCGAGGCCGTCGACGCGGTCGCGGCCGGCGCGCTGGACGCGGCGTCGCTCGCGTCCGACGTCCGACCGCTGGACGCGGCAGACGCGGCGTTCACCGAGCTGGTGCAACCCGATGGCCCGGTGAAGGTCCTCCTCGCGCCCGGGGGCTAGCGGGCCGGCGGCCGACCCTTTTGGCCTTCACGCGTTCCTGCCGATCATGGCCACACACAGCGCCATCACCGCGGCACCGACGAGGAACGGCGACGGTGCACCGAGCCGTTCGAACGCGAGGCCTCCCCACACCGGCCCCACCACGCGGGCCAGCCCGTTGGCCGACTGCTGCACGCCGAGGACGCGGCCCCGGCGCTCCCGGCCGGCGCGTCCTGCGAACGAAGCGGTGAGCGACGGCATCACCAGCCCCTGGCCGACGACGAGCGCGAGCAGCGCCGGCACCAGCAGGAGCCACGAGTGCACGGCCGCGAGCAGGAGGAGGCCGGCCGCGTTGGCGAGGAGACCTGCGCGGAGGGTGCCGCGCTCCCCGAGCCGCTCCACGACCGGTTGCACGAGTGATGCCTGCACCAACGCCAGCACCACGCCGATGCCGACGAACACCGCTCCCGCCGACGTGAGCTGGAGGTGGAGGCGCTCACGCCCGAAGAGGGTGAACGTCGCCTCGAACGCGCTGAACGCGGCCAGCGAGACGAAGGCGACCAGGAGCAGCCGGGTCATGTCAGAGGCGGAGTGGGCGGGCGGAGCGGCCGTGCGGGAGGACAGACGGGGCGTGAGCGCGGCGGCCTCGTCCTCCAGCCCGGTCTCGCGCATCCAACCGGCCTCCTCGGCCACGGTCCGACGCAGATGCCGGGCGTTGGTCTCCGGCAACCGTCGCACCGCGACCACCGCGTTGACGCCGGCGATGGCCGCGGCGATGAGGAACGGGAGCCGCCGATCGCCGAGCGCGGCGAGCGAGCCGATGGCGGGACCGGCCACGAACCCCAGCCCGAACGCGGCGCCGAGGAGCCCGAAGAGCCGGGGCCGCTGCTCGGCGGGGGCGAGGTCGGCCACCGCGGCCTGGGCCACCGACACGCTCGCGCCCGAGATGCCGTCGAGCACCCGGCCCACGAGCAGCACAAGCAGCGAGCCCGCCAGCCCGGTCAGCAGGCTGCCCACCGCGGTGCCGGCGAGCGACAGCACCAGGACCGGCTTGCGGCCCACCCGGTCGGACAGCCGCCCCCAGACCGGTGCGAACACGAACTGGGCCAGGGAGAAGGAGGCGAGCAGCACGCCCACCACCGCGGGGCTGGCACCGAACCGGCGGTCGCTCGCGTAGAGCGGCAGCAGGGGGAGCACGATGCCGAACCCCACGAGATCCAGCGCGACGGTGGTCCAGATGGTGGTGAACCCGGGCGGGAGGGGCGCCCTGCTGGAGGTCCGGGCCCGGCGCCGCACCGGGACAGGCAACGGCGCGCTCGCGTCGGGCGTCAAATCCGCGCCGGCAGGTCGCACGCTACGTGGCGCCGAGCCACTCTGCGGCACAGCCGGCCCATTGCCTGTCGGGCCGCAGACGCGCCGCAGGGCCGCCCGAGGGCGGCCCCGCGACAACGGATCTTCGAGGAACGGCTAGAGCGGACGAACGTTCGCCGCCTGCAGGCCCTTCGGCCCCTGGTTCACATCGAACTCCACCTGCTCACCCTCGTCGAGGGTGCGATAACCGGGTTTCTGAATGGCGCTGAAGTGCACGAACACATCGGCGCCATCCGACTGCGAGATGAACCCGAAGCCCTTGTCTGCGTTGAACCACTTCACGGTACCGGTCGCCACTTTGGCGATCCCCCTTGTTTGACTGACTGGGAGGCGAGGGGACTGCATGCCGTGCCTACCGTTGCCGTGCTTGCATCTTCGGAGCGGTGCTGCCGTGCAGAAGCCAGTTTCCCTCGAACAGAAACGGTAGCAGCGCAGTTCGGCGGCGTCACCGGTGGATCTCGGTGCCGTCGGGACCGTCCTCCACCACCCAACCGCGAGCCCGGAGCTCGGCTCGCAGCGCGTCGGCCCGCGCCCAGTCGCGGTTGGCACGCGCGTCGTCACGCTGACGCACCAGCTCAGCGCTCTCGGCGTCGGCCTCGACGGCGCCCGCTTGCAACTCGAGCCCCACGACACGCGCCATCTCGTGGACCGCGGCGGCGAGCGCAGGATCGCGCGACGAGTTGAAACGGGTCACGGTCGTGAAGAGCACCTCCATCGCGCCCGGGGTATTGAGGTCGTCGTCCATGCGCTCGCTGAACTGCTGCATCACCGCCGCATCCGCCGGCGCGGCCGGGACCTTCGCCGCGGCGCGGGCGAAGTTGTCGAGCCCGGCGAGGGTCCGCTCGGCGTGCTCGACGGTCTCACGCGTGACCTCGACGGGCGAGCGGTAGTGCGACTGCAGCACAAGGAGCCGGTAGGCGCGGGCGTCGGTCTGGGCGAGCAGGTCGGTGAGCGAAGTGAAGTTCTTCAGCGACTTCGACATCTTCTCGCCCGCGATCTCGACGAACGCGTGGTGCATCCAGTGCCGCGCGAACCGGCGGCCGACGGCGACCGCCTGGGCCCGTTCGTTCTCGTGATGGGGGAACTTCAGGTCGAGCCCACCGGTGTGGAGGTCGAAGTCGTCGCCCAGCAGGTCGAGGCTCATGACCACGCACTCGGTGTGCCAGCCCGGCCGGCCGTCGCCCCAGGGTGACGGCCAGCTCGGCTCGCCCGGCTTGGCCTTCTTCCACAGCACGAAGTCGGCAGGCGAGCGCTTGGTCTCCTCGCCGACGACGGCCCGCTCCCCGCCACCGGTCTTCAGCGACTCGAGCGGCTGCCCGGCCAGGAGGCCGTAGTCGGCGACCTGTGCGGCCTCGAAGTAGACCCCGTCGGAGGTCTCGTAGGCGACGCCGCGCTCGAACAGCTGCTCGATCAGCTCGACCATGCCCGCGATGTAGTCACTGGCGTGCGGGTCGGCGGTCGGCCGGAGCACGCCGAGACTGTCGAGCGCCGCCCACCACGCGGCCTCGTACTCCTCGGCCACCTCATCGGGCGAACGGCGTTCCACGTTCGCCCGCTTGATGATGTTGTCGTCGACGTCGGTGACGTTGGAGACGTGGTTGACCTCGTGCCCCGACCACTCCAGATAGCGGCGCAGCACGTCGTACACGAGCACGTTGCGGCCGTGCCCGAGATGAGGCACGTCGTAGACGGTCGGCCCGCAGACGTACATCGACACCTTGCCTGCCTCGCGCGGCTCGAACGGGACCACCCGTCCCAAAGCGGTGTCGTGGAGTCTGAGCACCCGGGTACGGTAACCCGCACATGTCCGCCACCGTCCCGGAAAAACCGAGCCTCGACGGCCTCGAGCAGAAGTGGCGCGCACGATGGGCGGCCGACGGCACCTATCGCTTCGACCGCACCAAGACCCGCGCCGAGATCTACTCGATCGACACGCCGCCTCCCACCGTGTCGGGCGCCCTCCACCCCGGCCACGTGTGCTCGTACACCCACACCGACACCATCGCCCGCTTCCAGCGCATGCGCGGGCGCGAGGTCTTCTATCCGATGGGGTGGGACGACAACGGCCTCAACGTCGAACGGCGCGTGCAGTTGACGTTCGGCATCACCTGCGACCCCTCGCTCCCCTACGACCCGACGTTCCTGCCCGAGCAGCCCCCTCCGAAACGACCGGTTCCCGTGTCGCGCCCCAACTTCGTGGAGCTGTGCGCGGGCCTCACCGAGCAGCTCGAGCAGCAGTACTTCGAGCTGTGGTCGTCCGTCGGCCTGTCGGTCGACTGGGACATGACGTACACGACGATCGGCGAGAGAGCCCGCCGGGCCTCGCAGCGCGGCTTCCTGCAACTCCTGGATGCGGGCATCGCCTACCTCGCGGAGGGGCCGACGCTCTGGGACGTCGACATGAGGACCGCGGTCGCCCAGGCCGAGCTGGAGGACCGCGAGGTGGCCGGTCACTACCACCGGCTCATGTTCGACGACATCCCCATCGAGACGACACGACCCGAGCTGCTGGCCGCGTGCGTCGCGCTCGTGGCCCACCCCGACGACGCGCGCTACCGCGACCGCTTCGGCACCGCGGTGCACACTCCGCTGTTCGGTGTGGAGGTGCCGGTGCTGGCCCACGAGCTGGCCGATCCGGAGAAGGGCTCGGGCATCGCCATGATCTGCACGTTCGGCGACACCACCGACGTGGTGTGGTGGCGCGAGCTCGGCCTGCCGGTGCGCTCGATCGTCGGACGCGACGGGCGCATCGTCGCCTCGCCACCCCCCGACGTGCCCGACAACGACGCCTGGCAGGCCATCGCAGGCAAGACCGTGAAGCAGGCCCAGGCGGCCATCGTCGAGCGCCTGCGCGAGTCCGGCGAGCTGGTGGGTGAGCCGCGCCCGATCACCCACCCGGTGAAGTTCTGGGGCAACGGCACGCGACCGCTCGAGATCGTCACCAGCTGGCAGTGGTTCATCCGCTACCCCCCCACCGAGGAGCTGCTCGCGCGGGGCAAGGAGCTGCGCTGGTACCCCGAGTTCATGCGCGTGCGCTACGAGAACTGGGTGAACGGCCTCGCCGGCGACTGGAACATCACGCGTCAGCGCTTCTTCGGCGTGCCGTTCCCGGTGTGGTACCCGGTGCTGGAGAACGGCGACCTCGACCGGTCGCGCCCGCTGACCGCTTCAGAGGACCGCTTCCCGGTCGACCCCTCGACCGACGTGCCCGACGGCTACACCGAGGCGCAGCGCAACCAGGCGGGCGGGTTCGCAGGCGACCCCGACGTGATGGACACGTGGGCCACCTCGTCGCTCACTCCGCAGATCGTCGGCGGCTGGGAGGACGACCCCGACCTCTTCGCGCGGGTCTTCCCGATGGACCTGCGCCCGCAGGCCCACGACATCATCCGCACCTGGCTCTTCTACACGATCGTGCGCTCGCAGATCATGCACGACGCGCTTCCGTGGGCCAACGCCGCCATCGCCGGGTTCGTGTTCGACCCCGACCGCAAGAAGCTGTCGAAGTCGAACGCAAATTCACCCGATGAGCCCATGCCCCTGATCGGCGAGTACGGGGCCGACGCGGTGCGCTACTGGGCATGCGGTGGCCGGCCCGGCCAGGACGTGGCCTTCGACCGGGGTCAGATGAAGGTGGGCCGTCGCCTCGCCATCAAGCTCCTCAATGTGTCGCGCTTCGTCCTCGGGCTGGGAGCCGCCCGCGCGGGCGACCCCGGCGCCGTCACCGAGGCGCTCGACCGTTCGATGGTCGCCGGGCTCGGCGCGCTCGTCGACGACGCCACGCGCGCCTTCGAGGCCTACGACTACGCGCGCGCGCTCGAGCGCACCGAGGCGTTCTTCTGGTCGTTCTGCGACGACTACGTCGAGCTGGTGAAGGCGCGGGCCTATGGCGGCCAGGGCGACGCGCCGGCGGCGTCCGCGCACGCGGCACTGTCGATAGCGCTCTCGGCGCTGCTGCGGCTGTTCGCTCCGATCGTGCCGTTCGTCACCGAGGAGGTCTGGTCGTGGTGGAAGGAGGGCTCCGTCCACCGTGCCACCTGGCCGCAGGCGGCGGAGCTCGGCCCCGGCGCCGGCGACGGTGACGCTGCGGTCCTCGGCGCGGCGTCCGCGGTGCTCGGCGAGGTGCGTCGGGCCAAGACCGAGGCCAGGCGCTCGATGCGCGCGCCCGTCGCCCGCGTCGTGGTCCGTGGCCACGGCGCGGCCCGCCACGCGGCAGCCGACCTCAAAGACGCCGGGCACATCGAGCAGCTCGCTTTCGATGCGGCCGGTGATGATGCTCCCGTCGACGATGCGGTCGAGGTCACGCTCCGAGATCATCCGGAAGGATGACGCGCGGTCGTCGCCGGGGAGGATGCCGGCGACGACTCCACTCGCTACCGTCATCCCATGACCCGCCGGCCGACGCCCGTTCGCTGGCTGAAGGAGCATCCCCTCCTCGCGGACAGCCTGCTCGCCGGCCTGCTCCTCCTCGTCGTCATCCTCTCCATCACCGGCGGCGACACGTCGGCCCACGGCGTCAACTATCGCGATGCGAACGCGCTCGCCATCATCCTCGGGGTGCTGAGCGCCGTCCCCGTCGCCTGGCGGCGCCGCAAACCGCTCCCGGCGCTCGTGGTCGTCGGCGTGGCGGCAGTCGCCTACGAGGCCATCGGCTTCCCGGAGAGCGCGACGTCGGTCGGCGTGCTGATCTGCCTCTACAGCGTGGCCGCCCACTGCGACCGGCGCCGCTCGATCATCGGCGCGGTCTACGCGGCCATCGGCACCCTGGTCGTCTTCCTCACCGCGCGGTGGGGCGTCAACGCCGGGAACGTCGTCAGCAACGTCGTCATCTTCGCGACGGCGTGGATCCTGGGCGACAACCTGCGCAACCGGCGCGCCTATCTCGCCGGCCTGGAGGACAGGGCGGCCCGCCTCGAGCGCGAGCAGGCCGAGCAGGCGCAGCGCGCGGTGGCCGACGAGCGGGCGCGCATCGCCCGCGAGCTGCACGACGTGGTGGCGCACAACGTGAGTGTGATGGTGGTGCAGGCCGGCGCGGCCCGCCGCACGATCGAGCGCGATCCCGAACGGGCGCGTGAGGCATTGACGTCGGTTGAGGACACCGGGCGCGAGGCCCTCGACGAGATGCGCCGCCTCCTGGGCGTGCTCCGCACCGAGGACGACGCGACCGAGCACCGCGCGCCCCAGCCGAGCATCAGCGACCTCGACTCACTGGTCGCACACGTCCGCGACGCGGGGCTGCCCGTCGAGCTCGTGGTGGAAGGCGAGCCCCGCCCACTGATGTCCGGCGCCGACATGTCCGCCTACCGGATCGTGCAGGAGGCGCTCACGAACAGCCTCAAGCACGCGGGCCCCGCCCGCGCCCAGGTCATCCTGCGCTACGGCGACCACGACCTGCGCCTCGAGGTGGTCGACGACGGCCGCGGCTCCGCCGCCGACGCGCCGGCGACCAACGGGGGCGGCCACGGTCTGGTGGGCATGCGCGAGCGCGTCGCCCTCTTCGGAGGGGAGCTCCAGGCGGGCCCGCGCCAGGGGGGCGGGTACGCGGTCTCCGCCCGCATCCCGCTCGAGCCGGTCCGCGCGTGACCCGCGTCCTGCTCGTCGACGACCAGCCCCTGCTGCGTGCGGGGTTCCGCATGATCCTCGAGGGCGAGGACGACATCGAGGTCGTCGGTGAGGCCGGCGACGGCGTCGAGGCGATCGACGCGGCGCTGCGCCTTCGTCCCGACGTCGTACTGATGGACATCCGCATGCCGAACCTCGACGGGGTCGAGGCCACCCGACGGCTGGCCGGGCCCGGCACGGACGACCCGCTCAAGATCCTCATCCTCACCACGTTCGACCTCGACGAATACGTCGTCGAGGCGCTGCGCGCCGGGGCCAGCGGCTTCCTGCTCAAGGACGTGCCCCCCGAGGATCTCGTCACCGCCATCCGCACGATCGCCGCGGGCGACGCGCTCATCGCCCCGTCGGTCACCCGCCGGCTGATCGACCGGTTCGCACGGCATCTTCCGACGCCGGACACCAAGCCACCGCCGTCGCTCGGCAACCTCACCGACCGAGAGGTCGAGGTCCTCACCCTCATGGCACGCGGGCTGTCGAACGCGGAGCTGGCCGAGACGCTCTTCGTGAGCGAGACGACGGTGAAGACCCACGTCGGTCGCGTGTTGATGAAGCTGGGCCTGCGCGACCGCGTCCAGGCGGTGGTCCTCGCGTACGAGACGGGCCTGGTTCAGCCCGGCGGGTGACGCCGGTCACGAACCACGTCATCCTCGCGGACGACGCGCGAATCGTCGCCGCGGCTGACGACGAGGCGCAGTCCTCCGCGTACGTTCGTCACATGCGATCGATCACCGACACACGCCCCGCCGACCCACGACCGGCGACGTCCGCGACCGTTGCCGCGCGCGCGGTCGATCTCGTCAAGGTCTACGGGTCGGGCGAGACCGCTGTGCGCGCCCTCGACCACGTCTCGGTCGAGTTCCCGACCGGCCGCTTCAGCGCGATCATGGGCCCGTCCGGCTCCGGCAAGTCGACGCTGATGCACTGCCTGGCGGGACTCGACGGCGTCACCTCGGGTGAGGCGTTCATCGGCGACGTCGACATCACCCGACTGAACGACAACCGCCTCACGCTGCTCCGGCGCGACAAGGTGGGCTTCGTCTTCCAGTCGTTCAACCTGGTGCCGACGCTCGACGCGCTCGAGAACATCACGCTGCCCATGGCCATCGCCGGCCGCAAGCCCGACCAGGTCTGGCTCGACCACGTGATCGACACGATCGGCCTGCGCGACCGCCTCGCGCACCGGCCCAGCGAGCTCTCGGGCGGCCAGCAGCAGCGCGTGGCCGCGGCCCGGGCGCTCGCGAGCCGGCCCGCCATCATCTTCGCCGACGAGCCCACCGGGAACCTCGACTCGAGGTCGGGGGCCGAGGTGCTCGGCTTCCTGCGCCGATCGGTGCGCGAGATGGGCCAGACCATCGTCATGGTCACCCACGACCCGGCCGCCGCGAGCTACGCCGACCGCGTGGTGTTCCTCGCCGACGGCCAGGCGGTCGACGAGATGTCGGAGCCGTCGGCCGATAGCGTGCTCGACCGCATGAAGCACTTGGGAGGTTAGGTCCGGTGCGCAAAGCGACGATCCGCAGCCTCCTGGCCCACAAGCTCCGCCTGGCCCTCACCGGGCTGGCCATCGTCCTCGGCGTCGGGTTCGTGGCCGGGACGCTCATCCTGAGCGACACGCTCAACGCCACGTTCGACACCTTGTTCAAGGGCATCGAGTCCGGAGTCGACGTGCGCGTCCGGGCGAAGAAGAGCTTCAGCGAGCAGCAGAACAACGACGAGCGTCAACCGGTCCCGGCCTCGCTCCTTTCCGAGGTGCGCCACATCGACGGCGTCAAGGCCGCGGCCGGCGAGGTCGAGGGCACCGCGATCCTCATCGACCACAAGGGCAAGGCCATCACCCCGCGGGGGCCGCCCACGCTCGGAGAGACGTTCACCGACATCGCCGGCCTCTCCCCGTACACCCTGAAGGAAGGACACCGCCCCACCAACGGCAACGAGGTCGCGATCGACGCGGCCACGGCCAAGAAGCACGGCTTCCGGGTCGGCGAGCGGGTGAAGGTCCTCCTCAACGGGCCGGCACGCGAGTTCACGCTCGTGGGCGTCTTCAAGGTCGGGACCGCGGACACGCTCCTGGGCGCCACGGTCACCGCGTTCGACACGTCGACTGCCCAGGAGGCGCTCGACCGGCCGGGACAGTTCTCGTTCATCAACGTCAAGGGCGACAACGGAGTCTCGAAGACCGAGCTCCGGAGTCGGGTCAACGCCGCGCTCGGCGGAGGGTACGAAGCGCTGACCGGCCCGCAGCTGGCCAAGGAGGACGCCTCCGACGTGCAGCAGGGTATCCAGTTCTTCAGCATCTTCCTGCTGGTGTTCGCCGGCATCGCGCTGTTCGTCGGCACGTTCATGATCGCCAACACCTTCTCGATCATCGTGGCGCAGCGCACCCGCGAGCTCGCGCTCCTGCGGGCGCTCGGCGCCGCCCGACGCCAGGTGATGGCATCGGTCCTGGGTGAGGCGTTCATCACCGCGGTGGTGGCGTCGGTGGCCGGTCTGGCCTTCGGCATCGGGATCTCGTACGGCATACGCGCCTTGATGGACGCCATCGGCTTCGGACTGCCCGCGGGCAGCCTCGTGCTGTCGCCACGCACGTTCGTGGTGTCGCTGCTGGTGGGGATCGTCGTCACCGTGGTCTCGGCCGCGGCTCCCGCCCGGCGTGCGACACGTGTTGCACCCATCGAAGCCATGCGGGAGGGCGGCACCCCGGCCGCCACGACGAGCAGCCGGCGCCGGATTCTGCTCGGTTGCACGACGACCGTCGTGGGTGGCGGCGCGCTGGCGCTGGGTCTCATCGGCGGCGGAGCCAGCGCGGTGAAGTACGTCGGCCTCGGCGTCTTCCTCGTGTTCATGGGCGTCGCCTTCCTGGGCCCGGTTCTGGCCCGGCCCGTCGCGCGCGTCGTCGGCGCCCCGCTCGTGCGACTGTTCAAGCTCCCGGCCAAGCTCGCCCGGGAGAACGCCATGCGCAACCCCCGTCGCACGGCCTCGACCGCGGCCGCGCTCATGATCGGCCTCGCGTTGGTCACGTTCGTGTCCGTGCTGTCGGCGTCGGTGAAGACCTCGACCACCAAGACCATCGACAAGGAGTTCGGCGCCGACTACACGGTGACCGCAGGTGGCTTCGGCGAAGGCTTCAGCCCAACCGTGGCGAGCGACCTGGCCAAGCGACCGGAGCTCGCGACCGTCACCGCGGTGCGACCGGGGCAGTTCAAGCTCGACGGTGCCACCAAGCAGCTGGCGGGGGTCGAGCCCGACAAGCTGACGTCGCTGCTCCATCTCGACGTCATCTCCGGCCGGGCGCCGACCGGCTCGGAGAGCGGCCTCCTGGTCTCGGAGAAGCAGGCGCGGGACCACGCGTGGAAGGTGGGCTCGACCGTCGCGCTCCAGTTCGCGAGGACGGGCGTCCAACGCATCTCGGTCGCCGGCATCTACGCCAAGAACGACCTCGCGGGCGCCTACCTGCTCACGCTGTCGGACTTCGAGCGCAACTACACCACCATCAACGACAACCTGGTCGTGATCAAGGCGGCCCCGGGTGTGTCTCCTGCGCGATCGCGTGCAGCGGTCGAACGGGTGCTCAACCGGTATCCCAACCTCGACGTGCGCGACGCGGCCGAGTTGAAGGCCCAGGCCGCCAGCCAGATCAACCAGCTCCTCGGCATCGTCACCGCGCTGCTCGCCATGGCGATCCTGATCGCCCTTCTGGGCATCGTGAACACGCTTGCGCTCTCGATCTTCGAGCGCACCCGTGAGCTCGGCCTGCTCCGAGCCGTCGGCATGGGCCGCCGGCAGGTGCGGAGCATGATCCGATGCGAGGCGGTGATCATCAGCGTGTTCGGCGCGCTGTTGGGGCTCGTCGTCGGTGTCTTCTTCGGGTGGGCGCTGGTTGCCGCGCTGCACAGCCGAGGGGTGTCCACCCTGACCGTGCCGGGCGGGCAGCTGCTGGTGTTCGTCGCGCTCGCCGCCCTGGCGGGTGTGGTGGCCGCCGTGCTGCCCGCCCGCCGGGCGGCCCGGCTCGACGTGCTCCATGCCATCTCACACGACTAGAACCGGTGATCATGCGAGACGGCCACACCACCGCGCCTCCCGATGCCTCGCTCAACCATTCCGCCGCCCGCGCCGTCGACCTCGTCAAGGTCTACGGCGCGGGCGACACCGCGGTACGGGCACTCGACGGCGTCACCGTTGCGTTCCCGCGCGCGGAGTTCAGCGCGATCATGGGCCCCTCGGGCTCGGGCAAGTCCACGCTCATGCACTGCATGGCCGGGCTGGACAGCATCACCAGCGGCCAGGTGTTCGTGGGCGACACCGACCTGAGCAGTCTGGACGATCGCCACCTCACCGAGCTGCGCCGCGACCACGTGGGCTTCGTCTTCCAGGCCTACAACCTCGTGCCGACGCTCAACGCGATCGAGAACATCACGCTCCCGATGGCCATCGCCGGGCGTCCGCCCGACCAGGCCTGGGTCGACCGCGTCGTCGACGCCATCGGCCTGCGCGACCGGCTGAAGCACCGGCCCGACGAGCTGTCGGGTGGCCAGCAGCAGCGCGTGGCGGCCGCCCGCGCCCTCGCCAGCCGTCCGGAGATCGTGTTCGCGGACGAGCCCACCGGCAACCTCGACTCGCGCTCGTCGGCCGAGGTGCTCGCGTTCCTCCGGCGCTCGGTCGACGAGCTCGGCCAGACGATCGTCATGGTCACCCACGACGCCAGTGCCGCGGGCTATGCCGATCGCGCCATCTTCCTCGCCGACGGCCGCGTCGTCGGCGAGCTCACCGACCCCACCGTCGAGCGCGTCCTCGATCAGATGAAGAAGCTCGACACCTCCGGCTGACGACCGCCGGCCGGGTCAGTTGACGGCCCGCTCCTTGCCCTCCCAGTACTTGGCACGCAGCTCCCGTTTGAGGGGTTTGAGCGCGCCGGAGAGCGGGATCGGCTCGGTGCGGAACTCAACCGACTTCGGGATCTTGAAGCCCGCGATCGACGCGCGGGCGTGCTCGATGATGTCGCTCTCGGAGGCCGAGGCGCCTTTCTTCAGCACCACGACCGCGTGCACCTGCTCGCCCCATGTCGCGTGGGGGATGCCGATCACCGCGACCTGCTCGACCGCCGGGTGGCTGGCGATCGCGTTCTCGACCTCGGCGGAGTACACGTTCTCGCCGCCCGTCACGATCATGTCCTTCACCCGGTCGACGAGGAACAGGTAGCCGCGATCGTCGAGGTGACCCATGTCGCCGGAGTGGTACCAGCCGCCGTGGAACACCTCCTCCGTCTCCTTCGGACGCTTCCAGTACTCCCGCATGTAGTTCCCGGCGCGGGCACACACCTCGCCGTCCTGTCCGGGCGGGAGGATGTTGCCGTCGGGGTCCTGGATCGTCAGGTCGACGCCGATCATCGGCCGGCCCGCGGATCGCAGCAGCTCGCCGCCCTCGCGGTGGTCGTGCTCGGTGAGGAAGGTGAGCACCGACGAGCACTCGGTCATGCCGTACCCCTGCGTGATGTCCATCTCGGGGAACATCTCGCGCAGGCGATGGAGCAACGGCAGCGGCATGGGTGACGCGCCGTACGTGAGGGTCTTCAGGGTCTGGATGCGCTCGGGCTTGAAGTCGGGGTGGGCGAGCAGCATGGCGATCATCGTCGGCACCATGACGGTCTGGTTGATCCCGTACTCCTCGATGAGATCGAGGACGTCGCCCGGCTTGAACAGCGGGATGAACACCGAGATGCCGCCGTACGCAGGAATGCCGAGGATGGCGGCGACCGACGCGGCGTGGAACATCGGCGTCTGGTGAAGGTAGACGCGACCTTCGCCGAGGCCGATGGCGACGGCGACGTGGTACAGGTTCAGCATCTCGGCCCGCTGGGTCAGCAGCGCGCCCTTCGGAAGCCCCGTGGTGCCGCCCGTGTACATGAGCACGACCGGATCGTCCTCTTCAGGTTCGTCGGGCACCACCGGCTCGCCCGCACCGAGGAGGTCCTCGTACTTCACGTCGTGAGGCACGTCGCCGTCTCCCATGAGCACGACCTGGCGCACGTGCTCGAGGTCGGGCCGCGCCTGCTCCAGCAGCCCCGAGAACAGCCAGTCGGTGAACACGACCTCGGTGCCCGAGTCGTTGAGGATGAACGCCAGCTCCTTGGGAGCCAACCGCAGGTTGAGGGGGTTGATGACACCCGCGCCCAGGAAACCTGCGTGCCACAGCTCCATGTAGCGGTAGCTGTTGGCCCCGAGGACCGCAAAGCGGTCGTCGCGCTTGACGCCGAGCTGGGTGCCCAGCGCGTTGGCGAGGCGCAGGATGCGGTCGCCGTGCTCGGCCCACGTGCCGTGGTGGTCGCCGTCGTGGAAGCCCACGCGGTCGGCGTGACGGGTGAGCGCGGGCAGGATATGGCGGTGGTAGACGAGCTCCTTCACACCCCGCAGGGTAGTGGCGGGTGTCACATGCCGTACACCGAGACGTGGCGCGTGCTGGACGCATCGAACCGGCGCCGCTCCCAGTCCCCCCAGCGGTGCCGCAGGCGGAGCCCGGCGAGGCGGGCCATCAGGTCGAGCTCGGCCGGCCACGCGTAGCGGAGCTGAACCGGGTACAGGCGCGTCCCGTTGCCGGCCAGCACCACGTGCGTGGCCGTGACGCGCTGCTCCACGGCGTCGAGCCGGGCCGCGTCGAGGCGCACCGAGTCGGTGCCGACGTGCATGGCCGAGACGCGCTGGCCGCCCCTGTAGCCCGCGAGGTCGGGCACGAAGGCCTCGATCACGAACACACCGTCATCGGCGAGGTGCGAGGCGACGTTGGCGAAGCAGCGGACCTGATCGTCCTGGGTCGGGAGGGCGAACAACGTGTTGAAGGCCACGAACACCAACGCGAACCGCCCGTCGACCGCGACGTCGGCGAAGTCGCCGATGGTCACGTCGATGGCATCGCCCCCGGGCTTGGCACGCAGGCGCGCCACCATCGCTTCCGACGCGTCGATGCCCCGCACCGGTACGCCCCGACTGGCGAGCGGCAGCGCCAGGCGCCCGGTCCCGATCGCGAGCTCGAGCACGGGTCCACCCGCGGCCAGCTCGGCAAGTGTCGCAACCGCCGTCTCCGCATCGGCGGTCGACGGGTGGATGTCGTCGTAGACGTCCGCGATGCGATCCCCGTAGGTCGATGTCGTGTAGTCGCTCATCGCGCAGTGGAGCACGGGGCGACGACCCGGTGCCAGCGATTTCAGCAGATGCTTGAGGTGCTCAACTATGCTGCTCCCATGCGCGAGACCGTTGGCACGACGGTTGGCGCGGCAGAGATCGTCGAGCTGGTGTGGGAGCTCGTGGCGCAGATGCACGAGCACTTCCACGCCCGCGTCGCGGAGCTCGGCCTGTCGCCACCACAGGCGATGGCGCTGCGTGGCCTCGACCCCGACGAGCCGGTGCCGATGGGTGCACTGGCGTGCCGGTTGCGGTGTGACGCGTCGAACGTCACGGGCATCGTCGACCGCCTCGAGGCCAAGCGGCTGGTCGAACGGCGGGTCGCAGTGGGCGACCGGCGGGTGAAGACGCTGGTCTTCACGAGCAAGGGCCGAGCCGTCCGGCGCCGGCTCGACGCCGCGCTCCTCGACGAGTCGCCGGCGGTGGCGCGGCTCACCCGGGCGGAGCAGCGCGTGTTCCGCGAGCTCCTGCGCCGGGTCGTCACTCCGCTCTGAGCGCGATTGCGGGGCGGATGCGGCCGGCCAGCCAGCCCGGCACGACCGCGACCATGTTGGCGACCAGGAGTGTCGCCGGGACGACGAGCAGCACGGGCGGCAGCGGTGTCACCGGCTCGCTCACCACGCCGAGCTGGCCCGCCAGCAGCGTCCACGACCATCGGCCGAGGGCGACACCGATCGGCATGCCGACGAGCAGCGCGATGGCAACCATCGTGGTCGCCTGCCAGGCGACCGTGCTCGTGACCTGGCGGCGCACGAAGCCGATGGTCTTGAGCACGGCCAGGTCGCGCCGACGCCGCGCGATCGCGGTCACGAGCGTGTGCGTCAGCGTGGCCGCGCCCATGAGCGCGAGGACCGCGCCCAGGACGAGCGGCATGCTCTGCACGCGCCCGAAGTTCACGATGTCGGTCGGCTTCTCGCTCGGGAGCAGCACGAGCGGACGGCCGGCCACCTTCGACAAGCGCTTGAACACACGCTGCTTGGCTGCCCGGTCGGCACCGGCGGCCCAGCGCACCACTGCATCGGACGAGGTGACGAACTCGCCCTTGGGATCGAGGAGCTTGGCGTTGTCGAAAGTGAGGAGCGCGCCCTCGCCCAAGCGGGCCTCGCCGTAGAACAGCGGGGTGACGCTGCGGCCGACAACGCGCATCGACACACCCTTCTCCCCGGTCCCGAGGTTCACGTCGACGCGGTCGCCGATGCGCTTGTGGAGGCTCTCCAACGTGTGCGTCCCGAGCGCGATCTCCCTCGCGCGAGTCGGAGCTCGGCCCGCGAGGATCGGCGGGACGACCGATCCGCGCGGAAGGTCGAAGGCCACGACGCCGACCACGCGGTCGTCGACGCCGAGCTGCCCGAACGCCCCGATCGAGTACGCCGCCACCGCCGGGTCGTGCTCGAGCACCGCCGTCCCTTCCGGCAGCAGGTTGGATTCGCCGAACGTGGTGTAGCTCGTGTCCCACGTCTGGCCGAAGAGCCGCGGGGTGGCAACCAGGTGTTGCAGGCTGGCGCCGAACGTCAACGCCGCCGCGACCGACGCGACGGCCACCGCAGCGGTGGCGAGCGTGGTCTTCACCGGGACCGCGCTGCGCCCCCGTCCCGGCTCGAGTGCGAGCCGGGCGCCGGTGACCGTGGTGATCGGGAAGCCGGCGCTCGAGAGCGCAGCGGCCAGGCTCGACACCCGTCGGCTCCCCTCATCGGCCCGCCGTCGCGCCCGCCAGGTTGGGACGAGCGCCAGCAACGGCACGACGAGCACGGTGGCCACCAGGCCGAGGCCGAGGACGAAGCCGTCGAGGCGCAGGCCCGGGTCGGGCTCGGCGGTACGGGCCAGACCCACGGGCATGAGCGGTGACAGCGCGATGGCGAGGGCCACCGCGACGAGCGCGCCGACCGACCCGACCAGCACGGCCCGCGCCATTCCGAGCGCCAACCGCTGGCCACCCGTCATACCCAACGCGGCGAGCGTCTCGTCGTCGTGCGAGTCGACGAACACCTGGCGGGCGACAGCCTGGGAGAGGACCAGGAGGGCGACGAGCGCGGTGGAGCCGCCGAGCAGCCACAGGGCGAGCGATTGGAGGCGAAACGACCGTTGGGTCGACGCGGTGAGGTCGCGTTGGACCAGCACGAACGCATCGGGGCTGATGCGACCGACGGCGCGCTGGAAGCCGTCGGCATCGGCACCGGCATCGAGCCGGAGCAGCAGCGACTGCGTCGGCGGCTTCCCTTCCGCGTCGCCGTGTGCCATGAGCGAGCGGTAGAGCACAGGCGTCGTGAAGATGGCCGGGTTCAGCCCGACCGTCTGCGGAGGGAACTCGCCGGGCGCGGCCGCGATCCCCACGACCCGGCCGCCGCGAGCCTGTCGACCGAGCTCGAGCTTGTCGTCGACATGGATGCCGTAGCGCTCCGCGGCCACGAAGCTCACGACCACCTCGTCGGCACGCGCCGGGTCCGGCCGCCGCCCGTCGAGGAGCTTGTACCGGTCGATCGTGGTGCCCACCCGGCCGTCGGCGGGCGCAAAGAACGCAATGCCGACGCCGACGTGCGCGTAGTCGACGATGCCCCGCACCGAGTCGCGGACCCCCGGCAACCCCTCGATCGCGGTCAGCTGCTCGGGCTCCATGACGGCCGACGGATCGTTGGTGATGGCCACGTCCCAGGCCCGTTGCGCGGTCACGAAACGCGTGTATGCGGTGTGGGTGCGGCGGGCCCCGGCCGACGCCGCCATGACGACGCCACCGCTGACGCCGACCAACAGCGCGAGTGACAGTGCGGCTCGCCAGCGGGTGCGCAGCTCCGACCAAGTACGCAGCCAGACGGCCATGGGGAAGATTGTCAGGCGCCGACACGCGGGGACGAAAGGGCGCCCGCCCCCGCCCACGAGGGGTGGCAGCACCCCGGTGTGACTCGGAACACAGCGACGGGCCCGCGCCCGTACGGGATGATGAGGCGCCACCATGCGTGATCAACCGAGCCTGACCGTCACCACCTCCTCCGGCCGCGTCGTGATCACCGGTGAGGACCGGCCCGACATCGTGGTGGAGGGCAAGGCCGCGGTGGAGGACGGCGATGACGGCGGCGTCGTCGTGCGGGCCTCGTCGTCGAGCCTCGCGGTGCGGTGCCCGGCCGGCACCGACGTCCGCGTCGGCACCAGCTCGGGTGGGGTGGAGCTGCGTGGCCGGCTGGGCGACGCCCGCGTTACGACGTCGAGCTCGAGCATCCGGGTCCAGAATGTCGACGCGCTCGAGCTGCGCAGCTCGTCGGGGAGCATCGAGGTCGACACCTGCGTCGGGTACTGCCGGCTCCAGACCGCCAGCGGGAGCGTGTCGGTCGACGACGCGGGAGAAGTCGACATCAGCACGAAATCGAGCTCGATCCGCGTCGGGCGCGCCGCGGGCGGGAAGGTGCATTCCGTCAGCGGGAGCATCGCACTCGGTGCGACCGGGGTCGGCGACCTCGATGTGCGGTCGATCTCGGGCTCAGTGAACGTGACTCTTCCCGACGGGATTCGGCCCCGCTTTCGCCTGCGCACCGTGAGCGGCAGGATCCGGTGCGACTGCGAGGAGGGCGACGACGGCAGCGTCTCGATCGCCACCACGTCGGGCAGCATCCAGGTCGAGCCCGACTGATGAGCGAGCACCGCAGCGCAGCGAGGAGCGCAGCTCCCATGTGGCCGATCGGTGCAGCGGCCGAGGGACGAGGCACGGTGCACTGATGAGCGAGCACCGCAGCGCAGCGAGGAGCGCA
>Ga0066709_100000408_pt1 | contig 22394 bp, 16 predicted proteins | sample GraSoiAngelo_158_FD_79665 | JGI IMG/M metagenome (GOLD analysis project Ga0066709, IMG submission 79665) | Grasslands soil microbial communities from the Angelo Coastal Reserve, California, USA - 14_1009_16_30cm | ecosystem: Environmental > Terrestrial > Soil > Grasslands | place: USA...
ATGGCCCAAAGACTTGGTTCCCAGAAACGGCCTTTTGCGATATACTTTCTTGTAAGCAGTGTCCCTCGTGGTCGGTTGGTGATGGCAATACTTGATCTCGACACTCCGGGGTCGGTGGGCCGCTCCTCAGTGGTGGGGCGTTCTTCGGCACCTGTGCGTCTCTGCCTCCTGGGTATCTTGATTTTCTCTTGCGTCATGGTTGGTGTGGCCCCGTGCTCCGCTCAGGATGTCGCCGCAGCGGCTCGCGAGCAGCGCACTCAGAAAGAAAGTAAGCAAAAGAAATCGAAGCACGTTTACACCGAGCAGGACCTGAGACGCGCTCGGATTCTCACCCCGGAAGATCGCGCACAGCTGGAGGCTAGGAAAAATCACTCCGCTCCTCCTTCGGCGGAAAAATCCCCGGAAGCCGTTGACGCGCAATCGCTTCCTCCCGACGTGCCCCTCGGTGACGTCGCTCGCCGTTTCCGCAGACAGAAAGAGTCACAAAAACTTCAGCAGTCCGCGGAGTTCCATCTTCCGTTCTCCGATGCGGCACTCGCTTCACCGAAGCCTCTGGTGCTGCCGCTTCGTCCACCAGTTTCCACTCCTGCGGCACCAAAATTTGTCCCCTACCAGCCGCCTGTGAAGCGTTCGCCTTTTGAGCGCCCCAAGGTTTTCATGCCTGCTTCTCCTCGCGCCTGGCCTTCGCACCCGCCTGGCAATCGAGTAGCACCTAGGGAGCCAGCCGCGCCCATCGCTCCTGCAGGTCCGGCAGGATGGCATGTCGTGACGGTAAAACCTGGTGACTCACTCTGGAAACTCGCGCGGCAGAACCTCGGCAAGGGTCCTCGCTGGCGTGACCTCCTGGCCGCTAATCCGGGCATCGTTGACGCCAACCATATCGCGGCAGGTTCACAGATTTACCTGCCGGCGGCGGTCTCCTCCCTTCGGACGGCATCGAAAATTATGGTGCGCAGGGGCGAAACGCTTACAAGCATCGCGCAAACCCAGTTCGGCCACGCGGCCTATTGGTCCTGTATCGCGCACGCGAATCCGGCGATCCAGGATGCCAATCGGATCTACCAAGGCCAGTTGCTTTCCCTCCCCGCCAGTTGCGGGCCGTAGCGTTTCCTAGTCACTCTGTGTTCTGCAGTCCAGGTGATCTGTAAACTTATCTTCAGGAAACCGTAAGCCATTTCGGTTTTTGGGAGATAGTTCCCGCCTATTCCTTCATGTCGGCGATCGCGTATCCCTAAGTTGCTGAAATGCTTGCGTTTCGCTGGAAACGTACGTTATGCCATTCTGGCATGGAGATTGCGAAAACGGTCTAGGGGCTCGATAAGCCGCAAAATCGCTGCTGCTAGCGAATGCCCACACTGGCCTCGGAACCCGGCCGCTCTCCCGGGGATTCGTCTAGGTTTGACACCCCCAAAGCGGTTCACAGAGCTGTTAATTGTGCCCGAGTGAGTATTTCTACCTGGAGGAACAGCATCATGGCCATTGAATGGAAGGGTTCATCGCTTGCTAGGAAAGTCTTCTTGCGCCTCTTCTTGTTGGTCATGTTCTTGACGGCCTTCGGTGGTGCGGCGCTGGCGCAGTCTAGCGCGGCGCTGGGCGGCACGGTGACGGACGCTACCGGAGCGGTGGTTCCGAACGCCCAAGTGATGGTCACCAATCAAGCTACCGGAGTCGCATCGGCGACCCAAACCGACACCACCGGGGCCTATCTTTTCCCTGCGTTGCCGATCGGAATTTATCGCATCGAAGTCAGCGCTTCCAGTTTTCAGACTGCGGTGATTTCTAATCTCAAACTCGATGTGGCGACCGCTCTCACAAGAAATATTCAACTGACCGTTGGCCCAGCCACGGATAAAGTGGTGATCCTCGCCGAGGCTGCGCTCGTCGATACCACCACGACCAGCATGGGCCAAGTCATCAACGATAAAACTGTGCAGGAAATCCCTTTGAACGGTCGCCACTTTACGGATCTCAGCCTCCTGACTCCGGGCACGCTGACGCCGCCTGCGAACGGCTTCCTCTCGGCTCCGCTCCGGGGCCAAGGGTCATTCGGAATCAATACGGCGGGCCAGCGCGAGGATACGACCAATTGGCTGGTCAACGGGATCAACTTGAACGACAACGTCCAGAACCAGCTCACCTTCCAGCCGCCCATCGATACGCTCGCTGAATACAAGATCGACAACTCCGCCTTCCCCGCGGAGTACGGCAGGAATTCCGGCGCCATCGTAAACCTTGCCACACGTTCCGGAGCCAACCAATACCATGGCGAACTGTTTGAGTTTTTCCGCAACAACGATCTGGACGCTCGTAATTTCTTCAATCCGGCGGTGACTTCCAACGGAACGCCCAATCCCCAAGCGCCCTTCAAGCGTAATGATTTCGGCGTGGACCTCGGCGGCCCCATCCTGAAGAACAAGATGTTCTTCTTCCTGGCTTACGAAGGGCTCCGCCAGCACCAGAGCCTGACGGTTACGAGTACCGTCCCCAGCCAAGATGATCGGGCAACGGTTACTTCGGCTACCCCGGCGATTCAGACGATCATTGCGTTGATTCCCGGCGCGAACACTCAGCAACCTGTCAGTGCGCGCACGCCAGGTCACGACATTGATGGGCAGCCAAACACCTTCACTGGTTTTACCGGCGGTGCTTTGGCCAACGTGGCCCTCAACCAGGGATCGGCGGACATCGACTTTGAGCTGACCCAGAAGGATCGGCTACACGGCTATTATGTCATTCAGAAGGATCTTCGGCAGGAGCCCACCGCAGGTGGAGCGATCGGCGCCAACATTCCCGGCTTCGGAGACACGCGCTCTGGTCTCCGTCACCTGATGACTTTCAGCGAGGACCATTCATTCAGCTCCTGGCTGGCCAACACCGTCCGCCTGGGCTTTAATCGCATCCACTTAACTTTTACGCCCAATGGGCTGCTGGACCCCGTCAAGTTCAACATCAGCATGCCGGCAGGTGCGCCCGTGGCCTCGGGCTTGCCTTTTTTAAACGTGGGTAATGCCTTGGGATTTGGCGGTCCCACTAATGAACCACAAGGGCGTGGCGATACTACCGCGGTGCTGAACGATACCTTGAGTTGGCTCAGGGGCCGGCATTCCTTCGCGTTTGGCGGAGAAATTCGCCGCGCTTACAACAACAATATCGCCTTCAACATTGGGAGCTTCACATTCAACCAGACGGGCAGCGCGGCTAACAATAATCTTAAGACCGCGATGCAAAATTTCCTCAGCGACTCAGCGTCTGCTTTTACCGTCCAACTTGGCTCTGGAAACGACAAGATTCTGCAGCCTTCTTATGACGCCTTCCTGCAGGATAGCTTCAAGTGGAGGCCCAACTTCACCGTCAACCTTGGTTTGCGCTATGCCTGGAACTCATCGCCGTCCGAGGCCGCTAACCATTTTAGCCAATTCGATCCCACGACCGGCACGCTGGTCCAAGCGAACCAGCCTTATCATACGAATAACAAGAACTTCCAGCCCCGCGTGGGTTTCGCATGGGATCCGTTCAAGAACGGCAAGACTTCCATCCGAGCCGCCTATGCAATCCTGACCCAGGACCCGACCACCAACATCGTAGTCGGTCTGAGTGGCAACCCACCCTATGCCATACCGATTTCGATCAGTTCAGGGGTTATCAGGGTGGAGGATCCTTCGGCCTCACTTGCCAGCACTAGCCTGGGCCCCGCAGCAATCAATCAGAACTTCAACGATATGTACTCACAGGACTGGAACCTCACGATCGAGCGCCAACTGAGTTCCAGCATGGGCCTGAGCATTGCTTACGTTGGAATGAAGGCTACCCACTTGCAGCTGAATCAGAACATCAATCAGCCGCTGGTTACGAACGGCATCTACGGATCTACGCGGCCGTTCCCCACCCTTCCGGCCAGCAGTCCCATTTTGCCGTCTCAATGCACTGCACCGCATCCGCTCTGCTCGCTGGGTAATATTAATCAAGTGAATAGCGGAGGAAATTCCAACTACAATGCGCTGTGGGCCACCATCAATAAGCACCTCTCTCACGGCCTCGAATTGCTTGGCTCCTACACGTATTCGAAGTCGCTCGACTACAACTCTTTGTCCACCGGCGAGACCTACATCCTCGAAAACGCGTACAATCCGCGCGGAGATTATGGCCCATCGGAGTTCGACGTTCGCCATCGCTTTGTCTTGAGCGGCTTTTACCAACTGCCGTTTAAGGCCCGCCGACTCGTCTCGGGTTGGCAAGTCGGGTGGGTTACCCAGGCGCAAACCGGAAATCCGCTTAATCCCACACTGGCAATCAACCCGGGGGTCAGTCTCACAGTCCGGCCCGACGTGACCGGACCGATCCACACGACAGGAAACCCGGCCGGTTGGTTTAGCAACAAAAGCGTTTTTGTTTCACCGTGCGCCCCTGCAGTACCTCCGGCTCTGCCTACCTGCCATCCTGGCAACCTGAGCCGCGACGCGGTCACGGGCCCGAACTTCATCAACACCGACATTTCTGTCTTGAAGGATACGAAACTGACTGAGAAGGTTACCGTGCAGTTCCGGACTGAGATGTTTGATGTTTTCAACCACCCCAATTTCGGGAATCCCGTCCTGACCACCACCAACGCCGTATTTGGACAAGTTCAGAGTACGCGTTTCCCGACCGGTGACTTCGGTTCGGCGCGTCAAATTCAGTTCGCTCTAAAGCTGCTGTTCTAAGGCTTCGCTAAGACCATACTTTCACCAAGGGTGGGCTTCGGCCCGCCTCGCTGCTTTCCCTCGGCTGAACAGCAACGGCTGCTCTCCTGCCCGCTCAGAGTGAGGTTTTCGGATACAATAGAAAACAGTTCGAGTTCTTTTCGTGAGGCCCAGGTGATCCACCCGAACGTGTTCCACAACGAAGGCCTGCAGCCCATCGAAAAAGTGCGGCTTTCCCCCGGCCAGGCCGGCCTGATCTGCGGCTGGGGCATCTTCACCACGTTGCGCATCTCCCGCGGCGAGGCTTTTGCCTACGAGCGTCACTGGCGCCGTCTCGAAAAAGACGCCACCATCACCCGTCTTCCCATGCCCTACGCTGCGGCCAAAGTGCGCGTCCATCTCCACGAAGTCATTCGCGCCAACAAAGTAACCGAAGGTTGCGCACGCATCTATCTTGTCTACAACACCATCGGCTTCTGGCAGAGCGGGGAACGGCAGCCGCCGGTCGACCTCATCATTTACACCGCCGGCCTCCCCGAACATCGCGAGATCGTGCGGCTGGCCCTCCGCGAAAACGGCCGCCACGCCGCGTCTCCCATGACTGGAGTGAAGAGCATCTCCTGGCTCAGTAATGTCTGGGCCTTTGCGGAAGCAGTCAAAGAAGGTTTCGACGAAGTCATCATGCTCAACGAGCGTGGCGAAGTCGCCGAATGCACTTCGGCAAATATCTTCGCCGTCAAAAACAACAAGGTCCTCACTCCCCCGCTCACCTCCGGCTGCCTTGAAGGCGTCACCCGCGGCATCCTCATGGAAATCGCTCCGGAAGCCGGTGTTTCCGTCCTCGAGCAGGCGCTTCGTCCGGAAGACCTGTACTCAGCCGACGAAGTTTTTGTCTCTTCCACAAATCGCAATCTCATCGGCGTCGGCGAGATCGCCGGCAACAAAATTCCCACTCCCGGTCCGGTCTGCGGTCGCCTCAATGATCTCTTCGACGCTTACGTCGCCGACTACGTCTCGCGCCGCCTGGCCTCGGCGGCAAAGTAAGAACTATGTGGCCCTTCACCAATGGTTCGGGGACCCCGGCTCTAGATGGCTAGCGACACAAATTTGACTGCCATTCGAGCAACCGCTCCGGCCGATACCGGCGAGAAAACCGTCTTCAAAATTCTTCTAACCATCAGCTTCTGCCACCTCCTGAACGACACGCTGCAATCGCTGATCCCGGCGATCTATCCCTTACTCAAGAACGCCTTCCATCTCGATTTCGGCCAGGTGGGCCTGATCGCCCTCACGCTGCAGCTGACTGCCTCCATCCTCCAGCCGCTCGTGGGTCTTTACACCGACCGCCGCCCGCAACCGTATTCCCTGGCGTTGGGCATGGGCATCACACTGGCCGGCCTGCTGGCTTTGGCGCTGGCCCCCAGCTACGCGACCGTCCTGGCTGCAGCGGCCCTCATGGGCATTGGCTCCGCCGTGTTTCACCCGGAATCTTCGCGCGTGGCCCGCATGGCATCCGGCGGACAGCACGGTATGGCGCAATCGCTCTTCCAGGTCGGCGGCAACGCGGGCTCCGCCCTCGGTCCTCTCTTCGCCGCGTTCGTGCTTACCAAGGGACAATCGAGTCTCGCGTGGTTTTCCCTTCTGGCTTTCTTCGGGATTGTCCTGCTAGCCAACATCGGCACCTGGACAAGACGTCACAAATCCCATTCGCCAAAATCCATCACTGTCGATGCTGCGTATCTCGCCGCGGCGCCTGCGCGCGCCCCCTTGCCCGCCGGCAAAATTGTGCTGTCTCTTGCCATCCTCGTGGCCCTGATGTTTTCGAAGTTTTTCTACTTGGCCAGCCTGATGAGCTATTACACATTTTACTTGATGGGCAAATTCCACATGTCGCTGCAGAACGCTCAGCTCCATCTTTTCATTTTTCTCGGCGCCGTGGCCGCGGGCACCATCATCGGCGGCCCGGTGGGCGACAGAATCGGACGCAAATACGTCATCTGGGTTTCCATCCTCGGCGTTTTGCCTTTTACTTTGCTTTTGCCTTATTCCAATCTTTTCTGGACCAGCGTCCTCAGCGTGATCATCGGCTTGATCCTGGCCTCCGCCTTTTCTGCCATCCTCGTCTACGCTCAGGAACTCCTGCCCGGACGAATCGGCGCCGTCTCCGGCCTGTTCTTCGGCTTCGCCTTTGGTCTGGGGGGCATCGGCGCGGCGCTCCTCGGCAAACTCGTCGATCTCACCAGCCTCAATTTTGTCTATCACCTCTGTTCATTCCTTCCCACCATCGGCATACTCACCGCCTTCCTCCCCGATCTAGCCCCCGCCAAGACGACTGCAAACAAGTCATCGACCGCCTAACCTGGTGTTGCCCACGTGCTTTAGCAGGCGCCATAAACATGCGATGCCGTTGTGCGGCCGCCGTGCGCGGCGGGGCCTCGTAGGTGCGGCAGCGGTTCTGTCTTTGCTGTCCCCGCGTTCAGACAAATGGCGCGCAACATTTGAGGTATTTCCCTAATTGTCTGCTCCGGATGATCCGGGCCATGGTCTGAAACAGTCTTGCGCCAGGTCATCGGCTCTCCCAATTGCCCTCTCAAATCCGCAGGGCTCTAGGAGATCCGTGGCAACCGCACTGGCCAAGTCAGCCTATTCGAGAAGGCCGGCCTTTGCGGTCGAGACCAGGGACGACGTATGGGTCTATTGGCGCTGTGGCGGAATGGATGATGTTTCCCGGGTTTGCGACCTGAGCGTTGGGAGGGCTATTTCTGTCCACGCCAGTTCCGCGGCCCGTGGGCGTGAGCGCCAAGCTTGATTTTCTTGTTCCGGAAGGAGCGAGCCGGGCCGAAGCCGTCGTCGAACATCTGATTCCCAGCGGCGGAGTGGGTTTGAAATTCACTGCCCGAACCTCGTAGCACCAAATGAAACCGGATTGGCACTTTGGCGTGCACCCGGCGGGCGCGTCCATTCGGTTGGTCAACTGCTTTTATGGAACCCGCTTTATTTGAGTCAGCTGGCTCGCTCTGCGAGCTGGCGATCCAGGTTCATTGAGAGACTTTGGTCAAGAACGACCGCCGCGTAGCGCGAGCAGATCTGCATTTCGCCCATGGCCCAGGCGGAGATGGAGGGCAGCGTCACTCTGAAAACTTGCTCGAGTTTCGCAACGGCACGGTAATAGACCGTTACTTCCTTAAGCCAGGGACTCGATTTTTTCAGTTCCGGGGACAACTCGTTGCAGAGATGCAGGAGCGAGCCGAAATCGCCGGCCCCGATGGTGGCGGCGTCAATTCCAGCCGCTAGCTGCAACGAATCAGACAGCGGCTGATTGGCGGCCGCTATCCAAATCGCGCGCCATTGCGAGATTCCGAATCTCACCAGGCCAGTTACGGACAACCCGAGGATGAAGAGCGAGACCATTTTGGTTCAACGGAAGTCTGACAGGTGCACTCCGACTGACCAATGGGACAGGAGTACCAAGCAAATAGAACCCTTGGCGAAATTGGCTAAACTTTCGTAAGTGGTTCATTACTGGCATGTTAGCGAATTCTAGAGCCGGTTGCATCGCTGGGCATTTTAGATTCACTGCAGTCATAACTAATTTGTAATGTGACTACAAAACTGTCTTGACCCCCAAGTCCCAACTAATTAGCTTAGAAGGGTTGGGGACTCCGGCCCCTCACCCCCACCCATGAGTGATCCTCCGCACATCCATCCCCTGCCGTCCTCTCTAAAGGCGACCGACCAAGAACTGGCGAACCAACTTCGGCAAATTGAGAAGCGTGATTGGTGGGTCTGGGGCTATTCGATCTTTGTTATGCTCCTGCTCACCTTTGCAGTCACGGCCCTGGCTCTCCCGGCAATTCGTCAAGGCGCGCAGACCATCTTCAAGATCAATATAGTTGAGGTCGTTTTGGGTTTGATCGCTTTGGTGGTGCTCTTTAACGTCTATGTGATCACTCAAGAAATTCTCATCAAGCGGCTTCGGCGCCAACTGGCCGAAAAACAGGGCCACTCGGACTTGCTTCGCAATCTGGCTATGGTCGACCCATTAACGGGTCTGTATAACCGCCGTTTTGCCGAGCAACGCTTGGCCGCGGAGGTGGCCCGCTCGGAACGCAAGGGGCATCCCCTGACGGTTCTCACCGTGGACTTGAACAATTTCAAGCAAATCAACGACACCTACGGCCATCCGGCCGGCGACCAAGTCTTGTTGGAATTTGCCGCGCGTTTGAACCACGTCATTCGGGGATCGGACTTGGCTGTCCGATTAGGGGGCGATGAGTTTCTCGTTCTGCTTCCGGAATGCACCTTGGAACAGTTGCAACTTGTCCTGGGACGTCTCGGTTCATTGGAAGTGAACTGGCAGGGCCAGAAGATTCCAGTCTCCTTCTCGGCAGGTTGGAAGGAGTACGAAATGGGAGATCGGCCCGAGGAACTGCTGGCGTGCGCCGATCGAGCCTTATACGCTAGAAAGCGGGCCAGCAGGGAAGCTCCATCGTCAGCGGAGCTTAGGGAGACAAAACCCGCCCCTCTCCGCGTTATGGTCGATCTCACTTGCCCGCATTGCCAGAAAATGAATTCGTTTGCCGTCATTCAGAACTCCGGAGCCGGCAATACCAGTCGGAATGAAGTGCGCTGTGCCCATTGTAAAGAAGCTTGGGCGGCCCTGATGCCCGGCCCGATCATGGCCGGCCCGTTTCCGAAATGACGTCACCTTTCAGAGCGCGGAAACGGGTGGCAACCCTTGGCGATCAAGCCGACTGTCCTTCCTTCGCGGAGCGAAGGAAGGGAAACTCCGTCCTCCTTCTCCCTGGCTCAGATGGTGCCAGCCCCTCCTTCTCGCTAGCTCCTTGCCTCCTCGCGCATGCTACAATTCATGCCTTGGGACTGGCCCATGCCCGACACCGTTCCCCTACCCGGTGAAGCGGTTCTTGAAGTCGTCTCTCCGGACGGCACGAGGCGCTACGCCCGCGTGACCCAGACCCCTTTTATGATCGGCCGGGGCGCCGAAACCGGCAATCACCTGCAACTCTCCGACCGCCGCATTTCCCGCAACTGTGCCGCCGTGGTGATCGAAGCCAATCGTTTCTATGTCGAGGATCGCGGCCAGCGTCGCGGCCTGTTCGTCAACGGCGAAAAAGTCGAAAGCCGTGAACTCCAGGATGGCGACGCCATCACCTTCGGCCTCGATGATTCCTACGAGATCATCTTCCGCTCCGCCAAGGGCTCGGACGAAGATTCCCTTCCTCTCCTCCTCACCCGCATGGAACATATCACCAGTTCGGCGCCCACTGGCGGCGGCCTGCTCAAGCTCAAGCGTCTTCTCGAAGCGACCTCATTGCTCCATTCCCAGCTCCCTCTCGACGTCGTGCTCGGGCACATGCTGGACCACGCAGTATCCGTCACCGACGCCGATCGCGGCCTGCTCCTAGAGACCGACAGCGCCAGCGCCATGAAAGTAAAACTCGCGCGACGCAGTGGCGGACTCCGTCTTCCCCCCGAAAGCCTCTCACCTAGCCAGACGGCCATCCAACTCGCGCTGAAGCAGCAGTCCCCGGTCATCACCGAAGACCTCGCACAAGCCGACGTGGATTTGCAGGCCGCGCAGAGCATCGTCGCACAGCGCCTGCGCGCCGTAGTGGTGATTCCTCTTTACGCTTTGTCCCGCGCCAGTACTCAGGAATCCATGGCCAGCATCAAGCACGGTGATTTTCTCGGCGTCCTCTATTTGGATTCGCGTCGTCCTGCGGCTTTCTCGAAACTCGACCGCCAGATCCTCGACGCCCTGGCCGCCGACGCCGCCAGCATTCTCGACAATGCGCGCCTGGTCGAGCGCGAACGCGAACGCCAGCGCCTCGAACAGGAGATCAACATCGCGCGCGACATTCAGCAGGCGCTTCTCCCGCGCGATTTCCGCGAATACCCGCACCTGTCCGTCACCGGCCTCAATCTTCCCTGCTTATCGGTAGGAGGAGATTACTTCGATGTCTTCCCGCTCAGCGATGGCCGCACCGCGTTTCTCATCGCGGACGTTTCCGGCAAAGGACTCGGCGCCGCGCTTCTCACCACCATGCTTCAGGGCGCTCTCTCAGGCATGACTCTAGGCACCGATCCCGCGCGCCTGTTCAATCACCTCAATCGTTTCCTTTGCGATCATTCTGAGGTCGGCCGCTACGCCACCATGTTCTTCGGCATTCTTGATCAGGAAGGACATCTCGAATACATAAACGCCGGCCACCCTTCGCCGTTCCTGATCCGCGGCGGCACCGCCGAAGAGGCCTTTACTGAGGGCTCCTTTCCCGTCGGCCTGGTACCCGAAGCCCAATACACCGCCGTTTGCCTGAAACTGGAGCCTGGGGACACTCTGGTGCTTTTCAGCGACGGCGTCACCGAGGCAGTGGATCCCGACGAGCAGATGTTCGGCATCCCGCGCCTCAAGGAACTCCTCACCGGCCAGCTGGAGTGCCCCCTCGAGCAGCTCCAAAAATGCGTCCTCGAAGCCGTCGAAAACTTCGCCCGCGGCGCCCACCAGGCCGACGACCTCACACTTCTGATCGTGCGCTACCGGGCCGCCGCTGCCACCTCAGACACTGACGTGCCCATATCCGCTTCGCCCCCATCCTCCGCCCCCGCTGCTGCCTCCGCGTCCGGCTAATGGCCATGGCCACGAGCATCGCGAGATTTCTCCGGACCGCTCTGGAATTCAAAAAAACAAGGGCGAAAGCCATAATCATCGGCCTTCGCCCGGTCTCGACTTCGTACAAGTTTTTCTCGAACTTCGCCGAGAAGTCTCTTCAGCCGCGCTGAGGTCCTTACGCGCCGAGATCCCTCAAATCGTCCTTGGCTTGTTGCTCGGCGTTTTTGGTTGCGCCCTTTGCATCGGCACCGGGACTCATCTCATGGATCGCCTTGTTCAGGCTCTGTGCTTTGTCGCCGATCGAGCCTTTGCAACTGGACAGGTCCACGTTGGTGTGCACGCCCGTCACATTCGCGCGTAAGCAGTTGAACTGCAACCCAAGATTATGGCTGGCGTGCAGCGCGCCAAGGCACTCATTCAGCGACGTGAAAGGCGCGCAAACATCGGTGGCGTTCGATTTGGCCGGCAAGATGCCCTGGGCCTGCAGTTTCGGCGTCAGCCTCTTCTCCACATCACTTCTGCTGCCGTTCGAATCAGGTGAATTCTTGGAACCCTTGTCTTTCTTAATCCACTTGATGGGATTGAAGGAATGGGAGCTATGCGAGCTCGAACTTCCCTGTGCAGCGGTGGATGCGCCAGCGCCTGCGGGGCCTTGCGCCCCCGCGCGCTCTGCGCCTACCGTCAAGTAAAGAGAAATAGTCAGAATCAGGACTACCACGATCAGCAATGATCTTTTCATGTTGACTCCTCAGTGAGAAATCTCCGGACAAGGCTGGGGGATGCGGCCTCATCCTCAGTAGGCCACAGCCGGTGGATGAGCGCATGCTCTCGGAAGGGTGGTACTCCCCCAATCGGTCACACTGTTCGTTGGTACAGGTTTCCATGCTCGCGTTGTAGTTCAGTTCCGGCAGTGGGGAAGCTTGCTGGTTCGCACGCCACCTGGCGGAGGCAGATCAGGATCTGAACTTGAGAAAGAGGCCGTAGAATGTCACCGCCAAGCCGCCGAGGAAAAGCAGCGGCGTGAGGTATTGCGTTATCAGTGGAAGGACGGACGCTGGCAAAGGGACCTGAATGGGATTGCCGTACCCGCCGGCAAAATAGTGAATCACGCCTCCGAGGAGCATATAAAGAAGGCCGCGACGAATCTGTTCCCGCCCGTTCGGTCCCGCGCGGCGAGACAATTGCACCTGCGGAACGGCCTCGCGGCAAAAGGGGCACTGGGTTAAATGCGCCGCCATATACTTGCCGCAAAATACGCAGCGGCGCGTGTCCCCGGTCATTTTTCCAAGAGCGCTCATGCGGCTCCCAATATCTTCTCTTCTAGGCTAGATTCGCGGTCATGCATCGTCAAGGGACACCATACCGAAGAGTAAAACACGGATTCGAAAATAGCGTTAGAAAAATGGACCGGGGTTCCACCCCACGGCTAGATTGGGCCCCATGCATGAAGTTCCGCGGTATCCGTACCTTTTTTGCTAGCACAAGAGTCCGCTGAGGGGGCTTCGATTCGTGTTAAACAAATATGGCAGACGAAAGTTCATGCCCATTGAGGTACTCGCGCGACAAACCAATTCGTGAGCCAAGGAGAAGCAATGATAGCCCCTTCCTACAGAACGCTTCGGCCCCTCCTCGCTTTGACGCTTGCATTCCCGGCCGCCTGCGCAGCCGCCATGCCGGCTTGGGCACAGGAAAAGAAGAGGAATGGCGTGGATAATTCAAGATGCGGATCGTACCGCGCCCTCGCTCAACACCTCTATGCGGATTTCAGAGAAAGGCGACCTGGCAGCGGCCGCGCTAATGGCCAAGGTGAAGACCGCCTGCAAAGCCTATTTTGGATAAACTGAAGCTCGCGGATTAGTCCTAAACGCGAATCGCGCCTCCGAGAAAACGACTTTCGAGCGCATCGAAACGCAAGTCCGCCTACAGTTCGCGAAGTGCACTAGCAACGGGGCGGCTTGCGGCGCGGATGGCCGGGGGCATACCACCGAGGACCCCCATGACCAGAGCGAAGAGAACGCCCATCCAAAGAAGATCAAAGGTGATCTTGAAGGCAAAGGCCAGGTTGGAAAAAGTCTGAAAATTCATGGTGCTGGTGGTCAGGCCGTTGAGGGGCAGAACGGCGAGGCAGCCAAGCAGCCCGCCAACAAAAGAAATCAACAGGGCTTCCACGAGAAAGGAGAGGATGACGTTCCCGGAGTTGAAGCCGAGCGCGCGCATGGTGGCAATTTCACGGCCTCGTTCGGCGACGGCGGAGTACATGGTGTTGAGGGCGCCAAAGACCGCGCCGATGGCCATGATCAACGCGACGAACCCGCCAAGTATGGTGATGAGTTGGGTCATGCGCGTGGACTGCTTGGCGTAGTAGTCGATTTCGCGAGTTACGTCCACATTCAAGCGCGGATCGGCGGTGAGAGTGTCTCTCAACTGTTGAAGGGCGGCAGGGGAAGTGAGGTGCACGGTAACGGACTGAGAAAAAGTGTCGGGACGCTTATAGGCTCCGTTCAGGAGGTGGGCATCGCCCCAAACCTCGGAATCGAAGGCGCTTCCGCCAGCGTCAAAAATACCCACCACTTGCCAACGTGCGTTACCGAGCCCAATTGTGCTTCCCAGAGTCAAGCCCGAATAGGTCGCCTTGGCGTTTTTACCAACGACGAGTTCGGACAGACCGGGCCGGAACATGCGGCCCTCGGTGATTTTGACATTGCTGCGAATGTCAAAAACGTTTGGCGAAACACCGCGAAGCTCAACGTTGGCATCCGTGCCGGTGGATCGCAATGGAATCGGCGCCATCAGGACAGCCTCCGGGGTCAGCAACGGGCCGTCGGCCCCGCGAGCGATGCCCGGGGCATCCTGGATAATTTTAACCGCGTCGAGAGAGACCCCACTGGTCATTTCGGAGGTTGCCCCTGCGCGGGTAATGAGCGCGTTGTCCGGGGAGCCGGAAGAAACAAGTGTGGCCTTGAATCCGCGCGCGAGCGACAGCATGGCAACGAAGACACCCACGGTTCCGGCAATCCCTACCACCGCAACGATGGTGGAGGTCCAGCGAGCTTTGACGCTCCGAACGTTGTAAACGAGTGGAATCGCCATTTTAGGCTCTCCTGAGCGCGTTAACCACGCGCATGCGCATGGCGCCGATCCCCGGCAGCAGGCCACTGACAGCGCCAACAAAGAGGGCGAAACCAAGGCCCAGCGTCAGCAGCGACTTGGAAAGGATAAGCGGGGGCAGAAGACCGGTGAGAGCCACTCCGATAACCGGGATGGCCAGGTAGGCGAGCGTCAAGCCCAGGAAGCCGCCCACCAGGGCGATCACCACGGACTCTGCCAGAATGAAGAAAAGCACTGCGCGCCCGGAAAAGCCGATGGCTTTTAGGACCGCCAGTTCCGAGGTGCGCTCCCGCACAGAGATAGCCATGGTGTTGCCGGTAACCAAGAGCAACGTAAAGAAAACGACGCTGCCGATAGTGAGGATTAAGAGCTCGATGTTTCCGAACTGCTTGACGAAATATGCGGCGAAGGCGGATTCCGTCTCGGACTTAGTCTCAAACGACGAGTTGGCAAACTTTTCGTCAATAGCCTTGGCGACGCGCACAGCGTCATCGGGGCTGTCGAGCTTGACCACGTACCATCCTGCCGTGCTCTTGATGACAGCTGGAGCGTTCTCGTCAAAATATTTCCACTGCAGCCAGAACTGGCTTTCGTCGCCGCCAGGACGATCGCTGTGATAGATGCCGTCGAGATTGAACTCCCAAGAGCTGGCGCCGTAGAGGGTTGTTTTGATGGGGATGCGATCGCCGATTTTCCAATGGAAGCGTTCGGCCGTGCGGGCGCCGGCAATAGCGCCCTGGCGGTCCTTCAGGAAATTGTTCCACTGGTCGTCCGGTACCACCAGCTCAGTCATCACCTGGCGTTGATTCTCGGGATCGATGACAAACTGTGGAAAGAAGTTCTTTTCATCCTGATAGACGCCGCCAAACCAGTGATTGTGCGTGACCGCTTTGACACCGGGAATGGCCAGGATTTTGTCGCGGTGGGAGATGGGCATTAGTTGCATTAGGCCGATACGGCTAACGACTACCAGACGGTCCGCGCCCGCGATTTCCGTACCGCGGCTGAAGGCGCTCTTCACCACGGCAAGAAACGTGAACAGAACCAGTGCCACGGCAAACGAGCCGATCGTGAGGATGAGCCGAACCTTTTTGCGGAACAGATTGGCGAGGATCAAGCGGCTGAATTTCATACCGCACCTCCGGCCATGACGTTCTCACGGGAAGTCTTACCTTCGACGAGCACGCCTTTTTCAAGATGCAGCGTGGTGTGAGCACGTGCCGCGACGACGGGATCGTGCGTGACCATCAAGATGGTCTTGCTGTACTTGCCGACAAGCTCATCGATCAGCGCCATGATTTCGTCCGCGCTCTTGCGGTCCAGGTCGCCTGTCGGCTCGTCGCAGAGAAGAAAGGTGGGGTCGGAGACAATGGCGCGAGCGATGGTGACACGCTGTTCCTGACCGCCGGATAACTGGCGCGGGTAGTGATGCATACGATCGGTCAGATTGACAACGGCAAGCGCGGTTTCGACGTGCTTGCGGCGATCGGATTTCGAGAGCTTGGTCAGCAGCAGCGGAAGCTCGACGTTCTGAAACGCCGTGAGCACAGGAATGAGGTTGTACATCTGAAAAATAAAACCGACGTGGCGGGCACGCCATTGGGTGAGTTTGCTGCCTGACATGTGGGTGATCTCGTCGCCATCCACGGTGATGCTGCCCGCGGAAGGGACGTCGAGACCGCCGAGAAGGTTGAGCAGAGTAGTCTTTCCCGAGCCGCTGGGGCCCATGAAGGCCACAAAGTCACCCTTGTCCACGTCTAGGTTCAGACCTTGCAGAACCTGTATTTTCTCGCCCCCGCGGCTGTAGGTCTTGTTCAACCCGCGAACCTTGATGAGGCTGGCTGAACCGCTATTTCCATCGACTCGGATCATTCTTAGCTCCTGGGGGCGTGAGGTATCCCATCCGCCTAGCGAATTTCCACCTTGTCACCATCGTGCAAACCTTCCGGACCCTTGACCACCAAAGAGTCGCCGGGAGCAACACCGGACAAGACCGCGACTTCCGTGCCGCGGTCCAACCCGAGACTCACGGCGCGGCGTTCGACTTTTCCGTCGCGGACCAAAAGAACGAAAGAAACATTGGCGTCCGAGCGCACTGCGCTCTTGGGGATGAAAGCGACTGCCTGGGGGCCCTTTTCTTTGTCCTTGCTCTTGCCTCTTCGAGCGGGCTGCTCATTTTCGAGGAAAGCAACCTTTACGCCCATGTCCGGCAAAATGAAATCGTATTTCTCTAGATTCAGAATCGTGATGCGGACTTTGACAGTGGCTTTTTGGCGGTCCGCGGTGGGAATGACGGTACGAACTTTTGCCGGGAACGGCTTATCCGGATAGGCATCTAGAGTGGCAGCAACCTGCTGGCCGTTTTCGACGCGAGCAATATAGGATTCGTTGACGTCGACTTCGATTTCGTTGGAGTGCATATCCACGATGGTGGCGATCCCCGTGCGCGTAAAGCCTCCGCCGGCGGAATTGGGAGACACCATCTCACCGACTTGCGCGTCCTTGGAGACGACGACGCCGGCAAACGGTGCGCGGATGGTGCAATTGTCCACCGCCTGCTGAGCGACGCCGATACGAGATTCCGTGGCGGCTACTTGCTGCTTGGCGAGCTCGATTTTAGCTTTGAGGCTGTCAACGGCCGTGCGCGCGTTGTCTAGCGCTTCCTGCGTCTGCACCCCGGCAGCCTGCAGGTCTTGAGCGCGCCTGAGTTGGATGTTGGCGTTGCGAAGCTGGACCTCATAATCAGCGATAGCGGCCTGGGCGGAGTCGCGGTCGGCTTTGGCAGAATCGAGCGAGCGCTTGACGTCGGAATCGTCCAGGGTGGCGAGGAGCTGGCCTTCGGAGACGCGCGTACCTTCATCGAAGAACACGCCGGTGACGCGGCCGGTAATCTTCGCGGCGATGGTGGCCCGGCGGCGGGGCGTGATGTAGCCGCTGGCATTCAGGAGCGCCTGACGACCGCCGGTATCCGGTTTTGCGGCAGCGGCGACCTCGACCACAGGCTTCTGATTGCGGAAGGCGAAAGCCGCGGCGACGATGATCGCCAAGATGAGCACCGGGATGGAGGCGATCAAGACGCGTTTGCCCACCTTCGACTGGCTGCGCTGGCCATCTTGAATGCGCAGCGAGCCAAGGTCAGGTTTTGCGGAAATTTGTGAGCTTGCCATTAGCGCGCGTGTTCCTCGAATCGATACGAAGGACACAACTCCGGTTACGTACCGCAAAGCCAGAAAATTACACAAATGGCGCGGTACAGGATCGGGGAATCCACATTGTAACCCAGCAATCGGCCGAATGAGGCTGAAATTCGCTTTGCCGGAAGGGGCCATGTCCAAGCCAGGCCAAGGCTGACTGCGCCCCGAAAATAGCATAAAGGCATCTGCTGGTATGATTGGGCCCAGGAATGAAGGGCGCGGGCCGGTACTCGCGGCACACCGCAAGGTCAGTAATCGAAACGTTCCGGCAAACACCGGGACACCACGGGCAGCACGCGCCAAGCCATTTAAGTGGGATGCTCAGGGCGACTCGATGGATACATAGAATTTGAGCGTCCTCGAGTCACGGCAGATTTTCGCATTCACTGCTTGACAGCGCGGCCAGTAAGTCATATTAAGGTTTTCTGCGAGACGCGCCCTTCTTACTTTTCGCAGATGGGGGTCCAGCATGAACCCTACCCGCCGTGATTTCCTGAAGCTAACAACCATCGGTGGAGCCGCAGCTGCGGTGTTTGGCTTTGATTTGAAGCCGGCGTTTGCGCAACTCCGGACGCTGAAGATCGCGCGGGCAAGCGAGACACGGTCGACCTGCCCGTACTGTGCGGTTGGCTGCGGCACCATTATCTACACGATTGGCGACCGCGCGAAGAATGTGACCGCGCAAGTGGTTCACGTTGAGGGCGACCCCGATCATCCTACCAACCGCGGCACGCTGTGCCCGAAGGGTTCCTCGCTGCAGCAAGAGATCATGAACGATCGGCGCCTGCTTAAGCCCCTGGTGCGCCGACCGGGTGGTACCGAATGGCAGGATATTTCGTGGGACGATGCGATAAACGAAATCGCGGCTCAGGTGAAAAAGACGCGCGACGAGACTTTCGTCGAGAAGGATGCTGCGGGACGCACGGTAAACCGGCTGGAATCGGTCGCCTGGATCGGCGGCTGTACCGATACCAATGAGTTTAACTATTTGGTTGTGAAATCGATGCGCGCCCTGGGGGTCGTGCATTTAGAAAACCAGGCCAGGGTTTGACACGGCCCCACGGTCTCAAGTTTGGGACCAACGTTCGGCCGGGGCGCGATGACCAATGGCTGGGTGGACATGAAGAATACCGACATGATGCTCATCATGGGCGGTAATCCGGCCGAGAATCATCCCTGCGGATTCAAGTGGCCGGTCGAAGCGAAACGCACACGCAACGCAAAGATGATCGTGGTGGACCCGCGTTTCACGCGCACCGCATCAGTCGCCGATCTTTTCTGCCAGATTCGCGCCGGGTCGGACATCGCTTTCCTCGGCGGCGTCATTCGCTATGCCATCGAGAACAGCCGCATCGCGAAAGATTACCTGGTCAACTACACGAATGCGGCGTTCATCGTCAAAAGCGATTTCAAGCTGCCCGCGGACACCGATGGGGTGTTCTCCGGCTTTGACGCCAAGACCCAGAGTTACGACAAGTCCACGTGGAATTATGCAGGGACGGGAGGAGGTGGAGGAAGTGACGCGACGCATGCACCAAGCGGAAGTGCCCCGCCCGCTCCCCGACTTCCGGAAAGGGTCGAATTCGATCTTTCACTCCAGAATCCCAATTGTGTGTTCCAGCTGCTGAAGAAACATTACTCGCGATATACGCCGGAGATGGTCGAACGCATCACCGGAATTCCAAGGGAACAATTCCTTAAGGCCGCTGACCTCTTTACCTCGATTCGCAAAGACGGCGACATGAAGAAAGCGGCGACCATTATCTACGCCGTGGGATGGACGCAACATACGTTTGGCACGCAGATCATAAGAACTGCGGCGATCCTGCAACTGCTGCTGGGCAACGTGGGCCGCGCGGGCGGTGGCGTCAACGCGTTGCGCGGGCACTCGAACATTCAGGGTGCCACGGACATGGCCGGTATCTTCGACAATTTGCCCGGCTATCTGAAAGTTCCGACGCCCGCGGACACTTCCTTTGACTCCTGGATGAAACGCATTACGCCGACACCCTCGAAGCCCGGCCCGTGGGATTCGTTCAACTACTATGGCAACACGCCGAAATTCGCGACCAGTTATCTGAAAGCTCTGTTTGGGGACGCGGCCACCAAACAAAACGGCTGGGCGTTCGATTATCTGCCGAAAGTGGATCGCAACTATTCGTGGGTGCAGATGTGGGACGACATGTACAGCGGGACGGTGAAAGGCATGCTGGCTTTTGGCATGAACGGCGTAGCGATCGGTCCCGACTCCAAGAAAAATATTAACGCGCTGAAAAAAGCGGATTGGCTGGTGGTCGGGGAGATCTACCCCGACGAAACCAGTGAATTCTGGAAATCGCCGGGCATCACTCAGGACGAAATGAAGCAGATTCAAACCACGGTGTACCGTCTGCCTTGCGCGGGATTTGCCGAGAAAGACGGATCGTTCACCAATTCCGCGCGCTGGCTGCTATGGAAGAATACGGCCTTGCCGACGCCCGGAGACTGCCGGTTGGACCAGGCTATCGTGGCGCAAATTTTCTTGAAGATTCGTGAGCTGTACAAGAAAGACGGCGGTAAGTTCCCTGATCCCGTTTTGAACCTGACTTGGAACTACAGCGTCCCGTCGAGCCCGGCCCTGGCCGAGGTATTGAAGGAAATCAACGGGAAGGCGCTGGTAGATCTGGAGGACCCAACAACGAAGCAGCAAATCAAGGCCGGCCAGCAGCTTCCTGGCTTTGCTTGGCTGAAAGACGATGGTACGACCTCCTGTGGCAACTGGATTTACTCCGGCTCCTTCACCGAAGCCGGCAATCAGACGGCGCGACGCGATCCCTCGGACCCTTCGAATTTGGGTCTGCATCCGGGATGGGGCTGGTCCTGGCCTGCCAATCGTCGGGTGCTCTACAACCGTGCGTCGTGCGACGCCGACGGCAAGCCCTGGGATCCAACGCGGAAGCAGGTGTGGTGGAGCGAAGGTACGCAAAAATGGGTGGGCAACGACGTGCCGGACTTCAAGACCGATTCCAAGCCCAAAGATCACATGGGCCCGTTCATCATGAATCCGGAAGGCGTAGGGCGAATCTTCGCGCCGCTCGGGGTCTTTGCCGATGGGCCGTTGCCGGAACACTACGAACCAATTGAAAGTCCAATTGACAACCCGCTTCATCCGGGACAAACGCACAATCCGGTGGTGAAACGCTACAAGACCCCGGACGACAAATACGGCACAACAAAGGACGGCTACACCGTCGTCTGTACGACCTATCGCCTGACGGAGCTTTATCACTACTGGACGAAGAATAATCCGATGAACGTGCAGCTGGTGCCGGAGCCATTCGTGGAGATTTCTGCGGAAATGGCGCAAGAGATGGGGATCACGGGGGGCGAGAAGGTTAAGGTGTCGAGCATCCGCGGGGAGTACATTGCGAAAGCGATGGTTACGAAGCGGATCAAGTCGATGATGATCGACGGCAACAAGGTCTACCAGATCGGCATTCCCATTCATCAGGGTTATCGGGGCATCAAGGAAGACGAGAACAACGATGCGAGGACACTGGTAAATCTGTTAACGCCGACGGTTTTTGATCCCAACGCCTACACTCCGGAATTCAAGGGCTTCCTGGTGAAGCTCGAGAGAGCGTAGAGGGCGCCATGAGCCAAGAAATACTGCGCATTCAAAAAATCTCCGGCCACGCCGGGAGCGTTCCCGGCGAAGACACGCAGCGCCAATATACCGTCTGCAAACTCATTGATACAACTACATGCATTGGCTGCAAGGCCTGCGAAGTGGCGTGCATGGAGTGGAACGACTTGCCGTTTGGAGAAACGGTTTTCGGAAACACCTACCAGACGATGCCGGAGACGCGCTGGAATTACTGGAACCTGATTCTCTTCAACGAGCACGAGCGCGAAGACGGCACGCTGATGTGGCTGATGCGCAAGAATCAGTGCATGCATTGCGCGGAGCCGGGGTGCCTGGCGGCATGTCCCGCGGACGGGGCTATCGTGCAGTACACCAACGGCATCGTCGATTTTCAGCAGGCCAATTGCATCGGGTGCGGCTACTGCATTACGGGATGCCCGTTCGACATTCCCAAGATGAATCCGAAGACTAATCGCGTGTTTAAGTGCACACTGTGCACGGACCGCGTGAGCGAAGGCCTGGAACCGGCGTGCATCAAATCGTGCCCGACGGGCTGCCTGCACTTCGGCAGTAAAGTAGACATGCTGGACCTCGCGGGCAAGCGAGCGAAGCAATTGCGAGAGCACTCCAACTTTCAGAATGCCGGCGTTTACGATCCACAAGGCGTTGGTGGCACCGGCGTAATTTACGTGCTGCATGACGCGACCAAGCCGGAGATTTATGGCGGCCTGCCGAGAGATCCGCACGTCCCGTGGACGGTGAAACTGTGGAAAGGGCCATTGAAGTGGCTCGGCAACGTTGCCATGGTTGGCGGATTGATCGGACTTTTTGTGCACTACCTGCGCTTCGGTCCGAAGGCTCGCGAGGATGAGGACATCAATCCGCGAGGAGAAAAATCGTGAGTCCATCTGAACTGATCATTCCTCACGGGCATGTCCTGCGGTACACACTGAAGGAGAGATTGACGCATTGGGTCGCGGCCGGGGCGTACATTTATCTGTTGGCGACAGGACTGGCGTTCTGGTCGCCTTGGCTGTTCTGGGTGGCGGTGATACTGGGCGGGGCGCCGGTCTCCAGGATGCTGCATCCCTGGGCCGGGCTCATCTTTTTCGCGGCGGTGTGGAATATGTACGTGATGTGGGCGCCGCAGATGCGCC
>Ga0066709_100000409_pt1 | contig 22382 bp, 24 predicted proteins | sample GraSoiAngelo_158_FD_79665 | JGI IMG/M metagenome (GOLD analysis project Ga0066709, IMG submission 79665) | Grasslands soil microbial communities from the Angelo Coastal Reserve, California, USA - 14_1009_16_30cm | ecosystem: Environmental > Terrestrial > Soil > Grasslands | place: USA...
CGCATGCTCGTGAACATGGAGGAGGACGAGTGGGACGCGGTGATCGGCGTCCACCTGAAGGGGCACTTCGCGCCGACCCGGCACGCGGCCGCGTACTGGCGCGAGCGCTCGAAGGCGGGCGAGCAGGTGCGCGCGCGTGTGATCAACACGTCGAGCCCGTCCGGAGTCTTCGGCAACGTCGGCCAGGCGAATTACGGCGCGGCGAAGGCGGGGATCGCGGCGTTCACGGTGATCGCGGCGCAAGAGCTGGGACGCTACGGCGTCACGGTCAACTGTCTTGCGCCGAATGCGCGGACGCGGATGACGGAGTCCGCGTTCGGCGAGTTGCCGCCGCCCGACGGCGGCTACGACCCGCTCGATCCCAAGCACAACTCCCCGATCGTCGTCGCGCTCTGCGCGGACGAGGCACAGGGCATCACGGGCCAGGTGTTCTTCGTGTACGGGGGTGCCGTCAACGCGCTGCGCGGGTGGGAGGCCGGCGAGCTGTTCCTGGCCGAGGAGGGCTGGGAGCCGGACGCGTTGCTCGCCGAGCTGCTGGCGCGGTTCCCGGACGGCGCCGAGCCCACGGGGATGCTCGAAGGGATGCGGCGTGCCGGCGGCCGCTCGATCCGCGATACCTAGAATCCACGGCGTGCCGACGACGCTGACGCTGGCAGAGCTCGAGCAGTCGGGCGAGCGGGAGCTCGGGACGAGCGACTGGCACACGATCGGCCAGCGGCAGATCGATCTGTTCGCCGAGGCGACCGGGGACCGTCAGTGGATCCACACCAATCCGGAGCGGGCGGCAGCCGGGCCGTTCGGGACGACGGTCGCCCACGGCTACCTGACGCTGTCGCTCCTGCCGATGCTGCTCGCCGAGGTGATCTCGGTCAGCGACGCGCAGATGGGCGTCAACTACGGGACGGAGAAGCTACGGTTCACGGCGCCGGTGCCTTCGGGCTCGCGCGTGCGGCTGCACGCGAAGCTGTTGCGCGCCGAGCGGCGCGGGCCGGGTGTCGTGTACACCGTCGGCGTGCAGATCCAGGTCGAGGATCAGGAGAAGCCGGCGCTCGTCGGAGAGGTGGTCTACCTCGCCGCCGGGTGACGCGGTCATCGTTGCCGCCGCTCGGACGCCGATCGGTCGGGCGCGGAAGGGATCGCTCGTCGACGCGCGCCCGGACGATCTGGCCGCGTTCGCGATCTCGGCGGCGCTCGACAAGGTGCGGGAGCTGCCGCGCGAAGAGATCCTCGACGTGATGGTCGGGTGCGGATTCCCGCAGGACCGGCAGGGGATGAACCTCGCGCGCCGGGCCGCGCTGCTGGCCGGCCTGCCGGAGACCGTGCCCGGCACGACGGTCAACCGCTTCTGCGCCTCGAGCCTACAGACGATCCGCATGGCCTTCCACGCGGTGCGAGCGGGCGAGGGCGACGCGTTCGTCGCGGCGGGCGTCGAGTCGATCTCGCAGGTCAACGGCTATCCGAAGGACGCCGAGGAGCTGCATCCGAAGCTGTTCGGCGACGACGCGCCGATCGCGAACGTCTACATCCCGATGGGTCTCACGGCGGAGAACGTCGCGGAGCGCTGGAACGTCTCGCGCGAGGACATGGACCGCTACGCGCAGCGCTCGCAGGAGCGCGCCGTCGCGGCGCAGGAGAGCGGCTTCTTCGACCGCGAGGTGACGCCGTACGACGGCGTCTTGCGCGACGACGGGCCGCGGGCGAGCTCGACACTGGAGAAGCTCGCCGAGCTCGAGCCCGCGTTCAAGCCGGACGGCAAGGTGACGGCGGGGAACTCGTGTCCGCTCAACGACGGCGCGGCGGCGGTCGTCGTCATGTCGGCGTCGCGCGCGGCGGAGCTCGGCCTGCGGCCGCGCGCGCGGATCGTCGCGTCGTCGGTGTCCGGTGTCGCGCCCGAGATCATGGGCGTCGGCCCGATCGAGGCGGTACGGCGTGTCCTGAAACAGGCGCGGATGACGATCGACGACGTCGACGTGGTGGAGCTGAACGAGGCGTTCGCCGCGCAGGTGCTCCCCGTGTGCCGCGAGATCGGCGTCGACCCCTTCGGCGACAAGCTCAATCCGCACGGCGGAGCGATCGCGCTCGGCCACCCGTACGGAATGACGGGCGCGCGGATCATGAACACGCTGCTGAACGACCTCGATACGCTCGATGGGACGATCGGCCTGGAGACGATGTGCGTCGGCGGCGGCCAGGGGATGGCGATGATCGTGGAGCGGCTGAGCTGAGTGACCGGTCGCTGCGCGAGACCTTCGACGCGTTTCCCGAGGCGTACGACCGTGCGCGGCCGACGTACCCGGCGGCGGTCTTCGACGATCTCGCGTCGCTCGCGCGGCTGGGCCCGGGCGCGCGGGTCCTCGAGATCGGGCCCGGGACCGGCCAGGCGACGCAGCCGCTCGCAGAGCGCGGCTTCCGCGTCACCGGCATCGAGCTCGGCGCCGGCCTCGCCGCGGTCGCGCGGCGCAAGCTGGCCGCATTCCCGGAGGTGGAGATCGTCAATGCGGACTTCGAGACGTGGGAGGCGGCCGAGGCCGGTTTCGACGCTGTCGTCGCGTTCACGGCGTTCCACTGGATGGACCCGGAGCTCGCGTTCGAGAAGTCGGCGCGCCTCCTGCGCCGTGGCGGCGCGCTCGCCGTCGTCGCGACGAGTCACGTGTTGCCGGAGGAGGGCGATCCGTTCTTCGTCGAGGTCCAGGAGGAGTACGAGGCAATTGCGCCGAGCGAGGCCAACGTGCCGCCGCCGCGTCCCGAGGACGCGTCCGACCTGCGCGCGGAGATCCTCGCGAGCGGATTCTTCGGCGCCGTCGAAGTCAGGCGTCACAGCTGGGACGTGACGTACACGGCGGACGAGTACATCGCCGTCCTCGAGACGTACTCGGGTCACCACGCGTACGGCGACAAGGCGCGGGAGCTGCTCAATGAGCGCATCCACCGCCGCATCTCGGCGCGCCCCGCCGGCACCGTCCGGAAGTCGTATCTCGCAACGCTGCACGTCGCGCCGCGGCTGTAGGCCCTGTGGACGAATCGTCACACTTTCGTGACGAAGGACATCTGGCGAGCGGCTGCACGCTCGGGTTACGCTCATGCGTGAGCAGGGGGAGGGTCGGGACCCGAGTTAACTCGCGTGTACCATCTAAGGCGCGGGCCGGTACTGGGCCCAGTACTCCTCCATCGTCGTCGTGCGCGCCGGCGCGAGTGGGTCGTACGGGACGTAGTTCACGGTTCGCACGACCCAGCCGTCGTCGCCGAGGTCGAGCACGTTGATGCAGCACGGCGCCTGCTCGAAGCCGCCGAAGTACGCGCGGCCGCCGGCCAGCGCCCGCGACAGGATCACTCGGTTCACCGCGCCGTGGAGCACGGCAAGCGCCGTCTCCCAGTCGTCTGCGACCAGCCGCTCCAACGCAGGCAGCACCCGGTCGAGCAGCTCCTGCAGCGTCTCGCCGCCGAGGAAGCGCGCCGCTTCGTCGCGCACGCGGAGCGCGCCGACGAACGCCTGCTCGACCTCGTCCTCGGCGAGATCGGCAAGCCGGCCGCCCTCCCACTCCCGGAGCTCCGCCCACGACTCCGCTCCGAGGCCGGGCGCGACAATCCGCGCTGTCTCGATCGTCCGCGGCAACCCGCTCGTGACGACACGGTCGAGCTCGATCCCGGCGAGCGCGGCCCGGGCGGCCTCCGCCTGCTGCCGGCCGCGATTCGTGAGCGCGACCTCCTGCTGGCGAAACGGCATTCCGTCGTCGGCGAAGTACGACACCTCCGCGTGGCGCATCAGGTAGAGACGACGGCGCATGAGCGTGCGATGCTACGTGCATGGCGGCGACCGATCTCGCTTCGACGGACTTCGCCGCGCTGCGCGCCGAGTACCGCACCTTCATGGACGAGCACGTCTACCCGAACGAACAGGTGCTCGCGCGCGAGGACGACGCCGCAGACGCCCTGATCGCGGAGCTCCGCGGACGCGCCAAGGAGGCCGGCCTCTGGGCGCCGCACCTGCCGCCCGACGCCGGCGGCACCGGCCACGGCTTCCTCGCCTACGCCCACCTGAACGAGGAGATCGGACGCGTGACGTGGGCGCAGCTCGTCTTCAACTGCCAGGCGCCCGACGCGGGCAACGGGGAGATCCTCCACCTGTTCGGCACAGAGGAGCAGAAGGAGCGCTTCCTGCGTCCGCTCGTCGAAGGCGAGACACGGTCGTTTTTCTCGATGACCGAGCCGGAGGTCTCCGGTGCCGACCCGACCGGTTTGCGCACAACTGCCGTGCTCGACGGTGACGAGTGGGTGATCAACGGACACAAGTGGTTCTCGTCCGGCGCGGAAGGCGCGGGCTTCGGGATCGTCATGGCCGCGACCGAACCCGACGCGGGGCCGTACGAACGAATGAGCCAGATCCTCGTTCCCGCCGAGACCAAGGGGATCGAGATCAGGCCGGTGCCGATCCTCGGCCACCCCGGCCGCGGCTGGTCGACGCACTGCGAGGTGTGGTACCGCGACGTGCGCGTCCCGGCCGAGAACGTCCTCGGCGGCCGCGGCGCGGGCTTCCTGATCGCCCAGAAGCGGCTCGGCCCCGGCCGGATCCACCACGTCATGCGCTGGCTCGGCCAGATGCAGCGGGCGTTCGACCTGATGTGCACGCGCGCGCTCGAGCGCGAGGCGTTCGGCGGCAAGCTCGCGGACAAGCAGACGATCCAGAACTGGATCGCCGACTCAGCGGCGGAGATCCAGGCCTGCCGGCTGCTCACGCTCGACGCCGCCCACAAGATCGACGCCGGCGACGAGGCGCGCGTCGAGATCTCGCTGATCAAATTCTACGCGGCGAAGGTGCTGACCGACGTGATCGACCGCGCCCTCCAGGTGCACGGCGCCCTCGGACTGACGGACAGGTCGCCGCTGGGCCACATGTATCAGATGGCCCGCGGCGCACACATCTACGACGGCCCCGATGAGGTGCATCGCATGGTTGTCTCGCGGCGGATCCTCAAGGCCTTCGCCGACGGCGAGGGCTGGCAGTTCAACTAGGCCGCTGCCACTGGCGGAGCGCACCCACTTGCTCGAAGCCAAGCCTCCGGTAGAGGTTCTCCGCCTCGGGACTGGGGCTCAGCGACGCCGGAACCACAGGATCGATGAGAGCGCGAGTCAACGCCGACCCATAGCCGCGTCCCCGAGCGGATGCAACCGTCGTCACGCCGTAGATGCCGACGACCGCGTCGGTGCGGTAGCTCATTGCCGCGGCGACGGCGTCCCCGCCGACCCGGCCGGTCAGCATCGTCATGCGCGGGTCGTCCAGAATCGAGGCGGGATGAAGCGATCCCGTTTCGACGGCCGCGTCGTCGCCTCCGAAGCCGCGCACGCTGACGCGCTCGAACTCGGCGACCTCGGCAGGTGTCGACACGCGCACGACCTCGAGCTCCGGCGGGACCGCCCCGGCTGGAATCGGTCCGGCGGGACGCACGAACCACGGCTCGCGTGCCGTCGCGGCTCTACCGTCGCGATCGCGCTCGACGAAGCCGAACGGCTCCAGGTCGAGCGTCGACCAGGAGTCGCACACCGTTCCCTGTGTCTCGCTGACGGCTGTCGCGGAGACATCCGGCGCGAGCGCGATCGCACCGAAGTAGATGAACGGCGGCGCATCGACCGCGCGCCACACGGAGTCGCTGCGCTCCGACCGCAGCCCGAGCGCGGCGAGCCACGACGCGTGCCACGCTGCGACGACGTCCGCGCAGAACGCGACGGTCATCCGGGGGGCGGGCCGACACGCGCTCCCGCCGGATCGCGCGGCCCCGGGATGTTCGGGAACCGGAACTGCAGCGGCTCGCGGCCCGGCTGCACGACGAAGACCTGTCCCGTTTCCGCGCTCCGCGCCGCCAGCAGCACCGCGCGCGCGACGTCGTCCGGGCGCAGCAACGGGAAGCCGGCTTCGTCGAAGCGCTCCTTCGCGTCCCCGATCATCGGCGTGTCGACGAAGCCGGGCGCGACGGCGTTGATCCGGATCCCGAGCGCTTCCAGCTGCGGCGCAGCGCTCCGGACGAAGCCGACGACCGCGTGCTTCGTCAGCGTGTAGACCGGATCCTCGGGTGCGGGGATCAGCCCCGCCAGCGACGCCGTCGCCACGATCGCGCCGCCCGGTTGCATGACGCGGCTGAGGCGCCGCGTGCCGAGGACGACGCCGTCGACGTTTGCGCCGAGGATCCGCCGGTACTGCGCGTCCGTCAGCGCCGCCATGTTGCCCTCGCCGGTGACGACGCCGGCGTTCAGGCAGGCGAGCTCGACCGGCCCGACCTCCTCCCACGCTGCCGGATCGGAGACGTCGAAGCCGTCGCTCAGATCGAGCGCGCGCACCTCGGCGCCCTCGTCGCGCAGAAGTCCCACGATCGCTGCGCCGATCCCGGATGCGCCGCCGGTGACGAGAGCCGTGCGCGGAAACATGGAAACATCGTCTCATGCGCATGGCCCTGACGGTTCCGATCCGCGACGTGCCGCTCGTGGACGTGCCCGCGATCGTCCGCCGCGCGGAATCGGCCGGCTACGACAGCATCTGGTCGGAGGAGTCGACGAACTACGACGGATTTTCGCCACTCGTCGTCGCCGCCCAGCACACCGAGCGGATGCGGCTCGCGACCGGCATCGTCAACGTCTACACGCGCGGCCCCGCGCTGCTTGCGCAGTCGGCTGCGGCGCTCGCCGATCTCTCCGGGGGCCGCTTCATCCTCGGTCTCGGTGCCTCCTCGAACGTCATCGTGGAGCAGTGGAACCGCATTCCGTTCGAGCGGCCGCTCACGAAGGTGCGCGAGACCGTCGAGATCCTCCGCGCCGTCCTCGCAGGCGAACGCGGGCCCGGCGGCTTCAGGCTCTCCCAGGTGCCGCCGCCGGTGCCGATCGTGCTCGCCGCACTGCGGGAGCGGATGCTCCGCCTCGCCGGCGAGATCGCCGACGGCGCCTTCGCGAACTTCCTTCCGCTGAGCGGCGCGCCGCGAGTCGTCGACGCATTCGGCGCGCCGGAGAAGGAGCTCGCCTGCCGCTTCTTCTCGATCGACGGGCCCGAGGACGAGGCGCTCGCAGCGGCGAAGCGGATCTTCGTCGCGTACGCGACCGTGCCGGTGTACACGGAGTTCTTCTGCTGGCTCGGCTTCGGCGAGGAGCTCGATCCCGTGGTCGGCGCGTGGACGGCAGGTGACCGAAAGCGCGCCGTCGAGCTCGCGCCGGACCGGCTCGTCCGCGAGATCTTCCTGCTCGGTCCCGTCGAAGCGCAGCGCGAGCGGCTCGCCGCATTCGCCGAGGCCGGGATCGACACCGCGGTTCTCCTTCCCTTCTGCCCGCCGGACCGGCTCGCAGCGACGATCGACGCGTTCGGCGCATGACGGACCAGCCGATGAGCGACGAGGAGCTGCACGAGATCTGGGTCGGCGACGTCCCACAGCTCTCCGGACCGGTCGAGCTCGTCGAGTACGACCCCGACTGGCCGCGCCTCTACGAGCGCGAGGCCGCGCGCATCCGCGCAGCACTCGGGGACGCGGTCGTGCAGCTCGAGCACACCGGTTCGACGGCGGTCCCCGGTCTCGTCGCGAAGCCGCGCATCGACATGCTGCTCGTCGTCCCCGACTCGGCGGACGAGCCCGCGTACGTGCCGGGGCTCGAGGCCGCCGGCTACACCCTGGTCATTCGCGAGCCCGAGTGGTACGAGCATCGGATCTTCAAGGGCCCGGACACCGACGTGAACCTGCACGTCTTCTCGCCGGAGTCGCCGGAGATCGAGCGCGTCCTGTTCTTCCGCGACCGGCTGCGAACGAACGATGCCGATCGCGGGCTCTACGCCCGCACCAAGCGCGAGCTCGCGCAGCGGAGCTGGAAGTACGTCCAGAACTATGCCGACGCGAAGTCGGAGGTGGTCGAGGAGATCATTGCGCGGGCACGGCAGGGAGCGGACGTCGTCGAGACCCCAAAGGAGGCGGAGGGCCTCGACCGGCCGCCGCTGCTCGTCCTCGACCGCGTTCGCGGCTTCCTCGACGAGCACGGGCTCGGCTCCGGCCCGATTCGCGCGCGGCGGATCGGCGAGGGCGGCGGCTCGAACTTCACCTTCCTGCTCGAGCGCGACGACGGCCGTTTCGTGCTGCGGCGCCCGCCGCGTCCGCCGCTGCCGCCGTCCGCGCACGACATGGTGCGCGAGGCACGGCTGCAGCTCGCGCTCGCGCCGCACGGGATCCGCCTGCCGCCGATCCTCGCCGTCGGCGACGACGAAGGCGTGATCGGCGTCCCGTTCTATGTCATGGGCTACCTCGAGGGCTTCGTCGTCGCGAACGAGCTTCCGCCGGGTCTCGACGAGGCGGGGCGCCGGCGCCTCGGCGAGGATCTCGTCGACACCCTCGTCGAGATCCACGCAGCGGACGTGCGCGAGCCGGCGCTCGCCGCGTTCGTCCGCCCGGGCAGCTATCTCGAGCGGCAGGTGCGCCGGTTCACGCAGCTCTGGGAGCTGAACCAGACGCGCGAGCTGCCGCAGGTCGTCGCCGTGGGCCGCTGGCTCGCCGAGCACCTGCCGGAGCCGCTGCCGCCGACCGTCGTTCACGGCGACTACCGGCTCGGGAACGTGATGGTCGACCGCGAGCGACCCGACCGGATCGTCGCCGTCCTCGACTGGGAGATGGGCGCGATCGGCGACCCGCGCGCGGACGTCGGCTACCTGCTGGCGACGTACAGCGAGCCCGGCGGCGAGCCCAGCCCGCTTGGAACGTCCCCGGTCACCGCGACGGCCGGGTTCCCGTCGAAGGCCGAGCTCGTCGAGCGGTACATCGCGGCGAGCGGCCGAGACGTCGAGCCGCTCGCCTGGTTCGAGGCGCTCGCCCTCTGGAAGGCCGCGGTCTTCTGCGAGGCGATCTACGGACGCTACGTCCGGGGCGAGCTCGGCGCGGAGGACACCCGCGCGGCGCGCTTCGAGCTCGGCGTGCCCTACCTCGCCGAGACCGCAGCGAGCATCATCTCGGCATGAGCTTCTTCGAGCCGCCGCCTCCGCCGCCGCAGCCGCCAGAGCAGCGGCGCCGGCCGGAGTGGCTGGGCCCGCCCGACAACATCCTCGGCGTCGCGCTTCCGTGGCGCATCGTCCTCGCGCGCACCGACAACGTCGCAGTCGTCGTCGAGGGCGCGACCGCATATCCGAACGGAATCCAGCTGCGGATCGACGTGCGGCGCCGCCCGACTCCCGGCGACGAGGACGGCGAGCCGTTCTTCCCGCTCGGCCATCCGGGATCGCGTCAGCGCGGGCACACGGGCGAGCTGCCGCCGGAGCTGCTGCGCGTCGGGATCGAGCTCGCGGACGGGCCCAAGGCGACGACACTCGACCCGCACCCGTTCATGCTCGGGCCCGACGCGACCCCGGAGGGTCCGCTCCTGACACAGAACGGCGGCCACGGCGGCGGCAGCGTGTGGCGGCTCGAGTTCTGGCTGAGGCTGCAGCCGCCGCCGGGGCCGCTCGTCTTCGCGTGCGAGTGGCCCTCCGAAGGCGTCGAGCTGACGCGGATCAAAGTCGATGCGTCGGCCGCGATCGAGGCGGCGAGCCGCGCCGAGGTGCTGTGGCCCGAGGAGGGCGGCGGACCCGGAGGTTCGGCCGGGTCGTACCAAATCCGATGACGCTTCGCGGCGGCCTGGTCCTCGCGCTCGTGCTCGCCGCGACTGGTGCCGCCGCGGTACGGCCACCGGGCGACGCGCCGACGCAGCTGCAGCAGCTCGTCTGGAAGGGGACGCCGGTGTTCTGCGGCGGCGACAGCAGGCGCCTCGTCGCGCTCACGTTCGACGACGGGCCCGGCCCGTGGACGCTGCCGCTCGTGGCCGCGCTGCGGCACGCGCAGACGCCGGCGACGTTCTTCCTCGTCGGCAACCGGATTCCGTTCTGGCCGACAGGCGCGCGCGCGGCTGCGCTCGCCGGGACGCTCGGGAACCACACGTGGAGTCACCCGCACCTGCGCCGCCTGAAGCCGAGGGGGGTGCAGCACCAGCTGCAGACGACGCAGATGCAGATCCTCGAGACGACGCGGCAGCTGCCGGCGGTGTTCCGGCCGCCGTACGAGGAGTCGACCCGGCGGATCGACCGGATCGCGCAGACCCTCGGCCTCGTCGACGTGCGCTGGAGCGTCGACTCCGGTGACCGGACCGGCGCGCGTCCCGCCGCGATCGTCCGCAACGTGCTCGCGGCCGTCCGGCCGGGCTCGATCGTGCTGCTCCACGACGCGCACCCGTGGAACCCGGGAGTCGTCCGGGCAATCGTCCGCGGCCTGCACGCGCGCCGGCTGCGCGCGGTCACGCTGCCGACGCTGTTCGAACTCGACCCGCCGACCACGCGCGGCCGCTGCCGTTGACCGAGACCTCGGAGGTCGTGATCGTCGGCGGCGGTGCGATGGGCGCCGCGACGGCGTTCCACCTCGCACGGCTGGGGATCACCGATGTTCTGCTGCTCGAGCGCGACGCACTCGCGTCCGGGTCGACGAGTAAGGCCGCGGGCGGAATCCGCGCGCAGTTCGCCGACGAGCTGAACGTTCGAATTGCGTTGCGCTCGCTCGACGAGTTCGAGCGCTTCGAGGAGCTGACCGGCGCCGAGATCTCCTTCCGTCGCCACGGCTATCTGTTCCTGCTCGACAACGAGACCGACGCGGCGGCGTTCCGGCAGGCGCTCGAGCTGCAGCAGTCGCTCGGCGTGCGTTCTCGCGAGCTCTCGCCCGCGGAGGCCGGCGAGCTCGTCCCGCAGCTCGTCGTCGACGACCTCGTCGCCGCAACGTACTGTCCGCGCGACGGCTACGCGACGCCGGAGGCGGTCGTCCAGGGATACGCCGCCGCGTCGGGCGTGCGCATCCGCCAGAGCTGCGCGCTCACGGGGATCGACGTTCGCGGCGGCCGGATCGCCGGCGTCGAGACTGCGCAGGGGCGAATCGCGACCGGGACGGTGATCTGCACGGCCGGAATCTGGTCGCGCGAGATCGCGGCGATGGCGGGCCTCGACCTGCCCGTCGACCGTGAGCGCCGCTGGATGTGGTTCACTCCCGAGGACGCGGGCCTGCCGCAGCGGCTGCCGCTGACGATCGACTTCTCGAGCGGCTTCTACCTCCACCGCGAGGGACCTGGTCTGGCGTTCGGCGGCCGCGAAGAGCATCTCGAGGGGCTCGCGCCGCACGTCGAACGACGGCTGCCCGTGCTCGCCGAGCTGCCGATCCGCAGCTCCTGGTGGGGGTGGTACGACGTGAGTCCGGACTGGAACGCGATCGTCGGCGAGGCCGCCGAGCCCACGCGCTTCCTCTACGCGACCGGCTTCTCGGGCCACGGTTTTCAGCAGGCGCCCGCGGTGGGCGAGCATCTCGCCGAGCTCGTCGCCGGCCGCGAGCCGACGCTCGACCTCTCGGCGTTCGCGCTGGACCGTTTCGCCGCCGGCGCCGAGCGTCCCGAGACGTTCGTCGTCTAACGGCGCGGGCGGTCGCCCGACCAGGTCTCCACGCCGCTGCGATATCGGCTCGTCCACTGCGCCGGGTCGCTCGTGCCCGGCGCGAGCGCGCGGAGCCGGCCGCAGCGTGTGCACCTCAGCACGGGGTACGACTCGTGGACGTCGTCCGCCTCGCGCCAGCGGTGACGAAGGAAGACGCAGAGGACTCCGCGCGGGTTCACTCCGCCCAGCTTACGTCAGCTCGGCCAGGCCGAGGACTTCGGCCGCAGGTCGAGCTTGCCGCCGTTGCGGCACTCGGCCGACCAGTACTCCGGGTGCGCGCTCGTGCGCCGCGATGGATACATCTGGTTCGCGTAGAGCGACCCGAGGGTCTCGCCGAGCTGCGCCGACGCGCCGAGCCGAACGGCCGAGTACCAGAGCGACTGCAGGCCGTAGCACTCGGCGGTCGCCTCGTCGCGGTAGCCGAGCAGGTGGTACGACTCGTGCGAGATCGTCTCGAGCGCCATCGCGACCTGCGCCACTCTGTTCAGGCACGCCGTGTCGGTGCACGCCTCCGGGTCGTACGCGTTCGGGTTCGCGCGGAACGCCGCCAGCAGCCCGCACGTCTCGGGCGCCATCAGGAAGTAGCCGGCCGGCCTGTCGTTCACAAACGGCGTCACACCCAGCTCACCGGGCTTCAGGTGGCCTGCCGCGCAGCGGACGACGGCGGCCTTCCGGGTCAGGCGCTGGGCGACCGACTCGGCGATCTGCTCGTACGGCGTCGCCGCGCGGGCGAGCAGCGGCGCATCGTACGGGCGGACGGGATAGACGACGGCCGCCGCAGGAGCGGCGAGGGCCAGGCCCACGGCGAGGGCGAGGAGCAGGCGGCGCACACGGGCTCCATCGGCAGCGAGCGCCTCCGACTCAATCCCGGAGCGCGGCGGCCTCCGTCACCGGCGCCTGACAGGCGAACCGCTCGCAGACGTAGACGGCGGGCTGCCCGTCGACGAGGCCCTTGCCCTCGAGCAGCGGGATTTCGTCTGCCGGGCCGAACGCGACGACCGCGTTCGGCTCGAACGGCGCCAGCGCCGCCCGGGCGACGGGACTCTCCGGCGGCCCGACGATCGCCAGCTCGCGCGGCGGCGAGAAGTGGAGGTCGAGCGCCTGCGCGGCGTGCCCGAAGGCGGAGGGCGACCGCTGCAACAGGTCGCGGATCAGCCGGAAGACGCCGACCGCGCGCCGCTCGAAATCGTCGTCGCCGTAGATCCGGCCCAGTCGCAGCAGCACGAATGCGATCATCGAGTTCCCGGACGGAGTCGGATGGTCGTCGAGATCCTTCTGCCGCGCGACGAGCGGCTCGCCGTCCGCCGGTGTGAGGAAGAAGCCGCCGCGTTCGTCGTCGGCGAACAGCTCGATCGCGAGCGAGGCGAGCCGGCGCGATTCCTCGAGCCAGCGCAGCTCGCCGGTCGCGACGTGGAGCTCGTACAGGCCGTTCGCGACGTCCGCGTAGTCCTCCAGGTAGCCGGTGCCCTTCGCGCGGCCGGCGTTGAACGTGCGGTGCAAGCGGCCGCCCTGACCGGAGAGCGGGCCGAGCAGGAACTCCGCGAGCTCGCGCCCCCCATCGACGTACTCGGCGCGGTCGAACCGGCGCCCCGCCTCGGCCAGCGCCGCGAGCGCGAGGCCGTTCCACGCCGCGACAGCTTTGTCGTCGCGCAGCGGCTTCGGCCGCGTTTCCCGGATCTCGAAAAGCCGTGCGCGCGTCTGCGGATCGAGCTCGCCGCGGATGATGGAGCGGCCGTGCTCGAAGGGCTGCAGAAGGTCGGCCGGCGCGCCTTCGTCGACCGTCCACGTGTAGGTGAGTCCCTCGACGCCGTCGGTGTCCGCGTCCTGCGCAGACGCGAAGCCGCCCTCGCGCAGGCGCAGCTCGCGGAGCATGTAGTCGAGGGTCTCCTCCGCGATCTCCCGGTAGCGCTCCTTGCCGGTGACGACCCAGGCGTGCAGATAGACCGGCGCGAGCAGCGCGTTGTCGTAGAGCATCTTCTCGAAGTGCGGGACGAGCCACTGCTCGTCGACGGAGTAGCGGTGGAAGCCGCCGCCCACGAGGTCGTACATCCCGCCCACGGCCATCGCGTCGAGCGTCAGCGTCACCGGCTCGAGCTCGCCGCGTCTCAGGAGGAACTCGAGCGCCGAGGCCGGCGGGAACTTCGGGGCGCGACCGAAGCCACCCCACCGCGGATTGACCTGCCGGACGAGCGCGCGCGTCACCGCGGCGAGGAGCGAGTCCGTCAGCGGCTCGTTCGACGGCGCGAGCTGTGCCGAGCGCTGCAGCGCCTCGACGAGTGTCGCCGCCTGCCGCGCGACGTCGCCAGGCTGCTCCCGGTACGCATCTGAGATCGCGACCAGCACTTGGCCGAAGCTCGGCAGCCCGTGCCGGGGCTCCGGCGGGTAGTACGTCCCGCCGAAGAACGGCGCGCCGTCGGGCGTGAGGAAGACCGTCATCGGCCAGCCCCCCTGACCTGTCAGCGCGACGACGGCCTCCATGTAGACGGAGTCGACGTCCGGCCGCTCCTCACGGTCGACCTTGACGTTGACGAAGCGCTCGTTCATCAGGCGCGCGGTCTCTTCGTCCTCGAACGACTCGCGCTCCATCACGTGGCACCAATGGCAGGCCGCGTAGCCGACGGAGAGCAGGATCGGCTTGTCCTCGGCACGCGCCTGCTCGAAGGCCTCGTCGCCCCAGGCATACCAGTCGACGGGGTTCTCCGCGTGCTGCAGTAGGTAAGGGCTCGTCTCCTCGGCGAGTCGGTTCATCGTGTTGACGTTACCGCCGGACGGGGAAGAGATGCCTTCGTGGCGGGCTGGCTGCTGCTCATCCTCCTCGGCGCCCTGTTCGGCTTCGGCGGCGGCGGCTCGGGCGCCTTCGGGCCATCTGAACCCCCGCCGCGCCCCACGCCGATCGTCCTGACGTCGGGTGGCCAGCGCTTCGTCGCGACGCGCACACTGCCGCCCGAGGGGAACGTCGACCTGGAGCTGGACGTCGGCGATCCCGTCGACGTGTCGGTCCACGGGTCGCACGCGACCCGGCGCGTCGTCACCTTCTCGAGCTGGGCGTGTACGGCGCCGGGCGCGCGCATCGTGCTCCGTCCGGGACAGCGCGGCTTCCGCGTGCCGCGGCTGATGGAGTCGCCGTACGAGATCACCGTCACCAGCGGAACGATGCGCGGAAAGCTGATGGCGGCGGTCTTCGGCGGCCCGCAGGGCGCCTGCTGAGACGCCCGCGCGGAGGTCTGTCACACTCGCGTGCGTGGTCGCACTCCTCGCAGCCGCCGCGTTCTGCACGGGCCCGCAGCTCCGCGCGACGCTCGAGCTGCAGAGCGCGACCGGCAGCCTGCGCGGCGCGCGCTCGTGCACAACGCCGGCCGGACGTGCACGCTCGCGACGACGGGAGCGACGATCGAGCGGCCCGGCTCGGGCACCGACCTCTCGTGGGAGCCGGGGTTCCACGCCGTGCTTCCGCACGCCCGGACGGCCTGGATCCCGATCGTCTGGCGGAACTGGTGCGGTGCACCGCCGACGCGCTTCGCGCTCCAGCTCCGCGGCGGCGCCGTGATCGCGATGCGGACAACGGGTGCACCGCGCTGCGACGCGGCGGGGCGGCCGACCGACCTGAATGTCGGACGGCCCGCAATCAGGTGAGTCGCTACTACGAGGACATGGAGGTCGGCGAGGTCTACCGCAGCCGCTTCGGCCGGACGATCCTCGACGCGGACAACGTCTGGTTCACGCTGCTGACGCTGAATACGAATCCGCTCCACTTCGACGCGGAGTTCGCGGCGCAGACCGAATTCGGCAAGCTGCTCGTCGACTCGACGTTCACGCTCGCGCTCGTCACCGGGCTCTCCGTCGCGGACGTCTCCGAGCACGCGGTCAACCTCGGCTGGAAGGAAGTGACGCTGCCGGCGCCCGTCTACGCCGGCGACACGCTCCGCGCCGTGACCGAGGTGCTCGCGAAGCGCGAGTCGAGATCGCGGCCGGACCGCGGCATCGTCACGGTCCGCACGCGCGGGCTGAACCAGCGGGAGGAGGTCGTGATCGAGTTCGAGCGCACGATCATGGTCGCGCGCCGCCCGTGAAGCTGGAGACGGAGCGGCTGCTTCTGCGCCGGCCGGCGGACGACGATCTCGACGCAATCGCCGACATCCACGGCGACCCGGAGGTGATGCGCTACATCGGGCCGGGCGAGCCGTGGTCGCTGGAGCGCGCCGTCCTCGGACTCTCCCGTTGGAGGGCTTTCTGGGCCGCCGACGGCTTCGGCATGTTCGTGGTCGAGCGGCGCGAGGGCGGGCGCGTGCTCGGACACGTCGGCCTGCTCGCCTGGGATCCGGAGACCTGGAGGCCCGGCATGCGCGCCGCGATCGGCCCGGACGCGGAGATCGAGATCGGCTGGACGCTCGCCCGCGACGCGTGGGGCAACGGCTACGCGACCGAGGCGGCTCTCGCCGTCCGCGACTGGGCCCGCGCAGAGCACGGGTTCGACCGGCTCATCTCGCTGATCCATCCGAACAACCGGGCCTCGATGCGTGTCGCCGAGAAGCTCGGCGCGCGGTACGAGAGGGACGTCGAGGTCGCAGGCCGTCCCGCGCGGTTGTACGCCACCGTGCTTGCTTGACGCTCGTCCGTGGCGCCTCGTACAGTGGCGCAAACGTTTTCCCAGGAGGTCGGTGGCTCGGTTCACGGGAAAGAGGGCGCTCGTCGCTGGGGGAGGCCGCGGGATCGGCGAGGCGACGGCGAGGCGGCTCGCGGACGAGGGCGCGGACGTCCTGCTCGTCGCTCGTACCCCCGCCGAGATCGAGAGCGTCGCCGACTCGATCGTCGCCGGCGGCGGCAACGCGTGCGCGCACGCGGCCGACGTCGCCTCGCCGGTCGACGTCGACGCCGCGGTCGCCGCCGCCGAGGAGCGCTGGGGCGGAGTCGACGTCCTCGTCAACTGCGCGGGGATCGACCACGACTGCGAGTTCCTCGACTTTCCCGACGACGACTGGGACCGCGTGCTACGCGTCAACCTCACGGGCGCGTTCCTCATGTCGAAGCGCGTCGCGCGCGTGATGGCGCGCGGCGGCGGCGGGTCGATCGTGCACGTCTCGTCGATCGACGCGTACGGCGCGGACGGGAACCAGGTCGCCTACAACGCGTCGAAGGCCGGCATGCTCGGCCTGTCGCGGACGATGGCGATGGAGCTCGCGCGCCACGGAATCAGGTCGAACGTCGTCGCGCCCGGGTACACCGCGACGCCGCTGACGCGCCAGTACGTCGGCGAGGAGATGTACGCGCGGATGATGGGCGACTTCGACCGGATCCCGCAGCGGCGGATGGCGACGCCGGAGGAGATCGCGGCGGCCATCTGCTTCCTCGCCTCAGACGATGCGGCGGCGATCACGGGCTCCGAGCTGACGGCCGACGGCGGCACGACGGCGAACCTGTACATCGTCGAGACGCTTCCCGGGTAGTGCTGCGCCCGCTCGGTTGGGACCATCCGCGCTGCCGGGCGCCGATGACGGCCTGTGCCGCGCGCTGGAGCGAAACGCATCCCGACGCGTCCGTCGCGTGGTCGTTTCGCTCGCTCCAGGCGTTCGGCGACGAGCCGGTCGAGGCGGCGGCGCGCGACTTCGACCTCGTCGTGATCGACCATCCGTTCTGCGGCCGCGCGGCCGAGACGGGTTGCCTCGTCCCGCCCGACGGGCTGGTTCCGCCGGAGACGCTGGACGAGCTCGCCGCGGACACCGTCGGCGCGAGCCACGAGTCGTACCGGTACGGCGGTCGTCAGTGGGGGCTTGCGACCGACGCGGCGTGTCAGCTCTCGGCGCTCCGGCCGGGGCTCGACGCGCCCCGGACGTGGGCGGAGGCCGTCGAGTTCGCGCGCGGCAGCCGGAGCGCGCTGCCGCCCTCCCCGCCCCACGCGATCTCGTCGTTCCTGTCGCTCTCGGCGGGAACCGCACTCGAGGACGAGGAAGCGGCCGGTCGCGCGTGGGCGATGCTCGCCGAGCTGTACGCGGCGGGTCCGCCGGAAGCGCTCGAGTGGGAGCCGCCGGAGGTGCTCGCGCAGCTCGCGGCGGGCGAGCTCGACTACGTGCCGCTGACGTACGGCTACGTCACGTACGCGGACCGCTGCAGCTTCGCCCCGGTGCCGGGCGTGCGCGGCGGCGTGCTCGGCGGCGCCGGGCTCGCCGTCTCGAGCGCGTCCGACCAGGCGGACGAGGCCGCGGAGTTCGCCGTCTGGGCGAGCGGCGCCGAGGCGCAGCGGACGATCGTTGCCCCGGCCGGCGGCCAGCCGGGCAGCCGCTCCGCGTGGCTCGACAACGAGATCGACCGGAGCGTCAACGGGTTCTATTCGGCGACCCTCGTCGCGCACGAGCAGGCGTGGGCGCGGCCGCGCGACGCGTGGTGGCCTGCGTTCCAGCTTGCGTCGGGACGCCTGCTCGTCGACGCGCTGGCCGAAGACGGCGAGCCGCTCGCAAACCTCAACGGTCTCTATCAAGGGTCGCGCGGGTGAAGATCGTCGACGTCCGTTGCCACGTCTTGCTCGACCCGGGCTACGAGCGCGAGGCAACGAGCTCGAACCAGGACACGATCGTCGTCGAGATCGTGACGGACGAAGGCGTCACCGGCTACGGCGAGACCGACCTCAACGCCTGGGTCGCGCGCGCGTGCATCGAGGCGCCGGGGATGCACACGATGGATCGCGGTTTGCGCGAGTTGCTGCTCGGCCGCGACCCTCGCGATCCCGCTGCGCTCTGGGACGAGCTCTACGTCGGCACCGCGATGACCGGCCGGCGCGGCGCGCTCGTTCACGCGCTCGGCGCGCTCGACATCGCACTGTGGGACATCTGCGGCAAGGCCGCCGGCGTGCCGGCGTGGCGTCTCCTCGGGGAGCAGGCGCATGACCGGCTCGTCCCGTACGCCTCGCTCCTGCCGAAGTCCGGGGGGTCGGCCGACGAGTTCGCGCAGACGCTCGTCGACCAGGCGGTCTGGGCGAAGGGCTTCGGCTACCGCGCGGCGAAGCTCGAGATCCTTACGCGGGGACCGTACGCCCACGAGGGCCTATCCGCCTCCGACGACCTGATGCTCGAGGTGATCGCCGCGGCGCGCCGCGCCGTCGGCCCGGACTTCGCGCTGATGGTCGACGTCGCGTACGGCTGGAAGACCGCCGCCGAGGCGCTGCGCGTGATCGAGCCGTGGGCCGAGCACGACGTCTTCTTCCTCGAGACGCCGCTGTGGGCCGACGACCTCGACGAGTACGCGAAGCTCGCGGAACGCTCGCCGATTCCGCTCGCCGCCGGCGAGTGGCTGGCAACGCGCTGGGAGTTCCTCGATCTGATGGACCGCGGCCGCGTGCACTTCGTCCAGCCGGACGTCGGCCGCGTCGGTGGTCTGACCGAGGCGCTGCGCGTCTGCCGCCTCGCGGACGAGCGCGGACTGCGCGTCGTGCCGCACGGATGGAAGACGGGCCTCACCGTCGCGGCGACCGCGCATCTCGCAGCGGTCACGCCGAATCTCGTCTTCTTCGAGTTCGTCCCGCCGGAGGTCGCGGAGTCGCCGCTGCGCCGCGAGCTGGTGATCGACGAGCTGCAGTTCGAGGACGGAACGCTGGGGCTCCCGCTGCGACCGGGGCTCGGAGTCGACCTCGACGGCGACGCGTTCGAGCGCTTCTCCGCCGCCGCGCGCGCGAGAGAGCAACTCCCGTAGAGCGGATATGATAGTTTCACATCAATGGCGAAGATCCTCTCGGTGTCGATCCCTGACGAGCTGATGCGCGAGGCCGAGGCTGTCGCGCGCGCGCAGGGGAAGACGAAGAGCGAGCTCGTCCGCGAGGCGCTCCGGCGGCAAGTCCAGCTCGAGCGACTCCGCGCGCTTCAGCGATACGCGCGCGACCGAGCGGAGGAGCGCGGGATCGGACCCGAGGACGGAGAGGCGTGCGTCGACGAGGTCCGCGGCGGTCGCGCCTGAAGGTTCGGATCGTCTGCGACACGAACGTTCTCGTCTCGGCGCTGATCGCCGACGGGCCGCCGAACCGGTTGCTCGAGGAGGCGATCGACGGTCGGATCGACCTTCTCCTTCCGGAACTTGTTCTCACGGAGCTGGAGCGCGTGCTCACGGAGAAGCTCGGGTTCGACGCACCACGCGCCGGCGAAGCGATCGATCTGCTCAGCAGCCTCGCTGCCGATCTGCTCGCGGCTCCCGCATCGGTCGAGCGGGTCACCGGCGATCCGTCGGACGACTCGATCCTGGCCTGCGCCGCCGCAGCCGGCGCAGACGTCCTCGCCACAGGGGACAGGAAGCATCTGCTTCCGGTCGGCGAGCACCGTAGCGTGCGATTGCTGACGCCGCAGGCGGTACTTGCCGAGCTGCGGTCGGTTAGGTGACCTTGGCGTACCGATCACGCACAAGCTGCTCTGCAGCCTCGGCGAAGCGCGCCAGCGCATCGGCATCGATCTCGACACCCAGCCCCGGGCGCTCCGGCGGACGCAGAACCCCGTCGGCAAAGACGAGCTCGTCCTGCACGAGCTCCTTGCGCAGGCTCGACTCGCACAGCTCGGCGGGCAGGAACTCGAAGAACGGCATCTCGGGCGTGACCATCGCGAGGTGAGCGGCGGCGGCGACGGAGATTCCCGTCTTCCACGCGTGCGGCACGATGACGAGCCCGGCACGCCGCGCGAAGTCGCAGACGCGCAGCGCCTCGGTGAACCCGCCGACCCGGCCGATGTCCGGCTGGACGACGTCGACGCACTCTCCGCTGATGAGCGACTCAAACTCGAACCTCGTTGACAGCCATTCGCCCTGCGCGATCCGCACCGGCGATCGGCGGCGCAGCTCCGCGTAACCCGCGAGGTCGTCCACCCAGAGCGGCGTCTCGAGGAAGAAGACGTCGTGTGGGGCGAGCGCCTCGGCGACCGCGAGCGCGCGCTCGACGGAGTCGAACGCGTACTGCACGTCGACCATGATCGCGAGCTCCGGACCGACCGCCCCCCGAACGGCCGCCGCGACCTCAACGACCTGCTCGTCGGGGCCGTACAGGCCCTTGTGGACGTACGGCCCCGAGAACGTCGCCTCGCACTTGACCGCGCGGAAGCCGAGCTCCTGCGCGCGCACGCCCCACGCGACCATCGACTCGACATAGGCGTCGTACGACGTCACCTCCGGTTGGAGCGAGGCGTACGGCGTCAGTGAGTCGCGCGCCGTGTCGCCCCACTGCTTCCAGCACGGAACGCCGGCCGCCTTGCCGCAGATGTCCCACAGCGCGATGTCGATCGCCCCGAGCGCGTGGACGAGCGCGCCCCGCCGGCCCGTCATCGCGGTGCCGACGTAGAGCTCGTCCCAGAGCGCGCGCGGGTCGAGCGGATCGCGACCGAGCAGCATCTCCCTCAGCCCGCGATCCATCGTGTGCATGCCCGGCGCCTCGATGCACGCGCGCGCGATCCACGCATTGAGGTCCGTCTCGCCGATCCCGACGATGCCCTCGTCGGTGACGACCTCGACGACGATCGTGTCCTGCGCCGAGCTCGTCGCGCCCGGGTCGTACGCGGGGTCGAGGAGGACGTGCGTGCGGACGTCGACGACCCGCATTACACGCGGCTGTAGCCGCCGTCGATCGAGATGTTCGCGCCGGTCATGAACCGTGCCTCGTCGGAGCAGAGGAAGACGCACGCGTCTGCGACCTCTGCCACGTCGCCGAAGCGCCCGATCGGATGGCGCTCGCGCAGCTCGGCCTCCAGCTCGGCGCCGTTCGGCAACGCGTCCATGACCGACCGATGCAGCTCTGTCTCGATCACCCCTGGCATCAGCGTGTTCGACCGGATCCCTTGCGGCCCGTACTCGACGGCGATGTGGTCGGAGAGCATGTTCAGTCCCGCCTTCGAGACGTCGTACGCACAGTCGCCCTCCCAGACCGTGACGGCACAGACCGAGCTCATGTGCACGATCGAGCCGCCGCCCGCGGCGAGCAGGTGCGGGATCGCGAACTTGGCGACGAGGAACGGGCCGCGCAGGTTGACGGCGAGGATGTGGTCGAACTCCGCGATCTCCCACTCGTGCAGCTTGGGCCACTCCGTCGCGTCGACGCCCGCGTTCGAGACGACCGCGTCGAGGCCGCCGAGCGCTCGCGCCGCGCCCTCGACGACGCCGAGCGCGCCCTCCTCGGTGCTGACGTCGCCGAGCAGCGGCACGCCGGCATCGCCGATCTCGTCGACGGTCCGCTGCGTCCGATCGGCGTCGCGGCCGGCGACGGCGACACGCGCTCCCTCGCGCGCAAACCGGTTCGCGACCGCGCGGCCGATCCCGCTCGACGCGCCGGTGACGAGCGCGCGTTTCCCGTCCAGCCGTCCCATCAACCCACCTCCAGCGGCGGATACCCGAAGATCCGGGCGGTCGCGCCGCCGTCCACCGGCACCTCCGCCCCGTTCACGTACGAAGCCCGGTCGGAAAGGAGGAACGCGACGACCTCGGCGATCTCCTCCGGCTGGCCGACGCGCAGCATCGGCGCGAGCAGACCCTCGCGGCGCAGGCCTTCCTCACGGTCGAGCTCGGGCGGCAGCGTCGCATACGTCATCGGCGTCTCGATGCACCCGGGCAGGATCGCGTTGCATCGGATGCCGTGCGCGCCGTAGTCGACGGCGACGCTCTTCGTCGTCATGATCACCCCGGCCTTCGCCGCGTCGTAGACGAGATAGCGCGGAAACGCACCGACGCCCTGGACGGACGAGATGTTGACGATCGAGCCCGCCCGGCGCGGAAGCATCCGCCGAACCGCTACGGCGCACCCGTAGATCGCACCATGCAGCAGCACGCGCAGACCGCGGTCGACGTGCTCGGCGTCGAGTTCGTGTGCCGCCCCGACCCAGTCGATTCCCGCATTGTTCACCCACCAGCGCAGCTCGCCGGCCCGTTCCGCTGCGTCGGCCGCGCGCTCGTGCGCAGACCAGTCGCCGACGTCGCCCACGAC
>Ga0066709_100000410_pt1 | contig 22372 bp, 24 predicted proteins | sample GraSoiAngelo_158_FD_79665 | JGI IMG/M metagenome (GOLD analysis project Ga0066709, IMG submission 79665) | Grasslands soil microbial communities from the Angelo Coastal Reserve, California, USA - 14_1009_16_30cm | ecosystem: Environmental > Terrestrial > Soil > Grasslands | place: USA...
AGAGCTCGGCGCCGCGCCACCGCTCAGCATGACCGCCACGACCCTGACGGCCGGCTGGGAGCACCACTTCGCGGTGGAGTGGGCAGCCGCCGAGCAGGGCCAGAGCTCACGGAAGGTCGCCGGCTACGTCTACAACCGTAACGGCGAGTTTGCGATCAACCTGCGCGTGCTCGCGCAGGCGGTCGACGCCGCCGGCGCCGTGGTCGGTCAGCGGATCGCCTACGTGCCCGGAGGCGTGGGTGGATTCGGACGCGCGTACTTCGAGGTCCCGAACTTGCCGGCAGCGGCGAGCTACCGAGTCAGCATCTGGGACTACACCTGGTTCCAGTCCAGCGGCGATGGAAAGTTCTGACCTGAGCGTCTAGGCCGGTGGATTGGCCGCGGGGCCCTGGGGCTGGCGAATCAGCTCCACGGGCCCTTGCGGCTCCCAGCGCATCTGCGCGGTCCCGGTTCCCGCCAGCCTGTTCTCGTCGAGCCGCGTCAGACTGATCCAGCCACCATTCGCGGTGGCGGGCTCGAGTACCAGAGTGAGCCGTCCGTTCGAGATCCCGAGCCGCCCCTGCACGTTGACCGAGACCATCTCGCTCCGGATCTTGACGGTCAGGATGCCGGCCACTCCGGGCAAGCTTCGGCCGAATATCGGCCAGGGGCCGACGGACACCCCGTCGACGGGCTCGGCATCCTGCTGCTCGAGGATGACGAGCGTGACGGGAGCGCCGCCCCAGGCGCCTGTCCACGTTCCGCGCAGATCGGGCATCGGCCCGACCGGCGTCGCCAACGGAGGCGGCGCCGCACAGGCGCCGAGCAGCGCCCAGATCGTGGCGACGAGAGCCCCAGCCCCGCGACGGTCTGCAGCGCGCACTGCGAGTCGAATATACTCGCGTCCGAAGCCCCGTGAGCCGAGTCGTCCTTCGAACGGAGATGAAGATGCGCTTGGATCGATATATCGCGGTCGTGATCGTGAGTCTGGTGCTCCTGACGTTTGGCGCGGTCCAGGAGGTCGCCGCGCAGGCGGTGCCCGCGGGCGACGTGGTCGTCGCCTGGCACGTCACGATCGCGCCGACCTGGTTCGATCCGTCGACCGCGCCGGCTCAGATCACGCCGTTCGGGATTCTCTTCGCCCTTCACGACGCGCTCGTCCGGCCGCTGCCGGGCAAGGGCAAGATGTCGCCGAGCCTCGCCGAGTCGTGGACGGAGAGCCCCGACGGGCTCGTGTATGAGTTCAAGCTGCGGCGCGATCTCAAATTCCACAACGGCGATCCCGTCACGAGCGAGGACGTCAAGTTCAGCTACGAGCGCTATCGGGGAGCGGGAGCCAAGGAGATCCAGTCGCACGTGCGCCAGGTCGAGACCGTCGATCCCCTGACGGTGCGCTTCCATCTGACCGAGCCCTGGCCGGACTTCATGACCTTCTATGGGACCACGGCCACCGCCGCGGGGATCGTCGTCCCCAAGAAGTACGTGAGCCAGGTCGGCGACGAAGGGTTCAGAAAGCACCCGATCGGCGCCGGACCCTACCGCTTCGTGAGCCACAAGCCCGGCGTCGAGGTCGTGGTCGAGGCCTATCCCGGCTACTGGCGCCGCGTGCCCACCGTCAAGCGCTACATCATGAAGAGCGTGCCCGAGGGCACGACGCGGGTGGCGATGCTGAAGAACGGTGAGGCCGACATCGCCTACGCGCTCGACGGCGAAGACGCCCTGAACGTGAAGCGCGACCCGCGACTGCAGCTCGTGCCGTCCAAGCACGCGTCGATCTACTGGATCGAGTTCGCCGAGCAGTGGGATCCCAAATCACCGTGGCACGACAAGCGGGTGCGGCTGGCGGCCAACTACGCGCTCAATCGGCAGGCGATCAACGAGGTCTCGTGTCTCGGCTTCTGTCCGCCCGCCGGGGTCATCGTGCCCCGCGTGATGGAGTTCGCGCTGCAGGCGCCGCCGCTCCCCTACGACCCACAGAAGGCCAAGCAGCTTCTCGCCGAGGCCGGCTATCCCAACGGGATCGACGCCGGCGACTTCGTGCCGACGCCCCCGTTCGTGACGGCGGCGGAAGCGGCGACGAACTATCTCGGCGCGGTGGGGATCCGCACGAAGATGCGGCTCATGGAGCGCGCGGCGTTCCTCGCCGCCTGGCGCGAGAAGAAGCTCCGCGGCCTGTTCATGGCCGCGGTCGGAAACTCGGGCAACGCGGCCAGCCGCGTCGAAGCGTTCATCTACACCAAAGGGAGCAATGCCTACGGCGGCTATCCCGACCTCGACGATCTGTTCCACCAGCAAGCTCGGGAGCGCGATCCCGCCAAGCGCGAGGCGCTGCTCCATCGCATCCAGCAGATCTCGATCGACCGGGTGATGTTCGCGCCGATCATGGACTATCGAACGTTGCGGGGCGTCGGGCCGCGCATCGCCGAGCACATGCTCGACTCGATGCATCTGATACCCTTTTCAGCCTACGAAGAGGTGCGCCTGAAAGGGCAATAAGCATATCGATGTACGCAGCATACTTCGGGCTGACGGAGCGGCCGTTCTCGCTGGCCCCCGATCCGCGCTACCTCTATCTGAGTGACGCGCACCGGGAGGCCCTCGCCCATCTGCTCTACGGGATCGGCGAGGGAGGCAGCTTCGTGCAGCTGACGGGTGAGGTGGGGACCGGCAAGACCACGGTCTGCCGCGCGTTGCTCGAGCAGCTTCCCCCGGACGTCGACGTCGCCATGATCTTCAATCCCCGGCTCACCTCGGTCGAGCTGCTGGCGGCGGTGTGCGACGAGCTCCGCGTGCAGTACCCCCCGGGGACCACGAGTCTCAAAGTGCTCGTCGACGCGCTGTCCCAGGCGCTGCTCGACGCTCACGCGCGAGGCCGGCGAACCGTCCTCATCATCGACGAAGCCCAGAACCTGAGGGCGCGCGTGCTGGAGGAGGTTCGCCTCCTGACCAATCTGGAGACGACGACGCAGAAGCTCCTCCAGGTGGTTCTCATCGGCCAGCCCGAGCTCGCCGATCTGCTCTCCCGACGCAACCTGCGTCAGCTCTCGCAGCGCGTGACGGCGCGCTATCACCTGCGATCGTTCAGCGAGGCAGAGTCGCAGCGATACGTCCAGCACCGAATGGAGGTGGCGGGCCAGCGCCAGCCGATCTTCACCCGGCAGGCGGTGCGCGCGGCCCACCGTTTGTCGCGCGGCATCCCGCGACTGCTCAACACCATCTGCGATCGCGCGCTGCTCGGCGCGTACGCGACCGGACAGACGCGCGTCAAGGAAGCGGTCGTCCGGCGAGCGGCCAGGGAAGTGCTCGGCCCGCGACGGAGTCGCCGCTGGGTGGCGGCGACGGCGGCCGCCGTGCTGCTCGTTCTCGTCGGCAGCACGATCGCGCTGGTCGCGACGGGCGGGCTGCGCTCGCTCGGGGCCTGGGCGCTCTCGCGGGCGGAGAAGCCGCCGGACCCCCCGGCCTCGGCTCCGACGATGGACGAGCGGCGAGCACCGGAGCCGACCCTGGCGGCGATCCTGGACGACCCGAACCTGACCGCCGATCGGGCGAGCGCCTTCGTGAACCTGTACGCGCTCTGGGGCCTCGATGCCCGGAGCGTGAACGCCGATCGCGGGTGCGAGCTCGGGCGCGCGGCGGGCCTGCGGTGCCTCATCCGCACGGGAACGTGGACGGTGCTGCGTCGTCTCAACCTTCCGGCAATCCTCGAGCTCGCGACAGGCGATGGGAGAAAGTATCACGTGGTGCTGGCGAGCCTCGACGGCGAGCGAGCGACGATCGAGATCGGCCCGCGCCGAGTCACGCTTCCGAGCAGCGAGGTGGAGCGCTTCTGGGATGGCCCGTTCGTGCTGATCTGGAGATCGCCGGTGACCGGGCCGGTGCCGCTCCAGCCGGGCATGCTGGGTCGCGACGTCGCGTGGCTTCGCCAGCGGCTCGGCGCGCTCGACGGACAACCGGTAACGGCGAAGGTCAACCAGACCTACGACGAAGAGCTCAAGCGGCGTGTCGCCAGCTTCCAGCAGGGCGAGGCCCTGGTGCCCGACGGCATCGCGGGGGAAGAGACGCTCGTCCGTCTGGTTGCGACGACGCCGGGAGCCAACGGCCCATCGCTCAACAGGGAGCGACCATAACCGTGTCGTACATCCTCGACGCGCTCACGAAGGCGGCCCAGCAGCGAGATCGACAAATTCCTGTCGTGCAACGGCTCCTCTCGCCCGCGCCGAGAGTGCGATCACCGTGGAGCCATGCGTCCGGACGTGTGCTCGCGGCGCTCGCGCTCAACGCGGTCCTCCTGGGCGCCGTGCTCTTCTGGTGGCTGCGTCCGGTCCCGACCCCGGCGCCGCCCGAGCCGATTGCCGCACCAGCCCCGACACCAGCGAGCCCTCGGCCGCTCGTGAAGCTCGAGCCGCTGCCGCCGACTGCCGCGACGGTCGAGAAGCCATCATCGCCGACACGCGACACACAGGCTGACGCCACGGCCCCGGTGAAGCCGAGCGCGACGCCACCGGCTGCGCCGCCGGCCCCTCGCGCGGGGACCCCGACGATCCAGCCGACACCCGCGCCGGCGGCATCGGCGGCGCCACCCGCCGCAGCCCGACAGGCGCCGCCGCCGGAGTCGGCAGGGCTCCGGCTCGAGGCACTGATCTATGCCGACGCGCCGGCGGAACGAATGGTCTTCATCAACGGGCGCCGGTACCGCGAAGGCGACTCGATCGATGGCCGCCTCCGGATCGAAGAGATCAAGGAAGAGGGCGTCGAGCTCAGCGACCAAGGTCGGCGCTTCATTTTGCGCGTCTCGCGCTAACGCGCCCCCCCGGCCCCGCTCCGATAGCGCCCCGTTCGCCTCGAAGGTCCCGCCCTCGGCTCGGTCGCGATAAGCTTCGGAGTCGTGGACGGTCTGGCGCTCAAGCTCGTGCTCACCCCCACTTTGATCGGCGCGGTCAGCCTGGCCGGTCGGCGGTGGGGACCGGGCGTCAGCGGCTGGCTCGTCGGATTTCCGCTCACGTCGGGTCCCGTTGCGTTCTTCCTGGCCCTCGACCAGGGCGTGTCGTTCGCCGCGGGCGCGGCCGTCGGCTCCATGACCGGCGCCGCCGCGCAAGCCGTGTTCTGTGTGCTCTACGGCCGCTGGGCGCGCGGCCGTCGCTGGGCCCTGGCGCTCCTCGCCGGCAGCCTGGGGTTCGGCGCGGCGACCGTCGCGCTGCAGCTCCTGACCCTGGCGCTGATCCCGCTCCTGTCGCTCGTGATCGGCACGATCGTCGTGGCGCTCGTCTTCATGCCGAGAGATTCGGAGGGCGCTCGCCCAGCACGGAGGCCACGGTGGGACATCCCGGCGAGGCTCGTCGTGACGACCGCGATCGTGCTGCTGCTCACGGGCCTCGCCACCGCGCTCGGCCCATCGCTCACGGGCCTGCTGGCGACGTTCCCGCTCTACGGCGCCATCCTTGCGGGCTTCGCGCATCACCTCGAGGGGCCCGGTCCGGCCACTCGCGTGCTCCGCGGGTTGTTGCTCGGACTGTTCGCCTTCGCCGGCTTCTTCTTCGTCCTCGCGCTCTTGATCGAGCGGGCCGGCATCGCGCAGGCCTTCGCGGCGGCCATCGCGGCGGCGCTGGTCCTCCAAGCCGGAGCCCTCTGGGCCATGCGTCGGGATTCGCCCGCCGACGTATCTGGTCGAGCTTGACCTGGACCGATCGCCCCGCTAGCCTCAAGGCGCTCGGCCCGCGGTACACTCTGGCCGGAGGCTGCACGAGGCGCTCGGGCGAGCTTCGGTACGAGGGTCGCGTCACCCGGGCGGAGGCGCTTGGACAGAGGAGGGGACGATGATTCGACTCAACGGGATCGGCCATGTGCTGCTGCGCGTGAGCGACGTGGAGCGGTCGCGGGCCTTCTACTCGACCATCCTCGGGCTCAAAGTCGTGGAGGAAGACCCCGAGCACGGAGGCGTCTTCATGGCGCTCGAGGGACAGGGCCACACCGTGGACCTCTTTCCGGTTCAGAATCCCGAGCCCGCTCAGCGCGTGGTGCCGGGCGGCGTCGGTGTCCATCACGTCGCCTTCCACGTGGGGAACGAGGCCGCGCTGGCGGACGCCTACTTCACCCTCCAGGAGCACGGGATCCCGATCGTCCGCGCCGTGGACCACGTGAGTCAGAAGAGCATCTACTTTCACGACCCCGACGGGAATTACCTCGAGATCTACTACGAGCTGCCGAATGCGTCGGAGCTCTTCCGTGAGGGGCGTCACGATCGGGACCAGCCCCTGATCTTCGAGAAGCGCGCCTCCGTGTAGGGGGATTCCCGAGGTCGGAAGGCGACGGAGAGCGAGCCGCGCGACTTCTCGCGCGTGGTTCCTCCTGCTGGTAGGATGGCTACCCTGTGATCAAAAGAAATCGCTGGGTCTGGGCCGGCGTCCTGGCAGTCGTTGCCCTCACGGCACGTCCCGTCTCGAGTGACGCTCAGGCGCAGGAGGCCGAGCGCTGGCTCGACGGCTCCCAGCCCTTTTCGCTCGGGGTCGATACCTCGCGATTCCGCGTCTCGACTCTCGGCACCAGGCCGGTGATCGGGACGGAAGATCCGGCGCTCAGCAGCGCTCCGTATCGCCTCATCGATACGGATCTGCTCGGCACCGCGATCTCGTTCGATCTCAAGCTGCGGTGGCCCTCCGCCTCGGGCGCTTCCGCGTTTGGCTCGCTCGCCCCGTATCTGTCATTCGGGCCGACCGTTCTCTTCCCGGGCGCCGAACTCGTGTCGCGCTCGGGGCCGCCCGGCTCCAGGAGCGAGGGCCCGATGGCATTGGGTCTCAGCTGGGGCGCCGGGCTGTCGTGGCGGTTCGCGCGGAACGCGGAGCTCTTCGGCGGCTACCGATTCTTGCAGTTCGGTCGAGACAGTCTCTCGCACGGCGAACGATCGACCGCGCCGGATACCGAGCTCACCGGGCACGACTTCCTCTACGGTATCTCGGTCCGGTTCTGACCGAGCTCGCCGACCGGGCTCGTCGCTCCCCTCTCGCTCTCGCCGCGCCGGTCGACCTCGTCGACACGTTCCCGCGACGAGGCCCGGTCGCGCACGCTGAAGCGCGCGCCGAGGCTCGGGAAAGTTTGCGCGTCGAAAGTTCGCTGGCTTACACTCTGCGCGATCTCGAGCGGCGCCCCATCTCGCCGGACGCGACGGATCAGGAGTGAGCCCAGGCCCCGATGGCTGCGAAGATCGGTAAGTACGAAGTGATCGGCCAGATCGGCCGGGGCGGCATGGGCACGATCTTCAGGGCCCGCGATCCGATCCTGCAGCGCTCGGTGGCGCTCAAGGTCATTTCCAACCTCGAGGTCACGCCCGCGCTGCGCGCGCGCTTCTTCCGCGAGGCTCAGGCCTGTGCCCGGATCACTCATCCGAACATCGTCATCATCCACGACATGGGGGAAGACGACGGGCGGCTCTTCATTGTGATGGAGCTGCTCGAGGGCGAGGAGCTCGGGCGAGTCATCGCCCGGCAGGCGCAGCTGACCCTGAAGGACAAGCTCGACATCGTGCGGCAGATGTGTGAAGGGCTTCACTACGCTCACCAGAAGGGCGTCGTGCATCGCGACGTCAAGCCCGCGAACATCCTCGTCCTGCGCACGGGTCAGGTGAAGATCCTGGATTTCGGGATCGCGCAGATCGCCGGAGCCGCCACTCAACGGGATCGCACCCGCAGCGGGATGTTCATGGGCACGCTTCGTTACATGGCCCCCGAGCAGGTGCGCGGCCAGGCGGACCGCCGCTCGGACATCTTCTCGGTCGCGGCGGTGTCCTACGAGCTTCTGAGCGGGCGGCCGCCCTTCTCGGGCGACGATCCGCTGCAGATCCTCGAGCAGCTCCGGACTGCCACGCCGCCCCGGCTCAGCGAGCTCGACCCGAGTCTGCCGTCCGAGCTTTCCGACGTCATCGAACGAGCGCTGCAGAAAGAGCCCGGCGATCGCTTCGCCGACCTCGGGCAGATGGGTCGGCAGCTCGAGCTGGTGGAGCGCGAGCTCCCCGAGGACGGCGGCGGTGTGCGCCTCGGCGACGACAAGCCGATCGCGCGGCCGTCGTCCCTCCTGGGGCCGTCCGGTCAGGCTGCCGCGACGCCCGCCGCGCGGCCGATCGACCGCGAAGGCTCAGCCCGTCTCTTTCGACAACCCGACGCCGCCGCCGCACCCGAGACCGATCGAGAACAGGTTCGGCGCCTGCCTCGAATCGCGATCGGAACCGGCGCTGCCCTCACCGCGGCCGTCGCCGCGGCTTTCTACTTGTGGCCCCCGGCCGCTCCTCGCGGTGTCCGCGACGACCAACGCGCAGCGGCGATGTCGAGTACGGGCGCGGCGAACACGGCACCGACGACGGAGCTGCCCCGCCCCGCGGACCCCGTCCGTGACGAGGCGGCGCGCCCCGCGGCGGCCACCTCGCCTCCCTCCGCGGCGTCGAGCAAAACGGACCGGACGAGCCCCCCACCACGCGAGCGCGACCAGGTCCAATCGGTCGCCGTCGCGCCCTCGGGCCCACGCGAGGAGGCGGAGCAAGCCCGGTCACGAATGACCGCCGCCCGGCAGGCGGCCGAGCGGGTGGCCGCCGGGTTCTACGCGCGCCAACGATTCGCATCGGCGCAGAGCAAGGAGCGTGACGGCGACGCCGCGCTGGGAAAGTCCGACTACGCGGCGGCCGCCCGCCTGTTCGCCGAGGCGCAGTCCGAATACCAGACAGCGATGGCGGAGGCTCCGCGCGAGGAGGAGAAGGAGCGCCAGCTCGCGCGCCTGAGGAGCAGCCTCGATCAGGCGCACGCGGCGGCGGCAGGGCGTCGTCAGCAAGCCCTCGCCGCCGAGGCGGATCAGCTCGCAAGAGATCTCTTCGACCAGGCGCAGGCCCGGCAGGTGGAGGGTGACGGCCTCGCGAGCCGCAAGGAGCTCGCCGCGGCCGTCCGGGCGTATCAGGACGCGGCCGAGCGATACGGGGAAGCCGCGATCCGGGCCCGAGCCGCGCGCCCCGTCAAGTAGAGCGGGCGCCCGCGCCGCTAGCGGGCGCGGCCCTGACCGAAGGCTCGCTCGATCTCGTCGAGGTGCTCTTGCCGGTGCTCGGCGCGGAGCAGATTGATCGGGCTGCCCGCCCCGGCGTTCGCCGCCACGAGCTCGTCCGACAGCGTCTCGACCCGGCGGTCAACCGCGTCCGCGACGGCGACCGCGAGCCGCGCCGCCGCACGCGGCGGGAGCGCGAGACAGAGCGCCTTGGCCGAGTCGTTGATCCAGTCGACGTCCTTGCTGTCGATCGAGCGCGGAACCGCGCGCGAACCCTCTTTCTCCCAGCGCTCGATCAGGATCAGCGTGCGCTGATCCCAGAAGGCCAGGTGGGCGAGGACGGCGCCGACCGTCCAGCCGGCGTCGAGCGGGCGGGCGAGCTCGCCGTCGCTCAGGCGGTCGACGAGGGCGCGCAGCCGGGCGCGCGCGTGATTGTTCTCGGTGACGTACGACCGGGCCATGCGCACCTCCCGACGCTGTCGCTGCGCGTCCGGTCCGACTCTACCTGAAGTGCGCGCCGGCCGCGACCGGAGCCCTCGCCCCGGCTTGACAACGCTCAGAGCATCGGCGAATAGTTCCCGACGACAGCAACGGGAGGCGCGCGCATGGAATTGCGAAATCTCGGCAAGACGGGTCTCAGGGTCTCGACGCTCGGGTTCGGCTGCGGCAACGTCGGCGGGCTCATCATCCGCGGCACACCGGCCGAGCGCGAGCGCGCGGTCGCACGGGCGATGGAGCTTGGCGTCAACTACTTCGACACCGCGCCGTCGTACGGCGACGGCGAGTCCGAGCGCAACCTCGGCCAGGTCCTGAAGGCGCTGAAGGCCCCGGTGCAGGTCGGCACGAAGTTCCGGCTCGATCCTCCCGATCTGCGTGATATCCCCGGCGCAGTGGCGCGCTCGCTCGACGCGAGCCTGAAGCGTCTCGGGATGGAGCGCGTCGACCTGTTTCAGCTCCACAACCGGATCGAGCCAGCGCGCGGCCCCGGCGCCCTGAGCCTCGGCGACGTCCTGAGCGAAGTGGTCCCGGCCGTCCAGAAGCTCCGCCAGCAGGGGAAGGTCGGATTCTGCGGGATCACCGCGCTCGGCGAGACACCCGCGCTGCACCAGGCGATCGACGCCGGCACGATCGATACGGCGCAGGTCTGCTACAACCTGCTCAACCCGAGCGCCGGCGCCGCGGTGCCGTCGGGCTTTCCCGCCCAGGATTTCGGCCGGCTCCTCGACCGCACGCGCGAGCGCCGCATGGGCGTCATCGTGATCCGCGTGCTGGCGGCCGGCGCGCTGAGCGGCGTCGAGACGCGACATCCCGTCGCGGTGCCCTCGGTCGATCCGATCTCGACCGCGCCCGACTACCGGACCGACGTGGCCCGGGCGCAGCGGCTCGGCGCGCTCGTGCGGGAAGGACACGTCGAGAATCTGATCGAGGCGTCGATCCGCCTCGCGGTGGGGTCGGATGCGGTCTCGACGGTCCTCGTCGGCTACTCGAGCCTCGAGCATCTCGAGGCCGCCGCGGCCGCGGTCAACCGGGGGCCGCTACCTCCGGCGGCGCTCCAGCGCCTCGCCGCGCTCTGGACCGGGCTCGCCTAGGCGCGGTTGACGCGGACGATCGCCCAGCCGAACGCGCGCACGCGCGCGTCGACGTCGGGCTGCGCGCGCCGGCCGCGCGCGCGCCGCTCGACCATCCACGGCGACTCCTGCTGACGTCGCTCGCCGCGTCGGCGGTCGAAGATCACCTCGGCCCAGTCGAGGTCGGAGAATGCGCGCTGGAGGTAGCCGTGATAGCTGATCGCCTGGCGCGAGACGATGAAGAGCAGTCGATGCCGCCACTGCTTGAGGACGTGGGTGACGTTGAGCACCCTGATGAGCTCGCCCAGGCTCGTGTGGATGACGCCTGCGTCGCCGCCGTGCGCGCGCATCACCGTGTCGATCTGCTCGACGCGCATGCGGCTCGTGCGGCCGTCCTGGGTCGTGAACTCGATCCATCGTCCGCCGGGATCGTCCATCGCTCTCCCCCTGAGGAAAATCTTTCGGGGAGACACGCTAGCAACCGGGTTCTTCAGCCCACGAAGGAAATCGTAGACGCGAGTGGTGGGCGCCGCCGACGCCGGTGGCTACCGAATCTGGTGGCTCATCAGGCGTCCGGCGTGACCCGCGGAAGAATTCGCGAGCGTCAGCCCGCTCCGGGGACGCGACTGTTCAGGAGCGCGCCCCACGTCGCGACCAGGAACGGTACGAGATAGGTGAGCGGCACCTTCCAGGCGAGGGCGGCCGGCCACCGGGCCGACAGCAGCACGTCACCCTGGTTGATGGCCAGGAGCACGGTACCCACGATGGCGGCGATTCCGAGCGAGCGCTTCAGCAAGGGCCGGTGTCGCAGCGCACACCCGCCGCATTTGAGCACCGCGTCGTGGCCGGTCCGGAAGAGGAAGAGCCGCCGGACGGGCTCGCGCCCGCACGAGTCGCAGCGGCCGGTTGGCGGAGGATTCACGGGCCGATTCTAGCTCCCGCCAGGGCCTTTCCGGCCGCGGCGCCGAACGTGGTATACCGGAATAGCCACCCCATGAAGCGCCGCGTGACCAATCGCGTCAGCGTCCACCGCCGGGGAGATCTCGCGTGACCGGTCTCCGCTTCGGCCAGGCGGCGCCGGGCTTCTCGCTGCCGTCGAGCGCGGGCGGCGAGACGTCCCTGGCCGACTTCAAGGGCAAGGACGTCGTGCTCGTCTTCTATTGTTACGACTGGGGGGGTATCTGAACGCCCGAGCTGAGCGACCTGGGTCGGGTCGCCAACGAGATCACCAGGCGGGACGCCGTCGTGCTCGCCATCAGCGGTGACAGCTCCTTCTGCCACGCCGCGTTCATGAAAGCGCGCAACCTGCCGTTTCCGCTCCTGAGCGACGTGCACCGCACGGCGATCCGCGCCTACGGCGTGCTCGACGTCGATCGCAACGTCGCGTATCGCTCGACCTTCGTCGTGGATCGGGACGGCGTGCTCCGCTGGGGCCAAGCCGGGGATCGCGAGATGGTCCGCGACGGGAGCGAGATCCTCCGCGTGCTCGACGTGATCGAAGGGCTCCGGCGGAAGCGCTGAGTTGGAGCATGAGCCTCCAACCCTCGGAAGTCTTCCACACGCTCACGCAGAACGTCGAGACGGTGATGCGCGGCCAGTCCGGCGCCATCCGTCGATTGCTCGCCGCCTTCGCGAGCGGCGGTCACGTGCTGCTCGAGGATTACCCCGGCACCGGCAAGACGACCCTGGCCAAGGCGCTCGCGCGCTCGATCGGCGGTCGCTTCAAGCGGATCCAGTTCACGCCTGATCTCCTGCCGTCGGACATCCTCGGAGTGTCCGTGTTCGACCAGCGCGACCACGCCTTCCATTTCCACGAGGGCCCGGTCTTCACCAACGTCCTGCTGGCCGACGAGATCAACCGCGCCTCACCCCGCACGCAGTCCGCGCTCCTGGAGGCGATGGCCGAGGGCCAGGTCTCGGTCGAGGGCACCTCCTATCGCCTCGCCGAGCTGTTCTTCGTCATCGCCACGCAGAATCCGGTCGAGTTCCGCGGCACCTATCCCTTGCCGGAAGCGCAGATGGACCGGTTCGCGGTGCAGCTGAGCCTCGGCTACGTGGCGCCCGAGGACGAGGTGGCGATCCTCTCGGCGCAGGCGCAGCGCCATCCGATCGACACCCTGGCGCCGTGCGTCTCGATCGACGACGTCCTCGTGGTGCGCCGGCGCGCGGCGGCCGTCCGCATGAGCGACGAGCTGAAGCGCTACGCCGTCGACGTCGTGCGCGCCACGCGCGGCGCGAACGGCGTCCAGCTCGGCGCGAGCCCCCGGGCCTCGCTGGCGCTCATGAAGGCCGCCCAGGCCCTCGCGCTCTCCGAAGGCCGCGAATTCGTGATCCCGGAGGACGTCCGTGAGATGGCGGTCCCCGTCATCGCGCATCGCATGGTCGTCGAGCCGCAGGCCCGCTTCGCCGGCGTGACGACGGCCGGCCTCGTCGAGGAGATCCTCGCAAAAGTCCCGATGCCGTCGTAGGCGTCGCGCGGTGCGCGCTGCGGGCCGTCGCGGGGCTGGGACCCCGCCGGCCGAGGCGCACCGATAAATTATTATGAAGCGCCTCCTGTTTCGCTGGTTCAACTCCTTCTCGGCGTTCCAGTACCGGCTCGACCGGCGGTGCACCCGTGCCGGGTCGCTGGCCCTCGGCGTGCTCGGTGCCGCCGTCGTGATCGGCCTGGATACGAACCGCACGGTCGGCTACCAGGTCTTGACCCTGGTGCTCGCCCTCGTCGTCCTCTCGGCGGCGTCGAGCCTCGTCTTTCGCGGCCGATTCGCGGCGCGCCGGATCCTGCCCCGCTTCGCCTCCGTCGGGGTGCCGGTCACGTACCGCGTCGCGATCGCCAATCAGACTGGCCGGCGCCAGGCCGGGCTTGTGCTGCTGGATGAGCTCAGCGATCCGCGCCCTTCGTTCGAGGAGTTCGTGACGGCGCGCGAGCCTGGCGAGGAGCGGCGGAACTGGTTCGACCGGCAGGTCGGCTATCCGCGCTGGGCCTGGCTTGTCTCGCAGAAGCGCGGCGCGGTCATCCCGCCGCGGCCGCTGCCCCCGCTCGACCCCGTGGTCGAGACCGAGGTCATGGTCGAGATCACGCCACTGCGCCGGGGCCACCTGCGGTTCAGGGGCGTCACGATCGCGCGGCCGGATCCGCTGGGTCTGATCCAGGCGCTCAAGTCGATCGCGCTCCCCCAATCGCTCCTCGTCTTGCCAAAGCGGTATCCGATGGCGGAGATCCGGATCGCCGGCACGCGCAAGTACCAGCCGGGCGGCGTCGCGCTCGCGTCCACCGTCGGCGATTCCGAGGAGTTCGTGTCGCTGCGCGACTATCGGGCGGGCGATCCGATGCGCCGCATCCACTGGAAGAGCTTCGCCCGTGTAGGCCGGCCGGTGGTGAAGGAGTACCTCGACGAGTTCTTCGTGCGCCACGCCCTCGTCCTGGACACGTTCACGACTCACCTCGGCGATCCGGTCTTCGAGGAAGCCGTCTCCGTCGCCGCGTCGATCGCGATCTCGATGCAGACGCAGGAGTCGCTTCTCGATCTGATGTTCGTCGGGCCGGAGGCGTACTGCTTCACCGCCGGGCGCGGAGTCGCGCACACCGAGCAGCTACTCGAGGTGCTCGCGTGCGTCGGCCCGTGCCAGGACAAGCCGTTCCGCTCGCTTCACCACGCGGTGATCGACCGCCACGATTTGCTGAGCGGCTGCGTCTGCGTGCTGCTCGCCTGGGACGACGCGCGCCAGGAGCTCGTCCGTCATCTGGAGGCGCTCGGCACGCCGACCCGCGTGTTCGTTGTTGGCGAGCGGGCGACGCTCGACCGCCTGCCCGGTGACGTGCATGGGCTCGAGGTCGGCCGGATCGCCGAGGGGCTCGCGTGCTTGTGACGCCGCCCCCGATGCTGCTCGGCGCCGCGCTCCTCTTCTGGGGATGGCAGACGGGCTTCCTGTTCCTGGCACTGCCGCTCGCGATACTCATCGAGGCCGCGCGTGCCCTGACGTGGCGACTCGAGCTGTCGGCGACCGACTTCCACCGTCTCACCGACCTCTGCACCTTGCTGATCGTCGTCAGCGGTGTCTACCTCTTCTCGACCACCGGCACCGCGCGCGCCGCCGACGGCCCGCGCGCGATGACGCTCCTGTTCCAGTGGCTGCCGTTCCTCCTGTTCCCGCTGGTCGCGAGCCAGCTCTACAGCACGGCCGGGAAGGTCCCCCTGACGGCGTTCTTCTGGGCGCTCAGGCGCCAGGCGGCTCGCGCGCCCGAGACGCGGCCCGGGCAGGTCGATCTCGGCTACCTCTACTTCGCGCTCTGCGTCCTGTCCGCCAGCGCCGCCAACCGGCGCACGCTCGAGTTCTACGCGGGCCTGTGCGTGCTCGCGGGCTGGGCCCTCTGGCCGTGGCGCTCGCGCCGCTTCTCGCCCCTCTGGTGGGTGCCCATGCTGGGCATCGCGGCCGTCGCGGGGTACGGCGGCCACGTCGTGCTGCACCGATTCCAGCAGGTGGCCGAGCAGATGGTGTTCGACTACATCTTCAGCATCGTGCGCGGCGACGTGGATCCGTTTCGGGTGACGACGGCCATCGGCCACCTCGGCCGCCTGAAGCTGTCGGACCGGACGGTGCTCCGCGTCGAGCCACGCGAGGGGCTCCACCTGCCGTTTCTCCTGCGCGAGGCGAGCTACGACGTCTACAACTCGCCGGCGTGGCTCGCCTCGGGCGCGGCCTTCACCGCCGTCCAGCCTGAGGCCGACGGCGAGACGTGGAGATTCGGGACCGGCCGTAGCCCGGTCGAGCGCGTCACCGTCTCGGCCTATCTCAATCGGGGGCGGGGCGTGCTCACCCTGCCGGGAGGCGCGTTCGAGATCGATCGTCTCGCCGTCGTCGGCGTCCATCGGAACCGGCTCGGGGCGGTGAAGGTCGAGGAAGGGCTCGGGCTCGTCACCTACACGGCGCTCTTCGCGCCCGACGGGCCGCTCGACGGACCGCCGATCGAGCCCGATCTGCGCGTCCCGCCGAGGGAGGCCGCGCTGCTCTCTCGAGTCGCCATGGACCTGAGTCTCGCCGGCGGCTCGCCCGCCGAGAAGGTCGAGACCGTCGCCGCGTACTTCCGGAGAAACTTCAAATACTCGACCTGGAAGGGCGAGCGACCGAGGAAAGAGTCGGCGCTCGAGGAATTCCTGCTGAACTCGCGCGCCGGGCATTGCGAGTACTTCGCCACGGCGACGACCTTGCTCCTGCGGGCGGCCGGCGTGCCGGCTCGCTACGCGGTCGGCTTCTCGGTCCAGGAGTGGAGCCGGCTCGAGCAGCGATACATCGTGCGGGCGCGCCACGCCCACTCCTGGACGCTCGCGTACGTGCACGGCGCCTGGCGCGACGTGGACACGACCCCCCCGGTGTGGGCCGAGACCGAGCAGAGCGAGTCATCGCTCCTGGAGCCCGTCCACGATCTCTGGTCCTTCGCCACGTTCCTCTTCTCGCGGTGGCGATGGAGCGAGGACGACAGCGGGATCGGCCGGCACGCCGCCTGGCTCCTGATCCCGCTGGTCCTGCTCCTCGTCTGGCGTCTCTACTCACGCCGCCGCGTGGGCCGCGAGGCCACCGCGTCGCGCGCGACGGTCGCGGTCGCTCGCCCGGGCCAAGACTCCGAGTTCTACCTCATCGCCGACCGCCTGCGGACCGCGGGGCTCGGCCGCCAGGCCGCCGAGCCGCCGTCAGAATGGATCGAGCGCATTCACGCGCGGGAGCTCGGCCCGATCCTCGACCTCCACTACCGCTACCGCTTCGACCCCGCCGGCCTCGACCCGACCGAGCGATCCTTACTTAGAGCTCAATCCGAGGCATGGCTGCGCGACCATGCGCAGGAAGCCCAGGCGGTCGGCGGTCGGGGGGTAGGTTAGCGGGGCGGGGTCGACGCGATCCGTTCCCGCCGACCGGCGGCGGACGACGCGCGCCCGGATGGAGCCCAGCCGCCGCGGGGCAGCGAACGCGTGCCGCAGGGTCGAGCGACCCCGCCCCGGTAACCTGCCCCCCGACCGCCGACCGCATCGCCTACCAGCTCATGCTAGAGTTGCGCCCATGACATTTCCCCTTGCGACCTCAAGCGTCGAAGCGCTCGGTCTCGATCCAAAACCGCTCGGCCGTCTCCGCGAGCTGATCACCGCCCACATCGCCGAGGGACGCTATCCCGCGGCGCAGATCGCGGTGGCCCGCCACGGCAAGCTCGCGCTCGCGTGGACGCTCGGTGATGCGCGTCTCGAGCCCCAGCGCGTGCCGGCGCGCGACGAGACGCTCTGGCTGCTCTTCTCGAACACGAAGGTCATCACCGCGTGCGCGGTGTGGATCCTCGTCGAGCGCGGCGCGCTCGCGTTCACGGATCGTGTGGCCGATCACGTGCCGGGATTCGAGGCCAACGGCAAGGGCGACATCTCGATCATCCAGCTGCTCTCACACCAGGGCGGTTTCCCCAACGCCGAGGTGCCGAAGGCCGCGTGGGAAGACCACGAGCTCCTGCGGCGCTCGGTGTGTGGGTTCACCCTCGAGTGGACGCCGGGCTCGAGAGTCCACTATCACCGCGGCGCCGCGCACTGGGTCGCCGCGGTCCTGATCGAGGCGCTCACCAAGACCGACTATCGGGCGTTCATCCGCGAGCACATCGCCGAGCCGCTCGGCCTCGCCGACGACCTGTTCGTCGGCCTGCCCGATCGCGCCCACGCGCGCGCGGTGGACATGCACGAGCCGGCGCAGGATGGCGCGCGCCAGGTGAGGCGCGGTGAGGAGAGCTCGCCCGAGGCTCGGCGCGCGGGCTCGCCGGGGGGCGGCGGCTACGCGACTGCGCGCGCGATGACGGCGTTCTATCAGATGCTGCTCCAGGGCGGCCAGCTAGGCGGCGCCCGCCTGCTCTCGCCGCGGACCATCGCCTACGTCACGCGCAACTACACCGGCGATCGCGTCGACGCCTACATGGGCATGCCGATGCATCGCGGGCTCGGCCCGCACCTGCGCGGGACGACGGAGACGATTCGCGGTCTCGGCTCGCTCGCGTCGCCGCGGACGTTCGGTCACGGCGGCGTCGGGTCCTCGTATTGCTGGGCCGATCCGGATTCCGGGGTCTCGTTCGCGTATCTGACCAACAGCCGCGTGCCCGACCCGTGGCACTCGGCGCGGCTCGATCGCGTCAGCAACCTCGTTCACGCCTCGATCGTGTAGCGCGTCGTCCGTGATGGCGCCGCGCAGGGTGCTCGTGACCGGCATGAGCGGGCTCATCGGCGGCGCGCTCCGGCGCCACCTGGAGGGCAAGTACGAGCTCTCCGCCCTCAACCGTCGGCCGATCCCCGGCGTGAAGTGCCACCAGGGCGACATCGCCGACCTCGACGCGATCGCGCCCGCGTTCGCCGGCGTCGAAACGGTCGTGCACCTCGCCGCGCGCACCGGCTCGAGCGACGTCTTCGACGAGATCCTCCAGGCCAACGTCGTGGGCACCTACAACGTCTTCGAAGCGGCGCGTCGGGCGGGTGTCGGCCGGGTCGTCTACGCGTCGAGCGGCGCGACCGTGAGCGCCTGGGAGCGCGATCCGCCCTACAGCGCCCTGGTCGCCGGCCGCTACGATGAGGCCACACCGTGGAAGACGATGACCCACGAGATGCCGCTGCGCCCCGCCGGCCTCTACGGCGCCAGCAAGATCTGGGGCGAGGCGATCGCGCGTCACTTTGCCGATGCGCATGGCCTGTCGGCGATCTGCGTCCGCATCGGGCGCGTGAGAGCCGAGGACCGCCCGGTGTCGGCCCGTGAGTTCTCGGTCTTCTGCAGCCAGCGCGACGTCGTCCGCATGCTGGAGCTCTGCATCGTCGCGCCGGCCGCGCTCAAGTTCGACGTCTTCTACGCGGTCTCCGACAACCGCTGGGGCTATCGTGACCTCGAGCACGCCCGGACCGTCCTCGGCTTCGAGCCGCGCGATCGGGCGGAGGACCATCGCCGATGATTCGTGACGTCGTCAGCGTCAGCGACAAGACCCGTATCCACTATCGCCGTCTCGGTCAGGGGCCGGGCATGGTCTTGCTGCACGGGTACCCGCAGACCGGCCACATGTGGCGCAAGGTCATGCCGGCGCTCGCCGAGCGATTCACGGTCGTGGCGCCCGATCTGCGCGGCTACGGCGACTCCGATCGACCGATACGCGGCTACGACAAGCGTACGATGGCGGCCGACATCGCCGACGTGATCCAGGGGCTCGGCATCGGGCCGGTCGTGCTGATCGGCCACGATCGCGGCGCTCGCGTCGCGCATCGCTTCGCGCTCGATCATCCGTCGCTGCTGACGCGGCTGGTGCTGCTGGACATCGCGCCCACGTACGACGTGTTCGCGCGGACCGACCAGGCGAGCGCTCGCGCGCGATGGCACTGGTTCTTCCATCAGCTCCCCGACCTGCCGGAAGCGCTCACCGCCGGGCGCGAGGAGATCTATCTGCGCTACATGTACCGGACCTCGGCGTACAGTCCCGCGGCCATCGAGGAAGAGGCGGTGCAGGAGTACGTCCGCTGCTTTCGCCAGCCCGGCGCGATGCGCGCCGCCTTCGACGACTACCGCGCCGGCGCGACGATCGATCTCGAGCAGGACGGAGCCGATCGCGACAAGAAGGTCGCGGCCCCGACCCTGGTGCTCTGGGGCGAGGCCGGAGGCCGTCGGCCGCAGGTGGCCGACATGCTCGGCGTCTGGAAGGAGCGCTGCACCCAGGTCGTGGGGCACGCCGTGCCCGGCTCCGGCCACTTCATCCCCGAGGAGCAGCCGGCGGCGGTGATCGAGGCCGTGCTGCGCTTCGTCGGCGAGCCGGCGAGGGCCTGAGCCCGATGCGGCTCCAGCGATCGATCGCGCGCTGGTTCGACCGCGAGCGCATCTGCCGCGTGGCGTCCGCGAACTCGCGCGGTATGCCGCATCTGGTGCCGGTGTGCCAGGTGGTGGTGGACGGGAAGATCTACTTCGCCTCGGCGAGCGACGGCCGCAAGGCGCTGAACCTCGCCGAGAACCCACGAATCGCGTTGACCGTCGACCTCTACTCCGACGACTGGACGCACATCAAGGGCGCCACGGTGCAGGGTCGGGCGAAGCTCTACGCGAAGGGGCCACGTTTCAGGAAGATCCGCGGGCTCCTCTACCGCAAATACCCGCAGTATTCCCGCGACGCAACGCTCGACGAGTCGGACTCGGTCATCATCGAGGTGACCCCACTCCGCGTCTTCACCTGGGGCCTCGACTAACAGGCTGCTGATAAAGGCCCATCTGCTTCGCTGGCGCCCTCGCATCCGGGCCTTTCTCAGCAGCCTGTCGTAGCTACTCCGAAACGCAGACGCGGTTGCGGCCCGTGTGCTTGGCGTGGTAAAGCGCCTGATCGGCGGCGCGGATGACGTCGTCCGGATCGGCGCCCGTCTCTTCCGGCTCCGCGACGCCGATGCTGACGGTGATCGCGAGCCGTCGCCGCCCGCCGGTCGAGCGCACCGGCTTTTCAGGCCGCACCTTCGGTCGATCGCGTCCGCGGATGATGAAGACCGAGGCTTCGATCGTCTGGCGCAGATCTTCGAGATACGGCAGCGCCTCCTCCGCCGGCTTGCCCGGAAACAGCACCGCGAACTCTTCACCGCCGTAACGGAACGGTCGCCCGCCGCCTTCGGTTCGCGTCAGGGTCGACCCGATCAAGCGGAGGACCTGGTCGCCCGCCGAGTGACCGAACTCGTCGTTGAGCTTCTTGAAGTGATCGATGTCGATCATCGCGATGGTGTAGAGCTCGGGCAGCCGCATGAGCGCGTCGGTGAGCGCGCGGCGCGACGGGAGCCCGGTCAGCTCGTCGCTGAACGCCATCCGATGCGAGGTCTCGATCAGCGACACGATGAGGACGAGCCCGCCGGTCGCCAGGTACACGGTCGACGCGGCGCCATCGCCGTGGAGCCCCAGCAGCGCGGCCAGGAGCGCCCAGGCGAGGCTGGCCTGGATCACGGTGCGACGGACCACGAAGCGCAGCACCGTCAGCGTGATCGCCACCAGGAAGGCCAGGAGCGCGACCGCCGGGATCCTCGTGACGCGCAACCCGGCGGGGGCGAGCTCGTGCTGCAGGCTCTGGGCTGCCAGCGACAGCTCCGGGCGCAGGAGCAGCGCGACCGCGAGCGGTTGGATCAGGATCGCGCCCTCGACGAGCCGGCCGGCCCACGTGGACAACGTCCGCTCCGAGAGCCAGGCGATGGCCGCCAGATCGAGCGGCAGCAGCAGCGCGATCGCGGCGTACACGATCCGACCGCCCGGCGCCGTCGGCCCGACGGCCGGAAAGTACGCGATCGCCCGCTCGGCGGCGAAGAGGACCACCAGGGCGACGACGAGCTGGCGGCGCTTGAATCGCCACCCGAGGGGGATCCCCGCGCAGAAGATGACCCACGAGTAGACGGGCGCCGAGGTCGCGACCGCCTCCCGGATCGACGCGGACTGCAAGATAACCGTGACGCCCAGCAGCAGCACCGCGCCGGGCGCCAGGTGGGGCAGGAGCCTGTCCAGGAGCGTCCGCTATTGCGGCGGGTAGCGGAACGGCGCCCAGCCGTTCCCTTGCAGCGGCTTAGGCGTATAGGTCGCGGCCGAGCTGGCCGGCTTCGGCGCAGCCGGCTTCTTGCCGGCCCGCTTCCGCGCCGCCGCCTTGGGCATCGCCTTCTTCTTTTTCATGCAGCGCACTTTACAACAGCGACAGAAATGTGGTCAATGAGAGGCCTGCCCGAGAACAAGGAGGACTGTTGACCGCCGACTCGCTCCATCGGCTCCGCGACCGTCGGTTCCGCCGCCTCGCGGAGCGCCGCGTCCAGGGCGAGCGCGCCGCCCTCGCGTTCGTGCGGGACGTCGGCTTCTGCTCGACCTTCTATCGGTTCCCCGAGGGCGTCGCCTGTCTCTGGGAAGCGGTCGCCGGCAAAGCGAATCCGCGCTGGCCCCGGCGCTCGCACCACGACGCCGGCATCGGCCTCACCTGGGGTTTGAAGGATTCGCTGCCGGCCCGCAAGGCGGTGTACTACGGTAAGCTCCTGAAGGGCCGGCCCCTCCTGGTTTCGCTCGATCTCTTCCCGATGTTCTATGCCCTGGTGCGGGGCCGCCAGCGGGCGCGCGACTACAAGGTCGAGTACGCGGCGGGGCGACTCTCGCACACGGCCCGGCGGATCATGGACGCGATGCTCGACGAGCATCCGCAGTACACGCGCGAGCTCCGCGCGAACGCTTTTATGCTGGAGCCCTCGAAGACGCGCGAGTTCGAGCGTGCGATGGCGGAGCTCCAGCAGGGCCTCTGGCTCGTCAAGAGCGAGGAGCGTTACGAGCCGACCTTTTCCTACCGCTGGGATCTGCTCGAGGCCTGGTTGCCGGACGAGGTCGCCGAGGGCCGCCGCCTGTCGCGAGAGGCGGCCGTCGCCGGCGTGATCGAGCGCTACACGCGCGGCGCGGTGTTCACGACGGAGCGGCAGCTCGCGCGCCTCTTCAGCCTTCGCCCCGACGAGGTCGCCCGAGCGGTGGAGACCCTGGCGCAGAAACGAACCGTCCGCGCCGACTGCGCGATCGACGGCTGGCCGGGGCGCTGGCTGATCCACACGGCGGCCGCGGGCGACCCGCGCGGCGCCGAAAGGAGCTGAACCGATGCCGACGGTCAGACTACGAGATGCCTCGGAGTATCCCGCGCCAATCCAGAAGCTCTTCGAGGTCGCGAAGGCCTGGTTCAACTACGACTTCGCCCAGCCGCCGGCGATGAGCCGGGTGATGGCGTGGGACCCGGAGTTCGGCGCCTTTCACGGACGCGCGATGAAGCGTGCCATGACACCGGGTGA
>Ga0066709_100000411_pt1 | contig 22366 bp, 21 predicted proteins | sample GraSoiAngelo_158_FD_79665 | JGI IMG/M metagenome (GOLD analysis project Ga0066709, IMG submission 79665) | Grasslands soil microbial communities from the Angelo Coastal Reserve, California, USA - 14_1009_16_30cm | ecosystem: Environmental > Terrestrial > Soil > Grasslands | place: USA...
TCGACGAGATGGTCGGCCAGCGCATCGGCGATTACGACGCCTTCAAGGACTACATGCAGCTCGTGTTCGAGAAGACGGAGTCGTGGCTGGCGAGGCTCGAACCGTCGACGCTCACCGACGTCGACGTGTCACGCCCGTTCCCGCCGCAGATCGCGTCGACCTACAGCGCCCGCGTCGCCGGTGAGGACGGCATCACCGGGCTCGATGCGGCCGAGTGCTGGATCTATCAGCACGGCCTGCGTCACATGGGCGAGATCGAGCATGCCCGGGCGCTCGTGGGTCTGCAGGGCATGACGTCGTGAGCCCGCGTCATTGCGTGTCGATCCGTGTGGCGGCATCGGGTCGGGCCGGCACCGCGTCGGGATGGGCGATGGCCGCGAGCGTCTCGACGCCGTCGACGAGGCGGGGTCCGGGGCGTACGAACGCGGCGTCGGCGTCGACCGCCCACAGGTCCGCATCCGCCGGCAGCCGTCCCGTGCGCTGCAGCGCGACGGCGAGGTCGGTCGCGCCCGGGAGCCCGTAGCCGCACGGCGCGACGACGATCACCTCCGGCGCGCTTTCGGTCAGCTCGTCCCAGTCGAGCGGGCGGGACCTCTCGCCCGCGTCGCCCAACACGCAGGTCGCACCCGCGGTGGCCACCATGTCAGGCACCCAATGACCCGCCGAGAACGGTGGGTCGGTCCACTCCAACATCGCGATCCTCGGCCGAGGACGACCGGCGACCGCGGCCGCCACGAGGTCGAGTCGCGCTCTGAGCGAGACCAGCAGCTCCGCGGCCCGCGGTTCGTTGCCGGTGACCCTTCCCAGGGTGACGATCGACTCGAGCACCTCATCGAGGGTCATCGGATCGACGGTGACGACCTCGGCCCGGCACCCCAGGTGATCGAGCGCCTGATCGACGTTGGCGACATCGACCGCGCACACCGCGCACAGGTCCTGGGTCACCACCACGTCGGGCTCGATGTCGCGGAGCGCACCTTCGTCGAGGGTGTACAGGTCCTCACCCGCGGCGACGCGGGCTCGCACCTCTGCATCGATCTGCGCGGGCGTCAGGCCAGGCGACAGCGCGGTGGTCGACACGATCCGCCTGCTCCGGGCCTCGGCAGGGAAGTCGCACTCGAATGTGACGCCGACGACGTCGTCGCCGGCTCCGACCGCGAACAGGATCTCCGTCGTCGACGGGAGCAACGACACGATTCGCACCGGGCCAGGCTATTGGAGCCTGGATGGGCCTGCGAAGACATCGTCGATCGGCTCAGCTACCGGGACGACGATTCTTCCGGCCGCTCGTCAACGGTCTTGATGGAGACGAGCTCGAGCTTCTCGAGCGGGCCCCGCACGGAGACTTCCGCAACCTCGCCGATCCCGCGCACGTAGTACTTGTTGTCGAGCACGGTCGGCTCGAGGTCGGTTCTCTCGTCGGTCTTCAGCGCCCGCTGGAACGAGCCGTACGGCACCGTCACGCGTGTCGCGCGGCCCACGACCTTGAACTGGTCCTCGGCGTGCCCCTGGTACCACTCCTGGCGGAAGCGACGTCCGACGTCGGGATCGGCTTGCATGAACACTCCGGGCTCGGCGCCGTCCACCCCGGCCCGGAAGCTCCCCTCGGTGTCGGTGAGATTGCCGTTGTCGTCGAGTGTCACGGTGTCCTCGCCGAAGTACCAGACGTTGCCATCGTCGTCTTGCGCGTAGTAGTCGAACGTCCGCTCCGCGAGCTTGCCGTTGAGAAACAGACGATCGAAGACCACGCGGCACGTAACGCCATCGATCACTGTCGTCATCGATGTCACGTGAAAGATGTTCCGCGCCGGCTGACCGTCTTTCGTACCCTCGTAGGTGAGCGTCGTCCCTGGCTCGAGCGGCAGCCAGCGGTTGGTGACATTGGGGCTGAAGTCCTTGGCCTCGATGACGGGGCGGTACTGATTCCCCGGACCGAACCGAGGCAGGTCGTCGTCGTCCTGAGAGGACGAGGCCGACACCGGCCCGGCCCACGCCACGGCAGTGGTGGCGAGAGCGGCGATCATCGTGAGCACGGTTGCCGTTCGCTTGATCATGTATCGCTCCTTCTCGCACGTCAGAACCACGATCGCGAACAGCTGCTGAGCAGACCCTGAGTCGCTGAGAGCGTGCTCAGGCCGACGCTTGAGCTTCATCGGGCTCTCGGCTGCGCGTAGCGGGGAGACGAGAGAGATGACGTCTGGCAGTTACTCGCCGCTCGCGCGATCGTCGATCGCTCTGACGTCGCCGGCGCCGAACTCGACGGGTAGCGCGGCCCGATCCGAGGTGCGCCGCAGCCAATAGCCGGTGGGCCCCGGCTCCGCGATCTCGAAACCGGAGACCCAACCGCCGTTGTACCGGCAGCGGACCTGCACGCGGACGTGCGGGCGCAGCGCACCGTCACGCTCGGTCTCAGGGGGGACGTCCTTTATACCCTCGACTCTCGCCCTGCGGCGATGAGACGAGAATGAGTCCTACCGGCTCACGAGCGCATCGACCGTTGCGACCAGCTCGGCCATCGCAAAGGGCTTCGCGAGGAACCGGTCCGCGCCCGCTCGCGTCGCAGCTTCGACGTCGGCAGCGTTGCCGCGGGCACTGACGACGATGATGAAGCCGTCCCACCCGATCTGGCGGAGGTGGCGGCAGACCTCGATCCCGCTGGGGTGCGGGATCATCACGTCCAGCACGATCACGTCCGGGCGGCGCCCCTGTACCGCCCAGAGCGCCTGGTCGCCGGAGCCCGCCACACTGCACTCGTAACCCCCACGCTGCAACCCACGAACCATCACATCCGCGAGCTTGGTGTCGTCGTCGACGACCAGAACGTAACCGGAACTCCTAGGCTCGAGCACAGTGCGCATCCTCGTCGTGGAAGACGAGCCGAAGATGGCGAGCCTCCTCAAGCGCGGGCTGGAGCGCGAGGGATACGCGGTCGACGTCGCGCGCGATGGCGCCGAGGCGCTCTGGGCCGCGGATGAGTACTCGTACGACACGATCGTCCTCGATGCCATGATCCCGCCGCCCGACGGCTTCGAGGTCTGCCACCGGCTGCGGCAGAAGGGTCGGTGGGCCCCGATCATCATGCTCACCGCACGCGACGCGGTCGATGACCGCGTGGCGGGGCTCGACGCGGGGGCAGACGACTACCTCGTCAAGCCGTTCGCCTTCGGCGAGCTGCTCGCCCGGGTGCGCTCGGTCATCCGGCGCGGGCCCGTCGAACGCCCATCGGTCCTCGAGGTCGACGGCCTCACGCTCGACCCCGCGACCCGTGAGGTCCAGCGGAACGGCGAGGCGATCGAGCTGTCGGCCAAGGAGTTCTCGTTGCTCGAGTACTTCATGCGTCACCCCCACGAGGTGCTCTCGCGCACGCAGATCCTCGAGCACGTGTGGGACTTCGCCTACGACGGCACGTCCAACGTCGTCGACGTCTACGTCCGGTACCTGCGTGCGAAGATCGACCGGCCCTTCGGCCTCGACACGATCGAGACCGTCAGGGGCGCGGGCTATCGCCTCCACAAGGCGGCCGGCGGGGGCTGACCACTCACGCCTCGACGCCGACCGGCGGCTGTGCCGGCGGAACGAGGAACCGCCCGACCACCGGCAGCTCCCAGAAGGACTCGGCCCGGGCGATTGCCAGCGCGGCCGGCAGCACGTGCTCGAGACCGTCGTAGGCCACGTAGCGAGGCACCCATTCGGGTTGGTACTTCGCGGTGAAGCGCCACAGCGTCTCGATCTGCATCGACTCCGACAGGCGGCGCAGGAGCCAACGCTGGAGCCGCTGGGGGACGCCGTCGCCCGACTCGCCGGCGAGGACGGCTCGCATCGTGGCGAAGTTGAGCCCGAGGACCCGCATGCCGCGCGAGCGGAGCTCCTCGATCGTGGACACCAGCACGAAGTCGAGAACACCGTTCGGGTGATCGCCGCGCGTCCGATGCATCAGGTCGAGGGAGTACCCCTCGAGGGCGGCGGCAGGTACGTAGTGACAGAACGCGGCGGGTACCCCGTCGGGCCCGAAGGCGACGGCGAGCAGGAGACCCTGGTCGCGACGGTCGAAGAGCCGGCCGAGGGTCATCGAGAAGCCGCGTTCGGCGTCGCCTCCCCGACTCTCGCAGGTCATCGCGCGCAGGGAGCGCTCGAGCTCGGCGCTCACCCGGGCCGGGTCGAAGAACTCGACCCGGTAGCCGTGGTTCGCCACCCGGTTCACCGCCTGACGCAGGCCCTTGGCCCGTCCGCCGGCAAGAGAGAACCGGTGGACGTCGACGATCGCCTCGTCGCCGACGTAGAGGTCCCGCATCCCGGCCGACCGATAGGTGGGCAGCCAGGCCTCGCTTGCGCCGAGCACCGCGACACACCAGCCGTGGGCGTCTGCGTACGCGCGAAACCGGGCCCACGCGGCCGCGCGCTCGTGGGCCGGTCCGACGGGATCCGGTGAGACGAGGCACACACCGTTGAACACGGCGTAGGCCACCATCGTCTCGCCGAAGAAGAAATGCCGCTTGTCATCCCGTAGCGCGAAGTACGTGAGAGTGTCGCCACCGTGGCGCCGCACCATCGCGCGGGCCCGAGCGAGGTCGTCCGTGCCGCGGCGCCGGGCGGCGAGGGGCCGCAGGATGAGCCATCCGGCGCCGAGGGTGAGGCCGAAGCCGATCGCACCGAGAGCGGGATCGAGAAAGTCTCCGACTCGATCGGCGAGTGCGACGGTGTGCAGACCCGCGAGCCGTTCCACCACCGCCACGAACGCCCGTGCCACGGGAGGTCGCGTCCGCGACTGCGACCACACCTCGACGGTGATCGTGCCGACGAGCGTGGCGACGGCCGCTCCTATCGCCGGCGCCACAAAGGCCCGGAGGGCCGACCCGCGGTCCGAGGCCACGCGGAACGCGTCGCGGTTGTGGACGAGCAACGCCGCCCCGAGCGCGGCGATGGCCGCCTCCTCGAGATCGGCTCCCTTGACGAGGTGCAGGAGCGCCGAACCGGCGAGCAGCACGATCGACAGGCGCCAGGCGCGGCGTTGCCCGCGGCGAAGCCCGCGCGACAGCAGGAGGAGCCCGAGGCCGGCCAGCGCCACGAGCGCCGCAGCCGCCTGGGGAACCTCGAGCGGGATGAGGTGGCGGACGAAGCGAAGGCGGTCGCGCAACGGCGGCGTCGTCGCGGAGACGAGGTTGACGAGCCCGGCGGCGGCGATGGCGAGGGCGCCGAGCCGGCGGAGGCGACGTAGGCGCGTGAGGTCCGTGAGTCCGCGGCTCAACACGTCGTACCGATCACACCCATCACGAGCGCGGCCTGCGCGTCGAGCACGGCGCGTACCTGCTCGGTCAGGTTCGGAGCGCCGGGCGTAGGCCGGATGAGCTGCTCGATCAGGTCGTCCTCGAGCTCGCGAACGATGGACGCGCGGCCGACATCCGCGAGCTCGAGCACCCGCGTCATCTGATCTCGCACGGCGAGCATGTCCCGCAGCAGTCGCAACCGCAGCCGCGCGGCCGCGCGCGCCTCGCCGTTCATGCGAGCGGTGTCACTCGCTTCGGCGAGAGACTCGGGGTCGTCGAGCGGGACGAGGTCGGCCTCGGACGTCACCGGACCAGAATGGTCACGGCCGGATGAGACCTCGATGAGAGCCAATCCTCCGTACCATCGGGCGCATGCGGTTCGCCGGTCCGCGGCCCATCTCCCTGCGCAGTCGCCTGGCCATCCTCTTCGCGGCCGGGTCGGCCATGACGCTGCTGCTGACGGCGCTGTTGCTCTGGCACAACCTGAACGCCGAGCTCAACTCGGCCATCGACACCGGGCTCGAAGGACGCGCCGACGACATTGTCGCCGTGTACCGCGCGCGGGGTCAGGCGGTGCCGGAGCAGGACGCCTTCGCGCAGGTCGTCGCCTCGACGGGCAGGATCCTCGCGTCCTCGCCGACGGTCCGAGGTCGCCGGCTCCTCGGCGCGCAGGAGCTCCGTCGCGCCCGCGCCGGACGGATCACAATCGACCGGGCGGTGCCCGGGCTCGGCACCGACGCCCGGCTGCTCGCGGTGCCCGAGCGGACCGGCGCGGCGACCGCGGTTGTCGTGGTCGGCACCTCGCTGGAGACGGTGCGGAGGGCCCAGGACCGGTTGGCACTCATCCTCGTCGTCGTCGGGCCGACGCTGATCACCGTGCTCGCGGTCGGGGGTTGGCTCCTCGCCCACGAGGCACTGCGTCCCGTCGGGCGCATGACCGCGGAAGCGGACACCATCTCGCTTGCCGAACCCGGGCGGCGTCTCCGTCAGCCACCCGGTGACGACGAGATCGCGCGCCTTGGCCGAACGCTCAACACCATGCTCGGACGCATGGAGGCGTCCTTCGCGCGCGAGAAGGCGTTCGTCGACGATGCCAGCCACGAGTTGCGTACGCCGATCTCGATCCTGCGGGGGGAGCTGGAGCTGGCCCTGGCACAACCCGGGTCGCGAGAGGACACCGAGCGGACGCTCCGCAGCGCCCTGGAAGAGGCCGAGCGGCTCGGACGCCTGGCCGAAGATCTGCTTGTGCTGGCCCGATCGACCAGCGGCGACCTCCCGCTGCGTCGAGACCGCGTGGATGCGTACGCCGTCGCGGAGCGGATGGCGCAGCGGCTGGCTGCCGCAGGCCCGCCCGAGGTCGAGATCGAAGGTGACCATGCCGCGGTCGACGCCGATCTGCTTCGCCTCGAGCAGGTGATGACGAACCTCCTCACCAACGCCCGCCGTTTCGCGCTCAACCGGGTTTGGGTGACGATCGGGTGCTCGGGCCGCGCCGTCGAGATTGTCGTGAGCGATGACGGGCCCGGTTTTGCCGCCCTACTGCTGCCGGTCGTTTTCGACCGCTTCACCCGTTCCGACGCGGCACGCGGTCGAGGCGCGGGCGGGACGGGGCTTGGGCTGGCGATCGTCGCTGCGCTGGTGCGTGCCCACGGTGGGACGGTGGAGGCTGCGAACGGTGCACCGCTGGGCGGCGCCGTGGTGCGCGTGCGGCTGCCGCGGGCCGATCCGTAGCACTCCCGGAGGGGCCCCGCTCGCCGCAGTGAGACGGGTCGCCGCCCACGGGAGCGCGTCGGCGAAGGAGGCCCGCCAGACTCGCCATGTGTGATGGCCCCCGCGCCGCAGGACGAGGTGCGTCTGGATGCCGTCCGCCCGGGACAGTGCCGCCGTTGCGATCATCGATCGCGTGGTGCCTCCGTCCGCCGAACCGACCTCGAACCAGCCCGCCAGCCGCGGCTGCCAGTGGTGGTGATGGCGCAGGATCAAGCGCGGGGTGTGGGCTTCGAGCGCCTCACGAGACCCGTCGAAGAGGTGCAGAGCACCGCCTCGACGCGTCGGATGGTCGAGGCCGGAGAAGTCGAGGAACAGGCTGTAGCGATCGAGATGGCGGAGCGCGAGGGTGATCGCGCAGTAGCCGCCCTCGGAGTTGCCCCCGATCCCCCACGCCACGCGCTCCGGGTCCGCACCGAGTTTGGCAACCGCCCAGGCAGGGACGTCGACGGCCAGATAGGTCTCTGCACTCCCCGCCACACCGTTGGCGCACTCGGTATCCGCCGTGAACGAGCCGTTCTCATCCACCAGGAGGAGAATCGGCGCCCATCCGTCGTGGGTGGCGGCCCAATTGTCCGCGACGACGTCCGCCCCGGCGGCGCGGGTCCAGTCCTCGGGTGTCCCCGGGGTCCCGTGCAGCAGCTCGAGCACCGGTAGTCGGGGACGCGGCACTGCGAACCACGCGGGCGGCAGGTAGACCTGCGCGGGCCGGGCATCGAAGTGGGAAACGAGTCCGGGGATGGAGACCTTCTCGACGACCCCGTGCGTGGGCTTCGCTGACGCGGCAACGAGCTCGCCCACCTGCGCGCTCGACGCCTGATCCTGGGCCCGCTGTCCGAAGAGCGTGGCGACGGTTGGCAGATAGTTGAAGTACGCGTTGACCGCCGCCCCGGCGGTGGTGAGCACGAGCACGAATGCCACCGTGGCCGCGAGGAAGCGGAGGAGGCGTGCATGGGCCACCCAGATGGCGACGAAGATCATTCCGAAGGTGACGACGGCGAGCCCTGCGACGAACGGCACTGCGGTGATCGAGGTGTTCATCCCAGTCCCCCCTCGATCGATTCAGCCGTGTCGTGGCAAGGCGCACCTTCGCCCACGACCACATCGTCGCTCTCCGTGTCTGAGAACGAGATGAGAGCCCGAACAGCCCATTCGACGCGCTGACGACGCGATCGGTCAGGGAACGGAAGGGGTCTGTTGCGGTGGCCCTGCCCACGGCTGGAGCCAGTCGGTGGCGGGCCAGCCTTCGGCCGCCGCCATGAGCTCGTACATCTGGGCGCCGTCGATCGACTCCCGGACGATGTCGGCGTGGCCCGCGTGCCGCGCGATCTCCTCGATGAGATGGAGCAGCACCCACCGCGCCGACCAGGCCTCGACGTCGTCGGGGAACCACGGAACACCCTTGGGGACCGGGACGGGCTGGTCGAGGTCGATCCCGGCGACGACCGCCTCGGTCTCCTTCGCGACCGCGTCGAAGCGGGCGAGGGCCTCCGCGAGCGTCTCGTCCGGCGCGAGGCGGAAGTTGTCCTCGTAGGCCGCTTCGCGGTCGTCCGAGCCGCCGCGGTCGCGCTGGAGGACGATGTCGATCCAGCCCTGCTCCATGGCGGCGACGTGCTTGACGAGCCCTCCGATGCTGAGCGTGCCGGCCGTCGGCGTCAGGCGGGCCTGCTCGTCGGTGAGCCCGTACGCCGCGTTGCGCACTCCGTCGCGCTGCTGGGCGATATAGGCGAGGAGCAGCTCACGCTCGTCGGTCGCCGGGGGAGCCTGTCCGGGCATGTCGATCTCCGTTCGTCGGGTTCGAGCTCAGCATGCACCCTCGACCCTGTCATCTAGTGTCGTTACCGGGTCGTCGAAGGTGCCGCGACTCACGTCGCCGGCGTCTGCTCGAACATGTAGTACACCGCGAGCCCCGCGATGATCGCCAGGGACACGGGTGCGCTCAAGAACGCGACGCCGATGGCAACCAGGTAGGCGATCGATCCCACGCCGAAGCGGAGGACGGCGGTGCGGACCGCGTCTTCGGGCAACGGAACGGCTCGGCGGTCCCGTCGGAGCGACCAGACGAAGATCGCGGCGAAGCTCACGCCCATGCCCTCGAGGACCACTCCGTAGAGGGCAGTCGCGAGGTGCGCGTCGTCGCCACCGCCGCGGAGGTACGTCGCCATGGTGGATGTCGCGAACGGGATGGCCACCACGAACAGCAACAGCACCAGGTTCAGGAACAGCAGCTTCCGGTCGACCTTGACGAAGGTGTCGACCAGGGCGTGGTGGTTGACCCATGTGATGCCGACGACGAAGAAGCTGACGACGTAGGCGACGAACGACGGCCAATGATCTGCGAGCTGATGCGCGAGTGACCCATGACCCGGGCCCGCCACCGCCAGGTCCAACGCGAGCAGTGTGATCGCGACGGCGAACACGCCGTCACTGAACGCCTCGAGCCGCGCGCTCGTCACGCGAGACAGCGCAGTGGACGCCCACCGTTGTAGGTGATCATGTCCATGAAGGCGCTGACGATGTCGATCGGCGAGCCGAGCGGTTGGCCGTCGAGCTCCGCGTAGGCGCGGTGCAGGTTGCCGACGAGCCGCTCGGCGTCGAGCCACTCGGCGTACGCGCCGAGGTCTGCCTCGCGCGCGGCCTGCAGAGGCGGCACCCCCGCGCCCTTCGCCTCGGCCGCGAGCCGTTGCACGAAGGTCAGGTAACCGTCGATCGCGTCGAGGTGCCGGGGGTCGCAGACGGCACCGTGGCCGGGCACGATGGTCGTCGCCTGGTAGCGCCGGAGCCGCTCGATGGCGACGAGTGATCCCGCGACCGAGCCCATGAGGACGAACGGCGTTCCACCGTTGAACACGAGGTCGCCCGTGAAGAGAACGCGGTGCTCGGGGAGCCACACGACGGCATCCCCGGTGGTGTGGGCGGGCGTGCCGATGTGGCGCACCTCGGCACCGAGGTCGTCGACCCACAACTCGACCTGCTCGGCGAACGTCAACGTCGGGGGCGAGATCGTGAGCTCGCCCCACTCGACCTCGCCGAACACCGGTTCCAGGCCGCCGATGCGCTGCTCCTTCACGCCCGCGCGGCAGTTGCGGTGAGCGACGATGGTCGCGTCCCCGAAGAGGCAGTTGCCGTTGGTGTGGTCGCCATGATGATGGGTGTTGACGAGCGTCCTCACCGGCCGTGGGCTGACGCGCCCGATCGCGTCCAGGAAGCCCCGGGTGCGCCGTTCGGTCGACGACGCGTCGATCGCGGTGACCGAGTCGGCGCCGACGAGGAACCCGGTGTTGTTGATCCACCAGCTCCCGTCCGGCTGGACGTACGCGAACACCCCGTTCGCCACCTCGATCGTCTCGGGCGGCGGGAGCCCGTGGTCGTCCGGGTGGCCGTTGGCGGTGGGGGCCGACATCGCGGGAACGCTACGCGATCCGCACATGGTCCCCGACGCCCAAGCGGGAGCAGGCTGCGATCGAGCATCCTGGTGGCGAACGAGCGCGAACCACGGAGGGCCCATGATCTCGGACGAGGTGGTCTCACTCGGCGCGCGGGTGCGCCGGCTGGCCGACGAGCGACCGGATGCGCCAGCGGTCTCGTGCGACGACGACACCCGCACCTGGGCCGCGCTCGACCGTCGCAGCAACCGCCTCGCGCGCGCGCTCGAGGCGCGCGGGGTCCGCGAGGGTGGCTTCGTCACCATCGGCCTGCCCAACGGCGTGGCGTTCGTGGAGGCCTGTGTCGCTTGCTGGAAGCTGGGGGCCACGCCTCAGCCGGTGTCGTCTCGGCTCCCGGCGGCAGAGCTGGAGGCGATCGTCGCGCTCGCCGAGCCCGCGCTCGTCGTCCGGGCCGAGCCGGGTGAGGTCGCCGGCCGCGCGTGTGTGAGCGCGGAGACGCTCGTCGACGAGGCCGACGACGACGGCCCACTGCCCGACCGCGTCTCGCCGGCATGGAAGGCGCCGACGTCGGGGGGCAGCACGGGCCGGCCGAAGCTGATCGTGGCGGGCCGGCCCGGGTTGGTGAACTGGCTCGAGATGGCCTTCTGGCGCCTCGACGACACCAGCACCGCGCTGATGCCGGGGCCCCTGTACCACAACGGTCCGTTCGTCTCCGCGTTCCACGCGCTCATGGCCGGCGGTCACCTGGTCGTGCTCCCGCGTTTCGACGCGCTCCGCACGCTCGAGCAGGTGGAGGCGCACCGGGCCACGTGGCTCTATCTGGTGCCCACGATGATGAGCCGCATCTGGCGTCTCCCCGAGGCCGTGAGGACGGGCTTCGACGTCTCGTCGCTGGAGACCGTGTGGCACCTTGCCGCGCCGTGCCCGCCGTGGCTGAAGGAGGCATGGATCGAATGGCTCGGGGGCGAGCGCATCTGGGAGCTCTACGCGGGCACCGAGGCGCAGGTGACGACGGTGATCACCGGAACGCAGTGGATGGAGCGGCGGGGCTCGGTGGGGCGGCCGATCAACGGCGACGTGCGGATCCTCGACGACGACGGCGCCGAGGTGCCGCCGCGCGAGGTCGGGGAGGTCTTCCTGCGGCGCCTGGCGGGCACGGACCCGACCTACCGCTACATCGGCGCCGAAGCGCGCTCGCGCGGCGAGTGGGAGTCGCTCGGCGACCTCGGTTGGGTCGACGAGGACGGCTACCTCTATCTCGCGGATCGCCGCGCCGACATGATCCTCGTCGGTGGCTCCAACGTGTACCCGGCCGAGGTCGAGGCCGCGCTCGACGAGCACCCGCACGTCGCGTCGAGCGCGGTGATCGGTCTGCCCGACGACGACCTGGGTCAGCGCGTCCACGCGATCGTCCAGGCCCCTCCCGATCTCGATGTCGACGACCTGCGCGCCCACCTCGAGTCGCGGCTCGTGCGCTACAAGCTTCCGCGCAGCTTCGAGCGGGTCGACGAGCCCGTGCGCGACGATGCCGGCAAGGTGCGCCGCTCGCGTCTCGTCGACGAGCGCCGGTCACAGCCTTGAGTCGACGAGGGCTCGGGTGGTGACGCTCGTGCCCCTGCCCGGACAGCCGGAGGGGTCGCCGTGGCCCGCGCCGGACTGGGCGGAGGGACCCATCCCGCGCGGCGTCGACCTCGCGCCGCTCCTCGACGCCGCATTCGATGCTGGCGGCCCCCTGTCGCTCACGTATGCCGTCGTCGTGATCCATCGGGGCCGGCTCGTAGCCGAGCGCTACAGCGGCGTCATCGAGCACTGGGATCGAGCGGACGAGCCCGTCGGACCGGACACGCCGCTGCTGTCGTGGTCGATGGCCAAATCGATGCTCCACGCGGTAGTCGGCGTCCTCGTGGGTGAGCGGCGGGTGCAAACCCACGCGCCGGCGCCCGTCCCGCAGTGGGCCGCCCCGGACGACCCCCGGCGGACGATCACGCTGCAGGACCTCCTCGAGATGCGCGACGGCCTCGACTTCGCGGAGGACTACGTCGACGCGCGCGCCTCCGACGTGATCGAGATGCTGTTCGGCGCGGGCAAGGACGACGTGGCCGCCTTCGCTGCCGACCGCCCCGCGATCGCGGCTCCCGGTCTCCGTTTCAACTACTCGAGCGGCTCCAGCAACATCGTGTCGGCCATCGTCGACCGCGAGGTCGGCTTCGGTGACCGCTACTGCCGGTTCCTGCGCGAACGTCTCTTCGATCCCATCGGCGCGCAGTCGGCCCGTCCGACGCTCGACGCAGCGGGCACATGGGTCGCGTCGTCGTACGTCCACGCGACGGCTCGCGACTTCGCCCGGTTCGGCTACCTCTACCTGCGCGACGGCGTCTGGGACGGCCGACGAGTGCTGCCGGAGGGTTGGGTGGACCACGGCCGACGGCCCCGGTCGGTCGACCCGGAGGACGGGTCGTTGTACGGGGCGCACTGGTGGGTGGTCGGCGACGGGCACGGGTCGTTCCAGGCCAGCGGGTACGAGGGCCAGTCGATCCTCGTGTGCCCGGGCCTCGACCTCGTCGTGGTGCGCCTGGGCAAGACTCCCAGCGACCGCTACCCACAGCTCCGCGAGTGGCGGGCGGCGGTCACTGCGGCCTTTGCCGCGGGGGACGCCATACTCGGTGGGTGACAGTCGAGCCGCTCGTCCGGGCGACCGCGTTGACGAAGCGTTTCGGGTCTGTCACCGCGCTCGACGCCCTCACCGTCGACATCCCGCACGGGCGCACCGGCCTGGTCGGAGCCAACGGCGCGGGCAAGACGACGTTCTTCCGGCTGCTGCTGGGGCTCGGGCGTGCCACGTCGGGTCGGCTCGAGGTCGGCGGCCACGCGGTCGACGACGACCCGATCGGGGTGCGATCGACGATCGGCTACATGCCCGAGCACGATTGCCTGCCTCTCGACCAGACCGCCGCCGACGTGGCGGCCACCTTCGCCGAGCTGAGCGGCCTACCCCCGCGCGCGGCCCGCCAACGGGCATCCGACGTGCTCGACCTCGTGGGCCTCGACGAGGCGCGCTTCCGGCCGATCGCGGGCTTCTCCACCGGCATGCGTCAGCGCACGAAGCTGGCCCAGGCGCTCGTGGCCGACCCCCAACTCCTGCTGCTCGACGAGCCGACCGCCGGTCTCGACCCCACCGGCCGGGAGGAGATGCTGGCGCTGGTCGCACGCGTCGGCACCTTCGGGATCTCGGTGCTGCTGGCGACGCACCTGCTCGACGACGTGCAGCAGGTCTGCGACAACGTCGTGATGATCGACGGCGGGGCGCTGGTCGTCGCCGGCGCCACCGAGGGCCTCGTGCAACGGACCGGGATGGTGGTCGTCGACGTCGGCGATCGCGGGGGCGAGCTCGTCTCCGCGCTCGTCGCACGGGGCATGAACGCCACCGTGGTCGACGACACCGTCGAGGTCACCGTCACCGCGGTGGACGACGTCGACACGATCCGCGACGCCATCGCCGATCTCGGGTTGCCGCTGCACCGACTCAGCAACCGCTTCCGATCGCTCGACGACGTGTTCCTCACCGCCGCGGGGCACCCGTGACATCCACAACCAGTGGCGCCACGAGTGGAGCCGTCTACGACCGCGGCTACCGGCCCTACGACGGCCCACGGGGTGGCCGTCGCGCGGTCCGGCTCGCCCTGTTCCGCGTGTCGGTGCGCCGCGCCCTCGGGCTGCGCCGGCCGTGGCGCCAGAAGGTCGCGCCGTTCCTGCTCCTCGGCGTCGCGGTGATCCCCGCCGTGGTCAACGTCGGCATCGGGTACGTCACGCGCGACAGCCCACCGATCGGCTTCGAGTTCATCACGTATCGCGACTACGTGGTCGTCTCGAGCTCACTCTTCCTCCTGTTCGTGGCGCTCACGGGGCCCGACGTGCTCTGTCCCGACCGCCGCAACAAGGTGTTGCCGCTGCTGTTCGCCCGCCCGTTGACGGGTGCGGACTACGTGGCGGCGAAGCTCGGCGCGATCGCAACCATCGTGTTCGCTTTCGGCGTCATCCCCCAGATCGTGCTCTTCGGCGGCCAGATGCTGGTGCGCGACCGCGCGCTCGACTACCTGCGCGACAACGCCGAGGTGCTTTGGCAGGTTCCTGCAGCGGTCGCGGTCGTTGCCATCTACTACGCGGCGATCGTGCTGGCCATCTCGTCGCTGACCGGCCGTCGCATCGTGGCTGCCGCGGTCTTCATCGGCCTCATGTTCGCCACCGCGACCGTCTCGGCGATCCTCGTCGGAGACACCTCGCAGCAGTTCAACCAGGGGAGCGTCGCCGGGCTCATCGACCTCGCGGCGCTCCCCTTGCACCTGCGCGATCTGCTGTTCCTCGGCCATCTCGACCCCGAGGGCCCGCTCGGCGGTGTTGCGAAAGGCGGGCTGTTCGCCGTGGGCACCTACGCCGCCGTGCTCTCCGTGGCGCTCGTCGTTCTCTTCGTCCGTTACCGCTGGGAGGACCGATGAGCGAGCACCGCAGCGCAGCGAGGAGCGCAGCTCCCATGTGGCAGGCCGGTACACCGGGCGAGGAACGAGGACGGTGAACCGATGAGCGAGCACCGCAGCGCAGCGAGGAGCGCAGCTCGATGAGCGCGGCGGATCCCGCGTTCGTGCCGGACGCCACCGTCGAGGCGACGGAGGTGTCGGTGTGGTTCGGGCCGAAGGTCGCGCTCACCGAGCTGTCGTGCTCCTTCGGGCCGGGTGTGGCCGGCCTGCTCGGCCCCAACGGTGCCGGGAAGACGACCTTCATGCGCGCCATCACCGGGTTGCTGCCCGTGAACTCGGGGCGGCTGCGCGTGGCGGGTGGCGACCCGCGTCGCGATCGCGCCGTGCAGCGCAGCATCGCCCTCGTCTCCGAGGACGAGGCGGTACCCGGCTCGGTGAGCGCGCGCGAGCTCGTGCACTACATCGCCGACCTCCATCGGGTCGCGGACAGCGGAGCCCCCGAGCGCGCCCTCGCGACGGTCGGTCTCCTCGACGTCGCCGATCGTGCCGTTGGGAAGTTCAGCAAGGGCATGCGCCAGCGCACGAAGGTGGCCGCCGCGCTCGTCACCGACCCCGACGTCCTGGTGCTCGACGAGCCGCTGAACGGCGCGGATCCCGTGCAGCGGGCGAACCTCATCGAGCTCTTTCGTCGCCTCGGCGCCGAGGGCCGCACGGTCATCGTGAGCAGTCACGTGTTGCACGAGGTCGAGCGCCTGGCCGACCGGGTCATCGTCGTGATCCAGGGCCGCCTCGCGGCGGCCGGCAGCCATCGCGCCATCCGTGACGCGATGGATGACCGACCGCGTCAGGTCCTGATCCGGGCCGACGGCGCCCGGCGTCTGGCCGCCGCGCTGCTCGACCTCGACAGCGTGGCCGGGGCGTCGGTGCGTGACGGCGAGGCGGTGATCGCCACCAACCGGGCGCGCGACGTGGCCGTCGCCCTGCCGCGCATCGCGCGTGAGATGGGCATCCGCCTCACCGAGGTCCGGCCGCTCGACGACTCGCTCGAGAGCCTGTTCCGGGAGCTCGTGCGATGAGTGAGCAGAGCGAAGCGGAGGCGCGCAGCTCCCGTGCCCGCAGACCCGCGATCGCGGTCACCGGGTTCGCGTTGCGTGCGTGCTTTCCGCGGAAGCGCCGCTGGGGCCTGCTCCTGCCGTGCGCCATGGCGATTCTCTTCGGCCTGCTCGCCCGGACCGACCACGGCACCGCGTCCGAAGGCTTCGCCCGGGTCGCGGACCACGGCCTGTTCGGCTTGCTGTTGCCCATCGCGTGCCTCGTCATCGGTGACGCGGTCATGGGCGCCGAGGTTCGCGCCGGCACGCTGCCCTTCACGTGGCTGTCACCGGTTCCGTTCCGGACGATCGCCGTCGCCCGTTGGGCCGCCGGCACCCTCGTCGCGTGGGTGACGATCGTCCCCGCCTTCGCCCTCGCGGCCGTGGTGGCCGGAGTACCCGAGGCGGCGGCGGCTGCGGCGGCGGCGACGGTCGTTGGTGCCTGCGCGTATGTGGCGGTGTTCGTGCTCCTCGGCTGCGCCACCCGGCGCGCGACGGTGTGGTCGCTCGGAGTCGTGCTCCTCGGCGAGAGCCTCGTGGCCACTGCGCTCGTCAGCGTCGCCCAACTGTCGCCGCGCTGGCTGGCGTTCGCGGTGTTCGGCGGGCTCACCGACGTCCCCTCCGACCTCGTGCGCGACGGCCTGGCCCGAGGGTGGGGAGCAGCGGCGCAGCTCGTGGTGATCACGCTCGTCTGCCTGACGCTGTCGGGATGGCGGCTGGGGCACCTGCGGGTCAGCGGCTCGTCCGACTGAGCGCGTCGGGCGCGCCTACGGTTGACCGGTGAGCGGCAGCCCTTGATCGACGTCGAGCGAGCCCGCGCGGACACCCCTGGCTGCGGCCGCGTCGTCCATCTCAACAACGCGGGTGCGGCGCTCGCGCCCCGCCCCGTGCTCGAGGCGATGATCGGGCACCTCGAACGGGAAGCCGGCATCGGCGGGTACGAGGCGGCCGAGGAGGCCGCGTCGCGCGTCGAGCACACCTATGACGCGCTCGCGAGGCTCATCGGCGCGGAGCCGCACGAGATCGCCGTCGCCGAAAGCGCCACCCGCGCTTGGGACATGGCCCTCTACGCGGTCGGCCTGGGGCCGGGCGATCGGGTGCTGACCGGCCGCAGCGAATACGTGAGCAACGTCATCGCGCTCCTGCAGGTGGCCGCCCGCACCGGGGCGCGCATCGAGGTCGTCGACGACGATCAGCACGGTCAGATTGACGTGGATGCGCTTCGCACGCGCGTCGACGACGACGTGAAGCTGATAGCGCTCACCCATGTTCCCGCCAACAACGGACTGGTGAACCCGGCGGCGGAGGTGGGCCGGATCGCGCACGATGCCGGCGCCCTGTTCCTGCTCGACGCGTGCCAGTCGGTGGGTCAGCTGCGGGTCGACGTCGACGAGCTGAGATGCGACATCCTCGCCGCGCCGGGGCGCAAGTTCCTGCGCGGGCCGCGCGGCACGGGTTTCTCCTATACACGGGCTTCGGTCATCGAGCGACTCGAGCCGCCGCTGCTCGACGTGCACGCGGCGCGCTGGACGGCACCCGATCGTTACGAGTTGCGCGACGACGCCCGTCGCTTCGAGAGCTGGGAGTCGAACTACGCGGCCAAGATCGGGCTCGGTGTGGCCGTCGACTACGCGCTCGAAGTCGGGATCGAGGCCATCGAGGCGCGGGTGTCCGGGCTCGCGGCCCGGCTCCGGACCGAGCTCGCCACCATCCCCGGCGTGGCGGTGCACGATCGTGGCCGGCGGCTCTGCGGCATCGTGACCTTCTCCGTCGGGTCGCAACCGGCGGTCGAGGTGCGCCGGAGGTTGCGGGAACAGGCGATCAACACGTGGGTCGCCTGGCACGAGCACGCCCTGCTGGCCGGCCCCGACGGCCCGCCGGGCGACCTGGTCCGGGCCTCAGTGCACTACTACAACACCGACGACGAGCTGGGCGCCCTCTGCGACGGGGTCCGGGGCCTCGCTCGCTGACGCGGGTCGTAGGGTCGGCTCAGCTCGGGGCGGCGGTGCGCCGGGCCACCGACACCCGGTACGCGCCCGAGCGGGCGTGGAGGATGGGGTCGGCGGTGAGCTCGATGCCGTCGGGGACGCGCGTCGGGTCGAACACGAGGATGTCGCCGTCGCGTTCGCGGTCGAAGGCGAGGCCGGTGACCTCGACCCGGGCGATGCGCACGCGGGTGCGTCCCTCGGGCCAGACGGCGGTGGGATCGTCGACCGCGTCGTCTGCCTCGGCGAGCTCGAGCTCGAGATGAAACCCGGCCGGTGCCGTCGCGAGGCGATCGGCCAGCTCCTGCTGCAGGTAATCGGGATCGCGCGCCGCGGCCTCGTCGTCGCTGATCGACGCGTCGCCGTCGTCGGGAACGAGGTGCCAGCGCGCATGGCGGGACGACCCGTCGGCGGCGACGAACTTGAAGGCGTGGATGCCGTGGTAGGTCAGGCGGGCGTAGCTCTCCGGCATCGGGGCCGTGATCGCCGCGGTCACGGCCGGCACGGTCTCGGGGTGCGCGGCGAGGAACGCGCCGACCTTCTCCATGTCGAGCTGGCCGGTGGCCGGATCGGGCCGGCGCGCCTCGTTGAAAGCCAGCAGGTCCTCGGGTGTGCGCACGAAGAACGTCGGCAGGCTGAGCCCGACGATGTCGGTGGTGCCCCCGGCGGGCAGGTAGACCTTGACCGCGACACCGCGCCCGTCGCGGGTGCCGTCGGGGACGCCGGGGTCGCCGTTGCCGTTGGAGAAGCGCACGTGGGCGCGCAACCGAGCTCCCTGGAGGTGCTCGGCCCGGCTGAGCTCGGCGGCCGCGGGCGTCGCCGTGAACGTTGCCGCGCACAGCATCCCCTTGGCGTGCGCGGCACGGTGACCCGGGTGGGTGCCGTACATCGTGTGGAGAGCATCGACGAGACGATCGCTGAGATCGGCCACGATCGGCGAGCCTAGGCTGTTCGGCCGGGACAGGCGGCTACCGTTTGCGATCGTGCTCGTGCGACGCGTCGTCCCGGTCGTCCTGGGCACCCTGCTGCTCGCCGCCGCGTGCTCGAGCAGCAACGGCGGCGCGGCCGGGCCGACCACGAGTGCGGCATCTCGCCGCGGGGGAGCGGAGATCTTCTTCCCGGGGTACAAGAGCGACGTCTACGCGTCCGTCGAGCACTGGCTCTGTCGCCCCGACCTCGTCCGAAACCGCTGCGGCGGCGACCTCGACGCGACGGTGGTGGCGGCCGACGGCACGCTCACCCCGGAGCCGTTCGTCCCGGCCAAGCGGCCGGCATTCGACTGCTTCTACGTGTACCCGACCGTCCGGCTCGGTGCCGAAGGCAACGCGGCGTTCGACGGCAAGTACACGGAGGAGACCTTCACCGTCCGCACCCAGGCCGCCCGGTTCGGCAAGGAGTGCGGGATCTACGCACCGCTCTACCGGCAGCGCACGCTCACGGCCCCCTCCAACGCCAACGTCGATTACAGCGGGATCGCGTACGCCGACGTGCTGGACGCCTTCCGCTACTACCTCGGCCACCTCAACGGAGGACGGCCGTTCGTGCTCATCGGGCACTCGCAGGGCGCCGGCCACCTGCGCCGCCTCATCGCCGAGGAGATCGACCCCAACCCGAAGCTGCGCGACCGCTTGATCTCGGGCCTGCTGCTGGGCAGCGCGGTCGGCGTGCCCGCCGGGAAGGACGTTGGCGGTTCGTTCAAGCACGTTGCTGCGTGTCGCGCATCGTCCAACGTCGGCTGTGTGATCACCTACTCCTCGTTCCGCTCGACGTCGCCGCCCCCGGCCGACTCGCTCTTCGGACGCGTGCGGGAGCCGGGCCAGCGGGCGTTGTGCACCAACCCGGCCAGCCTCGGTGGCGGCAGCGGCCCGTTGGTGTCGTACTTCGACGCGAGAGACACCGCCCAGCTCATCGGCCGGGTGTTCCGCGTGTTCGCCGCGGGCGTCGCCAACCCGCCTGCGATCTCCACGCCATTCGTCGCCCTGCCCGGCCTCGTGTCGTCGGCCTGCGTCGACGCAGGCCCGTTCTCATACCTGCAGCTGACCGTGCATCCCGATCCCGGCCCTCGCGTCGACGACATCGGCGGCGACCTCACCGCGCAATGGGGGATGCACCTCGTCGACGTCAACGTCGCGCTCGGCAACCTGATCGATCTGGTGGGCCGCCAGGCGAAGGCCTGGCGGGCGGCGCACTGACGCGCAGTCAGGCCGGACGCCGCTCGTTGAGCTCGAGCGCGTTGTCCCGCAGGATGAGGCGCTGCGTCGCGTCGTCGAACGCCTTCAACTCGACCGCGTAGTCGAGGGGCTGCGCCATGCCCTCGATGTGGGGCCAGTCCGAGCCGAAGATCACCCGGTCCGCGCCCATGAGCTCGACGACCTCGTTGACGTCGTCCTCCCAGAACGGATTCACCCAGATGTGACGCCGGAACGTCTCGACGGGGTCCTCGGCGAAGAACCCGGGCAGCTTGCGGGACGCGGAGCGCAGCTTGCGGAACAGATCGCGCAGGAACTCCGACCCGTTCTCCACCGACGCGATGCGGACGTTGGGGAAGCGCGCGAACAGCCCGTCGAACACAAGAGAAGCGAGGAAGTCGTAGATCGCCCGCTCCATGTTCAGCATCTTGACCGACGGCCGGTTGGCGCCCTCGAAGGTGGCCGCGAATCCATCGGGCGCGTAGCCGTTGGAGGGGTAGCCGCTGTCGCCCGCGTGGACCACGACGGTGATGCCGGCTTCGTCGACGCGCGCCCAGAATGGATCGAAGGCGGGGTGCGCCGGCGGGAGCTGCCCGCGTGCGGTGGTCGGCGCCGCAGGCCTCATGCAGACCACCCGGGCGTCGTCGGCCAGCGCCCGTTCGAGCTCTCCGACGGCGGCGTCGATGTCGGCGAGCGAGATGTACGGCGCGGCGAAGATGCGATCGCGGTAGTTGCAGCCCCAGTCCTCCGACAACCAGCGGTTGAAGGCGCGGTACATGATCGCGACGCCCTCGGGATCGTGGGCCAGCAGCTCCTCGTAGATCATCCCGAGCGTGGGGAACAGCCAGATGCGGTCGACACCCTGGTCGTCCATCACCCGCAGCCGCGCGTCGCGGTCTCGGTACTCGGGACGAATGGGCTCGCGGGCGGCGAGGTACTCCTGCGGCCGCCTTCCCGACGCGTTGCCCCGGAAGTACTCGGCCAGCGCGCCCGCCTTGGCCACCGGGTCGAACGTGGGGTTGACGACGGCGCGGCTCACGCGTCCGCCGATCACGTGGTACTTGCGGCCCCCCACGTCTGCCCACTGGATGATGCGAGGCCCGAGTTTAGGGTCGAGGTGACGGGTGAACGCGTCGAGTGCCTCGTAGTAGTGGTTGTCGGCGTCGAATGCACGGTCGCTCACCCCTCCCGTCTACCACGGGCCGGGCGCGGCCGGGGCGGGTGCGAGGATCACGGCCATGGACTGTCTGCTGGTTTCGCACACGCACTGGGACCGAGAGTGGTACCGCACGTTCCAGGCGTTCCGCGCCCGGCTGGTCGACACCGTCGACCGGGTGCTCGACCTCCTGGCGGCCGACCCCGGCTGGCGGTTCCTGCTGGACGGCCAGTCGGTGATCGTCGAGGACTACCTCGACGTCCGTCCCGGTAGGCGCGCCGAGCTCGAGGCCGCGTGTCGGGCGGGGCGGCTCGCCGTCGGGCCGTGGTACGTGCAGCCCGACTCGCTCCTGCCGTCGGGTGAGGCGCACGTGCGCAACCTGCTCGAGGGCCGGAGGGTGGCGGCGACGATCGGAGCGGCCTGCCGGGTCGCGTACACGCCCGACTCGTTCGGCCATCCCGCCCAGCTCCCGCAGCTGTTCGCCGGGTTCGGGCTGGGCCCGTTCGTCTACTGGCGCGGCAACGGCGCCGAGATCGACGCGCTCGGGCCCGTGTACCGCTGGGTCGCGCCCGACGGGACCGCGGTCGTCGCGCACCATCTGGCCGAGGGGTACTTCGCGGCGTCGTCACTTCCGCAGGACACCGACGCCGCGGTGGCCCGGCTCACGCGGCTCGCCTCGCGCCTGGCTCCTGACGGTCACGGGCCGGTGGTGCTGATGAACGGCATGGACCACTCGCCACCCGACACGACGACCGGCGACGTCGCACGCGCGCTCGCGACGGCGACGGGGTGGACGGTGCGCCGCGGCCTGCTCGACGATCTCGACGTCGTCGCGCCGGACGGGCCCGCTCCGACGTTCACCGGTGAGCTGGTGGGTGCGCGGGTCGCCAACCTCCTGCCCGGCACCTGGTCGGCGCGACTCGGGTTGAAGCGGCGGAACCGCGACGCGGAGGCCGGGCTCGAGGGATGGGCGGAGCCGTGGGCTGCAATAGGCAGGCGGCTGGGTTGTCCCGACGAACGGCCCGCGCTCCGGCGCGCGTGGCGGGCGTTGCTGCA
>Ga0066709_100000412_pt1 | contig 22361 bp, 19 predicted proteins | sample GraSoiAngelo_158_FD_79665 | JGI IMG/M metagenome (GOLD analysis project Ga0066709, IMG submission 79665) | Grasslands soil microbial communities from the Angelo Coastal Reserve, California, USA - 14_1009_16_30cm | ecosystem: Environmental > Terrestrial > Soil > Grasslands | place: USA...
CGGATCGTCCACGTCACCGTTGCCGGCCGGCTGAGCTTGAACGACAGCGTGGTCGTCTTCGAGAAGCGGTCGCCGTCCTGCGGATAGAACGCCCTCGTCGAGTTCGTCAGGAAGCCCAGCAGGCCGACGACGAGGATCGGCCGGCTGGCGCCCGCCCCGGCGTTGCCGGCGAGGTCGCGCGGGACGACGGTCAGCGTGTAGGTACCGTCCGGAACGATCGTCCCGCCGTTACTCCTGCCGTCCCAGACGACCCCGTTCGCACCGGCGGCGGCCGTGACCGTGAGCGTCCGGACGGTCGCGTCCGCCCCGTCGGCGATCCGGACGACGAGGGTCCCCGGCTCGGTCGTCGTCGCGGAGGTCGTGATCGTGTCGGAGGCGCCGTCACCGTTCGGGGTGAACGTCGTCGAGGTCGACGGACTGACCGCCGTGATCGACGGCGGAGCCGTGTCGACCACGATCGAGCCCGTCGCGGTCGCGGTCCCGTTCTGCCAGCTGTCCACGCCGCGGAGCGTCCAGGTGTACGTCCCGTCTGCGACTGGGGTGCCCCCGACGAGGCCGTCCCACGTCGCGACGACATCGGCGCCCGAGCCGGTCTGCGAGCCGACAACCGAGCCGCCGGCGTCCTTGACCTCGAACGTCCAGCTGACCGACTCGGACACGAGGACCTCGACCGACTGAGTCTCGAAGCGCCCGTCGCCGTTGGGCGAGAAGCGGGCGGTCCCGGCGTCGATGCCGATGACGACGGGAGCCCGGCTGTCCTTCGGGACCAGCCGGTCGGCCGCGATGTAGCCGTCGATCGACGGGTCGTCCAGGCCAGCGACGTGGATGATGGCCGGCGCGTCGGCCGTAGCCGGCGCCGCGACCGCGATCGTCTTCAGGCGCGTCCCGGCCGGGAGGTCGACCGACGTCTCGCCCGCGGTGTCGGAGCCGGCCGCCGTCGCGAACATCGGCGCGGCCGGCGCTTCCGCTTCGGCCCGGCCGGGGACGACGAGCGTCGTCGGATCGGTGCCCGTGTTCCCCACGACGGCCGTCACCGCCGACGTCGTGATCGTCGGCTTGGTGACGAGCGAGCGATAGTAGCCGCCCGAGGTCATGTCGGGGTCGGAGTAGGCCGTGTAGCCGGGGCTCCGCGTCGACGAGAACCGCACTTCGTGGTTGTGGTAGTCCGGGACCGAGCGCCAGAGATCGACGACGGTCTGGCTGGTCGTGAACAGGCCGCGGATGTAGCTGACCAGGCCGCCGTGGCCGTCGGCGATGACGGCGCGGGCGCCGCCCTTCAGGAAGCCTGCCGCGTAGTTGTCGATCCGCTGATGAGCGACGGACAGCGACGGCGCGGTCCCGCCTGGCTCGGAGTTCCCGGAGGCGTAGCAGAGATTGCCGAGGAGGACGATCGCGTTGGGAGCGAGGCCGAGGGTCGAGACGGACGGCTCGCCGTAGTACTTGTGCACGTTGTCGGACAGGTTGTACGGGTCGTTCAGCCCGAACCCGTCCTTCGTCGTGTAGTTCGGGTCATACGTGTAGGGGCTCGGCCAGCCGTTGCCGTGACCGTAGTAGAGGACGATGTTCGCGCCGGCTGCGGCGGCCTTCACCTTCGACCAGGTCGCGTTCGGGCTGTAGACCTTGGTCACCCGCGACGTGTACTTGATCGCCTCCGCATAGGCCTGGTCGGCGTACGACCGGTAGGTGCTGGTCGTGCCCTCGGTCGCTCCGACGATGATCACCACCTTGGCATTGCTGATCGGGACGGCCGCGGCCGCGGGGCCCGAGGCGCCGATGGCCGTCAGGAGGGCGAGGAGCGAAGCGGCGGCGAGACGTCGCAATGAGGACTCCGGACGAAGACGCGGCCCGGGGACGTGAGCGGTCCACGGGCCGGTGATGAATGCTTCCGAAGCCTGAGGTCACGCCTCGACGCGGCCAATCGCGGGATGGTCCCGAACGCGATGGCCCGTTCGGTCCGGGCCGGGGTACGGAACCGGGCGGAGGAGTGGACTGCGGGTGGGGAGCGGGCCGCGTGGGGTGGTGCGCCGGCGCGCCGGCGCTGAGCCGAGGAGGCGCACGACGCTCAGCCCGGGAGGCGCGCCACGAGGTCGCGAAGGGGCGGATTCGCGCGGTCGCGGTCCGACAGGATCGGACGACCATCGGCGGTCTCGTGGACCGCCGGCCACGGGACGCCGGCGGCAGGGTCGTCCCAGGCGAACCCGAGCTCGTCGCTGCCGTCGTACTCGTTCGTCACCAGGTAGATGAGCTCCAGCGCGTCGAGGGCGAGGAAGCCGTGGGCGACACCGACGGGGATGACGACCCAGTCGTCGGCGCCGAGCTCGCGTGTCTCCACGATCGGGCGATCGCCCGTTCCGTCCAGGAGGGGCCGGACGTCGACCAGCGCGGCCAGCGCGCGGCCGGCCCCCACGACCCAGTAGTCCAGCTGGCGACGATGGAGGTGCAGCCCGCGGAGGACACCCGGGGCGGACGTCGACAGGTTGGCCTGGACGAAGCGCGGCTCGATTCCGGCTGCCGCACCCGCGGCGCCTGGCTCGAGGGGGCCGAACGAGGACGCCCGCCAGAGCTCGCGGAACGCGCCGCGGCTGTCGGCGTGCCGGGCGATCGCGCCGTAGCGGACCCCGCGGATGCCGGACGGCGGCCGGTCGGGCGAGGTCACGGTCGGCCAGCCGTTGCTGCCCGCGACCGCTGACGGAGGAGCGCCGGCATGCGATCGGCGAGGGCCGCGGTCCATGGCCGCAACGGCTCGCCGCCGGGAAGCGGCGTCGGCGCCAGGACCGCCCACGCCGGCGGGGTCGACGCACGCTGCCACGTCGAGGCCGGGACGTCCTCGGTCGGCACGTCGACGCGCGCCTGGCGAAGGACCTCGCGGGCCCAGTCCGCCCGGCTGGCGACGCCGGAGTTGACGATGTGGTGGGTCCCGTCGACGGCCGCCGAGCCGACCAGCTCGACGATCGCCTCGGCGAGGTCCGGGGCGCCGGTCGGCGACCCCCATTCGTCGGCGACGAGGCGCAGCGGGTCGCCGGAGGCCCTGGCCCGATCGGCCGCGGCCAGGATCTTCGCCGGGAAGTCGTCGCCGGGCGGTCCGAACAGCCAGGCCGTCCGGACGATGCCGAGCGCGGCGGCCGGGACCGCCGCTTCCTCATAGGCAGCTCGGGCGGCCTCCTCGCCGGCGAGCTTCGACGCCCCATACGGATTGATCGGCGCGGGCGCGTCGGCCGGGCCGTAGCCCACGCCGTCGATGCGACGACCGTCGAAGACCTCGTTGGTCGACACGACGATCAGGTCGATCCCGTGCTCGGCGGCCGCCCTCGCCAGGACGCCCGTCGCCCCGCCGTTGCGGGCGAGCGCGAGCTCGGGTTCGCGGGCGCAGCCGTCGACGTCCGTCCAGGCGGCGGCGTGGACGATGACCTCCGGCCGGTCGCGCTCGACGAGCGCCTCGAACGCATCCGGGGCGTCGAGGTCGAACTCCGGCCGCGACCAGGCGAGCGGGCCGGACGGGCCGGTGTACGGCGACGACTCGAGGGCCGAGATCAGGGCGCGGCCGAGCCGTCCGCCGGCGCCGGTCACGGCGACGCGCATCAGGCCTCCGTCGAGGCCGCCAACCGAGCGCCGTACTGGCGCTCGTAGTAGGCGTCCCAGTCGCCGCTCTTCGCCGCCCGCCACCACGGCTCGTGGGCCCGGAACCAGCGCACCGTCTCGGCGAGGCCCTCGGCGAATGACGTCGCGTTGCGCCAGCCGAGGGCGGCGAGCTTCGAGCCGTCCAGCGCATAGCGCCGGTCGTGGCCGGGTCGGTCGGGCACGCTCCGGACGAGCGACCACGGCTTGCTGAGCTCGGCCAGGAGCGCGGCGACGACCTCGCGATTGGTCATCTCGGCCGAGCCGGGCAGGTTGTATGTCTCGCCGGACGCGCCGTGGCGGAGGACGTGATCGATCGCACCGGCGTGGTCCGACACGTACAGCCAGTCGCGCTGCTGGAGGCCGTCGCCGTAGAGGGGCAGCGGCAGGTCGTCGATCGCGTTCGTGATGAACAGCGGGATCAGCTTCTCGGGATGGTGGTACGGCCCGTACGTGTTCGAGCCGCGGGTGACGACCGCGTCCAGGCCGTGGGTGACGACGTAGCTCCCGACGAGCAGCTCCCCGGCGGCCTTGGCCGCCGAATACGGCGAGCGGGGCCCGACCGGATCGCCCTCGCGGGAGCGGCCCTCGAGGACGGCGCCGTAGACCGCGTCGGTCGACACCTGGAGGAATCGCACGGGCGGGCGACCGGCGACCGCACGGTCCGCCGAAGCGACGCGAACGGCCTCGAGCAGGACGTGGACCCCGATCACGCCCGTCCGGAGGAAGGCCTCCGGGTCGAGGATGCTCCGGTCGACGTGCGACTCCGCGGCGAAGTTGACGACGGCATCGACCGCCGCGACGAGCGGCTCCACGGTCGGTGCGTCGGCGATGTCGCCCTGGACGAACGTCAGCCGCGGGGCGAGCTCGGGATCGGACTCGACGGTCGCCAGGTTGGCCCGATTGCCGGCATAGGTCAGCTTGTCGAGCACGGTGATCCGGGCGCCGTCACGCCGGCCGAGGACCTCTCGGACGTAGGCGCTGCCGATGAACCCCGCCCCGCCGGTGACGAGGAGGTGGGCCGTCGGCGCGATCCGGGCGGCGCGGCCGGCGGCGGCCTCGGCGGCCTCCCCGCCCACGGCGCTCAGCCGACCGGCCGCTCGACCGGCCGGGCCAGCCGCCCGGCGCGATCGTCGTCCCGGGCGAGCTCGGCCGCCCGGATGAGCGATGGGACCGTGCCGGCGTCCGTCCAGTGGCCGTCATAGATCCGGTGGAAGAGCCGACCTTCGGGGACGTAGTGGTTGAGGACGTCCGTGATCTCGAACTCGCCCCGCCCGGACGGAGCGAGGCTGTCGATCACGGTGAAGGCGTCGGGCCGGAGGAAGTAGACGCCGATCGGGATGAGGTCGCTCTTGGGGCGGACGGGCTTCTCCTCGAAGGCCACGACGTTGCCGGCGCCATCCAGCTCGGCCACGCCGAACCGCTCCGGATCGGAAACGCGGTAGAGGAGCGTCCCGGCGCCCCACGGCCCGGCCTCGAACTCCTCGGCGACGGGCGCCAGGGCGGGCCCTCGCAGGATGTTGTCGCCGAGGACGCAGCAGAACGCGTCGTCGCCGACGAAGTCGCGGGCGAGCCCGATCGCATGGGCGATCCCGAGCGCGCCATGCTGGTAGCGGTACGTCAGGTCGAGCCCGAAGTGCGAGCCGTCTGCCAGCAGCTCGACGACGTCGCCGACGCTCTTGCCCCCGACGATCACGAGGACCTCGCGGATGCCCATGCCGGCCAGCGTCTCGATCGGGTAGTAGATCATCGGCCGGTCGTAGATCGGCAGGAGGTGCTTGTTCGTGACGATCGTGAGCGGGAAGAGCCGCGTCGCGGTTCCGCCGGCGAGGACGATCCCCTTCACGCAGTCACGGTAGCAGAGGCGTTGGCGTCGGCCGGGGCGAGCCGCCGGGCTGGATGCACGGGTTCTCGCCGCCGGGCAGCGACCCACCCTGGCCGGTGTGGCTGCAGTCGATCGGGGTGTCGACGGCGCCTGGCAGGCCGCCGACGTAGTCGAGCACGACAAGGACATAGGACACCTTGTCGAGGTCCGTCGTCGGCTGGAGATAGGCCGTCTGGACGACCGAGCTGGCCTCGCGCTTCACGTCGGTCACCTCGCCGATGAGGAGGCCCTTCGGGAAGGGTGAGCGGATCCCGCCGGGGAGCTGAATCCCGGCCGTCAGGACCTGCTCGCCGGGCTGGACCGTCTCGGTCGAATCGATGTTCTGCATGATCAGCGCCCCGCCGAGCTGACCGACGACATCGCCGATCGCTGCGTTTGTCTCGGTCTGCCCGACGACGGTCGACGTGCGGTCGCTGATGAGGGTCACGATCGCGAAGTTCGGACCAACGTCGGTGACCCGGCCGACGAGCGCGCCGCCCTCGGCAATCACCACGTCCCCCTTCGCGATGCCGTCGTCGGAGCCCTTCGATACGGTGACCGTCCGGCGGAGCTCGCTCGACTCGCGGGCGATCACGACCGCCGCGGCCGTCTGGTACGAGAACGAGCTCTTGAGCTGAAGCAGCGTCGACAGTTGCTCGTTCTCCTGTTCGAGCGCCTGGGCCCGGAGGTTGTCGGCCGTCAGCCGCTCGTTCTCGCGGCGGAGAGCCGCGTTGTCGGTGTGAAGCCGGTCGATGTCGCCGATGGCGGTGAACGCGCCGGAGACCGAGTCGGCGACGTCGTGGAGCGCACCCTGGACCGGCCGGAGCGCGAATGCCATCGCGTTCTGGAACTCGGTGATGATCGGGCTCGACGAGACCGCCATGAGGATCAGGCTGGTCGAGACGAGGGCGGTGAAGGCGACCGCCCGGCGACGGGCGGCCCGGGTTGCGAACATCGTGCTCATTCGGATCCCAGCCTAGTGTTCCCGACGCGAGACGCCAGTACCTTGATCTCCTCAGCGCGGAGGTCGGGCGTACGTGTCCGCCACGAGGACGCGGCCCATCTTCTCCAGCTCTTCGAGGACGATCCCGGTGCCGCGGGCCACGCACGTCAATGGATCGTCCGCGACGTGGACGGGCATCTGCGTCGCGTCGGCGACGCGCCGATCGAGGCCGGCCAGCAGGCCGCCGCCGCCGGCGATGACGATGCCCTGGTCCATGATGTCGGCGACGAGCTCGGGCGGGGTCTCCTCGATCGTGTCCTTGATCGTGTCGACGATCTGGATGACCGACGGCTCGATCGCTTCGCGGATCTGGTCGGCGCCGACCTCGACGCTGCGCGGCAGCCCGGTGAGCAGGTCACGTCCGCGCAGAGAGACGCGCTGCGAGTCCCAGTCGCCGGGATAGGCCGAACCGATCGCGATCTTGATGTCCTCGGCCGTCCGCTCGCCGAGGAACAGGTTGTACTCGCGCCGGGCGAATGTGACGATGTCCTGGTCCATCTCGTCGCCGCCGATCCGGATCGAGCGGGAGACGACGATGCCGCCGAGCGAGATGACCGCCACCTCCGTCGTCCCGCCACCGACGTCGACGACGAGGCTGCCCGACGGCTCGCTGACGGGGAGCCCGGCCCCGATGGCGGCCGCCATGGGCTCCTCGATCAGGCGCGCCCAGCGGGCGCCGGCGTTCAACGCGGCGTCCTTGACCGCCCGCTTCTCGACCTCGGTCACGCCAGACGGGATCCCGAGCAGCATGCGCGGCCGCGGGATCATCCCGACCCGGTCGTGGACCCGCTTCACGAAGTACTTGATCATCTGCTCGGTGACGTCGAAGTCGCTGATGACGCCGTCGCGGAGCGGGCGGATGGCGATGATGCTGGCCGGTGTCCGGCCGACCATCCGCTTGGCCTCGGCCCCGATCGCCAGGACCTGCTTCGTCTTGGCGTCGATCGCCACCACCGACGGCTCGCTTATGACGATCCCGCGATCCCGGACGTGGACCAGGGTGTTCGCGGTCCCGAGGTCGATCCCGATGTCGCGGGAGAAGAGGCCGAGGAAGCGATCGAGCATGACGGCGGGCGGGTCCTTCGCGGTTTGGTGGGTCCGGTCGAACGCTGCGGCTCCGCGGCGGGCAATGGCCGGATCGCGCGCTCGAGTGTCAGGCGGGGAAGCGCGGCCAGTATACCCGCGCCATCCGATCACGCCGCCCCCGGTGAGGCCGGAGCCTGGCCGTGTGGCGGTTGAGCCCGTCAGACGAATGCCACCCGGTCGTTCGGCAGCCGAGTCCCGTCATCCCACCGCCATGCGAGTTGCCGGACGGGATCTCGCCGCTCGTCCTCCCTCGGCGACTCTCGATCGCTCGGCTCAGCCCCGCGTTCCGAGCGCCTGAGTGTCGGCTGTCAGAAATCCCGGGGCGCAGACTAGGCGGACGTCCAGGCGGGCCGGCCCTCGACTCGTTCGGCCTCGTCCTCGCCGGGCCACGGCGGCATCGTCACCGGGACCGCGACCAGCGGATCCGGCCCGACGCTCCGGAACTGGAAGCTCGTCCCGAAGGGGATGACGACACATGTTCCGGCGTCGAGCGGAACCGTGACCTCGGCGGCTCCCCGGCGTCGCCATATCTGGCCGCGGCCGCCGAGCACGTACCAGATCTCCTCGACCGTCCGGTGCCGAACGGCGTCCGAGGTCCGGCCGGCCGCAAGCAGGAAGTGCGCCATCGATCCGCGCTCGGTGGCGAGGAGCACCCGGACATCCGACCCGTCGGGCGCGACGGTCGTCGGGTCGGACGGGAGCCCCGCTGTCGGAAAGGAGTTCACCGGCCCATCATCGCGCCTCGCCCGGGACGGGCGTCGTCAACCCGCGACCCGGGGCTCGACCCGGTCGAACGAGACGCCCCGGTCACGGAGCGAGACCCACGCGTCGTGACCGACGACCAGGTGGTCGAGCACGTCGATGTCGAGCAGCCGCCCGGCCGCCAGTGCCTCGGCCGTCAGGTGGAGGTCGTCCGGCGACGGCGTCGGATCCCCGGACGGGTGGTTGTGGACGAGGATCAGCCCGCTCGCGTTGAGGCGGACCGCGTCCCGGAACAGCTCGCCGACCCGGACGAGCGACGACGAGACGTTGCCCTGGTAGACCGTGACGACCCGCAGGACAACGTTCTTCGTGTTGAGGAGCACGACCCTCAGCTCCTCGCGCTCGAGGCGGCCCATCTGGAGGATCAGCCGGTCGGCGACGTCACGAGGCGCCCGGATCGTCCAGCGCGCCGCCGGCCAGTCGGCCATCAGCCGCCGCCCCAGCTCGAACGCGGCGATCAGCTGGGCGGCCTTGGCCGCACCGACGCCCGGCAGCGACTCGAGCTCGCCGTCGGTCGCCCGGGCGAGCCCCGTCAGGCCGTCGTGGCCGGCGAGCGCGTCCGTGGCGAGGTCCACCGCCGATCGCCCACGGGAGCCGGAGCCCCACAACAGCGCGATCAGCTCCGCGGCCGACAGGCCGCCGGCACCCCGCAGCGCCAGGCGCTCGCGCGGCCGCTCATCGGCCGGGAGCTCGCGGATCGCCCGTCCGCCTGCCATTCGATCGAGCCCTCGGGCTGGCGGCGGGAAGGTCGTCGCGCGGCTGGACGGGCGTCCCCGGACCCGTACGACGGAAGCCCGCCGATTCCTTCTGCCATCCGGGTCCGGGAACGCGGCGAACCATAGCCGCCAGGCCTCATCCCCGGCTCACCGCCGACTTCACCGCTCGTCGACCGAACCGTGCCTCACCGCTTACGCGTTTGTTGCGCCCCTCGTGGTATGGGGAAGTCTGCACCCGTAGTGGAGGCCATGGCCGGTCATGCCCAAGATCTGGAGTGAGCTCCCTCTCCGCAGATTGAAGGAGCAGGTCGCCGACGTGGCGACCCTCATCTGGGTCCTGTTCTGGGGGACGATCGTCTGGCAGCTGTTCACGTTCCTGTCCGGGTTCGCGGCCGCGGGCCGGGCGGTCAGCGGCGGTGGCCAGACGATGATCGAGAGCGGCCGCGCCCTCGGGTCGTCGCTGGCCGGGCTGCCGCTGGTCGGCTCGCAGGCCCGCGACGTCGCCCAGGAAGCGTTCGCCCGAGCCGGGCGCCCGCTGTCGGATTTCGGGGCGGAGCTCGAGCAGTTCATCGTCGTCGTGGCCCTGGCGATCTCGGTGCTCCTCGCGATCGTGACCCTCGCCCCGTGGCTCGCTCGCTACCTTCCGTGGCGCCTCGACCGGCTGCGCCGCCTGCGAGCCGCGCATCGGGTCATCCGGACGGCGCCGGACATCGCGAGCGGCGAGGTCGAGCGGCTGCTGGCGATGCGGGCGCTCACCACGCTCGAGTACGGGACCCTCCTCGAGTACACGCCGGACCCGTTCGGCGACTGGGCCCACGGTCGCCACGATCGGCTCGCCCGAGCGGAGCTGGCGAGCGTCGGGCTGCGGCCCTGACGGACGGGATCGAGCGGCGCGGATCGCGCCGGCTCAGCCGGCGGGGGGCCCGCCGCGCAACGAAGCCTCGGCGAGCACCAGGAGCAGCCCGTTGAACGCGGCGTGCAGGCCGATGGGTGCCCAGATCGATCGCCGTGACAGGAACAGCCAGCCGAGGGCGAGGCCGACCGGGACCCGGGTGACGAAGGCGACGGCTGCCAGGGCAAGCGCCTGCGTCGGGCTCGTTCCGCCGACCTGGAGCACGTGGACGATCGCGAAGAACAGCGCGCCCTGGACGATCGCCCGCTGGACGCCGTCCGTCAGCCGCCACGCCGTCGTCGCGACGCCGCGGAACATCGTCTCCTCGCCGATCGGGACGAGGACGGCCCCGCCGAGCAGGTTCAGGAGGAGGCCGATCGTCGAGCCGGTCGGCGGCAGCGGTGACTCCGGGACGACCGGCAGGATCAGCGTCGCGATGGCGGCGATGATCACGGTCACGACGATCACGGGAATGGCGTAGGTCATCCCCATCGCGAGCTCCGCCACCGCGGGACGGCCGAGCGGCCGGAACCCCATGTCGGTCCACGACAGGGCGCCGGTGCCAACGAGGAGGAGGCGGGTCAGCGCGAGGTAGGTCGCCTGGATCAGGGCGAGAACGAGAATCGTCGTGGGCATCCCCTCGGGATCCAGCCCGGCGAGGCGAGCGAGGAGCCCGATGAGCGACGCGCCAATCGAGCTGACCGCGACCGACGCCGCGAAGAGGAGGACCGGCGAGGGCCCGGCATAGGCCGCTCCGGCCGCACGGCGCTCGATCGCCTGCGAGCCGGCCATGGAGACCAGTCCGACCGACAGGGCGAGCAGGCCGACGAGGACGAGGACACCCGTGGCCGTCCCGCGCGGGCCGGCGAACCCGATGACGAGGATCCCGAGGCCGAGGATCGTGGCGAGCCAGCCGACCACGAACAGGGCCGGGGCCCGACGCCCCTCGATCGTGAAGGTCGTCAGCCCCTGGACGCGCGGAGATCCGGAAGGCGGTGCCGTCGTCTCGGGGGCAGGAGGCGTCGCCGGCGGGACGTCGCTGGTCATCGGCGCGCCGTCATCCGGCGCTGTCTAGCCCTCGGGTAGGACGTCGGGTGCCGGAATGGGCCCGGTCGCACGAGCCGACGATGCGCGCGACCGCGCCGTCGTCCGATCCGTGCCGGTTCGCCGTTCTATCTCGCCGAATCCCGGCGCGTCGCCGCCACGAGCGAGCCGGCTGGCATCGTCCCCGGCCGGAAGCGGGGTGATCGGCGTGGGGCGGCCACCGGACGAAGCCGCCAGCGCCGCTGCGGGCCGCTCGAAGTCCTTGCCACACCAGGCGCACAGCGACCAGTCCAGCCCGACGAGCCGGCTGCAGTTCGGGCACACCCGGTTGAGGCGCGTCCGACAGGTCGGACAGATGATCCACTCCTCGTGGACGCGGCGGGCACAAGTCGGGCAGCTCTTGATCGCCTCGACCTCGGCCAGCAGGGCCTCCTCGGCGAGGTTCCGTTCGTAGACCTCGCCGATCTTCTCGTGCGGGCGGATGATCTTGTAGACGAAGATCGCGAGCGGGAAGAAGATCGGGGTGAAGACGATGATGAAGCTCGCCGCGACGTAGGGCAGGATCGGGTTCTCGGTCCGCTGCTGCATGTCGCGGAAGGCCCAGTACGCGCCGGCCAGCCAGAGGATGATCAGGTAGACGACGATCGCCTGGAGCGCGAGTTGGACGATGGGGCTGCCGAAGAACCCGGCCAGAGCCTTGCCGATCTCGCCGAAGATCTGGTCCATGCGGCTGGCTGCCTGCCTCTGCTAGTTGATCAGGGCACTGACGACGGCGGACCGCACCCCCGCCACGACGGCGGGCCGGCATCCGGCGCAGTGTAGCAGGGGGCGTGGGTCGCCCCCCTCGGCTCCGCCGCTAGACGGGCGGCTCCGTCCGTTCGTGACGGCGGGCGTCGAGGGCCCCGCCGATCGCGAGAACGATCGCCCCCGCGAGGACTGTCCAGACCCCGACTGACCGGCCGAGCACGCCGAACAGATACGGCCACATCAGGCCGACGAGGAGGATGGCCGCGGCCATCCCGGCCCCGCCGATCGGGACCCTCGCCAGGGCCCCGCCGCCGACCGCCAGGCCGATGAGCCCGGCGAGCGCGAGGACGATGATCCAGTGGCCGGGCCCGGCGAGACCCCAGCGCGTCCAGTAGTCCCCGATCAGCCCGCTCCCCGCGAGGACGTTCGCCCAGGGTAGGAGGAAGCCCAGCCCGGCGATCGCTGCGCCGACGCCGACGAGCCGGCGGGGCATGCCCGGCGTGAGCCCGAACGCGTCGAGCGTGTCGGTCAGGGAGACGCGGCTCGGGCGATCCGGCTTCGTGCGGACGGCGGGATCGTGATCATGGCCGGTTCCGACCTGGCCATTCCGGGCGCTCGCCGGGGCGTCGAGCGGCGGCAGGACGGCGGACGGCGCGAGGTAGGCGCCGGCGGGCGTTCGGACCGGGGGCAACGGCGCCGTGCCGTGGTCGCCGGCCGGGGGCCAGGCCGGCCCGGGAATCGGAGCGACCGCCGCAGATGCGATCCGGTCTGGCGCGGCATGGGCCATGCTGGCAGCGGCGGTGGGTCGGATCGGTTCGAGCACGGCGGCCGCTCGATCCGCGGCCTCGACCGTGGCGGGTACGGCCGGCAGCGCCGCGACCTCTGCGGGCGGCGCGTCTTTCGACCTCGTCGGCCGCGCCTGCATCATCGGCGCGACAGCCTGAGCAGGCGCGACGGCCGGGTCGACGGCGGGCGCCTTCGTCCGGCGAGGCCGCTTCGCAATGCCGTTTCCAGACGGGCTGCTCGCGGACGGCGTCGCGCTCGCCACCGCCGTCTCGGCGGAGGCGGTCGCCTCGACGGTCTGCTCAGCGCCCGTCGTCGAGGTCGTCGGCCAGCTCCGCGGCATCGTGCCGACGGCAGCGAGGAGTGCGCCGCACTCGGCGCAGGCGTACCGGCCAGGACCGGCGGCGGCCCCGCATTCTGGGCACACGGCCGTCTTCGTCGCCATTCACGAACCTCAGGTCGCCGGCCGAACTTCCGGGCCGGGCCTACAGGCTGCCACCCTCGTTGCCGGCCGACCAATCCCCCGGTCGGTGGTGCGTGGATGCCCCGAATGTCCCGCCGCCTGCCGCTCCATCCCGGACTTCCGGGTGGTCCGCGGGCGATTCCTCGGTCGCCAAGGCGCGCTCCACCTCGAACGTCATCGCGACGCTCCGCCACGAATCGATGAGCCCGGCCACGACGAGCGCGAGGCACCACGCCGCGGCGAACGAGGCGAGGGCGAGCCCGATCGCGACCGGATCGGCGGGGATGTCGGCGAGCCGTGCCCGGGTCGTCGTCCAGGCGAGCGCGACCGCGGCGAGCATCGCCCCGAGATCCACGGCGAGGACGCCCGCCGTGAGCAGGGCCGGCAGGAGCGACGATCGCGGCCGGAACAGGAGGTCGGCGTAGCCGCCACCCACCGCGCGGAGCACGGACTCGTGAGCGATGACGATCCGCCGGGCGGCGATCCCGCCGGCGACCTCCCCGACGAGCCAGGTGACGATGATCGCCAGGATCGGACCAATCGCGCCGGCCACGATCCGGAGCGGCAGCGGCGTCACGATCTCGGACGGGTTCGTGAGCTCGATGTAGGTGACGCCGACGATCGCCATGGAGCCAAGCGCGATCGCCACGACGAGTGGGACGTGGGCGACGAAATGGGCGGCCGTCACGCGGGCGATGGGCCATCGCCCGGCCCCCGCGTCCGGCGCTGTCCGCAGGCCCTCCTCGGCGGCCGCCCGCCGCGCGTCACGGATCAGCACGACCTCCGTCGCCGCCCCGATCCAGCCGCCGGCCACGAGCCATGCGACGAGGCTGATCGCGCCGACGAGCAGGAACGCCAGGAAGATCGGCGTGACGCCGCCGAACACGATCGGCCGGATCAGGGGCTCGACGACGTTCGACAGCGCCAGCGGCGATGGCAGCGTCACGACCGCCAGGAAGAACAGCAGGATCCCGCCCCGGGCCAGAAAGCCCGCCAGCCCGAGCAGCCACCAGGCCGGTCGCCCGAGCGCGACAAGGAGGGCGGCGAGCGTCGCGCCGCGGGTCGTCATCCCGCCGCGAGTCGTCATCCGCCCCCGGTCAGGGCCTCGAGCTGGGCGAGAGCCTCGCGGACGAGCTCCAGCTCGGCGCCATACCGCGCGAAGTCGCCGTCCCTGAGCGCCTCCTGGGCCAGCTCGAAGTGCTTGTTGGCGTACTCGACGAGCGCCCGGACGTCGCCGGCCGGCGGGGACGGTTGGGGTCCCGGCGAGCCACTCGGCGGGGGTGACCCGCCGGGCGGCGAGGCGCTCGGGGTCGGCGTGGGGGTCGGGGTCGGGCTCGGCGCTGGACCGCCGCCGGTGCCCTGCTCGGCCAGGAACCTGGTGAGCGCCTCGGACAGGGTCGCCCCCCAGACGACGTGGGTCGACGACGCCACGACGATCCGCTCGAACGCCGGGAACTTCGCGCTGTTCGAGCGGAGGTAGACCGGCTGGAGGTAGATCAGCGAGTCGCCGACGGGCAGGACGATCAGGTTGCCGCGGACAACGGTGCTGCCGGACTGGTTCCACAGCGTGATCTGTTGGCTGATGTCGGGATCGATGTCGATCTGGGCCTCGACCTGGGCCGGCCCGAACACAGTGGTCTCGCTCGGGAAGCGGAAGACCGTCGTCTGGCCGTAGTCGCGCGGCCCGTTCCGGGCCGCGACCCAAGCGATCATGTTCGGCCGGCTCGCCCGGATCATCGGCTGGAGGAGGAGGAACTCGGCGTCCTCGGCGCCGGGCATCCGCATGACCACGTAGTAGGCCTCGCTCGGCAGGCTCTGCTCGTTCGTCTGTCCGATCGGGACCGTCCACAGGTCGTTCTGCGAGTAGAACGTGGCTGGGTCGGTGACGTGGTATCGGCCGAAGACGCGCGTCTGGACGTCGAACAGCTCCTCCGGCACGCGCAGGTGCGGCACCAGGTCGGCCGGCAGGTCGGTCAGCGGCCTGAACAGGCTCGGGAAGACGCCTTGCCAGGCTCGGATCAGCGGGTCGCGCGGATCGGCAACGTAGAAGGTCGTCGTCCCGTCGTACGCGTCCATGACGACCTTGACGCTGTTCCGGATGTAGTCGAACGGCTCATCGCCGAGACCCGTCGGCGGCGGCAGGTCAGTGGGCGGGTCGAAGGACTGCGCGTTGGGGAACTGGTCGGTCGTCGTGTAGGCGTCCTGGATGTACTTGAGGCGGCCGGAACCGTCGACGACGACGTAGGGGTCCTTGTCGTAGCGAAGGAACGGCGCGATCTGCTCCAGCCGATCGCGGATGGATCGGTTCATCAGCACCTGGCTCTGGCTGGTGATCTGGTTGCTGATCAGGAGGTCGAAGTCGCGGAAACGGAGGGCGAACAGGAGCCGCGAGAGGGTCGTGTCGAGCTTGATCCCGGTCGTGCCCGTCCAGCGGGTCGTGACGACGCCCGCGCTGCCGCCGGTGTCGGCCGCGCCTCGCTGGTAGTCGAACTCGTCCTGCTGGGCGCCGACGATCACGTACGACGAATCGCGCTCGCCGAAATAGATCCTCGGCTCGGTGATCTGGGGGGCACCGCCGGTCGACACCGGCGGCATGTTCGAGATGACGAGCTGGGGCTGACCCTGTGACCCGACGGCGCTGACGGGCACCATCGCCGCACCCATGCCGTGGGTGTAGACGAGCCGCTGGTTCACCCAGCCGGTCGCCGAGGGATTCTTGTCGAGGGCCAGCTCCCGGGCGGACAGCATGACCTGGCGAAGCTCGCCGTTGAGCATGTAACGGTCCGTGTCGACGTCGACGAAGTCGTAGTACTGGAGCACCGTCTGGAGCTGGTCCAGCGTGTCGCCGAGCGGCCGGTAGTCCCACAGCCGCGCGTTCGCGAAGGTCTGGGCGTCGCCGTCGACCGCGGCCTGGGTGAGCGGCTGATCGCCACGGTATGGCTTGTCGGTCCACTTCGTCAGGTCGAACGCCAGCCTCGTCATCGAGATGTTGTTGAGGATGTACGGCGACTCGAGCACCTGCTGGTTCGGGATCACCGAGAACCGTTGGACGATCTCCGGATAGATCCGTCCGATGGCGATCGAGAGGAGGAACCACACAGCGGCCGTGACCGCGACGGGCCACAGGACGCGGGCGAACGCGCCCCCGACGAGCAGGGCGGCCGCAATCGCCGACACGAAGGTCAGGATGTCGTAGGCGACGAACTGGGCGTTCTGGTCGGTGTAGCTGACCCCTGTCGCGACGCCCCGCGAGCCGTGGACGAGATCGAGCTTGTCCAGCTGGTAGCCGAGCGCGATCGTCAGCAGGAAAAGGCCGGCCAGGACGCCGAGATGGACCCGGACGCGCGTGTCGAAGACCGCCGCGCCGGCCATCGCCGACAGCAGGTAGCGCGCGCCGGCGACCACGATCGCGGCCACCAGGAGCGCGTTCGCCTCCGTCTGCACGAGCCGCAGGAACGGCAGGTCGAACAGGAAGAACGAGATGTCGCGGCCGAAGACCGGGTCGGGGACGATCGCGCCCGACGGGTCGTAGGGAACCCGGTGCAGCCACAGGAGGATCGTCTCCCAGCTCCCGGTGATCGATCCCGCGACGCCGAGCGACACGAGGCCGACGACGATGACGATCACGACGCGCCCGAGCGGAACGGGGTCGGGCAGCTCGACCGGACTGACGTCGACGGGCTCGCGGGGCTCGCGCCGGCCGCGCCACGGGTCCCACGGCCCGCGCCCTCGACCGCCCTCGGCGTTGGCGGCGGCCTCGTTCAGCCGGTCGATCCAGCTGCGGAGCGTTCCGCCCCGGCCGGCCTCGACGGGTGGGACGAGCCGGCCGGCGAGCCAGACGTTCCCGAGCAGCACCGCCAGCGCGACGACGAGCCCGGCGACGAACAGGCCGACCTGGACACCCACTCGGGTCCAGAACACGCCGTCGAAGCCGACGCTCTTGAACCAGATCGCGTCGGTCCAGAGCTGGATGCCCACGACGAGCATGAGGACGACGAAGACGATCGCGACGACGACCACGGCGGTCGTGAATCGCGATCGGATCGACGGCGCTCCATCGCGAGGGCCGCCGCTCGACCGACGCGGACCGCCACGCCGGCCGCGGCCACCGCCGCCTCCGATCGCCGGCCCACGGCCCAACGGGCGGAGTCGAGGCGGCTCGTCGTCCTCCACGAGCCTTGGCCGGGAGGCGGGCCTGAACGTTCGATCCGCTTCGCCGTTGTCGGCGTCGCCGGGTTCGACGGGCTCCTCGTCGGCCTCGCCGGCCGGCTCGTCGGCGCCGCTGTCTCGATCGCGATCGTCGGGTCGGCCCGGCCTTCGACCTGCCGCTTCGGCCTGACGACGCCGAAGCTCCTTCATGAACTCGTCGAAGAGATCACCCACCTCGTGGGCGAGTCTAGCCTAGGCGCGAGAAAGCCCCTCCGCGGCTCGGCGGAACGCGGCCAGGACGGTCTCGGCCAGCTCGTTCGGACGCATCGTCGCCGCCCGCATCGGCTCCCAGCGGAAGGCGGCTCGGACCGCGACCGGAACCCGCCATGGCCGCGTCGGATCCTCGGCGGGCACCACGGTCGCGAGCCGGATCGACAGACGCCCGTTCTCCTCGAGGATCAGCCCGCTCAGGCCACCGGCGAGGGCCGGCCCAAGGAGGGCCAGCGGCGGATCGGGTCGCGGGCCGGCGCGCGGGGCGAGGTCCACGAACGACACGATCCCGTCATCGTCGGCGACCCAGGCGATCGCCAGCCACCACCCGTCGTCGGACGTCGTCGGCCGGGTGAGTCCCGCCCGGAGGGAGCGCCCGTTCGCCTCCAGCGCGTGCTCGCGGATGAACGATGGGCCGGGCGCGGGCAGGCGGGCAGGCACGGCGGAAGGGTAGCGGCTGTCGGGGTCGTGTCCGGCAGCCGTCCCGACCGGGCGTTTCAGTCGGGCGGCGCCTCGCCGTCGCTGCCGGATGCCGCGGGAGCGGCCTCGGTCGTTGGCCCCGGCTCGGCTTCGACGGTCTGGGGAGGCGGCGTCAGCGGCCGGCCGCCTTCGACAGCGGAATCGGCGGCCAGGGCTTCGGCCTCGGCCTGGGCGTTCGCGACCTGGGCCTCGAGCTCGAGCCGCAGCATCTCGAGGCGAACCTCTGCCGGTGGCGGCGCCAGGGATCCGGGAGTCGGTGCCGCTTCCTCCTCGCCCTCGTCGTATTCGCCGCTGATCCACGACAAGAGCCGCCCGCCACGCGGCCGGGTGCGACCACCGGAGCGAGCATTGCGGAGGATCGCGTCGGCGTCGATCGCCGTCAGGCCCGGGACGGCCGCCTCACCTTCGCCGACGAGGGTCGCGCCGCACGATGGGCAGGTGGTCTCGTGCGTCGACGGCAGGGTCGCTGAGCACCACATGCAGCGGTACTCGGGCGTGGTCTCTCCGGGCGGCGTCGCGTCGTCCAGCATGCCGCTCACTCTAACTGCTCGGTCGACCCCGCGAACCCCCCGATTCGGCTAACGCTCACCCCTACTGCGTTCGTCGCGGATGGCCGTCGAGGGCGAGGCGCCGGAGAGGACCGGAGCGAGCGCACTTGAAGGTGCGTGAGCGAGGACCGCAGCCGGCAACAAAGCCGTCGGCGTCCAGGCGCGACAGCCGTGGTTCGAACAACTACTCCCATTCGATGGTGGCCGGGGGCTTTGATGAGATGTCGTAGACGACGCGGTTCACGCCCGGCACCTCGTTGACGATCCGGCTCGAGATCTTGCCCAGGACGTCGTACGGCAGCTTCGCCCAGTCGGCGGTCATCCCGTCCTCCGACGTCACCGCGCGGATCGCGACGACGTTGGAGTAGGTCCGGCCGTCACCCATCACGCCAACCGAGCGGACCGGCGTCAGGATCGCGAACGACTGCCAGAGGCTGCGGTACAGGCCGGCCGCCTTGATCTCGTCGATGACGATCCAGTCCGCCTCGCGGAGGGTGTCGAGCCGCTCGGCGGTCACCTCGCCGATGATCCGGATCGCCAGCCCGGGCCCGGGGAACGGCTGGCGGAGGACCATCGCCTCCGGCAGCGCGAGCTCCAGCCCGACGGCCCGCACCTCGTCCTTGAACAAGTAGCGCAACGGCTCGATCAGCTGGAACCGGAGGTCGGCCGGCAGGCCGCCGACGTTGTGGTGGGTCTTGATCTTCTGGGCCGCCTTCGTCTCGGAGGTCGCGCTCTCGATAACGTCCGGGTAGAGCGTCCCCTGCGTCAGGAAGTCGATCCGGCCGAGCTTCTGCGACTCCTCCTCGAAGACCCGGATGAACTCGTCGCCGATGATCTTCCGCTTCTGCTCCGGGTCCTCGACGCCGGCCAGCCGATCGAGGAATCGCCTTCGGGCATCGACCATGACGAGGCGCATGCCGAGGTGCTCCTCGAACGTGACCCGGAGGAGCTCCGACTCCTTCTTCCGCATGAGCCCGTGGTCGACATAGATGCAGGTCAGGCGGTCGCCGACCGCGCGATGGACGAGCGCGGCGGCGACGGCCGAGTCGACGCCGCCCGAGAGGGCGCAGATCACGAGACCGTCCGAGCCGGTCTCGCGTGCGTGCGCGTCGACCCGCCGGCGGATCCCGGCGACCGTCTGCTCGATGAAGTTGGCCGGGGTCCAGGTGGGCGAGGCTCCGGCGATCCCGAGCACGAAGTTGCGGAGGACGTCGCGGCCGGCCGGCGTGTGGACGACTTCGGGATGGAACTGGATGCCGTACAGGCCGCGGTCAGGTGCGGCCAGCCCGGCAACGGGCGAGGAGCCGGTCTGGGCGGTCGAGCGGAAGCCCTCCGGCAGCCGGGTGATCGAGTCGCCGTGGCTCATCCAGACCGGCTGATCGCGATCGAGGCCGGTGAAGAGGCCGTCGTCGTCGGTGATCGTCACGGTCGCCGGGCCGTACTCACGCTTTGCCGCCGGCAGCACGTCGCCGCCGAGCTCGCTCGCCATCAGCTGGGCCCCGTAGCAGATCCCGAGCACCGGAATTCGCCCCGACCAGACACCCGCATCGGGCTTTGGCGCGTCGGAGTCGTATACGGAGTTCGGGCCGCCCGACAGGATGATCGCCTTCGGACGGCGGCGCTCGATCTCCTCCCACGGCGTGTCGTGCGGGATCAGCTCGGAGTAGACGTTCAGCTCGCGGACGCGCCGCGCGATCAGCTGGGCGAACTGACTTCCGAAGTCGAGGACGACGACCGAATCCGGCTCGCCGGCTTCCGGGAGTCGCGACGGCGAACGGTCCGGCGCGGGCGCTTTGAGGGCGGTCTCGAGGTACGCCTCGACCTCGGCGTCGTCCGGGGCGAGGACCCGATGGCCGGCGTTGGCCGGCTCGCCGTGGACGGTCTTGCCGCGCTGGCCGGCGTCTGCCTCGGCGCGCTGGCCGGCGTCACCCCCGGGGCGCGTCGATGGCTCCTGGTCCGCCTCGGCCAATCTCGTCCTCCGCCGCCCGGCCTGCGTGCCGAGAAGTCTAGCGGTCGAGCGGACGGACCGGGGCCGCGGCTCAGTCGCGGTTGCGCATCGCCTCGGCTGCCATGTCGAAGTAGGCCCGGAGTCGATCGCCAACCTCGGGTGGCGGGTCGGCCGCGGCGATCGCCGCCCGCATCCGGGCGAGCCAGGCATCCCGCTCGGTGGACCCGATCGCGAACGGCGCGTGACGCATCCGCAGGCGCGGCTGGCCGCGCTCCGCGTCGTACGTCTGCGGACCGCCCCAGTACTGGGCGAGGAAGAGCGTCAGCCGCCGCCGCGCGCCGGCCAGGTCCGGCTCGGGATAGACCGGCCGCAGGACGGGATCCTCGGCGACGCCCGAGTAGAACTCCCCGACGAGCCGCTCGAAGAACGGGCATCCCGCCGGCGCGGTCGTACAAGTTCTGCTCTTCGGTCACCCGCCGAGTCTATTTCGGGCCGCCCTCGCGACGCCTGCAACCCACGCCCTGAATCGAAACGACCGACCCGCTGGTGCGGTCGGTCGTCTCGGGAGCGGCGTATTCGGTTGTTCTTCGATTGTTCTTCAGTTGTCGGACGCGACGGGATTGTCCGGCGCGTGATTGACAGGGATCTGAGAAATCGTCAGGCGGCGGGAGCCAGGAACATCGGGATCCGCCAGTCCGCGTCCGGGGCAACCGAGCGGTTCGCCGTCTCGCCGTGGTCCCGAGCCCAGGCGGCGAAGAACGCGGCGCGGCGCTGGGAGACGATCCGGGCGTCCTTGCACGGACAACCCTCGACGAGGCACCCTCGACGGCCCCGGTCATCTGCGTGATGCAAGACCTGCTGGCTGTCCATGAGGCGCGACTCCGATCTCCAAGCGGTGGGCCGGTCATCCGGTCTCCTGGCGAGCACACTAGGCGCCGCTGGCTTACAGCGGCATCGGCGCCCCGCCATGGCTGCATTACGACCGATGACGTAGGTCCTTTCGTTCATAGGACGCAAATGGCCCCCGGCTGTTGCGCCGACATCACAAAGCCGGAGACGTCGGCTTGCCGACACGTGGAGACCGCAGATGACGTATTCGATCGTGGCTCGCGATCCCTCGTCCGGCCGCTTCGGCATCGCGATCCAGACGTGCTGGCCGTTCGTCGGCGCCGGCTGTCCGTGGGTCGAGTCCGGTGTCGGGGCAGTTGTCACGCAGTCGTTCACCGAGGAGGCCCACGGGCCGAACGGGCTGACGCTCCTGCGGACGGGCGTCGGCGCGGGCGACGCCCTGGACCGCCTCGTCGAGTCGGATCCGGGCCGATCGGTTCGGCAGGTCGGAATCGTTGATCGCGCCGCCGGTGCGGCGTCGTACACCGGCGATCGGTGCGTGGAAGCGGCCGGCGACGTCACCGGCGACGGCGTCGCGATCCAGGCGAACATGATGGAGCGGCCGACGGTCTGGCCGGCGATGCTCGCCGCATGGCAGGCGCCCGCCGTGTCGTTCGTCGAGCGGCTGCTCGGGGCGCTGCGGGCCGCGGAGCGTGTGGGCGGGGACATCCGCGGCCGGCAGGCGGCGGCGCTCGTCGTCTCCGGCGGACCGGACGAGCCTCCCTGGAAGCGTCAGTTCGATGTTCGCGTCGACGACCACCCCGCACCGCTCGACGAGCTCGAGCGGCTGGTCCGCCTCCAGCTGGGCTTCGACGCGCTCGATCGCGCCGAGGACCTCGCCAAGGCCGGGGACGCCGATGGCGCGCGGCAGGCCGGCGAGGAGGCGCTCCGCCTGGCGCCGGGGGACGACCAGGTGCTGGTCTGGCAGGCGATCGGCCTGGCCGGCGCGGGCATGACCGAGCCGGCACGCGCGATGCTCGACGAGGCGGTCGCGGAGAACCCACGCTGGCCGGAGTTCGTTCGCCGGTTCGCGCTGAGCAACGCCCAGCCGGAGCTCGTCGACGCGGCTGAACGCCTGCTCGACGGTTGGTCAGCCGGCTGAC
>Ga0066709_100000413_pt1 | contig 22318 bp, 22 predicted proteins | sample GraSoiAngelo_158_FD_79665 | JGI IMG/M metagenome (GOLD analysis project Ga0066709, IMG submission 79665) | Grasslands soil microbial communities from the Angelo Coastal Reserve, California, USA - 14_1009_16_30cm | ecosystem: Environmental > Terrestrial > Soil > Grasslands | place: USA...
GCTGAACGTGCGCGTCTTCCGCGAGCTGCCGCTCTCCGAGGCGGCGGAGGCACACCGACTGCTCGAATCGCGTCGGACGACCGGGAAGCTGTTGCTGATACCGGGGATCTGACCTCCTTTGGAGATCAGACCTCACGACTATTGCTCTGTGGGGTACCCGAGCGCCTTCCAGCGCTTCCAGCCGCCGTCCATCGAGATGACGTTGCGATAGCCCATCTTCATGAGCGTGTCGGCCGCGAGGGCCGAGCGATACCCTCCGCCGCAGTAGAGAACGATCTCCTCGTTCCGGTTGGGGATGGCGCGCTCGATGTCTCTTTCGATGACCCCTTTGCCCATGTGCAGGGCGCCGAGCGCGCGCCCGCGCTCCCACTCGTTGTCTTCGCGGACGTCGACCAGGTGAAAGCGGTCGCCCGTCTCCTGCCGACGCCGGACCTCTTCCGGCGTCGTCTCCCGGACGCGACTCTTCGCGTCTTTGACGATCTCGAGAAAGCCTTTCGAGTGTTCCATGCGTCCTCCCGTCAGTCCCCGAGCGCTGCCAGCCGGACGATGAGATCCACCACGCGGTTCGAGTATCCCCACTCGTTGTCATACCACGAGAGGACCTTCACGTAGCCGTCCCCTGCGGCCCGGGTCGAGAGCGCGTCGAAGATCGAAGAGTTGGGATTGCCGATGATGTCGCTCGACACCAGAGGAACCTCGCTGTACTCGAGGATGCCGCGCAGACGGCCCTCCGCGGCGCGCCGCATCACGTCGTTCACTTCTTCCGCCGTCGGCTTCCTTTTCAACCGGCAGGACAGATCGACGACCGACCCATCCGGGACAGGCACGCGCATCGCCATCCCGTCCAGCTTTCCCTGGAGCTGCGGCAGGACCTTGCCGACGGCACGGGCCGCCCCGGTCGTCGTCGGGATGATGTTCTCGGCGGCCGCCCGGCTGCGCCGGAGGTCCTCGTGCGGCACGTCGGCGAGCCGCTGGTCGTTCGTGTAGGCGTGGACGGTCGTCATGAAACCTTCCTCGATGCCGAACTCCTCGTCGAGAATCATCGCGATCGGCGCGAGGCAGTTCGTGGTGCAGGACGCGTTCGACACGATCCGGTGCTCCGGGGAGAGCGTGCGGTCGTTGACCCCGACCACGATCATCGCGTCGACGTCGCCCTTCGGCGGGACGGTCAGGATGACCCGCCTCGCGCCGGCCGACAGGTGCTTTGCGAGCTTTTCCCGCGTCAGCAGGACGCCGGTGGATTCGACCACGATCTCGACCCCGAGCTTCTTCCACGGGATCCGCGCGGGGTCCTTCTCCGCGGTCATGACGACCTTTCGGCCGTCGACGAACATCGCGTCCGCGTCCGCCGAGACCTGCCGGTCGAAGACCCGCATCACGGTGTCGTACTTGAGGAGGTAAGCGAGGTGCGCGTTGTCGAAGAGATCGTTCACCGCGACGACTTCCATGTCGTCGCGGTCCGAGAGGATCCGGAACACGGAGCGTCCGATCCGGCCGAATCCGTTGATGCCGACCCGGATCATCATCGCGCCGCGGCGACCTTTCGATCGAGCTCGGCGAAGCGATCCAGCAGCTCCACCGCCCGGTGCGCGTACCCGAAACCGGAGTCGTACCAGGAGACGGTCTTGGAAACCCTTTCGCCGAGCACCATCGTGGCCAGCGAGTCGAAGGTGCTCGACCAGGACGACCGGGCGACGTCGCTCGAAACGATCGGGTCGGCCTCGAACTTGAGGACGTTCCTCCACCGCTCGGTCGCCGCCGCGGTCCGCACGACCTCGTTGACCGCGACCGGCGTCACCGGACGGGAGTGCCAGCAGACGAGGTCGACCGCCGAGCCGTTTCGCACCGGGACCGCGACGGCGGAACCCGTCACGCGGCCGGCCAGGGACGGAACGACCTCCATCACCATCGCGGGGGAGCGGGACTCCTGCGGAATGATGTTCTCCGCCGCCGCGCGGCCGCGGCGCATCTCTTCGGCCGGCACGTCGGCGAGCCGGTGCTGGCTCGTGTACGAGTGGACGGTGGTGTAGAGCGCCCGTTCGATGCCGAACGCGTCGTGGAGGATCTTCGCGATCGGCGCGAGGCAGTGGACGGTGGAAGAGGCGTTCGAGACGATCCGCTGGCGGCTGTCGAGCTCGCCGTCGTTGACTCCCCGGACGACCGTGATGTCCGGAGGCTCGAGCGGCGGAGCGCATGCGATGACCCGCTGCGCCCCCGCGCGCAGGTGACTTTCGAGCTCGGAACGCGTGCGCCCGCGCGAGGTCGCCTCCAGCACGGTGTGCACGCCGAGCGCGCCCCAGTCGACCGGGCCCTGGTCCTTTCCCGTGATCATGCGGATCTGCCTGCCGGCGACGTACAGGTTCCCCTCCCGGATCGAGACTTCGTCGGGGAAGCGCCCGAGAAGGGTGTCGAATTTGAGCAGGTACTCGAGCGGTTCCGGCGCGTTCCAGTCGCTGATGGCCGCGATCGAGACGTCGTCCCGATCGTAGAGGAGCCGGAAGAGATTCCGCCCGATCCTCCCGAACCCGAAGAGCCCGACAACCGTCGTCACAGGTGAGAATTTATCGCGTCGAGGAAGCGCCGCCAGACGGCCAGATACTTCTCTCCGCCGACGACGTACGCGTCGTTGTGGCCCGCGCCCGGGACGACGAGAAGCTCCTTCGGAGACCTCGCGAGATCGAAGAGCCGCCGCGCGTGAGCGGGAGGGGCGACGTCGTCCTGCGCCGCCGCCACGAACAGTTTGGGCTGCGCGACCCGGGCGATCTTCTTCTCGGTGTCGTAACGGGATCGGACCAGGAAGCCGGGCACGAAGGGATAGTGAACGCGGGCGAGCGCCGGCACCGAGAGAAACGGGGTCTCGAGCGCGACTCCCGCGGGCCCTTTTGCGGGGGACCTCGCGGTCCCCCGATCCCCCTGCCTTGCGAGTGCGACCTCGACGGCGACCGCGCAGCCGAGCGATTCGCCGAGCAGGATGATCCGTTCCGGCGCGAAGCCGCGGTCGCGTGCCGCGTCGTAAATCGCGAAACCGTCGCGATACAGACCCGATTCGGAGGGCCGTCCTTCCGACAGGCCGTAGCCGCGATAGTCGACGAGGAAGAGATCGACGTCGAGGCGATCCACGAAGAGCTTGGCGCGGTCCAGGCGATGGCTGACGTTTCCGGCGTTTCCTTGGAAGAGCAGGACGACCCGGCGGCCGCCGCCCTTGATCCACCAACCCTTCAGCCGAACGCCGTCCGAGGCGACCGGCGAGAGGTCCTCCGAGCGCAGGCCGTAGTCGGCGGGCAGGGCGTCGAGCCGGCGGAGCGGGAAGTAGAGGAAGCGGTCTTCGAGCCGGCTCATGCGCTAGGCTGTGGCGGGAGGAAAACGCGCATGAAGATCGTTCGAGCGATCGCGTTCGCCGCCGCCGCGCTCTCGGTGGTTGTCGCCGCGGAAGGTTCCAGCTCCGCCAAGTCGAAGTCGATGCAGGTCACTTACTACTACCTTCCCGGCTGAATGATCTGCGCGAAATTGAAGCCCGCCGTGAGCGGTCTCGAAAAAGAGTTTCCCGGAGTCCGTGCAGAGAACGTGGATGCGACGACCGCCGGAGGGAAGGCGGCCATCCGGAACCTCGGATTCGAGTCCCACGGGATCGTCATCCGGTCCGCCGGCGGCAAAGTGCTGTGGAAACAGCCGGACCATACCGTGAAGATGGAAGACGTCCGAGCCGAGCTCGCGCGCCGGACCGGGCGGCGCTGAAGGGATCAATTCTTCGGGGGATCCCAGCCGGTTCTCTCGCGAAACCACTTCCGGGGCCCGAAGATTCGCACGCTCGGCGTGCCCTCCGAGATACCGGCGCCGACCGACAGGAGGCCGGCGTCCAATAGGAATGTCCCGTTCGTCGAGCGGCCTTTCGCGCGGTACTCGCCGTCGATCTGCAGCTTTCCGGTGTGAGCGCTCAGCCGCCGCACCTCGACGAGCGCTCGACCGATCCGGATCGACGCCCGGGCCTCGAGCGCGTCGTCGAGATCCAGGAGCTTCTGCGTCCAGGCAGGAGGGTTGACCCGGACGACCTGGAGCAGCGGCACGGCGTTGCGGGCGTGGACCGCCGCCGTCGTCGTGAAGAGCGCCTCGCTCTTCGGTCGGAACTCGCCTCGCGCGAAGTCCATTCGCCCCCACCATGGATGGCTCCTGCCTTTGCGGTCGACCACCGTCGCGCCCGCGAGTCTCACGTGCCCTGCGTCCAGACGTCCGTCTCCCCAGTTCTCGATGCGGACTCCCGAGAGCCGCATCCGTCCGTCGAAGCGGCCGCGCATCGCCACGTCCAGGAAGCGCAGCGCGAGGTCACGGGACGCGTAGTCGATGTCGCCTTGCGCGACCCCGCTCTCGACCGTCGCGCGCACGTTCATGCGTCCGCTGCCTTTTTCGAGCTTCGTGCCGGGCGGCTCGCCGAGCAGCCGGTCGAGGAGCTCCGCGGTCGAGAGCTGCGCACTCAGTTCAGCTTTGCCCGAGACGATGCGGAGCACCCGGTTCCCCCGAAGCTGCTTCACGTCCCAGGAGGGAAATCGCGCCTCGAGTTTCGCGGTCAGGTCGTCGGCGAGGACCTGGTTGCCGGACCGGATCATGCCCGTCCGCGTACGGAGCGTCGCCGGAAAGACTTCGGCTCGCTCTTTCGGCCGGAGGAAGAATCCTCCCGTCAAACGCGCGTCGCCGACATACCGGTACCCGTCGATCCAGATTTCCCGGACCGAATCGACTTCCAGGTTCTCGACCAGGATGTCCCACAGCTTCCCGGTCGGGGGAGGCTTGGGCGCCGGAGGGTACAGGAGCGGCGGATCCGGGAAACCGGCGATCGGAGGAATCCGGCGCAGCACCGCGGCGGTCGCTTCGGCGCGGGTCAGGCGGTTCCGCGCGTGAAAGACGAGCCCTCTGCCCGTGGCTCGGGTCACGTGGAAGCGCCTTTGGAGGAGATCGACGAGGGAATAGGTCAGGTCCGCCTCCGAAAGCTCCCAGGCCCACTCGGCTTTCGGATCGCGGTCGCGGAAACGCAGGTTCTTCACGTGGATCGTTCCGGGCCACTTCGAGGAAGCGGAGTCGTAGTCGAGGATGCCGCTCTCGGGGTCCCCTCCGATCTGGGAGCGGATGTAATTCGACTTCAACATCCGGTCGGGAACGACCAGGACCAGCACGAACAGAAGGACGACGACGGAGAGCAGCCCGATCGCGATCCCGAAGACGAGGCGGTTCCGGCGTCCTTTCACGACGCCGCTCTCCGCAAGGGACGGGCCAGAAGGGCCGAAACGACGAACTTCTTCGGCCCGGTTTCGTTTAACGAATCGTGGAAACACCCGTCATCGAGGCGGAAGGCCTTTCGAAGATCTACACCTCCCGTTTCGGGACGCGAAACGTCCGCGCGCTCGACGGAATCGACCTTTCCGTCGGCCCTGGCGAGGTTTTCGGCCTGCTCGGGCCGAACGGCGCCGGTAAGACGACGGCCGTCAAGATCCTGCTCGGCCTGACGCGGCCGACCGGCGGGAGCGCGCATCTCTTCGGAATCCCGGTGGCCGATCCGAAGAGCCGCCAGCGCGTCGGCTATCTCCCGGAGGGGCATCGCTTTCCGGGTTACCTCACAGCGCGTCAAACCCTTTCGATCTTCGGCCGGATGTCGGGAATGTCGCGGTCACACCTGAACGCCCGGATCCCCGAGCTGCTCGCGCGCGTAGGGCTCTCCGACTGGCTGGACGTCAAAGTGAAGAAGTTCTCGAAAGGCATGACGCAGCGGCTGGGCCTCGCCTCCGCGCTCGTCCACGATCCCGAGGTCCTGCTCTTGGACGAGCCGACGGACGGCGTAGACCCGGTCGGCCGGAGGGAGATCCGTGACCTGCTGCGCGGCGAGGCCTCTCGCGGACGCGCGATCCTCCTGAACTCGCATCTGCTCTCGGAGATCGAGCTCACGTGCGATCGCGTCGCCGTGCTGCGAAAGGGGAGGGTCGCGGCGCAGGGCTCGATCGCGGACCTGACCGCGCAGGGTTCCCGCTACCGCATGGCCGTCTCGCCCTCGGACGAAACGATGATCGCGGCCTTCCGCGCGAGCGGCGCCTCCGTCGAGCGCCGGAACGGCCATCTCCTCCTGACGACGCGGGATCTCGAGCACCTGAATGCGCTGGTCGACACGGCGCGGGCGAGGGGAGGAGTCCTCTCGGAGCTCTCGCCGGTCCGCTCGAGCCTCGAGGACGTCTTCGTGGATCTCGTCCGCACCGGCGAAGAAGAGGACAAAGTCCAGTGAAAGCGTGGGCCGCCAGCGTCGAGGAAGTCTTCCGCGAGGCATCGGCGCGATGGACGCTGCTCGCCTATTTCGCGCTGTCGTCGCTCTTCATCCTGTTGTTTGCGCTCGCCGTCAACCTCGACATCGTCAACGGCGCGCTGGCCGGAGCGAGGCTCTTCGGACGGGCGGTCGATCTCGGAGGAGAAAAAATCGACATGGACCGGCTCGTGCTCGGATTCGAGACCGGCTTCTCCGGCTTCCTCTACATGCTCGGCACCTTCCTGGCGCTCTTCGCGACGGCGCACCTCGTGCCGCGCCTGCAGGAAAAGGGGACGGTCGACCTCTACCTCTCGCGGCCGATCGGACGGACAAAGCTCCTGCTGTCCCGCTACAGCGGAGGATTGCTGCTGGCCGCCGCGAACCTCCTCTATCTCATGGGGTCGATCTGGGCGATCGTCCTCTGGAAGACGGGCGTCGCGCACCCGCGCTTTCTCCTGGGCGGCGTCGTGATCCTCTTCGGAACCGCCTGTCTGCTCGCGCTCGCCTTCCTGATCGGCGTCGCAACCTCTTCGACGGCGGTGTCGCTCATGGGCACGTACGCGGTGTTCTTCTTCGCGGCGATCCTCTCGGCCCACGACAAGATCGCAGCGGCAGTCTCCTCCGAGTGGAGCGCGGGCCTCGTCCGCGCGCTCTACTGGATCTTTCCGAAGACGGCCGAGCTCGGCCGGGCGACCGTCGCGCTCGTCTCGGGCGGAGAGACGTTCCGCCACATCGGTCAGATCGATCGGCTCGCCGTCTTCGGTTCCACCGGCCTCTTCGGACTCGTCGCGCTCGGCCTCGCGGCCTGGCTCTTCTCGAGAAAGGACTTTTGAAAATGAGACTCGTGCGAAATTTCCCGCTTCCGATCGCGGCCGTCGCCCTGGGTTTACTCCTGACCTCGACTCCGGCCCGAGCCGGCGGATCCGACGAGGCTCTTTCGCTCGTTCCTGCGGACGCCGTATCGGTGGGAGTCGTCCATTTCGACTCTTTGCGGGCGAGCGCTCTGGCCGGGAAACTCTTCGCCGAAACGGACGAAATGACGGTGGACGGTGAAGCCGCAAGGTTTTTGAACGAAACCGGTCTGCGCCCGAAACAGGACGTGGACCTTCTGGCGTTCGCGGCGCTCGCCTCTCCCAACGGACGGCCGGGATCGGATGCCCTCGTCATCTTCGAGGGGCGGTTCGACGCGGCGCGGCTCGAGGCGGCGATGATCGCGCGCGGCGGCGTGCGCAAGGAAACCCCGAGCGGGAGCTATCTGCTCGTCGGCGGACGGCAGAGCCCGGGCAATCCCGCCGCGATCGCGTTCGTGGGCCGGCGGATCGCGGTCGCCGGGCGGCCGGCTTTGGTTGGGCGCGCTCTCGAGGATCACGCGGCCGGCGGAACCGGATTCCTGCGCGGAGAGGGCCTGGGCCGGCAGATGCACCGAGTGCCCGCCGACGCCTCGGCCTGGGCGATCGTCGACGCCACCCGCGCTCCCTTTGCGACGCGAGGCTCCGGGAACAACCACGGCGGCGATGCGGCAGATGCGCTCGTCGGCGCGATGAAGTCGGTCACGCTCTTCGTCTTCCACGCCACGGCGCGCGGCGACGCGGTCGAGCTCTCCGCCACGGGCCTCTCGCCCGACGAAGAGACCCGCGCCCTGCTCGAAGACGCGCTCCGCGGCGTCGTGGCGATGTGGCGGCTCGCGATCCACGAGAAGGCTCCGGAAATGGTGCCGATCCTGCGGCGGTTCGACATCGAGAGAGACGGCGAGGGCGTGAGCATTACGGGCACGCTCCCGGGGAGCTTCGTGCGCAAGCTCGTGGAAGAGGGCGATCGAAGGGCGCATCGGTAAATGGGGTCAGGTCGAGCCGGGAGACGGGATCACTTGCCACATTGAGGGTCAGGTCTTCACTTGCCACATTGGGTGGCTCAAAACAGGATCAGGTCTCGGCACGATGAACTTTCGTCGCCGATAGTCACATTCCATACCTGACCCCGACTGCGGCGTAACGTCCGCTAAGATCGCGGCGGTGTCCGCTCAGGCTCCCCTCCCGGCCGAGGTCGCTTCGCTCATCGAGCAGAAGCGGCTCTCGGACCTCGAAGACGTCTGGACCCGGCGGATGGAGCAGGACCCGTCCGACCTTCCCTTCTTTTTCGCGGTCGCGGCGGCCGTCAAGAAGAAGGCGGGCGTCGAAGGCGCCGAGCACGCCGCCGCCTGGCTCCGATTTCTCGCGGACTACCAGGAGGAGCGGCGGGACGGCGACGCCCGCATCGAGGTTCTTTCGGAGATCGTCCGGATGAACCCGGCGGATTCCGCGGCGCGCGCGGACCTGGAGTCGGCCCTGCGCGAGCGCTTCGGCGGGCATCCCGCATTCGCCGCCGTCCTCGCGCAAAATCCGATCGCGACCGGAGCCGACCCTTCCGAGGCCGCGCGGCGGGTCGCTCGCTGGCTCAAGTTCCTCCCCGGAGAGGCGTACTACCTGGCCGGTCGCGGAGCCGGGCGGATCGCCGAGATGAACCCGGCGCTGGACGTCATCCGACTCGAAGTCGGAGGCGCGAAGGTGCCGCTCTCTCTCGTCTCCGCCGAGAAGAACCTGGAGCGCCTGCCGGAAGGGCACTTCCTGCGGCGGAAGGTCGAAGACCCGGACACGCTCGCCTCTCTCGCGGTGAAGGAGCCGGCGGAGTCGGTGCACCGCCTTCTCGAGAGCTTCGGGCGGCCGCTCACCGTGGCCGAGGTGCGCGAGCACTTTTCCGGAATCGTTGCCGAGGAGCGGTGGAGCTCGTTCTGGACGTCGGCTCGCCGCCATCCGCAGCTCCTCGTGGGCGGAGCCGCCAAGACTTCGCCGGTCTCGTGGAGCGCCAGCGCCGACGCGGCGGAGGAAACGCTGCGCCGCGAGTTCACCGCCGCCGACCCGCACCACAAGCTCGACCTCGCCCGCAAACATGCGAAACGCTCCCGGGAGCTCGCGCGGTTTTTTGCCGAGTCGCTCTCTTCCGAGGCCCGGAAGGCGGCGGCGGAAGAGAACGCGGCGCTCGCCTGGGAGCTCTCCCAATCGGCGGTCCGCCTGGCGCCGGACGAGCCCGAGGCGTTCCCGGCCGAGTCGCTCGTCGCTTCGGGCGACCTCGGTGCCGTGCTCGACCGCATCCGGGACTACACCGCGCGGGAGAAGGCCTTGGACGAGATCCGGGCGCGGCGGGACGACTGGGAGGCGATCTTCCTGGCTCGCTTCGTCGAGGAAGAAGACGCGCGCGTGCTCTCCGCCATTTACGACGCGCTCGGGAAACGGCCCGAGAAGCGGGACGAGCTCGTCCGGCGCGTGATGCGGTCTCCCCGGATCGGCCCGCGCGCGTTCGTCTGGCTTTCTGAACGCATGGAGAAAGAGGAGGAGCCCGCCTCCGCGCCGCCGCCGTCGGCGCTCTTCCACGCTCTGCTCGACGCGCTCCGGCAGGACGAGTTCGCCGCGGTTCGCGCCCGCGTCAAGGCGTTCTTCGAGCCGGGAGGCCTGGCCGTCGCGCTCGTCCGCCGGGCGGCGACCGAAGCGGAGGCGCGGGAGCTCCTGACGGCTCTTGCGCGGGCCGGCGGGCTCGAGGAGCACCGCCGCGGCACGGTGCGCGAAGCGCTCCTGATGAAGTTTCCGGCGCTCCGCGCTCCAGCCGCGAACTTTCTCTATGCCACGCCGGAGGCGATCGATGCCCGGCGCGCGGAACTCGCGCAGTTGAAGCAGGTCGAGCTGCCCGCCAACGCCGAGGCCATGCGGGCGGCGAAAGAGCACGGCGACCTTTCCGAGAACTTCGAGTATCACGCGGCGCGCCAGAAGCACGAATATCTTTCGGCGCGCGTCGCATCGCTCGCCGACGAGCTCTCCCGAACGCGCGCGCTCGACGCCTCTCGCATCGACACTTCCGAAGTTCGCGTCGGGACGCGTGTCCGGCTGAAGGAACTGGAGAGCGGCCGCGAGGTCGCGGCGACGATCCTGGGGCCCTGGGACTCCCGGCCGGAAGACGGGATCTACTCCTACGAATCCGAGTTCGCCCGGCACCTCCTCGGGAAGAAGACCGGCGAAGGCGCGCGGACGCCGGACGGCCAGGCTGCGGAGATCGCGGGAATCGATCCCTGGCGATGATGAGAGACCGAACGGCGAAAACTCAGGTAAGGAGGCTCCCATGAGAAAGAGGTCCGCTCTCGGAATCTTCGTCCTCGGGCTCGCGGTGGGTTCGACGGTCGCCCTCGCGCAACCTGCTGCCGCGCCGGCGATGTCCGGGCTGCGCGCCGAAGTGGTCAACGAGCTCTCGAGCGTGGAGAAGCAGATCGTGAGCCTGGCCGAAGCCATCCCCGCCGAGAAGTACGCGTGGCGGCCGTCCGAGGGAATCCGTTCCGTCGGCGAGGTCTACGTGCACATCGCGGCCGGCAACTACCTCCTCGGATCGATGCTCGGGGTCAAGCGCCCCGAGAACACCGGTCCCGACATGGAGAAGAAGATCACGGACAAGGCGAAGATCATCCCCGGCCTGAAGGCGTCTTTCGACTATGCGCGCAAGGCCGTGGAAGGCCTCTCCGATGCCGACCTCGAGAAGAAGGTCGACTTCTTCGGTCGCTCCGTGACGGAACGGTCGATATTGCTGCGGCTGCTCGACCACGCGCACGAGCACCTCGGGCAGTCGATCGCCTACGCGAGGATGAATGGCATCACGCCGCCGTGGTCCGAGGCCCCGGCGGCGGAGAAGAAGGCCGCGTCGAGGTAATGCGGATCCCGGCGATATCCTTGCTTCGGAGGACGCCATGATCCGAAAGCTCGCGTCGGGCGGATACCGGCTCTACTCGCGCAAGAAGGATGCGAAGACCGGAAAGCGGAAGAACCTCGGCACCTTCAAGAGCCTCGCGGCCGCGAAGAAGCACGAGAAGGCGGTGCAGTTCTTCAAGAGGCATTAGCGGCTGAGGCGCCCTCTTCGGTAAGAGGTTGCCTCACCCGTCATTGCAATCCGGCGTTCGGGTCGACCTGCCCGCGGTGGCAGGTCGTGCAGTTGACGAACTTCTCCTCCGGCTTTCCTTCCAGGTTCTGCAGGCTCCTCAGGCGATCGTTGATCGTCTTGTTCATCGCGATCATCTCGCGGGCCGCCCTCTTCTGCCGCTTGTCATCACTCGAGTAGTCGTGCGAGACGTGGCAGTGGTAGCAGGAGACGCCGAGCGCGCGGCTGTAGCCCATGTTCATGATCCGGACCAGCCGTCCTGCCGCCGTTCCCTTGAGCGACTGGATGTTGCGGAAGACCTGCTCCGCCGGCTCGTTCTCGCGGCCCGCGATCCGGTCGGCGATCGCGGTCGCGACGCGGTCGTTGAACTCCTGGTTCGGATTCTGGAGCAAGGCGGCGCGGGGCGCGACCGGGGCTGCGACTTGCGCGTCCGTCGCGACGGAAGTCGGAGTGGTCGCGGGCGCCGCCGAAGCGGCCGCCGTTCGCGGGGGCGGCGCGCTGCCGCTGCATCCGAGCAGGAGCGCGAGACCGGAAACGAGAGCGAGTCTCATTTCAGCCTCCTTCCTCTTCGTAGAACTGCAGGCAGACCCCCGACGGCACGATCATGTGGAACTCGCGTCGACCCCACGGTTTTCGCTCGAGAGGGCCGACCTTGGCCGGGACCCGCCGATATTGCTCGTACAGCGCCTCGAGGTCGGAGACGGCGATGCTGAAGCTCGAGTTGTCGGCCCACGCGCGGTCGTCGTTCCGGACGAGGTTGAAGGAGACTCCGTCGCGCCGGATCCCCGCCATCTCCGGGCTTTGCCAGACGACGGAGAAGCCCAGGTGCTCCGTGTAGAAGGCGAGCGCCGCGGCCAGGCTGTCGCCGGTCGGAATCATCGGAGTCACCGAGCGGAAAGACGATTTCATCGCAACCTCCCCGAAGGCGGTGTCCGGCGGGAGAGGTTACAGGAGAAGAGAGCGGTCCGCGGGGCGGCCCCCCTACCCGGAGCTCGAGGGATCGTGAACGCGCTTCCGATTCGACTCGAGCCGCCGGATCGCCTCCTTCAGGCGGCGTCCCCGGGTCTCTGGCTTCTTCGCTTCGGTGATCCAGCGCAGGTAGTCGCGGCGGTAGGTCGGCGCGAGCGCCGCGAAGTTCCTCCGCGCGACCGGGTGGGCGTCGAGCGCCCGGCGGATGAACGCCGGGGTCTTCGCGCCGGCCGGAAGCCTCCGACGAGGCTCGGGCACGTCGGCGGGAAGCTTTGCGCGGCCGGCGTCGGTCATCCGGCCTTCTTCGACCATGCGCCGAAAACGCTCGCGGTTCAGCTTCGACCAGTTGCGGGTGTTCGTCCGCGGCGTGAAGCGTTGGACGTAATGGTCGGCGTCCAGGCGGTTAACCGTGGTGTCGATCCAGCCGAAGCAGAGAGCTTCCTCGACCGCTTCTGCATAGCGCACGCTCGGCTTTCCGGTGTGCTTTTTCGCGTACACGAGCCAGATTTCCGGCTCGGTCGCGTGGTGCCGCTCCAGCCAGGCTCGCCACTCTTCGCGGTCGCGCGCGCGAAATCGTTTTGGCCGGCTCAAGGGAGCGCTCGCATCACCGACTCCATTCCGGACTTTCTTGCGCGTCCGGGCGACTGGTGAAAGAGTCTGGCACGCGTTCGGAGGAAAAATGCGCGCCCGGTCGTCCTGCAAGCGGGGCCTCGCCGCCGCGTCGATCGCGGCCCTCGTGGCCATCGCGGCGTGCGCGACGGCGCCGTCCGGGCCGCCGAGAGAGGCCGGCCCGTTCCGCGCCGCCGATCTCGTCGAGATCGTGAAGCTCGATCCCACGATCCTCCTGGACATCCGCTACGCGACTTCGAACAATTTCACGGGCCGTCCGGTCTACCGGCAGGCCCGCGCCTTCCTCCAGCGTCCGGCGGCCGAAGCCCTCGTCCGCGTCAACCGCTCGCTCCACGCGAAAGGATATGGGCTGCTCGTTTTCGACGGCTACCGGCCCTGGTCGGTCACGAAGCTCTTCTGGGACGTCACCGCGCCGGACAAGCGGGAAAAAGGGTTCGTCGCGAACCCGGCGAAAGGGTCGAAGCACAACCGCGGCGCGGCCGTGGATCTCTCGATGTATGACCTCTCGACCGGCCGGGAAGTCGGCATGCCGAGCACGTACGACGAGTTCTCCGACCGCGCCGGTCCCGACTACAAGGGCGGGACGGACGACGAGCGCGCGCGGCGGAATCTGCTGCGCGCGGAAATGGAGAAGGAGGGCTTCACCGTGGATCCGGGCGAGTGGTGGCATTTCAACTATCGGGGCTGGGAGCGCTACCCGATCCTGGACATCCCGTTCGAGAAGATCCGGGGACAGACCACGGTTTCCAGAGACTCTGTCGCCCGATGACGACGGTCGCGAAAACCGTGGTCTGTCCCCTATTTGCGCTCCTCTGGGCGGCCTCGGCGTCGGCGCAGCAGCCCGTGGATCTTTCGCGCCTCCCGGAGCCCAAGAACTTCACGGCTCTGCGGTCTTCCTCGAACAATCCGGACCCGGATTCCAACGACGACAGCAAGCGCCCGATCCCGGGCGAGACGATCACGCTCGCGGATCTGACCGGCCCGGGCGTCGTGACCCACATCTGGCTGACCGTCGCGGACAACGAGTACGGTTGGCCGCGCCTCCTGCGCCTGCGGATCTACTACGACGGCAGCCGCGTCGCCTCGGTCGATGCCCCGGTGGGGGACTTCTTCGCGGTCGGGCACGGCTTCGAGCGGCCCGTCGATTCGCTCGTCATTCGCGACAGCTCGGAAGGCCGGTCGCGCAACAGCTACTGGCCGATGCCGTTCCGCAGCTCCTGCCGCATCACGGTGACCAACGAGGGGCGCCGGCGGACGTCGAACCTCTACTACCACGTGGACTGGAAGAAGGTCCCGTCGCTGCCGCCGGACACGGCGTACTTCCATGCCCGCTATCGCCAGGCGCTTCCGGCGTCGGGTGGCGCGCCTTACGAAGTCCTTTTAGTCCGCGGGCGCGGGCATTACGTCGGAACGGTGCTGTCGGTCGTCCAGGCGGAGGCCGGCTGGTTCGGGGAGGGCGACGACTTCTTCTTCGTCGACGGCGAGAAGAAGCCGTCGATCGAGGGCACCGGCACCGAGGATTACTTCAACGACGCCTGGGGCCTGCGCGTGGACAGCGGACCCTACGCGGGCGCTTCGGTCGCCGAAGGCACGGGCCTGGGGTCGCGGATGACCGCGTTCCGGTGGCACCTGGCCGATCCGATTCCGTTCCGCCGGTCGCTCCGCTTCGTCTTCGAGCACAAGGGCTGGACGTTCAACGCGGACGGGTCGGTCAAGTCCGCATCGGGTGACCGCACGGACCTGATGTCATCGGTCGCCTACTGGTACCAGTTCGGGATCGCGGCCGATCAGCCGGAGCCGCCTTATGGCGCGGCGCGGCTGCCGCAGGGCAACGCGCGGCAGATCGAGGTCGAGGCCGCGCTCGCGCACGCAAGGGCGCTGAAAGGGAAGGTCTCGATCTCGAAGGATCTCTTCTGGTCGAAGGACGTCCTCTTCCTTCAGGCGGAGGGGCCCGGCTCGCGGCTCGACGTCCCGTTCGAAGTCGAGGAAGACGGTGAGTACGAGCTCGTGACCGAGGTCGCGCAGAGCTACGACTACGGGATCTACTCGACGCTCCTCGACGGCAAGGCGGTCCAGTCGGCGGAGCTCGAGCACGAGCCAGGCGCCGACGTCCTCCCGACCGGGCAGCTCGACGGATACAAGCCCGAGACCTACGTCGGGCTGGCTCTGTTGCTCGGCTGGCCGCACCTCACGAAGGGCCGGCACGTCGTGACGTTCGTGTGCACCGGCAAGGCCGAGGCGTCGCGCGGCTACAACCTGGGAGTGGACGACCTGATCCTGTCGCGCGTCGGAGCGGGAGCGTGGAAGGCAGCGGTCGAGCGTCAGCGCGCGGCCGACGCCGTCCGCGCCTCGACCGATTCGAACGCGTGGAAGCGCGCTCTCGGGAGTGCCGATCCGCTGGTTCGCGAGGCCGGGGCGCAACAGATCGGCCTCACGCGGGACCGCGCGCTCGCCGCGGTGTCCGAGCTCTCGAAGGCCCTTTCGGACGACGACGACCCGGTCGTGCGAGGCCTGGCGGCGCTCGGCCTGCGCGCCGCGGGGACCGCGGCGCTTCCGACGGTGGATCGGCTGATCGCGCGATTGAAGGACCCGGATCCGAACGTCCGACTGATGTCCGCGAACGCGATCGGGGCGCTCGGGCCGAAGGCGGCGCGCGCCGTTCCGGCGCTGACCGAGGCGTGCCGCGCACCGGACGAGCACGTGCACGTCCTGCGGAGCGCGGCGTCGGCCCTGGGCGAGATCGGACCCTCCGCGGCTGCCGCGATTCCGGCGCTGGAAGATCTCAGGAAATTGCCGCGGGCGCGCTGGGCGGCGGAGGAGGCGATCCGGAAGATCCGGAGCTGATCGCCCGCGCGATTTCGTCGCGGACCTGTTCCGCCAGCCGCGGCGCGTCTTCGACCGTCAACCCGCGCGTCGAGATCGGCGGCAGCACCGTGACCGTCGCTTTCGTCTCGCGGAACGCGATCGATCCTTTCGGGAGAGACTCGGCGGTGCCCGACACGGCGAGAGGAACGACGTCGACTCCGGCCTCGATCGCGAGCCGGAACGCGCCTTCCCGGAACTCTCCCACCGAGCCGTCGGGGCTGCGCGTCCCCTGCGGGAAGAGGAGGACCGAGAGCTTGCGGTCGAGCCGCTCGCGGAGCTCCTCCATTGCCTTGCGGGCGCTCTCTTTGTCGCCGCGTTCGACCTCGACGTCTCCGGCGACGCGCATCATCCAGCCGAGCAGCGGAATGTCGAAGATGGACTTCTTCGACAGCCACTTCATCTCCCAGGGCAGCATGGCGACTAAGAACGGGTCGGCGTTCGAAGCGTGGTTCGCGACGAAGACGTACGGCCGGCGGGGGTCGGGGTGCACGTCGTCGATGACGCGGAAGTCCCAGAACCGATTCAGCCGCGCCGCGACGACCGCGATGCGATGAAAGAGATATCCGACGCGATAGCGATCGGGGTCCGAGCGGAACGTGGCGAGGCGGTAGAAGGCGATGAGCGGCGTCCAGAGAAGGACGAGAAGGACGCACGTCGCCCAGAAGAGGAGCGACAGGGGAGCCGCGAGCCACCGGGGCATTTCCGGAAGTGTACCGGCGCGCCGTTCCGCAGACCCCGTTACCCAAGCGCGAAGTCCGGCTGAGAGATTGGTTAGGGTTTCCTGATCGAAATCCGATTTGTTCCGCGTCCGGCAGGAGCGTATGAAATGAACGGAGGTCGTCATGAAAAACAGACTGCTTCTCGCCGGCGCCTTCCTCTCCCTCTTCGCGTTCGGTTGCGATGACCATCACAACTTGGTGGCGGGTCCGCCGGTTTCTCCGGCCGCCACGCCCACGCCGTCGTCCTCGAACACGAACATGTGGACGGTCGTCGTGACGATCGAGTCGATCACCGGAGACGCGTGCGCGAGCATCGGGCTCAACGCCAGCTACGTCCCGACGCCTGGAGCGCCCTGGGACGTCCTTCGGAGCGGCGGCTCGATCGTGCTCCGCTATCTGCCGGGAAACTATCCGACCGACAGCACCGATTACACGGGCGCGCTGAACGGCCGATCCTTCGCGGCCTCGCGGATGGACGCCTTCCCGCCCCGCAGCTGGACCTGCTCGGGCGGCCGGACAGTGCGAGACCCGGTGGAGACCGAGCAGCTCTCTGGAACCTTCGCCGCCGACGATCGCAGCTTCGACGCCGAAGAGATCGAGTCGTGGCGGCTGCCGTCCGGAGAGCAAGCGACCATCCGCCGACACTGGATCGGTACTCGGTTGTAAGAAATCGTCCGTTCGCTTCGCGATCGTCTTCCCGCGGACCGTGGATCACCGGACCGGGAACCCGAAGCTACAGATCGCCCGCGCCGCGCCGTCGGCGACTCGCAAAACCCGCGGCATCCGCGCTATAACTGGTCAATGGCGACAGTCGAAATCCCCAGGCAGACGGGCGCGCTGGCCGCCGAGCGCACGGAAGAGCTCCTGACCGTCCTCGCCGAGCGCGTCCTGGTGATGGACGGAGCGACCGGGACGGGCTTCCAGGCGCGCAACCTGACCGCCGCGGATTTCGGCGGGCCCGATTACGAGGGGTGCAACGAGAACCTCGTCCGGACGAGGCCCGACGTCGTCCGCGACCTCCACGCCTCGTTCTTCGAGACGGGCGCGGACATGGTCGAGACCGACACGTTCGGCGGGACCCCGCTCGTCCTCGCGGAATACGGCCTGGCGGGAAAAGCGCTCGAGCTGAACCGCGAGGCCGCCCGGATCGCGCGGGAGGTCGCCGAGCGATTCCGGACGCCGGGCCGTCCGCGTTTCGTCGCGGGCTCGATGGGTCCGACGACCAAATCGATCACGGTGACGGGCGGCGTGACGTTCGACGAAATGATCCGCCACTACCGGATCCAGGCGACAGGACTGCTGGAAGGGGGCGCCGACGTCCTCACGCTGGAGACCACGCAGGACACGCGCAACGTCAAGGCGGGACTGATCGGCGTCGAACAGGCGTTCGCGGAGGTCGGCTGGAGGGTCCCGGTGATGGTCTCCGCCACGATCGAAGCGATGGGGACGATGCTGGCCGGCCAGTCGATCGAAGCCTTCTACGCGTCGGTCGCGCACGCGCCGCTCCTGTCGGTCGGCCTGAACTGCGGCACGGGGCCGGAGTTCATGACGAGCCACCTGCGCAGCCTCTCGGCCCTCGCGCGGACGCGCGTGTCGTGCTACCCGAACGCGGGCCTGCCCGACGAGGACGGCCGCTACAGCGAGACGCCGGAGAAGCTCGCGGCCGCGATGTCGCGCTTCCTGGATCAGGGGCTGGTCGACATCGTGGGAGGCTGCTGCGGTACGACCCCCGCCCACATCCGGGCGCTCGCCGCGGCCGCCGCGGGCCGCAAACCCCGCCGGATCCCGGAAGGCCGCCGGACGCTCGTCTCCGGCATCGAGATGCTCGAGGTCACCGAGGACAACCGGCCGGTGCTCGTGGGCGAGCGCACGAACGTGCTCGGCAGCCGCAAGTTCAAGCGTCTCGTGGCCGCGGGCGACTTCGAGGCGGCGGCCGAGATCGCGCGGGCGCAGGTGAAGAACGGCGCGCAGGTCATCGACGTCTGCCTCCAGGACCCGGACCGCGACGAGCCGGGCGACGCCAACGCGTTCCTCGAGCGCGCGACCCGGATGGTCAAAGTGCCGCTGATGCTCGACTCGACCGACGCGAACGTCCTCGAGATCGGGCTCACCTGGAGTCAGGGCAAGTCGATCATCAACTCGGTCAACCTGGAGGACGGCGAGGAGCGTTTCAAATCAGTCGTGCCGCTCGCGCAGAAGTACGGCGCGGCTCTCGTCGTCGGGACGATCGACGAAGACCCGGTGCACGGCATGGGCGTATCCCGCGAGCGCAAGCTCGAGATCGCGCGGAGGAGCTACACGCTGCTGACCGAGAAGTACGGCGTTCCGGCCGAGGACCTGATCTTCGATCCGCTCGTCTTTCCGTGCGGCACCGGCGACGAGAAGTACGTCGGCAGCGCGGCCGAGACGATCGAAGGGATCCGCGCGATCAAGTCGGCCTTCCCGGAGTGCAAGACGATCCTCGGCATCTCGAACGTCAGCTTCGGCTTGCCCGAATCCGGGCGCGAGGTCCTGAACTCGGTCTTCCTCTATCACTGCGTGAAGGCGGGCCTCGACCTCGCGATCGTGAACTCCGAAAAGCAGATGCGCTATCCGTCGATCCCGGAGGAGGAGCGGCGCCTCTCCGAAGACCTGCTGTTCAACCGGGGCGACGATCCGGTCGGCGCGTTCGCCGCCCACTTTAAGGCGAAGGGCTCGAAGCCGAAGGAGAAGGTCGCGCGCGCGGGAACGCCGCTGGAAAGGCTCCCGCGGTACATCGTCGAGGGTTCAAAAGATGGTCTGCTTGTTGACCTGGAAGCGGTGCGGCAGTCGGGAAGGGCGCCGCTCGAGATCATCAACGGACCTCTGATGGACGGCATGCGCGAGGTGGGCCGGCTCTTCAACGACAACGAGCTGATCGTCGCCGAGGTCCTCCAGTCCGCGGAAGCGATGAAAGCCGCCGTTGGACATCTCCAGCAGTTCATGGAGAAGACGACCGACTCGCTCAAGGGAAAGATCGTGCTCGCGACCGTCCGGGGAGACGTTCACGACATCGGCAAGAACCTGGTCGAGATCATCCTCGCGAACAACGGCTACGAGGTCGTGAACCTGGGCATCAAGGTCGCCTCGGAGAAGTTGATCGAAAGCTGGCGGGAGCACCGGCCCGACGCGATCGGGCTTTCGGGTCTGCTCGTCAAGAGCGCGCAGCAGATGGTGACGACCGCGCAGGACCTGACCGCCGCCGGCGTCACGGCTCCGCTGCTCGTCGGCGGCGCGGCGCTCGCCCAGCGGTTCACCGACAACCGGATCGCCCCGGCGTACGGCGGCCTCGTCGTGTACGCCGAGGACGCGATGCGCGGGCTGGCTCTCGCCGACCGCGTGCTCTCCGGAGAGAACGCGCGGGCCGCGCTCGCCGCCGAGTCGGAGGAGCGCCGCCGCTCGCGGCCGGCCGCGGCCGAGCGCGAAGTCAACCCGCTCGCCGCGCCGGCGGTCCGCAACGCCTCGATCGAAATCCTGCCGCCGGTCCGGGCGCCCGACTTCGAAGAGCACGTTCACGCGCCGCTCGATCCGGAATCGGTTTGGCCCTACGTCAATCCGCACATGCTGTACGCGAAGCACCTCGGTCTGCGCGGCAGCTACTGGAAGCTCAAGGAAGCGGCGGATCCCAAGCTCGCGGAGCTCGAAGAGGTCATCGGCCGCATCCGGCGGTCCGGCTGGGTCCGTCCGCGCGCGATGTTCCGTTTCTTCGAGGCGTACTCCGAAGGAAACTCCGTCCACCTCGTCGAACACGGCCGGGAGGCCGCGACGTTCTCCTTCCCGCGTCAGCCGACGGGCGAGCGGCTGTGCCTCGCCGACTTCGTCCGCCCGCGGTCGGACGGTCTGCCCCTCGACACGGTCGCGCTGCTGCTCACGACGGCGGGCGAAGGCGTCCGCGCGCGAGCCGAGAACCTGAAGCGCGAAGGGGAGTACCTCCTCTGTCACGCGCTGCAGGCGCTCGCCGTCGAGGCCGCCGAAGGCGCGGCCGAGCGGATCCACCAGGTAATCCGCGAGCGCTGGGGTTTCCCGGACCCGCCGGAGACGACGATGATGGACCGGTTCCAGGCGCGCTACCGGGGCAAGCGGTACAGCGCGGGCTATCCGGCCTGGCCCGAGCTCGCCGACCAGGTCACGTTCTTCCGGCTCCTGCCGGGCGGAAAAATCGGCGTCGAGCTGACCGAGGGATTCATGATGGATCCCGAGGCCTCCGTGTCGGCGCTCGTCGTGCACCATCCCCAGGCGCGCTACTTCGCGGCATGAAAACTTTCCTTTACGGCTTGCCCTAGATCGGCTGTCCGCTCTCCACACACCAGCGGATCGCCCGGCGCGTCCCTTCTTCCAGCTCGATCTTCGGGTCGTATCCGAGGTCGCGCTCCGCCGCCTCGATCGAGCAGGCGCTCGACGACTGCAGATGCGCGAGGGCATGGATCCGCGGGTCCGCGACTCCGAACCGCTGCAAGAGCGCATCGGCCGCGGAGGCGATCCGCCCGAGAACGCGGGGCAACCGGATGCGGCGATGCGCGACGGGAAGCCCGAACTCGCTCTCGAGCAGCTTCTCGGTGGTCTCGAGGACCTCCTCGACCGTGTAGGGACGGCGGTCGGCGATCCAGTACGTCCGACCTGCGGCTTGCCGCGTTCGCTCCGCGAGCAGCATGGCCTGGCAGGTGTTGTCGAGGTACGACATCGACCAGCGGGTCTCGCCGCGGCCGAAGATCGGCATGCGGCCCTCCCGGATCATCCGGAAGACGCGCGTGCGGGTGCCGGGCTGACCCGGCCCATAGAAACGGCATGCCCGCAGGATCACCGTGTCCAGCCGGCCCGCCGCGAAGGCGTCGTTCACGACGTCTTCCATGAGCGCCTTCGACCACCCGTAGGGGAGCCGGGGGTTTCGCGGGGACCGCTCGTCGAACAGATGCCCGGAATCTCGGTTCGGTCCGGCGACCGTATTCGACGAGATCGCAATCAGGCGCGCGGCCCCGGCGTTCGCCGCCGCGTCGAGGACGTTCCGGGTTCCCGAAACGTTCACGTCGAAGAGGTCGTGCAGGCGCGGAGGATCGATGAGGCCGCAGAGGTGGAACACCGTCGCGCCTTCCGCGCCCCGGAAGAATTCGCGCAGCGCCGCCCGATCCCGGACGTCCCCCTCGATCCACTCGACGTCCGGCGGGAGCGTCCGGAACGCCGCGGACGCCTTCCGAGGCAGGGTGAGGCAGCGGACCTTCCGCGGCGGACCGGAGACCGGGAGTTCCGGCAGGCCGTCGCGGAGGACCTCGATCAGGCGTGATCCGAGCCAGCCGGGAGCGCCGGTCACGAGACAGAGAGGCGTGCTCACTCGAGCGCGCCGCGGACCAGGCGCGCCAGGTCCCGGCCCTCCGAAAGCTCCGGAAGGCCCGGGGGCAGGGACAGGACGCAGAACCCGTCGCGGCGGTGGTTTCCGCTGCGGCCCGTCGAGGGAAGAGCGGCGACCGGACCGATCCGATGCGACTCGACGCGCGAGACGGGAGCAGCGCCGGACCAGATGACCACCATGTCCGGCAGGTGGTCGACGCGGCGTCCCGGAAATCTCTCGCGTGTCACTTGGACGTCTTCCACGAGGCGCTCGCCGGAGCCCGCGATCGTCAGGCTCGTGAAGCACTCGCGGACCCAGGCGTTGTAGCGGTCGAACGTCTCGCTTTCAATTTCCAGGATCCCGTCCCTCTCGCGCCCGCGCAGGTTCCAGCGGAGATATCCGTTGAGATCCGAGAGCAGGTCGAAGCCCACCGTCGTCGACCAGTCGTGACCGCCCACGATCGACCGGTTCACGACCGCATCGCGCACGGAGACCGGCACCGCGCGCGCGATCCGGCTCTGGATCAGGGCGGGCTGCCGCTCGCACCGCCGCCGGACGATCGCC
>Ga0066709_100000414_pt1 | contig 22288 bp, 20 predicted proteins | sample GraSoiAngelo_158_FD_79665 | JGI IMG/M metagenome (GOLD analysis project Ga0066709, IMG submission 79665) | Grasslands soil microbial communities from the Angelo Coastal Reserve, California, USA - 14_1009_16_30cm | ecosystem: Environmental > Terrestrial > Soil > Grasslands | place: USA...
CAGCGAGAGGGTGCCGGGGCGCACGTCGACGGTGACGTTGAGCGGACACTGCACCTCGCCCAACGCGTTGAACACGCGGACGGGATCGTCCTGCGCGAGGCCGCGCGCCTTCGCGTCGGATGGATGCATGTGCACGACGGCGGCGCGCCGGCGCAGCTCGCCGAGCGTGGACGACACCGTCCTCTCGCTCGCGGGTGAGATCAGGGCGAGCGGATACCGATCCGTCGCAGGATCCGGCTGGTAGCCATACAAACCGGCCGGAGCGTCGGTTGCGATCTCCTCCGGAAACAAATTGACCTTGCGGTCCGGCGTCAGCGGGAACACGTCCACGAACTGTACCGGCGTCCCTCCGTGCGGCGGCGTCGCGGCGCCGCACTCGAGCAGTTCGCGGCCGATCGCGTCCGGCATCCTGCCGGCGATGCGCATCAGCGTGTCGGTTTCTTCTTCCGCCTCGCCGAGCCCGAGCCGGCTGAGCAGCTCGGAGAACACTTCCGGGTTGGACCGCGCTTCCCCCTCCGGCTCGATGACGGGCCGCACGACCTGCAGCGTGAGGGGGCCGTAGCCCTTGGCGATGTCGTAGTGCTCCAGGAACGTCGTCGCGGGAAGCACGACGTCGGCGTAGCGCGCGGTGTCGGTGAGCACCTGCTCGAAGACCACCGTGAAGAGGTCGTCGCGCTGCAGGCCCTGCAGCACCAGATTCTGATGCGGCATCGTCGCCAGCGGGTTGCAGTTGTAGACGAACAGCATCTGGACGGGCGGGTCGGTGTACTCCGTGAGCGCGCGGCCGAGATGATTCATGTTCACGAGCCGCGTGGACGGTTCGGGCGTGTCCATCCACATCGCCGCGCGGACGCCGAACGCGAGCGAGTTCGACATGGAGTAGCCGCCGCCCCGCACGCCGAACTTGCCGCCGACCGCGGGCAGCGCGAGGACGGACGCCGCGGCGCTGCCGCCGTTGCGATTCCTCTCGAGGCCCCAGCCGCAGCGGACGAGCGCGGGGGAGCTGGCGACGTAGAGCTCCGCGAGCTCGCGAAGCTGCGCGGCATCGACACCCGCCTCGCGCGCGGCGCGCTCGAACGTCCACGGCTCGGCGGCCAGGCGGAGACGATCCGCGCCGGTCGTGTGTTCGTCGAGAAACGCGCGGTCCGCGTGCCCGTTCTCGAACATGAAGCGGTGCAGCGACAGCGCGACCGGCAGGTCCGTTCCCGGACGCGGCGCCAGATGCAGGTCCGCCTTCTTCGCCAGCGACGTCGTCCTCGGGTCGATGACGACGAGCTTCGCCCCCGCATGCTGCGCTTCCTTGAGAAACGGGACGAGGTGGATGCCGGAGGCGGACGGGTTCACGCCCCAGAGCACGATCAGATTCGCGTGGACGTAGTCGGCATACGTGACGCCCGCCATCTTGCCGTAGAGCGCCAGATTGGCCGCTCCGGTCGGCGCCGCGCAGACGGTGCGCGCGAGGCGCGACGTGCCGAAGCGGCGCCACAACTCCGCGTCGTTCGTGTCGTGCGTCAGCAGCCCGTTCGATCCGCCGTAACTGAACGGCAGGATCGCGGCGCCGCCCCAGCGATCCTTGATTTCGGTCATGCGGCGCGCGATCTGGTCGAGCGCCTCGTCCCAGCTCACGCGCGTGAAGACGCCCCGGCCTTTTGCGCCCCGTCGAACCGCCGGATAGAGCAGCCGGTCCTCGCCGTACACGCGCTCGCCGAACCGGCGCACCTTCCCGCAGATGAAATCGCGCGTCGTGGGGTTCGTATGGCCCCCGTCGATTTCGACGATGCGCCCTTGTTCGACCGTGACGGCGAGCGTGCACGAGTCCGGGCAGTCCAGCGGACACGCGGTTTCGACCGTCGAGTGGCCCCAGTTGCCCAAGTCCGATTCGCGGCGCATGGGGCCATTGTACCAGCGCTCCGAGAACAAAAAAGGCCACGCCCGGCGTGGCATTCGGCGTGGCATTCGACTGGACCACCGAAGAGCTTTCCTGTACACTGCGCCGCGTCCCTCTTTCCAATAAAGGAGATCGCTCGCATGGCTGAACCGTCAGCTTCCGGCAGCGTGTCCAGCAACCGGAACGTCATGATCGTCCTCGCCTATCTGTGGCTCCTGGCCCTGGTGCCGCTGCTCGTGGAGAAAGAGGACAAGGAAGTGCAGTGGCACGCCAAGCACGGCATCGTCCTGATGGTCGCTGAGATCATCGTGTGGATCGCCCTCGGGATCTTCTCGACAATGCTCGGCGTCGTGAGCGGCGGGCTCGGTTGCCTGATCAGCTTCCTGTACCCGATCATCTGGATCGGCATTCTCGTGCTGCATATCATGGCGATCGTCAAGGGCGTGAACGGCAGCCGGTTGATCGTGCCGGGCGTGAGCGAGTACGCGAGCAAATTCTAGACGCTGACCGCGGGGATCGTGATGGTGGCCATCAGGAAGCGACGGCTGTTGTTCGTCCTCATCTTCCTGCTGGCCGGGACGACGACGCTGCTGGCGTGGTCTCCGTCGGCGGGCTCGAATGCCGCGCTCGCCGCGATCCACGCTTATCGCCGGTACGGATCCCCGCTCGTGACGCGAGCGGGGATCGAGTGCCGGTTCCAACCCACCTGCAGCCGCTACGCTGAAGTCGCGATCGGGAAGTACGGGCTGATGAAGGGCACCTTCCTGACGGCGAAGCGTCTCCTGAAGTGCACTCCGCTGACCCCGAAGGGCACAGTCGACTTGCCGTAATCCTCTACTGGATCGGACTCCATCCCGCCGGACACGCAGGCTCCATCGGGGGCGGCAGGCCGGTCGCCCGGTTCGACACGATCGTTCCACGGCTGTCGGTGCAGAATTCCCGACTGCCCGTGCCCAACGACACTGGCGCCGCATACACGGCGAAGCTGTCGACGAGGCCGGTTCCCGCCGTCGCGCGCGGAGCGACGGACACGAACCAGAAACGGTATCCACTCTTCGTGAACTGCGACGAATACGGCTCGCCGACGAACGGACTGCCGCTGTAATTGGGCAGGCACTTGTCGGGCGCCGAGAGGCATTCCGGGGTCCCGTAACTCCCGCCTGCCGTCTGCGAAAACACCACTTCTCCCGATTGAAGCGTCCGCAGCGTGCCGATGGCGGTCGCCTCGTTGGCCGCCAGCCTCGCGCGCAGGAGCCCGGGGATCGCGATGGCGGCGATGATGCCGATGAAGAAGATGCTGAAGAGCAGCAGCCCGATGATAACGACGATGATGACCGCGCCCGGCGCCGATTGCGCCGCGGCGACCTGCGCGCGCTCTTCGGGCGTGAGCGTCTCCGGCGCACGCCCCGAGAACAGAAGCTTGACGCCCGGTTTGCTGAGGTAGACGAGAATCGCGATCGAGATGATCGTGCCGAGCGGGATCGCGAGCAGGCCGATGCCCGCGCCGATCATTTGCAGGATTCGCCCGTAGCTCTTGAGCCGCCACAGCCCGATCCCGCAGAGCAGCATGAACACGCCGCCGGCGAGAAGGATGAGGCAGCCGGCGATGGCGAGCGGATCCCGCGGCGGCTCGACGATGAGCGCGATGGCCGCGATCGCTCCGGCGGGAAGGAACACCGCCGCGGCGATGAACTGAAGGACGGCAAGGACGGTGATCACCCCCGGCCGGCTGAACCGGCCCATCGCCGCCGTCGCCACGCCCACCGGCTGTCCGCACCGCGGGCAGAACGCCGCGCCCTGCACGACCTCGGATCCGCATGCGCTGCAAAACATCGTGTGTCCTTTCGATGCGTATCCTACTCGGCTTGCCCGCTGTTGAACACCACGGCCCCGAGCGGTGTCTAACGTCGAGAACGCGGTCCGAAAAGGAGTGCTCCATGCCTCCGGAACTCTTCGGCGGATTGGCGGCCGGCGCGCGCGCGGCGCAGCGCGCACGATGGCGCTCCTGGCCCACGGTGCCGTTGTCGATCGCCGCTCACTTCGCCGTGCTGGTCCTCGTGTTCGTCATTCCGCTCGCCGCCGAAGTGCAGTTGCCCGAGCCGGTGCCGCTGCGTCCCATGCAGGTGATCCTCGCGCACGCCGTTCCGCAGATGCCGCAGCCACCGTCGCAGGCGCGGACGGCGCTGACCCCGTCGCACGACTACGCGCCGACGGAAGCCCCGCGGACGATTGCGCCCGAGCGCCCGCCGGAGCCGGCGCCGACGAGCGACGTCCCCGTCGAAGGCGCCTTACCGGCGGGCTTCGGCGATCTAGGCGCCATTCCGCTGCGCATCGAGGGACCGCCGGCTCCACCGGCGCCGGCGCCGAAGCCTGCGGCTCCCGTGCGCATCTCCACCGGCATGAAGGGACCGCAGAAGATCGTGGACGTGAAGCCGGTGTATCCTGCACTCGCGCGCGCGGCGCACGTCGAAGGCGTGGTGATCCTCGACGCCGTCCTCGGGATCGACGGCCGGGTGGATCAGGTCCGCGTGCTGCGTTCGGTGCCGCTCCTGGATCAGGCCGCGATCGACGCCGTGCGCCAATGGCGATACACGCCGACGCTGCTCAGCGGCGAGCCGGTCCGCGTGCTGATGACGATCACGATCAACTTCAAGCTCGAATGACGGCGGCCGGCGCGCTCCTTCTGTGGATGGCGATCGGCGTCGCGCAGACGCCGGAAGACTCGCTGCGCGCCGCTGTAACCGACTTTTACGCCGCGCTCGAGCAGGAGGATCTCGAGCGCGTGCTCGCGTTCTGGGCGCCGGGCGCGGAGCGCGCGCCCGATCGTCCGTCCCTCGTGACGCTCTTCACCACGGGCGACGATCGGTATGTCGTCACGATCACGCGCGCCGCCGTTCACGGCGATCGCGGCCGCGTGCGCGTCATCGTCGATCGCGCGCGGACCCTCATCCGCGCCGGCGTCGCGGTGCAGACGTACAGTTCCCGCGCGGCGAGCAGTCTGATGTGGACGCGCGGCGCGGACGGCGGCTGGAAGCTGACCGCGGAACGCCCCGTCGCCGAAGAGGTCGCCGACGCGCTGTTGCAGGCTGCGCCGGCCGATCGCGCGAAGGTGCTCGCCGACAACGGCGACGCCGTGGACGCGGCGCTGACGCGCGCCCTGGCGTCGCGCGGATCGCGTTTCGCGATGGCGAATCAGCCGCGGCAGTCGGAGGCCGCGTTCGACGCCGCGCTCTTCGTCGCGCGCGCCGCGCACGATCGGACGGCCGAGATCGAGGCGCTTCAGAACCTGGCGAACGCGCATTACTTCCAGCGGCACTACGAGCAGGCGCAGGAGTATTACCAGCAGCGTCTCGCGCTCGCGCGCGAGATGAACGACGAGCCCGCGATCGCGACGTCGGAACTCGGCATCGCGACCGCCATGTACTCGCGCGCTGAATACAGCGCCGCGCTGACCTACTATCGCAGCGCGCTCGCGCGCTTCGAGGCCGCGGGCCTCGGACCGTCGGTCGCGACGACGCTCATCAGCGTTGGAAACGTCCAGTATGTCCAGGCGGAGTACGACGCGGCGGCGGCCAGCTATCGGCGGGCGCTGAAAACGCTGGAGTCATCCGCTGACGCCGGCAGCGAGACCCTGGCGCTCGCCGGCCTCGGCCGCGTGTACGCCGCTCAAGGCGATCTCGGCGCGGCGCTGGACGCCTACGGGCGAGTCCTCGACAGCGCGCGCCGTCGCGCCGACACGGCGTCCATCGCGACGACGCTCGAGAGCGTCGGCGAGCTGCACTATCGCCTCGGCAACAGCGGTCTCGCCCGCGGCGCGTTCGACGAATCGCGACGGATCGTCGAAGCGCAGGGAGATGTCGGCGGCGCCGGCCGGTTGTTGCAGAACATCGGGCTGACCGAGCTGGTCGCCGGACGTTTCGACGCCGCGCTCGCGGCGTACACCGCGAGCCGCGCGCGCTATGAGAAAGCGCAGGATCCCGCCGGCGTCGCGCACGCATGGGTGGGGATCGGTTTCAGCCAGACCGCGCGCGAGAAATACGCCGATGCGATCGACGCCTACAAGACGGCGATCGCGGCATTCGACACGCTGCGCCGCGAGGAGGACGGCGGCCGCGCGCGGCTCGGCCTTGCGCTCGCCCAGGCGGGCGCCGAGCAGTTCGCGGCGTCGCTCGAGACCGCCGCCCGCGTGCGCTCGATCGCGGATCGCCTCGTCAACGACGATCTCCGCTGGCGCGCCGCCGTCGCGCAGGGAGACGCGCTGCGCGGACTCAAACGTCCGGACGAGGCGCTCGCGGCGTACGACGCCGCCGCCGACGGTATTCATAAGCTCCTCAGCGAAGCGCCCTTGTCGAGCGACGCGCAGTCGCAGCTCGACGACCTCGGGTCGGCGTGGGCGGGGCGCGCGGCGGCGTACGCCGACAAGGGCGATGGGCGCGCCGCGCTCCTCGCCGAAGAGCAGCGGCGCTCGGAGATGCGCCGTCTCGTGCTCGCCGCGCACGAGCGCGACATCGTCCGCGGCGCCGCGCAAGCGGAAACGGACGAGGAGCGCCAGACGGTACGCGACATCATCTCGCTGCGCGCCCAGGCACGGGCGGCGGGCGCCACGGGAGACAAGGCGCGTCTGGAGCAGCTCAGGCCGTCGCTGACGGCCGCCATGAATCGCCGTGCCGATCAGCAGTCGCGTTTGTACGCAAGGGTGCCGGCGCTCCAGACATTGCGCGGTCTGGGACCGCCGGCGGCCGCCGCCGATCTCGACGCGCTCGTCGCCGACCCGCGCACGCTGCTCGTCGAATACGCCATCTACGACACGGGGGTCGCGGTATTCATCGCGGAGCGCGGCGAAGCCGCCGTGAGAGTGTCGGTGGTGCGCTCGTCGATCAGACGAAAGGAGCTCGTCGATCGCGTCAACGACGCGATCGACCCCGCGTCGCTGCACGACGCCGCCGAGTGGGCCCGCCGGTCGGCGCCCCTCGTCCAGGCGCTGCTCGGCCCCGTGCTGTCTCGCCTCGCCGATCACGACCGGCTGCTGATCGTGCCCGACGACGTGCTCTGGAAGATTCCGTTCGAGGCGCTGCCCGCGGGCGACGTCGCGCTGATCGAGCGCGCGGCAGTGGTCTACGCGCCCTCGCTCGGAACGCTGATCCAGCAGAATCGCGTGCGGGAGCAGAATCGGCCGAAGCCGGATGCCGCCGTTCCGGCGACGCCCAGATTTGGCGGCATCGCGGCGCCCGACATCCCCGCCGCGGTCACGTCGCAGCTGACGCGCACGGTGCCCGGGTGGACGCCGCTCGACGCCGCCGCCGCACTGATCACCGGACAGCGTTCCGCCGCCGCCTACGGCGAAGAAGGCGGGACGCTGGCCACCGACGCGGCCGCGACCGAGAAAGGCGCGCGCGGTCTCGCGGCGACGGTTGACGTCCTGCAGATCGGCGCGCCGATGCACGTGAGCGGCGCGAGCCCGTTGTTCTCCTCGATCCTGCTGTCGGCGTCCCCCGACACCGAGGCGTCGGACACGGCGTCGCTCGAGAACGACGGACGGTGGGAGGCCCGGGAGTGGTTCGCGCTCGACGCGCGGGCGCGCACGGTCGTCGTGACGGACGGATCCGCGTTTGCCGCCCCGGGCGCGGGCCGCGCGATGGACGCGCTCGGATGGGCGTGGATGGCCGCCGGCGTGGCCTCGGGGGTGACCGCGCGCGGCGCGTCCGAGGCGTACGATCTGGATGCGACGCTGACCGGTTTTCACGATCGCGTCGCGCACGGCGCCGCGGATTACGCCGACGCGCTGCGCGCCGCCATGCTGGCCGCGAAGCACGAGAACGCCGCGCCGGCGGCGTGGGCGGGGCTGCGCTTTATCGGCGCAGGCTGGTGAAGAACGCAGCCTGAATGCCGAATGTCAAATGCCGAATGCCAAAAGCGCGATGTTTTCGGCATTTGGCATTTAGCATTTGGCATTACAGGTTGCGTTATTCAACAACCTGTGTAGGCACGCGGTCCGGAATCAGATCGCGCCCGCGCACGAGCTCGAACGTGTTCTTCGCCGCGCCGACGAACGGGATCGCGTTGAGCCCCGTGTCGAGGACGCCACGCATCAAGCCTTTGCGACGCATCGTCGCCGCGATCGTCACGAGCGCGAGGCCGGCGCCGACGAGCGGCATCGATCGCGCGAACCGCTGCGACAGCCGCGCGCCGCCCCAGCGGACCAAATGGCCTGTTACCGGCATACGCGTCCTGGTCGGTTCATGCCGGTGATTGTGCAAACCACATACCTTCGCTACTGTTGAGACGTGGCGCCTCGAGTCGTGATTGTCGGCGGGGGCTTCGGCGGGCTCACCGCCGCGCGCGCGTTGCGCAACGCGCCCGTGGCGATGACGCTGGTCGACCGCCGCAACCATCATCTGTTTCAGCCCCTCTTGTATCAGGTCGCAACCGCGGCGCTGTCGCCGGCCGACATCGCGTCGCCGATCCGCTGGATCCTGCGGCACCAGCGTAATGCCGAGGTGCTGCTCGGGGACGCCGTGGGCGTCGATACGGGGTTGCGTATCGTTCAGCTCACCGACGGCGAGATTCCCTACGACTTCCTGATCGTCGCCGCGGGGGCGACGCATGCATACTTCGGCCACGACGAATGGCGCAAGCTCGCGCCGGGACTCAAGACGCTCGAGGATGCATTGGAGATCCGACGTCGCGTCCTGCTCGCGTTCGAGCGCGCCGAGCGGCAGCCGGATCCGGTGCGCCGCAAGGCGCTCCTCACGTTCGTGCTGGTCGGTGGAGGGCCAACGGGCGTCGAGCTGGCCGGCGCGCTGGCCGAGATCTCGCGTCAGTCGCTCGCGCGGGACTTCCGCCATTTCGATCCCGGCTCCGCGAAGGTCATCCTCATCGAGGCGGGGCCGGCGCTGCTCGCCGCATTCCCGGAGTCGCTGCGCGCGGCGGCGCGGCACGATCTCGAACGGCTCGGCGTCGAGGTGCGCACCGGCGCCGCGGTCACGCGCGTGGAGCCCGGCCGCGTGACGGTCGGCAACGATACCATCGCGGCGGAAACCATTCTCTGGGCCGCCGGCGTCGCCGCGTCGCCGCTCGGCGCGCGTCTGGGCGTGCCCCTCGATCGCGCGGGACGCGTGTTGATCGAGCCGGACCTGACGATCCCCGGCCATCCGGAGGTGTTCGTCATCGGCGACCTCGCGTCGATGAAGAACAAGGACGGCCGCCCGCTGCCCGGCGTCGCGCAGGTCGCGATCCAGATGGGGCGTCACGCGGCGCGGAACATCGTCCGCACGATCGAGAGCCAGCCGCACAGCGCCTTCGAGTATCACGACCTCGGGAACATGGCGACGATCGGCCGCGCGTCGGCCGTGGCGGACCTCGGACGCGTGCAGTTGAAGGGCTACGTCGCCTGGCTCGCGTGGATTTTCGTCCACATCGTGGCGCTGATCGGCTTCAGGAACAGGCTTGTCGTCATGATCGAGTGGGCGTGGGCGTACGTGTCGTACCAGCGCAGCGTCCGCCTGATCACGTACGACGAGACGAGCCGCTGATTCCATGCGCCGCGCTGCCTCCGTCACGATCGTCATCGCCGCGGCCGTCCTCGCCCTCGCGCCGTTGCCGCCGGACACGATTGAGCGGTGGTACTCGCAGGGCGTGTATCCGCACCTTCAGCGGATCGTGACGCGGCTGTCCAACCCGGTTCCCTTCTCGCTGTTCGATGTGCTCTGGGTGTCCGCGGTGGCCGCCTCGGCCGTGCTGATCCGGCGCTCGATCGCGCGGCTCGGATGGATGCGCGGCGCGCGCCACACGTTCGCGACGCTGATTGTCGCGGCGGCCGTTCTGTACGTCGCGTTCCTGCTCGCGTGGGGCTTCAACTACCGCCGGGTGCCGATGATCGACAAGGTCGCGTTCGATCCGGACCGTATCACCACTACGGCGCGAAGAGAGCTGGCCATCCGTACCGTCGCCGAGCTGAATCGGTTGTACGCGCCGGCGCACGAGAGGCCGGCGTCGCTCACCGTGCTGGCGGGTGCCTTTCACGACGCGCAGGCGGCGCTCGGCGAGCGGATCCCGATCGTGCCGGGGACGCCCAAGGCGACGCTGCTGGGCGGCTACTTCCACGCAGCGTCGATTGCGGGGATGACCGACCCGTTCTTCCTCGAGATCACGCTCGCGCCGGATCTGATTGACGTCGAACGTCCGTTCGTCATCGCGCACGAATGGGGGCACCTCGCGGGCTACGCGGACGAGTCCGAGGCGAGTTTCCTGGCGTGGCTCGCGTGCATGCGCGGCGACGAGGCGTCGCAGTACAGCGCATGGCTCGCGCTGCTGGGCCACGTCGGTCCCATCCCGCGCGAGCCGGCGCTCGCGCCCGGGCCGCGCCTCGACATCGTCACGATCCAGACGCGGTACCGGCACACGAACGAGCTGCTGCGCTTCGCGGCGAGCCAGAGCTACGACAAGTACCTCAAAGCGAACCGCGTCTCGGCCGGAATCCGGAGCTACGACGGCGTGCTTCAGCTGATCCTCGGGACGAACTTCGACCGCGGATGGACGCCGCGTCTCAAGTGACTAGGGTATAGTTTCCCCGTGCACGGTCAGTCCATCGGACCGTTCCGCGTGCTGCGCAAGCTCGGAGCAGGCGGAATGGGCGAGGTGTATCTCGCGGAGGACGAACGGCTCGGCCGGCGCGTCGCGCTGAAGTGTCCCTCCGAGTCGTGGCTGGCATCCGCCGACGCCAAGGCGCGCCTCTACCGTGAAGCGCGCGCGGCGGCGCGCCTCAACGATCCGCGCATCGCCGCGGTCTATGACGTTCTCGACGTCGACGGCCGTCCCTACATTGTCCTCGAGCACGTGGACGGCGAAACGCTCTCGCAGGCGCTCGCGCGCGGTCCGATGCGGCTCGAGCGCGCGCTGGACGTCGGCGTCGAGATCGCCGAAGCGCTGACCACCGCCCACGCGGCCGGCGTGATCCACCGTGACCTCAAGCCCGGCAACGTCATGCTGACGCCGGACGGACGCGTCAAGATCCTCGACTTCGGCCTCGCGAAGACGACCGACGCCGCCGGCGGGCGAGTGACGGCGACCGGTCAGGTCCTCGGCACTCCCGGTTACATCGCGCCGGAGCAACTGCTCGGCAATCCGGCCGACGCGCGGAGCGACGTCTACAGCGTCGGCGCGATTCTCTACGAGTTGCTGTCCGGCCGCACGGCCGAGAGCGGCCGCGGCCGGGGCGGGCTCGCCGCGCTGCTGGAGCCGGTGCCGGACATTCGCACGATCGCGCCGTCGATCCCGCCCGACGTCGCCGCGGTCGTGATGCGCGCGCTGGCGCGCGAGCCGCGCGAGCGCTTCCAGACGGCGGAGGACCTCGCGCACGCGATCGATCGCGCGCGCACCGCGGTCGGCGATCTTCCCACCGGTGAAATCGCGCCGCCGCCGACGCCGCGCAGGCGCTGGTGGGTGACCGCCGCCGTCGCCGTGCTCCTGCTTGGGGCGGCGGGGGTGCCGTTCGCGCGCTGGTGGCGCGATCATGTCGAGACCACCGTCTCCGCGCACACGCCCGTCGTCGCCGTGTTGCCGTTCAGCGATTTGAGCGGCGATCCAAAGCTGCAGTACGTCGGCCCCGGGATGGCGGAGACGATCAGCACGAAACTCGGCGGCGTGGCCGACTTGTCCGTCATTTCACGCGGGGAAGTCCACGACGCCGTCGAGCGCAACAAGGAGGTGACCAGGGTGTGCCGCGCGCTCGGCGCGTCCTACGTCGTCACCGGTGCCATTCAGCAGCCCGCCGCCGGGCACATCCGCGTCACCATCAACGTGCTGAAGCCGGACGGGCGAACGATCATTCCGGGAGGCGCGCAGATGTACGACGACGCGAGCGAAAATCAGTTCGCGCTTCAACAACGCATCGCGGAGGATCTCACCTCATTCATGGTGGGCAACGCGTCCTCCGCCGACCGGAAACAGCTCGCGCGTTCGCCAACGAACAACGTTCAGGCCTTGTCGGCATACTGGCGCGGTCGCGCGTCGCTCGACCAGCCGGGGCCGGACCCCATCGATCCGGCCATCGCCGCGTTCGAGGAGTCCGTGCGGATCGACCGGAGTTTCGCGCTCGGCTATGCCGGGCTGGGCAGCGCCTACTGGCGCAAATACCAACAGACGCGCGAGAAGACGTGGGCATCGAAGGCGATTGAAGCAACCGAGCGCGCGAAGCAGATCGATCCGAAACTCGCCGACGTTCGCATCGCGCTTGCCACGGTGTACAAGGGCAGCGGCCGCGCCGCCGACGCAACGGCGGAGCTGACGCGCGCGCTGGAACTGCAGCCGAACAACGATCGCGCGCATCGGCTCCTCGCGGACATTTACGCCGGGCAGGGCCGCGCGAAGCAGGCCGTTGACGAATACCAGGCGGCGATCCGGATTCGGCCGGACTACTGGGAGACATATCGTGGACTCGGGTTGCTGCAGCTGCGCGCCGGCCGGTACAACGAGGCGATCGACGCGTTCAATCACATCGCCGCTCTTCAGCCGGACTCGCCGATCGGCTATCAGCTGCTCGGAACGGTGCACGCGACGATGGTCGATCTCGACGCGGCGACCCGCGACTACGAGACCGCCCTGAAACACGGCGGCAGCTTCGGCACGTACTCCGCGCTCGGCACCGTGTATTACATGCAGCGCCGCTTCGACGATGCGGCGCGCTCGTACGAACAGGCGATCAAGCTCCTGGCCGGCAGCGGCGCGACGCATTGGAACCTGGGGGACGCGTACCGGCGGCTGGGACGCACGCGTCAGGCAGCGGCGGCGTACAAAGAGGCGGCGCGGTTGTTCGAAGACGATCTCGCCGTCAACCCGAAAGATGCGTCGGCGCTGGCGTTGCGTGGCGTGTGCCGCGCACGGCTCGGCGGCGTGCGTGAAGGGTTGGATGACGTGGAACGGGCGGCGCAGCTCGCGCCGCAGGATCAGGACGTGCAGTATCAACGCGCGCTGGTGCTCGTCATCGCTGGAAGGATCGATAGCGCCATCGACGCGGTGTCGCAGGCTGTGGCGGACGGCTACAGCGTGGAGCTGCTCAAGCGCGACGACGACCTCGCGCCGCTGCAGCGGTCAAACCGGTTTCAGGCGCTGCTCGCCGGAGGGGGCGCGGCGTCAAGGAGGGTTCAATGACAGTCGGACGGACGACGTATGTCGTGATCCTGGGAGTGATCTTGACGGCGGGCGGCTGCGGCCATATCACGAACACGGGAACGAGGAACAAGCAGACACGTCCGATTGTCATCGTGCTGCACGACAAGCACGGATCGTGCGATGCGGCTTTTGGCAAGAAGCCGCAGCATGCGTTCAAGGGCGACACGATCGCATGGGAGTTCATCAACACGTGTGATGCGGCCCAAACCGTCACGCTCTCGATCAAATCGGGTTCTGGTAATCCCTTCACGGATTCTCCGCCTTGGACGAATACCGTGAAAGCGAATGATGACGCGGACAGGTCACTCGCCATCAGCGACACCGTTCAGCCCGGAACGTACGGGTTCGATATTAGTGTGGGCGGGAAGAAGTTCGACCCCAAGCTCGAGATCGATCCCTAGTCGGCGTGCGCTTTGCACTCGCGCGGGCGTGTGCCCGCGATCAGGACGCCGGGTCGAGCTGATCCACGTCGCTCGACGACAGTGGGGCCGGAGTGCGTCCCGTCCGCAGATCCTCCGGCGTCACGTCCGGCGTCTTTGTCTTGAACTCCACGTCGTGCCAGCCGCGCCAGTTGCACGCGTGGCAGCGGTACGGCTGTCGTTCGGTGAACCGCTGCCGCACGCGCTCGAGCATCGAGCGCAGGCGGGACGGGTACACCCGGCTCGACCGACACCTCGGGCAGTCCATGAGCAATCCTTTTTGTGTGGGAGCCTCTCTATCCTACCACGGATGAGCTGATGGGCCGCACGCTTGCCTTCGATCGCGCTCGTCATCCCGAAGCATCGGCCCGCGCGGCCGGGCTCCGCTACAGCACCGACGCCAGGCCCGGACTGCGGCGCGTGCGGCGCGGCCGGTCATTTCAGTACGTGCGCGCGGACGGACGCCGCGTACGCGACGCCGCCGACCTGCGGCGCATCCGCGCGCTCGCGATTCCGCCCGCATGGACCAGCGTCTGGATTTCGCCGGATCCGCGAGGTCATCTCCAGGCCACGGGACGCGACGCGCGCGGCCGCAAGCAGTACCGGTATCACGCGCGGTGGCGGCAGGTGCGCGACGAGACGAAATATCACCGCCTGATCGCATTCGGTCACGCGCTGCCCGCGATCCGGCGCCGCACGGACGCGGATCTCCGCAAGAACGGCCTGCCGAAGGAGAAAGTGCTGGCCGCCGTCGTGCAACTGCTCGAGAAGACGTTCATCCGCGTCGGCAACGACGAGTACGCGCGCGACAACCATTCGTTCGGCCTCACGACGATGCGCGACGGGCACGTGCGCGTGTCGGGATCGACCGTGCGGTTCATGTTCCGCGGCAAGAGCGGCATCGCGCACGAGCTGAAGCTGGACAACGGGCGTCTCGCGAGGATCGTCCGCCAGTGCCGCGACCTTCCGGGCCAGGAGCTCTTTCAGTATCGCGACGCCGACAATCACGTGATCGACGTCGGCTCCGGTGACGTGAACGCGTATCTGAAGGAGATCACCGGCCGCGATTTCACGTCGAAGGACTTTCGCACCTGGGCGGGCACGGTGCTCGCGGCGCGCCTGCTCCGCGATTTCAAGACGGTGGATTCGCAGGCGAAAGCAAAGAAGAACGTCGTCCGCGCGGTCGAGGAAGTCGCGAAGAAGCTCGGGAACACGAGAGCCGTCTGCCGCAGGTGCTACGTGCACCCCGCGGTGATCGACGCGTACCTGGACGGGTCGATGGTCAAGGCGGTCGCGCAGCGCGCGAAGCGCGCCGCGCGGGCGATCGGACAGATGACGGCGTCGGAGGCCGCCGTCCTCGGATTGCTCCAGCGACGGCTGGCGAGGAAAGCCGGGTAGCGTCAGCGGCCCGAGAGCTGGATTCCGCCGTTGGTGCCTTCGATCTCGATGCGCGGGCCGCCGCCGTTGAGACGCGCGTCGAAGCGGCGGCGCGTGTTGTCGCCCGAGGCTTCGAGCGGCAGCTCGCTGGCGTCGATGCCGCCGTTGGTGACGCGCGCGGAGATTGTCGCCTTGGCGTCGCGCGGCACGCGGACCTTGATCCCGCCGTTGACGGATTCGAGCTTCACGCCCCCTTCGGCGATCCGCGCGAGATCGATGTCGAGGCCGCCGTTCGTCGTCCTCGCGTCAACCGAGCCCGCGAGGTTGCGGCCGTTGACGCCGCCGTTGGTGGTCTCGGCCTTGATGCGACCCGCGAGCCCGGTGAGGTCGATGCCGCCGTTCACCGTCTCGAACCGTACTTCGGCGGTGGCGGGCACCTTGACGCGGTACTCGACCTGGAGGTTGCTGTGGTTGAAGAGTCCGCCGCCGGCCGGGTACTTGGTCGTGATCTTCACGTGGGAGGGAGACACCGCGTCCTCCTGGATCGTGATCCGATCGAGCGCGGCTTTGGCGGCTTCGGGTGAAGCGGCCTTCGCCTTCTTGATCGCGACGATCTCGACGGCATTGCCGTCGCTCGGCTGCACGTCAATCTTGCCGTTGACGTTTTGGATCTCGACCTGCCCGTTCGGATCGAGCCGATAGCTCTTGCGCCATTCGGCGGACTCCTCCGACCGGAACTCCGCGGTGAGGATGTCGCAGCCCGTGGCGGCGATCAGCAATGGCAGCAGAAGCGCCGGCAGCCACAGGCGCGAACGCGTGCGGATCATGAATGGCTCCCTTCCAGCGAAATATACGTCCAAAACCGGACGGTCGTTCCGGAAATGAGGCAGCCGAGCCGTCTCTCCAAGACGTCTGTCTCACCCCAGAGAGAGCAGAGATAACAGAGCTGAATCCGCAGTTTTCCGCGTGAAGAATCAGTTCTCTGTTTTCTCTGTCAGCTCTGTGGTTGATAATTCCGACGACCGACATGGACCGGTACGTCCCTCTCCCTCCCCTGCCGCCCCGGATTCGCCGCCTCAACGAGCTGGCCTACGACTTGTGGTGGAGCTGGAACGCGGAGGCGCGCGAGGTTTTCAGGGATCTCGACTATCCGCTGTGGCGGTTCACCGATCACAACCCGGTGCTGCTGCTGCATCTGGTCGAACCCGAGCGTCTCGATCATGCCGCGGGCGATCCGGAGTTCCTGCGGTTGTACGACGCGGCCGTCGCCGCGCTGGACGTCGTTCGCGCGGGCGCGGGCACGTGGTGGGCGCGGCGCGTGTCGCGTGTCTCGCAGCCGATCGCCTGCGTGTGTCCGGAGTTCTCCCTCCACCAGTCGCTGCCGCTCGACAGCGCCGGCCTCGGCGTCGTCGCCGGCGATTACTGCAAGGAAGCGAGCGACCTCGGCGTGCCGCTCGTCGGCGTCGGGCTGATGTATCCGCGCGGCTACGCGCATCAGCGGCTCTCCGGCGGAGGCTGGCAGCAGGAATCGTACGAGTACCTCGATTGGTCGGACGCGCCGATCGGGCCCGCGCTGTGCCCCGACGGAAGCCGCTGCGCGCTGACCGTGCGGCTGGCCGGCGGTGACGTCCGCGTTGACGCATGGCAGGTGCGGGCGGGACGCGTCACGTTGTACCTGCTCGACACGGATTTGCCCGAGAACGCGCCCTGGGATCGCGAGCTGTCGTCGTCGTCGTTCGACGACGACCCGGACGGCTGCGCGCGACGGGCGGTGCTGCTGGGCGCGGGCGCGGTGCGCGCGCTGGCGGCGCTCGGCCTCGAACCGTCGATCTGGCACGTGCACGAGTCGACGTCGACGTTCGTCGCGCTGGAGCGGCTCGAGCATCTCACCGCCGCGGGCCTGGCGTGGGATGACGCGCTGGCGCGCGTTCGCCGATCGACGCTGTACAACACGCGCGCCGCCGGGCCGCCGCGGCGCGACCAGATGACGTTCGCGACTGTCGAGCGGCACATCGCGGCGTGCTGGCCCGGACTGGCGCCGCTCCGTCCGGCCGTGCTCGCGCTGGGGCGCGTGGAAGTCGATCGCGGCGCGTTCTTCAGCACCGCCGTGTTCGGCGCGCGCACCGCCGCGTCGATCAACATCCCCGCGCACGCGGGCGCCGGCTGGCGCGAGGACTCTCCGGATGCGCCCGCGCACGTGTCAATCGCGCCGGGCGTGCATGTCGCGAGCTGGATACCGCGCGAGCTGGCCACGCTCTTCGATCGTTACGTTGGCGGCGACTGGCGCGATCGCCAGGACGATGCGGCGGCGTGGAACGTGATCCGGGAGGCGCCCGACGAGGAGCTCTGGGCCGTCCGTCAACGGCTTCGGGGTTATCTGGTCGAATTCGCGCGCGAGCGCGCGCGGCGCCGCTGGTCGCGCGAGCAGGCGAGCGGTACCCGCATCGTCGCGCTCGGGACGCTCCTCGATCCCGCGGTGCTGACCATCGGGTTCGGGCGCCGGTTTACCGAGGAAGCCCGTCCCGATCTCATCTTCCAGGACGCCCAGCGGCTCGCGACCATCGTCACCGCCTCGCGGCGTCCCGTCCAGATCGTGTTCGCCGGGAAGGCGCACCCCGGCGACGAGACGGGCAAGCATCAGCTCCAGCGGATCGTCCGGCGTGCGCTCGATCCGATGTTCGGCGGACGCGTCGCGTTCATCGAGGACTACGACCTGCACGTCGCGCGGCTCCTCGTGCAGGGCTGCGACGTCTGGTTGAGCACGCCCCGGCGCGACGGCGTCGCCTCGATGGGCGGCCTGAAGGCCGCGGTCAGCGGCGTGCCGCACCTTTCGACGCCGGCCGGCTGGTGGCCGGAAGGCTGGAGCGGCGCCAACGGGTGGGTGATCGAACCGGCGCGCGCCGACGGGGCGGGCCAGGACTCGGCGGACGCGCGGGCGCTGTATCGGCTTCTGGAGGAAGAGATTGTCCCGGCCTTCTACGACCGCGAGCGCAGCGGCGTCCCGACGCGGTGGACGCAGATGATGAAGGAGACGATCGTCTCCTCCATTCCGCGGTTCTGCGCGCGACGCGCCGTCAAGGCGACGGCGGATCGCCTCTATCTCTCGTCGTCGGTCGTCGGCCCCTGAGGGTATAATCCGCGCACCGCTCCCGAGCGCATTCTCGTCAGGTAAGATGGACGCACATGTCAGATCGTAAGTATCGCCAGCGCGGCTACCAGGACGAGTCGCGAGGGGAGCCGCGCGAGAAGCGGCCGGAGGGGCAGCCGCCGAAGAAGGAGTACGCGCCCCGCGGCCAGCCACCCGTCCAGCCCCGCACCTACAACATGCCGGGCTTCCGCGAAGTGACGCGGTGCGCGCGGTGCGGCAACGAGCTGACGGTGGCCATCGCGTCGAGCCCCACGGGACAGTGCGCGCGCTGCGGCGCCGACCTGCACACCTGCGCGCAGTGCGTCCATTTCGACACGAGCGCGCCGTTCGAGTGCCAGCAGCCGGTGCCCGCGCGCGTCTCGCCGAAAGATGCGCGCAACGATTGCGGGTTGTACGAACCGCGCACGACGGTCGAGCGCGAAACCACGTCGTCCACGTCGGGACCCCAGAGCGCGAAGAAAGCGTTCGACGATCTGTTCAAGTAACGCGTGGCACGCCAGGAGGCGTCATGACGATCATCGTCGGCCTCACCCTCGTCACGATCCTGCAGGCGCCAACGGCGCCGTCCGCGCTCACCCCGGAAGCCATCGCGGCTTTTCTCAGCAACGCCAAAATCGTCCACGCGAAGGCCGTCGGCAAGGGCGTGACGAGCCCGTGGCGGCTCACGCTCAGCGACGGCACGCTGACGCACGACGCCGCCTTCCAGTCGGTCGACGAGCACAAACCGATGGAGCGCTTTGCGAGCGGCGGGACCGAGTTGAACTTCATCGATTCCTGGCGCTACAACGTCGCCGCGTACCGCCTCGCCGGCCTTGTCGGGCTCGGCGACATGATGCCGGTGACGGTGGAGCGCCGCTGGCGCGGCACCCTCGGCGCGCTGAGCTGGTGGGTCGAGACGAAGATGGACGAAGAGGCGCGGCTGAAACAGAAAATCGAGCCGCCCGACCGCGAGGCGTGGAGCCGTCAGATGTACCGGCTGCGCGTGTTCACGCAGCTCGTGGACGACACGGATCGCAACCTCGGCAACGTCCTCATCACGCCCGACTGGGAAGTCCGGATGATCGATTTCACCCGCGCGTTCCGGCTCTGGGCGCGGATCAAGGAAGAGGACCTCGGGCGGTGCGATCGACGGCTGTTCGAGCGGCTGCAGTCGCTGTCGATGGACGAGCTCGCGCGCGCGACGGACCCGTACCTGACGCGCGACGAGATGAAGGCCGTCCTGGCGCGCCGCGACCTGATCGTCGCGCACGTCAAGCGCCTCGTCGCGGAGCGCGGCGAGCAGCAAATCCTGTACTGACCCGCGATCCTTGATACTTGATAAGCGGCTTCTGACCTATGCGCGGATTATCTGCGGCGATGGGAGTGTGCTCGATCGGAGTGCTGGCGGCGAGCGCCGCCGGACCGGTCACGCATCGCCTCGAGGCGACGCCGTCAACCGTCGCCTACGGGTGGTACGACGCGGCCGCGAAGCCGGTGCTGCGGATCGCATCGGGAGACATCATCGACGTTGATACGCTGCTGACGAACACGCCGGCGGGGCTGCAGCGCGCCGGCGTCGAGCCGGATCGCATCCAGCCGTCGCTCAAGGCCATCGTCGACGCAATCCCGGGCGAGCAGCGCGGCCCCGGCGGTCACATCCTGACCGGGCCGGTGTACGTCGAAGGCGCCGAGCCTGGCGACGCGCTCGAGGTCAGGATGCTGTCGATCGATCTGGCGATCGCGTACGGATACAACGGCTGTCGCGGATTCCTGCCGGCCAACTGCGCGCCCAACAGCACGCGGATCATTCCGCTCGACAAGAAAACGATGACGGCGGCGTTCGCGCCCGGCATCGTGATTCCGCTGCATCCGTTTTTCGGCAGCATGGGCGTCGCGCCGCCGCCCGAGCAGGGGCGCGTCAGCAGCAACCCGCCGGGACAGCACGCCGGCAATCTCGACAACAAATCCCTGGTCGCCGGGACGACGCTCTACATTCCGGTATGGACGCCGGGCGCGTTGTTCGAAGTAGGCGACGGACACGCGGCGCAGGGCGACGGCGAAGTCGATCAAACGGCGATCGAGACGTCGCTCCGCGGCCGGCTGCAGCTGACCGTGCGAAAGGGGATGAAGCTCGCGTGGCCGCGCGCCGAGACGCCCGCCGCATACATCAGCATGGGCACCGACGAAGATCTCACCAAGGCGACGAGGATCGCGATCCAGGAGATGATCGATTTTCTCGCGGCCGAGAAGAAACTCGACAAGGTCGTCGCCTATCAGCTCACCAGCGTCGCGGGAGACGTCGCGATCACACAGCTCGTGGACGGCAAGGTCGGCGTTCACGTCAAGATGCCCAAGAGCATTTTCGCGTCCGAGACGGAGAGACGATCTCACCCAGGGACGAAGAGACGATCTCACGCGAGGGCGCCCTCGATGACCGGTGCATGACAGGTCAAGTGGGCGTCGCGATGCGGCGTTGCGCCAGAATTCCATTTGCGCTACCGTACTCGCCTCTTTTTCCGAATGTCAACGCGGTCAGCACCAGTGGTGTGAGGCAACTCACGCGCTGCGACACAGGTGCTCGACATGGGTGTCGAATCCTTGTGGGAACTCAAAGCCAAACGATCGACGGTCAAATGCCTCCTTCAGTTGGAACCGGCGCGAGCGGAACTGCTGCTGATGCAGGACGACGATCTCGCGATCCGGGAGGTGTTTCACGACGACGACATCGCGCGAGCTCGCGCCCGGGCGCTGCGCGAAAGACTCGTCGCGCTCGGTTGGCGGGACGTCTCGTGAGGCGCGAAACGCGGTGATGAGACGGGGCAGCGTGGTCTTGGCGTTTGGCATCGTTCTCTGTTCGGTGCCTCATGCTGCTGTCGCCGGCCCAATGTGGGCACGGGACGCGACTCCAATCACATTGGTCTGCGAGGGATCACCTCAACACATTCTGTCCCCCGATCGCTCTTGTAGTAGTCGAAGTGCAGTGTCGCCGCTCGAGCGTCGATCACGAACCCGACATCGTCGTTCATGTGACGACCAGCCCTGCGACGGCGCAAGATTTCGTTTATCCCAGATGAGAGCGACAACAGACAGGTGCTTCACACTTCAAGAGTCGCCGCTTCGGTTGGCGTCGTCGCCATATATCGTGCTCTGCGCTCGCCGCGCCTCCGCGTGTGATTTGTCTCACATCCCCGCGTGACATCTGGGTCTGTGCCTCAGCGCAAGATGATGACGGCCGCCTGACGTAAGATACGCGCCGGGAAGGGAGATCATATGCTCGCGCAGTCGCAGCAGCCGTCACCCGACACGCCCGCGACGTCGCGAGGTTCTCGAACTGCGCCGTCTCCGCCGGAGTTCGGCCGCTGGGAACGGCTCGTCACGCCGTCCGACCACATCCTCGAATGGTTCGGCCATTACCTGAAAGGAGAGCCCGCCAGGCCGTGGATTGCGAGCGGCGTGTCCTATCTCGATCGCGAGCGGGAGGTGAATGCGGCGAAGGGGAAGAAAGGTACCTGATTGGGTCGCTTCGAGCTGACCAAGTGGTACATCGACTGCGTCGATCCCGACGGCCGCGTCGCGATCGCGTATTGGGCGTCGTTGACGTGGGCCGGACTCGCCGTCACGTGGCAGAGCCTTGCGATCGACGGCGGCGACGTGCCGGCGCTGCAGCGATCCGCCGCCGGCGGCGGAGCCGCACCGGTCGTCGCAGGCGGAACGTTGACCTGGCAGCCGGATGCGCTCGAGTGCGTAATCGTGGCCGAGTCCCGGCAGCCGGCGATCGACGTCCCGTTGCTCGCCGATGAAGAGGCGCCTGCGATCGCATGGCGCTGCGGCGTACCCGCGGCGGCCGTCACGATCGACGCGAAAGGCGCGGCGCCGATGCGGGGCACCGGCTACGCCGAGCGTCTCGTCCTGCGCCGTCCTCCGTGGCGGCTGCCGATTTGTGAGCTGCGGTGGGGGCGATGGATGACGGCGGATGCGACGCGGTCGCTCGTCTGGATCGACTGGCGCGGCGAAGCCCCGCGGACGTTGCTGTTCGTGGACGGCAAGGCCCTGGAGGGTGCATCGATCGTGGACGGATCCGTCAGGGGTGACGGCGTGGCCCTCGCGCTCGATTGCCGTCGGACGTTGAAGACGCGCGCGTTCGCCGATGTTGCCGGATCCATTCCCGGCCTCGCCGCACTCGTGCCGGCGCTCGGGTGGCACGACACCCGATGGGTGAGCGGCGGGTGTCTCGAGGCCGCGGACGCGGCCATCGACGGCGCCGCGATCCACGAACTGGTGGTCTTCGGGTGACCGTCACACGCGCGA